>Ga0180437_10010600_pt1 | contig 11208 bp, 10 predicted proteins | sample SS_ome_4_FD_132410 | JGI IMG/M metagenome (GOLD analysis project Ga0180437, IMG submission 132410) | Hypersaline lake sediment archaeal communities from the Salton Sea, California, USA - SS_3_D_1 metaG | ecosystem: Environmental > Aquatic > Non-marine Saline and Alkaline > Hypersaline >... | reverse complement strand
TCTGTCATTACCATAGGCCATGTGAATACCATTACCCGGCCGAACAATCTGGCCATGATCCGCCTGCTCAAGGTAAACCTTGTGCCCATCGGTAAAGTGAACCCAAAGGATTATACGCGCTTTGCCATTGTCGACTCCCAGCCATCCCACCACGAGGGATTTGAACGTCTCCAGTTTGATGTCATTATTGACCATCATCCTTCCACGGAGGCCGAGGCCACCTTCTCAGACATCCGGTCGGAATATGGGGCCACATCTACCATCATGACCCAGTACCTTCGGGCCGCCAACATCAAGCCCTCCATGCGCCTTGCCACGGCGCTCTATTACGGTATCAAGACGGACACAAGGGATTTTCAACGAAAGGCCGTGATGGAGGATGTGAACGCCTTTCAGTTTCTCTTCCGTTATGTGAATGTCCACATGGCACGAAGGATCGACCAGGCAGAAATCCCCCGCGATTCCTTGAAATATTACCAGAAAGCCTTAGAAGAGATGCGCATACGAAAACAGCGGATCCAGGTCCACCTGGGACCTGTGACAAACCCAGACGTTTGCGTATCCATCGCAGATTTTTTCATGAAAATTCATGATATTGCCTGGTCTGTCGTGTCGGGCACCTACAAGGGTCGACTGGTCATCATCGTAAGAAATGACGGCGTTCGCAAAAATGCAGGCAAGCTCTTGTCCGACGGTTTTGGACCCCTAGGCCAAGCAGGTGGGCACAAGGTCATGGCAAGGGCGGAGGTCCCTTTGGAAAACCTGGAAGGCGTGGTGCAATACGAGGATTCCAACGCCCTGTCCCGCTGGATCATCAGATCCATGGACAAAGGGGCTCAAAGCTGAAAGCCCAGGGTTCAAAGTGAAAAGAACAACAGGTTCAAAGCCCACTGACATGGGTCTTTGACCGTGAGCTTCATGCCTTCACCGGCTAAGCAGGTCTCTTATGGCTGTCAGCTCTTCTCTGAGATCTTGGAGTGTGAGAGGTTGGCTGTCGCTGTGGGTAACAGAGGCCACTTGTTGACTCCCCTTGAGGTACTGCTTGGCCCCGGCGATGGTAAATCTCTTGTTGTAAAGCAGGTGTTTGATTTCCAGAACGGCCTCTATGTCCCGTCTCCTGTAAAGACGCTGGCCGGAACGAGACCTGCCGGGACGAATCCTCGCAAACTCCGTCTCCCAGTACCGCAGGACGTAGGGCTCAATGCCCGTAATGGCACTGACCTCACCGATCCTGAAATACCGCTTTTCTGGTATCTCGGCGTCTGTGGGCCTCATTGATTCGCTCCTTCAGCACCCGGCTGACCTTGAAAGCCACAACCTTCCGTGCAGGGATCGTCATGGCGTCACCCGTCTGCGGATTCCTCCCCTTTTTGGCCTTTCTTTCACGCACTGAAAGCTTGCCAAAACCTGAAATCATGACCGGTTCTCCTTTGGCCAAAGCCGTCTTAAGGAGTTCAAAGGCGGCGTCAACCAAGGTCGCTGTCTCCCTTTTGGAAAAGCCTATTCTCTGATGAATGGCCTCAACGATGGTTTTCTTGTTCATGGTGCTGTCGTCTGTGGGTGGCGCTGCCCGTTTCGTAAATGATGATTCCGGCTTTCCTGTCCGTTCAGCCCTATGGAACAAACACCCTGAAACCGGGACGCTCTATCGACCGTCACGATGACGGCAGTTCGGCATGGAACTCCTTCAACACCTTGCCAGCAATGTTTTCGTGAATGCTGTTCACCTCGGTGTCAGTAAGACTTCTTTCAAAAGAACGATAGGTGAACCTGAAGGCCACGCTCTTCTTCCCTTGAGGGATTCTTGTCCCCTTGTACACATCAAACACCTCTCCCCCCCCTATCAGATCTTCACCTAGGGCATCCACGAAATCGAGCACCCTTTGGGCCTCCACTGCATCATCTACAATCAAGGCAAGGTCCCTGGTGGTGGAAGGGAATCTGGAAAGCGACATGGCGCGCTTTTCCTCTGTGGCACAATGGACCAGCTTGTCAAGGTTGAGATCAAAACAATAGGCCCTCTGTTTTAGGTCAAAATGATCCAGAACTTGCCGCTTCAGCTCACCCATAACACCGAGTAGTTCACTGCCCGCATACACGTTTGCAGCGCGGCCCAGTCTCAGATGAGGAGAATCTCCATTGTCTGAGGGGGCAAAACGCAATCCATTGATATGCATGGCTGCGCACAAAGACTCCACCACACCCTTGATGTCATAAAAGTCAACCTCTTCTCCCTTGGCATGCCATGTTCTCTCACAACGCGCACCGGTCCAAAGACCGGATACCATCTGCACCTCCTTGGGAAGCTGATCCCTATCTGCGTGAGAGGGGCTCAAAAAGATCTTGCCCACCTCGAATATTCGCAAATCCTCATTGCGCTGGGTGCTGTTCAGATGCATGGTGGCTAGAAGGCCGGGCAGCAGCGAGGTCCTCATAACAGTCTGGTCTTCAGTAAGGGGATTTAAGATGGGCAGCATCTGTCTTCTGGGATCATCAGCATCAAGGAGGAGCCTGTCACAGGCCCCTTCATCGATGAAGCTGTAGGTTGCAATCTCCGAAAACCCGCAGCCCGAAAGAGTCTGTCGCAGCCCCCTTCGGATGCGAAGGTTCTTGTCCTCGGCACATGCCCCTACCTGGGTCAGGGGATGGGTTGTGGGGATCTGGTCATACCCCTTAAGGCGCGCCACTTCCTCCATCAGGTCCTCAGGACGTTTAAGGTCTACACGAAAAGTCGGTGGCGCCACCCTTAGTCTATCCTCATCCACAGCTTCCACGGCCAGTTCTACAGATTTCAGATACCCGCTGATCTCCTCCCGGTCTATTTGTGTCCCCAGCAGACGGTTGGTCCGCCTCACACTCAGCTCTATCGCCCTTTTAGCAATCGGCCCGGGATAATTGTCAATCACACCTGCGGCAAGCTTTCCCCCTGCCGTTTGCACCATGAGTTGGGCGGCACGGTCCAAGGCCCTCGTGACGCCTTCCGGATCAACGCCACGCTCAAAGCGGTAGGAGGATTCCGTTGTAAGCCCCAGCCGTTTGGCCGTGCGTCGAACGGAGATGGGATCAAAATAGGCACTTTCTATGAGCACGTTCACCGTATCGTCTTCGATTTCGGACTCCAGTCCGCCCATAATGCCGGCCAGGGCCACCGGGCCCTTGCCGTCGCAGATCATAAGCATGTCAGCCGCTAGGGTCCGTTCCGTCCCATCTAAAGTGGAAAAGACCTGGCCTGCCTGGGCTGTCCTCACCACAATTCGATGTTCGGCCAGACGGTTAAAATCAAAGGCATGGAGGGGCTGGCCCATTTCCATCATGACAAAGTTGGTCACGTCCACCACGTTGCTGATGGCTCGAAGGCCAATCGAGTGGAGCCGATCCTGAATCCAGAAAGGAGACGGCCCGATCTGGACGTCCTGGACCACCCTTGCCGCATATCGAGGGCAGTGATCAGGGGCCTCGATGGTCACCGACGTAAGCTCTTCTATGGCGACGTCACCGGCCGGCAGTGTCACCTCCGGGTATTTCAGCGGCACTTTAAGAATCGCCGCCACCTCCCTGGCGATGCCGATAATGCTCAGGCAATCAGAGCGATTCGGTGTCAAATCAAACTCTATAATGGTATCAGAAAGGCCGAGCACATCGGCCACCCCGGCACCGGGAGTGGCGAATCCCGGCAGCAATAGGATCCCCGATCTATCTGTTCCAACAGCAAGCTCTGCCTCGGAGCACAACATCCCGTCTGAGTCTTGGCCCCGGATATGACCCGCCTCAATGGTATCTCCCGAAGGAAGCTCAGACCCAACCAGTGCCACCGGCACAAGGTCTCCCTCTTTGATATTGGTCGCCCCGCACACAATAGTCTTTGTGCCGGAACCCACATCTACTTCTAATACGGACAGCGTGTCGGCGTTCGGATGGGGGCCTATTTCAATAATCCGCCCTGCCACCACAGACCTTAGATAGGCATAACGATCTACCAGGGCGTCCACCTCAAGCCCTGCCATGGTCAGGGCGTCGGCAAGCTTGGTTACATCCTCTTCAATGGCTACGTAATCTTTGAGCCAGCTCAGACTTACTTTCATGGGTCACTCACTTACTGGGTATCATTCATCAGTCTCGTCAACAAACGCCAGGCATACCGGACGGTTCTCCTTTGTCACCCAAGGGCCTAATGTCATGTCCCAAAAATAGCTGTTATTAGTCACTGTGCAGCCGAAAGCCTTTTGCGCCCAACATTGAGCATTTTCGGAATGGGAGGTCAGCTGAGTGAAGCGCTGAGAATCATAAACTGTTTGATCCGCCACGGCGGAGAGCTTTTGTGATTCAGCGGAGTGATGCTGACATCCCGGAAATGCTCACGGAGCCCGAAAAATGGCTTGATGGCAACACCCTACTTCTTAAAGGAACCGCTGAGACACCCCAACGGCGCGCCAGCTTTTCCCATAACTCGTAATCTCTAGGGGAGTCACTTCGCTTTGTCAAGCAATTTGCCCTCCCCCCTTCCACCAGAGCTTTCAGGCCCTACCTTTTCTCCCTGGTCTGTTTTGGAAGCAAAAGAATGACCGGCACACCAGCCAAGGCCAACACAGCGCTCCACGCGAAAGCTGCACGAAGGCCCATGATGTCCCCCATCCACCCCACCAATACCGTGACAGTTGACAAAACCACGAAGTCGATTGCCATGAAAAGCCCGTTGGCTGTGGCTCGCATGCCCCGCGCATGCTCTTGAACAACAGCCAGCATGACCGGAGCGGCCGCAAAAACGGTGAATCCGAGGAGCACCAGCACGGCGAAGAGGGCCCACGTCCGGACGACAAGAAAGGTGAGCATGAGGCAAGGGGACGCCAGCATGGAAGCAAGGAGAACGAAACGCCGCCCCAAACGGTCACTCAATGTGCCTGAAGTAAGACTTCCAAAGGCGCCGCTAAACTCTAGAACGGCCAGAGCAGTGCCTCCCACCCACAGGCTTTTCCCCGAAACCGTCATGAAGGTAGGCAAGAACGTTGTGAGCGAGGCAACCATCAAGGCCCGGGCAACGACAAGACAGGTCAAGGGCACCAGCACGTGTCGCATGGCCCGCCACGTTTTGGCTATAGAGGTTCCCGTCGCTCTTCTTCTGTGCACGGTCACGTGACGCAGTCGCCAGTATAATATTGCCGAGGCGACCAACCCAAAAATCATGACAGGGTAACTCCCTTCAAAGCCCCACAAGGAGACGGCGGCCACTGCCACCAGCGGGCCCACGGTCCGGGCCAACTCACCAGCCGCCATGAAACAACTCATCCCTTTGCCCAGTTGGGTGCCAGACATGCGCACAATCATTACCGGCGCCGGCACGTGGAAGGCCGCAGCGCTCACTCCGACCAGAAAAAGCAACAGGGCCACGACGCCGTAGTCTGGCGCCAGGCCGATGAGACTCATGCACACTGCCGTGACTGCCGGGGCTGCAATGACCACGTAGCGCACCTCAATGCGGTCGGCCACCACACCAATGACGGGATTCAACAGTGAAGGGAGGCGTATAAAGAGCGTCAAGGAACCTGCAAGGGTCAGGGAAAGGCTCATCTTTTCAATGAGCAGCGGAAGCCAGGGGGCAAGAAAGCTGCTATAGAGGTCGTGGACAAAGTGCCCTGCCGCCACGGTCAAGACCTGGCTGGTTTGGAAGGCAGAAGTGGATCTCTCGGAACGTTCCAGTTCAGACATAGCTAGGGTTGCGGACCGACAAATTCAGGATGGCTGTGGTGATGGCGGCGTGCTGAAACCTCATGAAAGGGTCTAAAAAACCGGCTGTCTGGACAGAGAGGCCAGGGTAGGTCAGGAAAACCTGGTGTTGGCGGCACCCCTTCATAGACGGATCTGGGCACTCCAATCCTCTTGATTGTACCATCAAAAACGAGGATGCCGCCGCTGTCGGGAAAATCGTCTAGTAGTCAACGTCCCCGAGAGCCCTGGCAAAGGTGAAATCGGCCGGTTCGGCCACAAGTTTCTTAAAGGCCTCTTCGGTGTTCATGCCTGCCAAGCTAAAGGGCATAGAGGCAACAAAAAAGACGGCACCCACGGCCGTTGCCGTAATCCCTAATGGCCTGACGATGACCAAGTCTCCAATCATGGCTTCCGCAGAGCCCTTCTCACCCGACATCTCATCCTGGGCCACGGCCTGAAATCCAGTGAAAGTCGCTACCAGGACTGCGATGGTTACCAGAGCTATCAATCTTCTTCTCCCCCCGTACATAGCTCCAACCTCCTTACCAGACTAGTCTTTCTGAATAAAACGACGCACAAAAAGCTGAGCTCTCTCCCGCACAGTAGCACAGAACCACAGAAGTGACCAAAAACTTTTGTATCCATCCATTCACAAAGGAGGCGAACCCTCAAGTCATGTTCATGGGATCGAGCAGTTTTCCCAGGTCTTTCTCAGGAAGGACCTTTCTTCCCAAGGCCACCTCTCTGACCGTCTTGCCCGTTGCATAGGCCTCCTTGGCAATGGCTGCGGCCTGCTCATATCCTATCACCGGCGCAAGGGCGGTACACATAGCGAGGCTTTCTTCTATGAAGGCACTACACCTGGCTTCATTGGCGGAAATGCCATCTACACATTTTTCAGCAAAGATCCTTGCCGATGCGCTCAGCAGCTTGATTGAATACAGGAAATTGTATGCAATAACAGGAAGCATCACATTGAGCTCAAAATTGCCTGCCTGACATCCTATGGTGATCGCCGTATCATTGCCGATGACCTGGGCCGCCACCTGGGTCACCGCTTCCGGGATCACCGGGTTCACCTTGCCAGGCATGATGGAAGAGCCTGGCTGCAGAGAGGGGATGTCAATTTCCCCGATGCCACATCGCGGCCCACAGGAGAGCCATCTGATGTCATTTGCAATTTTCATTAGGCTCACGGCCACCGTTTTTAAAGCACCACTGGCTTGCACAACGGCATCCTGGGCCGCTTGGGCCTCGAAATGATTCTCGGCCTCCCGGAAGGGATATCCCGTCTCTTTAGAGATCCCTTTGATCACACGAGAGGCGAACCCCGGCGGGGTATTTAGGCCGGTGCCAACTGCCGTGCCCCCGAGGGCCAGCTCCGCCAGATGTCCCGTCACCCACTGGACCCTTTCCATGCCTAACTCGATCTGCCGAGCATGGCCGGCAAACTCCTGACCAAGCCTAATGGGAACCGCATCTTGAAGGTGGGTCCGTCCAATCTTGAAAATGCCGTCAAAGGCCTTGGCCTTCTTCTCCAGTGCCTCATGCAGGGTCTTGAGTGCTGGCACAAGACGGTCGCCTATGGAGGTCACAGCGGAAACATGAATGGCAGTAGGGATGACGTCATTGCTCGATTGGCCCATATTCACGTGGTCATTCGGATGGACCGGGCCCCTGGTATCTTTGTGACCGGCAAGAATCTCATTGGCCCTTGTGGCGATAACCTCGTTGGCATTCATGTTGGTCGAAGTGCCTGAACCGGTTTGAAAAATGTCTATTACAAATTGTTCGTCCATCTTCCCTGTAGCCACTTCGTCAGCGGCCTCTATGATCGGCCCGGCAAGCTTGGCATCCAGGAGTTTGAGCTCTTGGTTCACCAGGGCCGCGTTTTTCTTGATCAGGCCAAGTGCCCGCACAAAAACCTTGGGGAACCGCCTTCCACTGACGGGAAAATTCTCCACAGCCCGTTGGGTTTGGGCACCATAGTAGGCCTCTGCCGGAACACGCACCTCGCCCATGGTGTCTCTTTCGATTCTGGACGCAACATCCTTGCCAATCATCATCAATCTCCTTGCCCATGAATGCTTGCCGCCATTTTAGCCTTGATTATCCGTGGCAATGAAACCATACTGGACCTCCCCGTCCTAAGGTGCCGGGTGTGGTGGCGGATGCCCAGGAAGCTCCCTGCAGCCCGCGCCGCGCTAGCACTGCCAACAGGCAGAACCACTGCCGTCAGGTAGAGCCTGCGGGGTATCCCAGCGGAATGATGCCGAAGGCGAATAAAGGCTCTGTGCGGAGTACAAAGAAGCCGTCAGAGTGTCAAGACAAAAAGGGTTCAATGGACTACCAGGGGATCATCATCCGACCTCCCAGTGAGGCAAACAGCATCATCGTTCAGGTGACGGTGGGGTGTTCTCATAACAAGTGTACCTTCTGCGGGACCTATAAGGGGGTGCGCTTTAGGATCAAGCCAGAGTCCGTTGTTGAGAAGGATCTCGCCTTTGCAGCACGTTACTGCAGGCGACAGCGAAGGGTATTCCTCACTGACGGCGATGCCCTCATCTTACCGCAGGCCAGGCTCTTGCGTCTGTTAAAGGCCATTCGCCAGGCCCTGCCCTGGGTGACTCGCGTTGGCATATATGGAAATGCAAAAAGCCTCCGCAGTAAGACCCTGGAAGACTTGAGAATCCTGCGTGACAACGGCCTTGGCATCGTCTATATGGGCCTTGAGAGCGGTGATGACACAACCCTTGTGAACATTCGAAAGGGCGTTAAAGTCCAAACGATGGTAGAAATGGGTCGAAAAGTCGTTGAGGCAGGGATCAAGCTTTCCGTAACCGTGTTGCTGGGCCTGGCAGGCCCTGAACGTTCTCAGTTGCATGCCGAAGCCACAGGCCGAGCACTGACCCATATGGACCCTGATTACGTAGGTGCCCTCAGCTTGATGCTCCTTCCTAACACCCCCTTGGGCCGGGATTTCAAAGACGGCCGCTTCAAGCTCATCAGCCCCATGGAAATGCTCCGGGAACTGCAATCTATGATTGCCCATACGGATCTTTCCTCAGGACTGTTCCACGCCAATCATGCCTCTAACTATCTTCCCATCAGGGCCAGGCTGCCCAGAGACAAGGAAAGGACCATCGGCCTCATAGAAGAGGCCTTGACAGGCGCTATCCCTTTGAAACCAGAGTTCTTGCGTGCCCTCTAACCTCCCCCCTTTCCTCCGTTTCAAGGATCATGCCCTCTAGCTCTCTTTCAGCCCGGCTCAGGTGGTCTCTGTAGTACCCGAGTTTTGCCTTAAAGGAAGAAAAGGGGTTGCTTGCCCTGTAACCTGCCTCCATAAGGGAAAACCACTCCATGATCTTCTGGCCCTCTGTTTGTTTATAGGTGCCTGTAAAGGTAACATCCTCCAAGTTGAACTTCGGGGGCATGGCAGGGCGCCGGCCCCTGGGATAGCCAAAGACAACGGTCATGAGGGGATAGACCCCGGGCGGAAGCTTCAACGTCTCTTTCAAGTAGGCAGCACTGAAAAAACCTGTCTTTCCCGTGTCAGACAACATGACACTGCCGATACCAAGGGCCTCTGCCATGAGAGTCATGTTCATGGCAGCCAGCGATGCGTTAACAGCGCTCACGGTATATTCCACCAGGGGGGTATTTGGAAACATGTCGGTTGCCTGCCTCACCCTCGTAGCATCACCAAGGACCATGACCGCCCGTTTGGCCCCATAGGGGATAGAACGGCCAAAGGTCTCCTTCCAGGTTTTTTCAGTGAAGGCCCCGAAAGACCATGTCTGCATATTCACTGTGGAGGGCGCGAGCCGGCCGGCCTCCAGGACCAGGGCCATTTCCTCATCCTTGACATCGTGCTCCTGGAATTTTCTGATGCTTCTGCGATGCAATATGGTTCTCACCAGTCTATTCTCTTCAAAGGTTCTAGGTATGTTTGGCCTTTGTTTCCCTATTTGCCGCAATTTGCTGATGAAGGAAAGAATGCCCATTATCTGTACTCCTTGAAGTGAAGACGGTTTCGTAAAAAGTCGTTTGCGGACGACATTGGAGCATTTTAGGGGAAGAGCACTTGGCATGTTCGGCGTTAAGAAATACTAACTGTTTTAAGGCGTTAGCCCAAATTTTAGCATTTTAGCCAAACACTGCAAGTCCGCCTAAAAGACTCCCGGAGAGCAACGAGTACCCTTTACGACGCCATCAAGTGAAGGACCTCGGATGAAAGCCTCCAAAGACTCCGTTGCCTTTGTAGCTTGACCCTGAAGACCTGGTCTAATATGGTGCACAAAACCAAGGGAAGGGAAGAGGCTGATGGCCAACATACATTGCGAGTTGCCCGAATACAACCCCCCGTCGGGAGAGGTTAAGGCTGTGCTGAAAGAGTACAAGACAGTGGCTGTGGTAGGCCTTTCGCCCAAACCGGAAAGGGACAGTCACAAGGTGGCCAGGTACCTCAAAGAGCAGGGCTACGACATTATTCCTGTCAATCCGGGCCAAAAGGAAATCCTGGGATCAACGTCCTATCCGAACCTGAAGGCCATACCCTTCCCAGTAGATATTGTGGACATATTCAGAAAGCCTGAGGCCATCCCTCCCATCGTGGACGACGCCATAGAAATTGGGGCCAAGGTGGTATGGATGCAGTTGGGAATTGCCAACAATCAGGCCGCAGAAAAGGCCCGCGAGGCTGGCCTTCAAGTGGTCATGAGCAAGTGTATCAAGGTTGAACACATGAACATGGTGAAGTAGAGCGTCACTGCAAACCCACATCACCCAGCCCATTATGAGGAGGAAAGCGACCGATGCCCATTTTAGCCAAGCAGGATGACACGATCATCAGGCTCGTTAGACAGGAAGCAGAGAAGTGGAAAGCCAAGGTCAATCGGATCGATTTGGAGAACCAAATCCTGGATATCGAATGTCCTGGTGAAAATGAGGCTGAATGTGCTGTTGCCATCCACAAGATTCTGGCAAAGCACCAAGGCCCTGACGATTAGTCCTTGGTTCAACCGTTCCCCATACTGAAATCATTTCCCCCCCAACTTTCCAGGTAGGGGATTCTTCTGGAGGACCCATGAAGGCTGAGGGCCTTGCTGAGGTTGCAGAGAAGCTGAAGGCCTCCACAAGTGTTTTGGCCCTAACCGGGGCCGGGATATCCCAAGAAAGCGGGGTGCCTACCTTCCGGGGAGCTGACGGGCTCTGGAAAAATTTCCGGGCCGAAGACCTGGCCACCCCTGAGGCCTTTGACAGAGACCCTGTTACGGTATGGCAGTGGTATGACTGGCGGCGGAGTCTCATAAAGCCCTTGGCACCAAACCCGGGACATTGTGCCCTGGCCGGGTTGGAGAAGGCGATAGAAGCATTCACCCTGGTGACACAAAACGTAGACGGGCTTCACAGGGCCGCCGGCAGCAAAAACCCCATCGAGATGCACGGGACCCTGTGGCGTGTCAGGTGCCTGCGATGCAACAAACGCTTCGACAACAGGGACGT
>Ga0180437_10010599_pt1 | contig 11208 bp, 5 predicted proteins | sample SS_ome_4_FD_132410 | JGI IMG/M metagenome (GOLD analysis project Ga0180437, IMG submission 132410) | Hypersaline lake sediment archaeal communities from the Salton Sea, California, USA - SS_3_D_1 metaG | ecosystem: Environmental > Aquatic > Non-marine Saline and Alkaline > Hypersaline > Sediment... | reverse complement strand
TGGTGGCGATGGTGAGCTGAGAGATGGCTTTCCTCCGACGGAGCCGGTGAAAGGAGGTTGGGCACCCGATTTGCAGTCCCGGAGGGCAATACCTTCTATCGCGGCCCACGCCCTCCAACGCGCCATAGTCAGCAAGGCGGTTTTCCTGCCACAATTTGGCCATCTCCTTCGCCAGCATCTCCTCGATCGACGCCTCCGGCCCTCGCTTCTCCTAACTCAACGTTCACTCTCGTCTGCCCGGTATCGCGGATGAAATTCTCGAGGAGAGATGTTTCATTCATACCGGATTTGCCAGTGCCGAGCTCATTGTCTATGACTTGGCGGAACACGCTAGCAGTGGGGGTGACGGAATCACGCAGCGACAAGCCAGCCGCCAAAGACTTGTTGTCGAAAAGCATCGTCACCCCCATGCCACGACAGGAGTAGATTGCGGCCTTAACGAATTTGCAATCTAACTGCAATCATATCATAGGCTTGCTGTGCTATAATGGCACAAAACTGAACAGGAGCACAGGCTGTTCGCAACAATCGGGCAGCCGCAGATCGGGGAATGATCAATGCACAAGCACGCTCCAGCACGCTAAGGAGCACACAACCTACTCCCCTAACGTCACTCTCGCAAGCTCTTATTCGGGACAACATCATCGCAGCACCGAGCACCTACAAGTACAGCGGGCACAGGATTTGTCACGTGGACCTTGCAGCTTAGCATCTGGTGCCCTACTCATATGAACCGGGGCCTGCTTCAACCTATACCATGGCTGAGCTCTTGGATGACAACCCGTCTCATCACTATCCTGCTAATGGAGAGCAGAATGCATCTCAGTCTGTGACCAATGACACCTGTCGTCGCCATAGCCATTGTCCGCGCCTATAGCTGCAACGTTGAATCCATCGTGCCCGTTCGAATCTGCCATTCTTCCTGACATCGCCGCCATTCTTTTTCCCTGGCTTCCCAGGTCCATTACCCTTATCACCGCCAGGAGCTTGGAAAGGTCCAGAACGTCAGAACACGGGGCCGAAGCTGAGGAGCTGTGAAGGGACGTTGCCAACAAACTCCCACCAATTGGATAGCTCTCAGCCCACAGCGTGCAAGGCACCTTCTCGGCGCAAGTGATACGGCGCATACGACCTATGGAAAACTCGCCCGAAATCTTGAGTGACATATCGCTCCTCGCAGCAGTCACGGTCGGGGGCACGGCCGGCATAGTCGCTTTCCTCCAGTTGGCGATGTTCTCACGATACAGCAAGTTAATCATCATCCAGATACGGTTCGTCGTAGGAATAGTGTGTGCCCTCATCTACCTCGGACTCGCACTTGGGTTCTCCCTCACCGGTCCGATCATCGTCTTGATAAGCGCCCTTCTCGCCGAGCTGCTTCAGTTGGCGCTTTTGCACGCTCTCAAACTCAGCAGAGGGCCGTTTCGTCCATGGGTGCTCTATGTCGTGTGGCTCTATATCTGGCTTACGGCTCTCATTGGCTGGCGATACAGATGGCTGGGCATGCTGACCATCACATTGCCAGCACTTCTCATCGCCAGCCTGGGCCTCTTTTTTGTGGCGGGCTTTATGCTGCCCTTCCCGAGGCAGGAGCTTTATCGACGACAGCGTCCCACGCCTGACGCAGGGGGCATACCAACCTTCAATCAGGAGATCCAGGATTTCCTCGACGCCCTCCGATACGCCCAGAACGGCCATGCTCTCAAGAAATACATCGAACAGCACCGCAGGGCGCTCCAATGTCTGCTGTCATTTGCATTGGGGACAAACCGGCCGTATTACGTCGTCATAGACGAAAAGATTTCCGAACGCACCGGCGGCGCCCCCACCTGGTTGACAGAAACGGAGAAGCTGATCCAGCGGGCAAGTGGCGATATCTTTGGCGAGTTCCTGGCCGGCCCAGGCATCATCCTCACTGGCTGTGACCATGCCGCCGCCATCTCCACCGGCCAAAAGTTCAAAGGCGTCAGAGGCCCCGGCGTCATTTTCACTGAGTATGCTGAAATGCCCGCGCCCGTCATTGACCTGCGAGTGCAACTATGCGCCTTTCCAGTGGAGGCCTGGACGAAAGATGGCATCGCCGTCAAGGTCACTGCGTTCATCCCGTTTCAAATTGACACACACAAGCAAAAGCCAGCCCTAGGACGGGGCTTTCCCTATCGCTCCAGCGGTGTTTTCAAGTCAGTGCGCGCGCAACTCGTGGAGCACGTGGGGCCATCCGAGTCACCAGAGGAATTGGATGAGCGAAAGTGGTACGATCTTCCCTGTCTGGAAGGCGAGCGCATCTTGCGCGAGATCATCGCCGACTACGAGTTCGACGACCTTTACGCACCGTTTGAACCCCACATGCAGGCCGCTCAGGACCATCCCCGTTCCAAGATTGTGACGGAAATGGCGAAAAGATTGGACAAAGCGCTGCCGGACTATGGTATCCAACGCATAGGCTGTGGCATCGGAAACTTGATACCGGTGGACGAGCGTGTGACTCGACGCCGCATCGAAGCGTGGAGGGTCGACTGGGCAAGCAAGATTATGCTTAAACGTGCTATGGGCCAGTCCGAGCGGCTGAGACTGGTGGAGCAGGCGCGGGCACAAGCGCAGGTTGATCTCATCCTATCCGTCGGCACGCGCCTGGAGCAACTACGAGTCTCCGGGTCAGATGCAATCGCACGCCATTTCATCGATGTGCTGAGAGAGTTGTCCGAAAGGTCGGCACTCCGCAAGCTTCTTCCAGGAGATACGAGTGATGTCTTGCAGCGTGCGTCCAGAGGGATTAAGGGAAAACCTGAACAGTAGAGGGGGGGAACAGGCAGATGGCCCGCAAGCTTGAGGCCCAGTATTACGGGCGTCTGTTTGCACTGCTGGCATTGACTGTGGTGGTGATCCTCCTGAGCAACATGGCGGAACTCTATCGCCATCAGACAGAACCGCAGGTATTGCAGAGTGACTCCATACTCAGCTCTATAGCCAGTCTACTTCCCCCTATTGTGCTCAACCTGCTCCCCGCATTTGTAGCGCTGGCTACCATCCTATGGCTAGCGTCACGTTTTATCCATACTCTCTACGACACAAAAGACAGGCGGGAAGCACTTGACGTTCTGCAGCGTGGCATACTCGGCATGAAAGGGCTTCAGCCCATGCTGATCGTGAAACAAGGGCACATCGTCGTCGGCGAGGGCAGCCTATACGATCGCATCGGCGGGCGCGGATTCATCGTAGTCGACAATGACAGCGCGGTAGTGCTGGAAAGAGGAGGACGCCTGACCCGCGTCGTGGGAGGGCCTTATTTGGGCTTTCTCGAACGCTTCGAACGAATCTGGGAAGTCGTTGACCTGCGCCGCCAGTTCTGGCCCTTGACCGTCGAAGCGATAACCAAGGATGGCATCCCCATCGCCTGCGAGGCCAAGGTTACTTTCAAGATCGATGACCGATTTGTCGACCGAGGCGGCAACGTCCAGACGAGGATGCCGGTCAAGACGCGGCGGGGACCGCTCACTGACGCCGACATCGAAATAGCACTGAAAAAAGGTGGGATCCCAAAGCCCCTGCCGTATCTGGACGAGGCGGTTTTCAAGGCAGCTACAAGCATCTGGATGCGCATTCGCCAGCCGGATCACGCGGAACAGTTGAGAAGGTGGACGGGACGGGTCATGATCGGTGCGACGGAGGGCCACTTGCGTTCCATCCTGGCCGATTATCGCCTCGACTGGCTTGTACAGCCACCCCGTCCGGGGCAGAAAAATCCTCGCGAGGAGATATGTGAGCTACTAGATGAAAGACTCCGCGAGGAGTTTCCAGTAGGCAACGATGTTGGCGCCCGAATCATCCAGGTAGATCTGGGGCAGATTGACGTCGCGTTCGACGAAATCTCCACACAGTGGATCAAGGCCTGGCAGGCCGGCTGGGAACAGAGAATGATGGAGAGACGGGCAGAGGGGGAGGTAGAGATGGCTCGATTGCAGGCGGTCCAGGTGCAAGCCCAGGCCGAACTAGCCCTGGCCCTCACAGATGCAATCCGTCCCCTCGTGTCCAACCCACAGGAATACTCCTCCTACCTGCTGGCTATGCAGTTTGTCGAGACCCTGCGGTGGATGGCGTATGATCCGTGGAAGCGAGTTTTTCTACCACCCGAGGCACTGCGGATGATCGACGAGTTGGAGAAAATAGTAGAGAGGACAGATTCATCTCCAGAAGAGCCACCCGTGGGAACCTGATCACCGCCACCACAGAAACGAGAGTCATCTGGAGACAGCGCACTGGCTCTAGATTGGTGTCCAAGGACATACATGCGATACCGCTGAACCCCGGAGGGGATATGGCCAAATTGCCATCTGTACCAGCACCATCCGATCTGCTCTGCTGTGAAGAGCTGCCCTCATACATCAACGAACTGTTGCAGAGTTCACGCTCGCTGCGCAGAAGCGGCCACTTGACACAGGCCGAGCGCTGTGCATTGGATGTCATACAGGTTAGCCGGGAACCTGGCACAAACGTCGGCCTGGCCTCAGCGTTGACCCACCTGGCAGACACACACCGCGAGATGGACAAATTGGGGCCGGCTTTGGCCGAATGCCAGAGAGCTCACTCGATCTTCCAGCACCGGTCATCCCGTGCCCGGCGCCACAACGAGGCGGTAACCGCTTATGCCCTCGGATTGGTGCATCATTTGCTTGGCAATGAAATGGACGCGCTTAAATGGTATCAAGAGGCGTGTCAGATGTTTGAGAGAGCAACAGAAGGCTGGGGCACGATGAATGCTCGCACCCGGGTGGAAACCTGCACTCACCTGCGGCGCTGGATGGAGACGCTTAGCGCACACCTGACCACCGCCCGTACCCGCGCGGACGCAGGCCTCGGGACTTGTCTCTGGATGCCGGTCATGTTGGCGAAAGATGAAGAGTCTGAATTCGCGATGGCGGAACTGGAGATCAACGCGTACGTGATTGATATTCAACTGAACATCAACGGAGAATCATTCCACATCGAACCTCTGACCAACGAGCGTCCCTTCTCTCTAAAGCCAGGAGTTCAACCTTGGGCACTGGGTATTCCCGATAAAGTGCAGGGGCCTTTGGGCGCGAGTAATGGAGACTATGCCCTGGTAGTGTGGGAAAGGAACGCTGATGAGGTGGATGCCAGCAAGCTGGAGACGCTCAGCGAGGCGCAGTCTGGCGAATTCAAACGTGACACCGACGGAAATGTCTACTTTGTGCGCCCCGCCCGCCGAGTGATCGGTGGTGAGAGTATTGAGGAACATATGGAGGTCGGATGCGTCGCCGCACTGCTGAAGCCTGCATAGGGAAGGGAGTTGGCAGACTCCTCATATGGCCGTTCATATCCTCAATCCAGCCAACGAGTCGTACCAGACTGCCGACCGGTTCCTAGAAACTTGCATTGGGTATTTACAGCAGCAATTCTAAATATGGACCTCTTGTCCGAAAAAACCGGCGCTGCTGAGCCAGAAACGGGCTGATTCCGGCGAATTTGGCCGGCTTTTTGGGCAAGAGCGGGCAAACCGTCGGCTTCCTGCCTCATATTGAGAATTGCTGTATTTACAGGGTAGCTCTTTTGTGATACAATGACGGTAGTAGAAGAGCTTTCCTTCCCATAGCGCCACAAGACTACGGAGCGGGCTTAAATGAAAACGTCTGTCCGAGCCCATCAGTCATTTGCAAGGGGATGCCATTCTGAGACAGGTCGTTTACGAAAGGTGGTGATGTGTCCTCCCACCTTTTTTCGCATCTTGGAGCCCATCAATGCGGTTCAGCTATTGTACTATAGCGATGGACTCCCCAAACCGGAGCCGCTGACGATGGTGCGGCAGCACAAGCGGTTGGTGGATGTGCTGCGAGCAGAAGATGTAGAGGTAGATTTTCTTCCCCCTGTGCGTGACCTTCCGTACCAGCACGCTACACGGGATGTAGGAATCGTTATCGGGGATACTATCGTCCTATCAAACCTCAAGGAAAAGACCAGGCAACTGGAGACCGAGATCGTTGAACCGATCTTGGGCAAATATGGTCTGAGAGTCTTGATACCCGACCAAGGCTTCCTTGAGGGCGGCGACATCATCATGGACAACGGGCGGCTGTGGGTGGGCCTGGGAGCCAGAACAGATGAATGGGGAGCAGAGTTCCTGCACCGCAACTTTGGGCGAGACTATGATGTGATTCCTCTACGCTTCGATCCGCAGTACACCCACCTCGACACCATCTTGGGCGTCTTGGGGCGAGGCCACGCCCTTCTCTACGAACCAGCATTTGATCCATCCTCCCTGAAACGCATCTACAAAGTCTACCCCTCTGTAATCTCCCTCACAGACAAAGAGCAAGAGAATGCCGGAGCCAACGTGCTGTGTTTGAGCCGTGACGAGGTCGTCTCCATTGCTGAGAACCAATCTGTCAACAAACAATTACGTCGATTGGGCTATAAAGTGACCACCATCCCGTTCTCAGAGGTAATCAAGAGCGGGGGCAGCGTGCGGTGTGACACGCTGCCAGTAGAGAGGGACACAACGTAACCGGGCGAGTACCAGACATTGGGAATGCACAGCCCTTGCATCGCTTTCACCGGGAGGAGCAAATGATGGTGAGAGGCACGGAAGTGAAGGAACAAGATTTCGGTGGGCTTGCGACTCTAGAGAAGCTTCTTCAGATTGGCCAGTCGTTAATCGCTGTCCATGACCTTGAAGTATTGCTGCAAGAGATCGTCGAAAGCGCAGGTTCCGTCTTGTGCGCCGACATCATCGTTCTTTACGAGTACCACGAAGAGAGAGACGACGTGTCGGTGCCGCCCGTGATTTGGGGAGATATCCAGTATCCACAGGTCCTGACCGATAGAAGCCAGAGGCAACCTCACAAGGAGTCTGCCGTTTTCCGGATACTCGAAAGAGCGGAACCTTTCTACGCACCTGATGCTGTAACGAACTGGGCTCAGTTAATCGAGGGATGGTCCCAGGAGAAGAGCTTTGTTCACAGGGAGAGCATTGTCTCATCAGCCGCACTGCCCTTGATCGCGGATGGAAAGCGAGTGGGCCTACTCTTTGTGAACTATCAAAGCCCCCACACATTTTCCACCGAGGAACAGAAAACCATCGAGATCTTTGCCACTCAGGCAGCAGTCGCCATCAAGACAGCACGGCTCCTGGCAGATTGGCAGCGCCAGGCCAAGGGACATCGGACGCTGAACCGGGTTGGGACCACGCTTGTCGACATACTGGACGAAGACACCATTCTAAAGACCGTGGCACGCGCCGTGGCAGACACACTGGGATGCACACACTGTACTGTCTTTCGGGTAGAGGATAGCGATCTCGTGGTCAGGGCAGCAGAGGGAAATCGAGATTGGAGCTTGCCCCTGGGCCGAGCTTTTCCGGTAGGTAAAGGGGTCGCTGGTTGGGTCGCGCAAACGGGAAACCCAGCACTGGTGCGAGATACGCGCGAGGATCCATACTTTGCCCACGGCTGGTCAGCACCGCAGCCTGATCCACAATCGCTGGTCGTGGTCCCCATATTCCTCAGCACAGAGGTCTATGGTGCCATTTCGGCCGAGCACGATGAGATATCAGCCTTCGATGAGTACGATCAACGACTGCTGGAAACACTGGCTCTGCAAATGAGCCAGGCCATACGAAACGCTCGCCTCCGCCTTGATTTTGAGCATCAGATCGAGCTACAGGAGACAGTGAACCGGGTCAGCCGCGATCTGAGCACCAAGCTGGACGATGAATCCATTTTCGCGGCTGTGGTAGAAGCGGTTGTGGAAACATTGAAATGCACACATTGCACCGTATTCATTCTGGAAGACGACTGGCTGGTACCTCGTGCTTCGTACGTCCGGGGGGAACCCATAAGAGTCGACCGGGGGTTCGCCTTGGGAGAAGGACTTGCGGGGTGGACCGCCCAACAAGGCATCTCGGTTCTGGCCGCAGACGCCAGCCGGGACGAGCACTTTGTTAAAGGAACCACACGGCCTGACGTCGAACGCTCCATGATTGTGGTGCCGGTAAGAGTCGGAGATCGGCTGGTCGGTGTTATCTCGGCTGACCAGCATCACCAGGTTAATGCCTTTGATGATAACGATCTGAAGATGGTCGAGATACTGGCATTGCAAGCTGGCGTCGCCATCCAAAATGCCGATCTTCTCAGAGAAGAACAGCAGCGTGCTGATACTATGGAACTTCTTGGGCAAATCAGCGCGAACATCAGTGCCACGCTAGATCTGCAAGACACCCTGGATATGATCATAGAGGGTGCCATGCGGCTGACCGGGATGGACTCTGGTGTAATTCACTTGGTCGACGAGACCCAGCAAGCCGTCGTTCATTCCTACGAGATCCCCGAGGATTTTGGCCATCCCTCTTCTCGCTTTTCTCAGAAGAAAGGCCTGACGTGGACCATCGTCACCGAAGAAACGACAATCTGTGTTCCAGACATCACAAAAGACGCGCGCGTCCACCCGGACATGTTCGAGAAGGAAGTAAATGCCATCATCGGCATACCTCTGAAAACAGCAGGAAAGACGATCGGAGCACTTTTTCTGAATGACTCCAATCCACACGATTTCACGAACTATGAGATATATTTGCTGGCGACACTTGCGGATCACGCTGCAATCGCTATTCAGAACGCGCAGTTGTTCGAGGAACAGGTCGAGAGAGCCAGCCAACTCGAGCAGCTTCAAGCAGTCACGACCGCCATCTCCGCTGAACCAGCGGATCTGAGAAAGGTCTTGCGATTGATTGTGGAAAGCCTGCGCGATACTTTCCCAGGGGCTTCCTGCTCACTTCGACTGTATGATGCGACGAGGGACGAGTTCGAGCCCCAGGTAGCCACAGGTGCGCTTGAGGACTTGATGGACCATCCTCCACGTCGCGACGGAACAAGCCACTACGTAGTAACGACCAAGACCCCTCGTTACCTGGAGGGAACTTCACTGGTGAACCCAGCCGACGGAGGGCCCGCCATTCGCGAGGACATCATAGAACGGGGCATAGAGGCAACCGCCTATCTGCCACTTGTCAGTGAAGGGGACGCAGTGGGCGTGCTGTACGTAGACCTGACAGAGCCCCACCGGTTTTCCAAGAACGAGATGCGAGTCCTGGAGCTTTTCGCAGATCAGGCTGCCATTGCTGTCGAAAATGCCAAGCTATTTGACCAACTGAGGAGGGAAAGAGAGGAACGGATCAATGCCATCCGGGAAATCGGGTTTGGCATAACTGCCGGAATTGGCCTCACAGAGATCCTGGATAACCTGTTGCAAAAGACAATCCATCTGATGAAGGAAGCAAGCGTCGGCGAAATCTGGCTTCTGGACGAGCAAAGTGGGAAACTTGAGGTTCGGGCAGCCTACGGCGACATAGAGACAGAGGTGAGAGAACTTGACCTGGAAGAAGGAATTGTAGGTTGGGTTGCCAAGTCCAAGGAGCCACAGTGTGTGGAGAAGGTCGAGGATGACCCACATTTCAAGCGGCGTCTGGCAGGAACACGGTCTGAATTGGCTGTCCCCCTCTTGAGGGGGGACCAATTGATTGGCGTCGTCAACATAGAGCATCCACAGCCGGGCGCCTTCGTCGAAGAGGATATTCCACTCCTCCAAGCGATAGCGAGCCAGGTAGTCGTCGCCATCGAGAACGCCAGACTTTTTGAGGAACTACATGAGAGAGCGACCCAACTTGAGAAACTTCAGCAAGTCACAACCACGATAACGGCCCAACCAACCGATCCTGAGGGGACATTGCGGCTAGTTACAGGCCAACTGATTGACATATTCGAGGGAGCGTCTTGCGCGATCAGATTATACGATCCTGTAGCGCGGAAGTTTGGAATTCGGATAGCATCCGGGGCTCTTGAGAAAAGGGTAAAGCATCCGCCAAGGACAGTCGGCGGGAGTCAGCACATTGTGCGCACCAAAGAGCCAATCTATGCGACGGACGCTTCGCATACACTTCCCAATGGCCAGCCGGTTATTCGTCAAGAAATCGCAAACGAGGGAGTGCAAGCCGTCGCCTACCTGCCGCTTCTCAGCGAAGGGGACGTCACAGGGATACTTTATGTTGAATGGACAACGCCCCGACAGTTCTCTGAGAACGACAAGAGGGTTCTGGAGCTATTTGCAGACCAAGCATCCATTTGTCTGCGGAACGCTAGAATCTATCACGATCTCGAACGCAGAGTTAAGGCACTCCAGGTCTTGACCGAGATTGGCCGGACAATTAGCACGTTAGGTATCGATCAGATCCTCGGTCTCATATACGACAAGATCTCGGACATCATAGATCTAAGTGATGCCCTGTTCTACATCGCATTCTACGATGTGCAGAGGGATCGAGTCAGCTTTGGACTGGCGGTTGAGCAAGATGATGGAAACAAGATAGACGAAATCCGATGGGGAAAACGGGATGGCAAAAATGTTCCAGAGTGGGAACCCCGGGCACGGCGGGATCCACCTGGGTTGACGGAGTATGTCATCCACAACAAGCAGCCTGTGCTGCTCGTCGAGGACTTTGAGCGGCAAGCGAGAGACTCGGGTATCCAGGTCTGGCCCGAAATCGGCCGGAGAAAGAGGCCTACCCGCTCCTGGCTGGGCGTGCCGATGAAGGTCAAGGGTGAGGTAGTTGGAGTTATCAGCATTCAGAGCCTGGAGCGCGAGCGTGCCTTCGATAAAGAGCATCTGAATTTGCTGGATACAATAGCCGACCAGGCAGCAGTAGCTATCGAGAACGCAAGGCTGTACAGAGACCTGGCGGAGGCCCAGGAACGAAGAATCGAGGCGGAGAGATTTGCATATCTGGGCCAGGCGGCAGATGGCATCGCTCATCGGATAAACAACACCGTCGCGCTCATCCCGTTGTGCGTCAGTGACATCAAAGACCACCTGGGAACGTTCGACAAGTACGTTGAGGACAATCTGGACATGGTCGCTCGCAATGCACAGTACGTCCTCGACCTGGCAGCGGAGTTGCAGCGGCCATCCCGGCCTTCCGAATCCGGGGAATTTGACGTCAACTCGCTCATCGAAGAAGCAATCGGCGTGGCAGGTATCCCTTCGAACATAGAACTGGTCACCCAGCTCGACGAGACCCTACCGCAAGTACAAAGCAGAAAACTGCTGATCGACGTGTTTGTGGAGTTGATCACAAATGCAATTGAGGCTATGAGTGAACGTCCCAAGAAAGCGCTAGAAATCAGCAGTAGGTTGACTGCCGAC
>Ga0180437_10010597_pt1 | contig 11209 bp, 11 predicted proteins | sample SS_ome_4_FD_132410 | JGI IMG/M metagenome (GOLD analysis project Ga0180437, IMG submission 132410) | Hypersaline lake sediment archaeal communities from the Salton Sea, California, USA - SS_3_D_1 metaG | ecosystem: Environmental > Aquatic > Non-marine Saline and Alkaline > Hypersaline >... | reverse complement strand
TCCCCCGACGATCCGCTGCACAGCTACAGCTTCCCGCTCTACCAGTCCGCGCTCGAGCTGCTCGGGGATGGTTTCGACCTGGGCTACTTCCTCGCGGTCAGCGCCGAGCCGCTGCGCGACCTGGGCAGCCAGCCGCCCAGGCGCGTCAGAGTCTCTGACGAGGCCGAGGCGCGCGAGTTCCTCGCCCACCATCTCTCGGAGCTGCTGGAGGAGGCCCGGGCGGACGACGATGAGTTCCCGTTCGAGGAGGTCGCTTGAAGATAGGAGGCCACCATGCCCTACTCCACACCCAACGACGTCCGCCTGCGGGCGGTGGGGATGACCGAGGAGGTCGTCCCCGACGTTTCTTCCACCAGCTTGAACCTCACGACGTGTATCGAAGAGGCGGATGCCGAGATCGACGAGGCGGCCCGCGCCGGCGACTACCAGGTGCCCTTCGACCCCGCGCCCGAGCGCATCCGGGCGCTGTCGGCCGTCGGAGCCCTCGCCCGCGCGCGGCGGGCCCTCGAACTCGGGAACCAGCCGGCGGCGGACCGGGGCCCGTACCGCCGCGAGTTCGACGCCGGGCTGGAGCTGCTGAGACAGGGAGGGCTCGACCTCGGCACCGTGACGGTCAGCGGCGAGCACGTGGTCATCCCGACGGCCGACCGCGAGTGGGCGCAGCTCCCCCACCGCGGGCTGCTCGCGGGGAGCGTCACTGCCACGAACGAGACCGGCACGTTCACCTACGTCGAGGACAGGCGGGAATACGAGCCGGGCTATCGGCGGGACTCTGTCAAGGACTACGAAGTGGACCACCGTGCGGGTCGTCTCCGCAGGCTGCTGGGCGGGCGCATCGCGCCCGCGGAGACTCTCTCGGTGAGCTACGAGTACTACTACCGCCAGCCGGGCCGCGCGCAGGACGCCGAGTACGCCGGCCGCACCGCCGCCGCCGACCGGCTCACCCGCCTCGACCAGCGCGACTGAGTCTCGCGCCTTCCTTTCTGCGCGGAGCTGTTGAAGGGAGCTGAGATGCCGCACCCACAATCGAACCGATTTGTCCCTATACGAGAGGCGCTCTGCGCCGTGCTCGCGAGCGCGCCGGAGCTGGGCGAAGTCAAGTGCACCGTGCGCGACCGCGATGCCTTCGCCCGGCTGCCGGCCAGCCGCCACCCCGCACTCGGCGTCTTCTTCGCGGACGCCGCCGGGGCGGAGCGGCCCCGCTGGGCCAGCAACCGCCGCGACCACGCCTACCAGGTCGAGGTCCATGTGGCCGTGCGCTCGATGGAGAGCGCGCAGGCCAGCGAAGACCTGCTCTTCGCCTACGTCGAGGCCGTGGAGGACGCGCTGCGCGCGGCCCCGACCCTGGGCGGCCTCGTCCGCTCCATGACCGTCGGTCTGGTGCGCCGAGCGCGCGCCAAGGTCGAGTCGTACTGGCATTCGCAGGCCGTGCTTCTGGTGACCTGCGAGCAGCGCACAAGCTAAGGAGGCCATCATGTCCGGTCGCATCGGTCTACTCGGGTCGGTCGGCCTGGCCCCGGAGTCCACCTGGGGGCAGCCGGTCCCGCCGACCACCTATCTCGAGGTCACGCACGCCGACCTCCGCCCTCACATCCACTACGACATTCCAAGCGCGGTGCGGGGGACTCGGGCCCGGCGGCGTGTCCGCACGGGCCCGATGCTCTGCGCGGGCGCGCTCAGCTTCGACGTCTGCGCGGGAGGCATTGGCGAGCTGCTGAAGAGCACCTTCGGAACGGTGACCACCACCTTGGTCGCCTCGGACGGTCCGAAGGCAATCTACGAGCACACCTTCACGCGCTGCGACACCACGTTCCTGCCCTCCCTCACCGTCGAGCAGAACATGGGTGGGCTCACGAGCCGTCAAGTGAGCGGCGTGCGCGTCAACCAGCTCACGCTCTCGCTGGCGCCCGGCCGGACGCTCGTCGCCGACGTGGACTGCCGCGGCCGAGACGAAGCGCTCGTATCGCCGTCGAGTCCCTCCTACCCCACCGACGAGGCGCTCCACCACAACGGGTTCACCGCGGAGCTCGGCGGCGAACCGAACGCGGACGTGGAGGAGTTCCTGGTTCGAGTTGCCAACGGGCTGGTGGACGACATCTGGAGCGCCGGCGCAAGCGGCAAGCTGACCACGCTCCCCGCGGGGGCCTTCTCCGTCGGCGGCCGCTTCACCATGGCGTTCGAGTCCACGGCCGCGCACGAGACCTTCGTCACCGGCGAGCCGACGAGCGCGCGGTTTTGCGTGAGCGGCCCGGCCGTCGTTGGCACCTGGGGCTGCGGACTTGAGGTCGAGCTGCCGCATGTGCGGTACTTCTCCGCCAATGTTCCGCTGGTCCCCGGCCGCCTCTTGTACGATATCGCCTTCGAGGCGCTTCTCGATACCACTCAGTCGCCGGCCGCCGACGCGCGGTGCCGGCTCTGGAATTCGCATCCCGGCTATTGAGGAGGGGAGAGCCATGCCTGAGCCGTGTCCCAAACGGGTCGATCTGAGCGAGCTGGGGGTGTGGGGCAAGCGCGTGAGGGTGGAGTTGTGCGACCGATACGAGGAGGTCTGGGTCCAGACCATTGGCGACCGGACGGAGGCGCTCGAGCGCGGGCACGAGGCAATGCAGCGGAAGCTGTTGGAGTTCCGCGCCGAGGGCGAGCGCCGACGGGCCCTGAAGCAGGCCCTGCTGCTGGCTCCGCCGCGGGACCTTGCCGGCCTCGTGCTGGAGGGCGAGCGCTCCCAGGTTCAGTCGCGACTTCGGCGAGAGACGCCGGATCCGGTCGCGCCCCGCCTGGACGCGTCCGCTGGGGAGACGCGCGAGCAGTTCGCCCATCGGATGGCGGCCCACGAGGAACAGTGCCGACGGCGCTCCGTGGAACGCGCCGCGCGTGTCGAGGAGCTGGAGAAGGCCCGGCGCGAAGAGCTTCTGGCGCTCCCCCGGGAGAAGCTGGCCGACCTGGCGCTGCCGCGGCGCATCGACATCGAATGCTGGAACGCGTTCGCCCGGACCTGCGACGACTGGGTGTTGCTCCGGGCCGTCCGGCGCGCGGACGACCACGAGCGGCCGTACTTCGGGGACATCGCCCAAGTGCAGAAGCTGCACCCTGCCGTGAAGGAGCAGCTTCGCAGAGCCTATGCGGAGCTGGAGCCGGCGGAAGGAGAGATGCTCCCAAAAGCCTTTGCTCCCATGCGGGGTTCCGACTCAACGACCTGATCTGCCGGCGCTATCCCGGCGCCTACCGACATCCGCTCGACCCCGCCCTCCTCTCGCTGCCCTGGTGGCTGAAGGAGGCCGTTGCGCTGCTTTCGGCCGAGGGGCCGCGCTGGTGGGTCGGGCCCGATTCCTCAGGAGCACCGAAATGACCACATCCGATTCTACTGCCGCAGACATGATGCCCATTCAGCCGCTCATCGCCCGAGCCCCCTCCATCGACTCGGCGGCCGACGCGATGCTGACCGCCTCTCGCACCATGCTGGCCGCGGCCGCAGCCCTGGCGGAGGCGCCCGATACCGCCGGCGCCCGCGCGAGAGAGCTCACGGCAGAGGTGATCGAGACTGGCTTCTTGCGCGCCCTCCGTCGGGAGAGCCTGCTCGGGGGCGGGCAGATGCGGCCTGCATTCTCGCCTCTGCTGGGCCTTCCGAAAGCCACCCGCGTTTCGGGGACCGGCTACGGCCGCATGGGAGCGACCATCACCGGATCCGGCGCGCGCGCCCAGCTCTACGGCAGCATCGGCGGCGCGCTCGGCTATGCCGTTGGAGGCCCGGTCGGAGCCGTCTTGGGCGGGATGCTCGGAGGGTTGTTCGGCGGCGACGATGACGACCAGGTCGCCCGCCAGCAGGAGGAGCTGCGCCGCCAGTGGCTCAACCCGCCCGAGGCCTTCGAAATCCAGGCCTATCTGTACAACATCGCCCGCAACGTCTACCGCCCGATATCCCCCCTGGTCCCTTCCGAGAGGGGCGCGTGGGGCATCACCCCGACCTGGTCCGGCTTCCCGCTTCTCGCAGGCCACCAGCGTGGGATCGTGGTCAACGTCGGCCCGGGCGCAGTCCACATCACCGGGCAGGGCGAAGAAGCGGGCGAGCGCGCCGCTCGCGCCTTCGCCGGGTCGCTCGGTCGGGTGCTCCAACTCAACAGCGTCGTCGTTCCGGCCGCGGGCATGGGAGCAGATGTCTGATGCCCACATCGCCCATGCGTCAAACGACCTTCCAGTGGCTCGCCGATGACGCGCCCCCGGCGAGCAACTCGCCCCTGCGTCGCGAGGGCAGCAACCTCGCGGCCGTCGCGCCGGGCGCGCACATGCTCCTCCGCGTCCAGGCTCAGCACACGGGCCGGCACAGCTTCTCGGTCGCCCGCCGGCTCCAGTACCGCAGGGCCGGAACCAACATCTGGCGCCCGTTGGGAGCGGTTGCGGTGCCGCCCTACGACATGCCGCTGCTCTATCCCAGCACCTGGTTCGCGGACGGAGAGGATATCACCACCCAGCGGCTCTCCACGCCCACCTTTGCCACCAGCGAACACTTCATCGGCGGGCAGGCGAAGCACAGCGACGGAACCACGACCCCGATCGCCTACGGGGAGAAGGAGTTCTCGGAGGACGTGTGGTCCCTCTGGATCCACCCGTCCGCGCCCGCCGGCCTCGACCTGGAGTTCCGCGTCACTCGGGAAGGTCAGCCTTTCCAGCGCTACGTCTTCTATCCGCGCCTCACTGTCGAGGGCTATGCCTCCACCGAAATGGACGTAAAGGCCAATCAGCTCTCGGCCGAATCGCGGCCCCTGGCCCAGCTCCAGTTCCGCCGGGACGATACCTGGTGGGACCTGTCGGATCGATTGCTCTTCCCGCTCGCCATCACGCGTCGGCTGAAGGCAGTCTCCACGGCCGACCTCGTGCTCGATAACGCAGATGGCATGCTGGCGCGCGACAACCGGGTCAGCAGCTGGAACTACGACACATCGAGCACCTACGATCCACTGCTCGACGAGGGGCGCGTGATCCGGATTCGCCAGGGCCTCGAGGCACGTCCGAACCTGGCCTATGGGCTCTCCTATGGCTGCGGGACGTCGGCGCCCACCCGGCCGGAGTCGCTGCGCGGCACCGAGCTGACGGACGGCGGCTTCGGCCAGCCGCGCAACGAGCTCGATGAGGCCTGGGTCGGCTGGTACGGCAGCCAGGCCACCGTCGTTCTCACGCTCTCGCCGGCGCGCGCGGTTCACTCCGTCGCGGCCAGCCTGTTGACCCGCGCCGCGGCCGGGGTGCTCTTGCCCGCCTCCGCATCTGTCACGCTGACCGGAAGCGCGGGCACGCACACCGCACCCCTGTCGGTTGACCATCTGCGGGACGATCCGGCCGGACGCCGCCAGTACCTCTACGGGCTCGACCTGGATCAACGCGACGTCTCCCAGGTCATCTTCCACTTCCACCCCCAGTCCCAGGACGCGTGGATCGAGCTGGACGAGGTCGCGCTCTACGATGCGTCCACCACGGCCGACTGGCTCAAGACGACCTTCACCGGCATCCTCGGCGACGAGATAACCCAGCACGCCACCGATCGCGGAGTCATCCACATCGGCCAGGTCCGCGACGCGACCAAGCGGCTCGCCGATCTGTTCGTCGAGATGTTCGACCACTACGAAGGGCTCGCGATCGAAGAGATCGTCGAGGATCTGCTTGTCAATCCCCGCTATGAGGCCGCCCTCTCCGCCGAGGACTACTCGCTCGATGCCACCGGCTTCGTCATGCCGAAGTGGACGGAGCAGAACGCGAGCGCGCTCGACGCCTGCGCCCAGCTCGCAAAGATGATCGGGTGGGTCTTCGAGGCGGACGACGAGGGCGTCTACGTCCTGCGGGACCTCGAGTGGACCACGCAGACCGGCGAGGAGACTTACCTCGCGGGGCGTGACTTGCTCGGATGGGCTCCATCGGTGTCCGGCATCAACCTCCGCAACCGCATCGTCGTGAAGAGCCGCGACGCGCGCAATCGCGACATCTGCGTCCGCGTCGACGACCCGCAGAGCATCGCGCGCTACGGCCCCCGCCTCTTCACCATCTTCGAGCCGACCATGCGCAGCGCGTCCCTGGCACGCCAGCTCGCCAACGCCATTCGCCGCGACTACAGTTGGATCCAGCCCACCGGCTCCGGCGTGGTCGCCGGCGATGTCTTCATGCGGCCCGGCCGCGTGGTCACCGTCGTCCACAGTGGATGCACTCACTCCGGGCCCGACCAGCTCTACCGCGTGGAGGCCGTGGAGCACCGCCAGACCGGCCACCGACACGGCGCCCACACCATGCAGTTGGAGCTGCGCGGCTACCGCCATCGCGTTCCCACCGCCCCCGACAGCTTGGTGGCCGCGCCGATGGACTCTGCCGTCCAGCTCGATTGGGCCCCTCAGCCAGAGCTGCCTTCCATCGTCGGCTATCGCGTCTTCCAGGCAGACACCATGGCCCAAAGCTACTCCCAGGTCGCCAGCGTCGCCGCCCCGCCCGTGGTCGTCACCAGCCTCACCAACGCTCAGACCTACTGGTTCAAGGTCGCCGCCTGGACCGCGGGAGACGTCCTGGGCGAGTTCGCCGGTCCGGTTCCCTGCGCTCCCGAAAGCGGCGGCCTCCCGATCCAGGCCGAGGAGGCCTGGCAGCCGCAGGACCTCACCATCCACCTTGTCACCATCTGGGGGATGAAGCGTCCCTCGCTCATCTGGCAGCCCCGGCTGGCCGCGCCGCCGAACACCGGCTACAACATCTACCGGTCTACGGTCAGCACCGGCCCGTTCGCCCTCATCGCCACCCGTACGGAACCGGGCTCCGAGTCGGTGCGGTGGATAGACTACGGCACCGAGCGGCTCCACGGCGGCCTCTACTACGAGGTGACTTTCTACGACCCCAGCGAGGACTTCGAGAGCCTGCCGAGTTCCACCGCTTACGTCTCCGCGCCATGACCTGTTGCGTAACGCCGAAGAGTTGACGCGACAATAGCTCCCTTCGGAGGTTCACAGCGATGCCCAGCGAATCCGCGCCCCCGCTTCGGCCGGACTTCTTCGGCCAGCTCGCCGCTACCGATCCCTTCCAGGGGCGCGCGCGGCGCCTCTTCGAAAGAGGCCAGGTCCTTGCCGTCAACGGCAACCAGGCCGACCTCCTCGTCGGCTACGACGCCCACGGCAACCTGCTCGAGCTGAGGCAGGTCCCCATCGTCTCCGGATACGTGCCGCGCGTCGGCGACTGGGCCGCAATCCAGTACGAGGCGGGCCATTCCGCCGCGCCCTGGGTCACCGGTCCCAGCATGGCCGCCGATATGTCCCAGGACTCAGCCGGCATCGGCGTCTTCCCCATCTCCTCGACCGCTCCCGCCGATCCTCAGATGAGCACCACCTACTTCGACGAGTCCCTCGGCACCTGGCGCGGTTGGGATGGCAGTCAATGGCTGGACGTCTTCGGCAAGCTGCACAACGCGCTGCCGGATCTCCAGGGCGGCGCCCAAGGCGAGTACTACCACTTCTCGCAGGAGGCCCACGGCGCGCTGCACGCTCTCTGGGACGGCGAAGGTATGGCCTCGGCCTGGATGAAGCGCCTCAACTTCAGGAGCGTGGACGCAGGCGCCACCCAGCGCACGCGCCTCTTCGAGAAAGACGGGGACTTCTTCTGGTCGATCAACGCCACCTACGACGAGCAGACCGGCAGCTGGAGCCGGATCGACTCTTCCAAGTTCGCCTACCTTGTCGAGCTGCGGTCTCAGAACGCGATCCCGACCGAGCCGATAGGAGGCATCGTCTGGTGGCGGGCCGTCCCCGGCGACGACCCGATCGGCGACTACGCGAGCACAGATGGCTGGGAGCTCGGGCTCATGATGACCGAGCACCGCAACTGCGTGCTCGGCGGCATGAACCTCGAGATGGATGGGTCTGGGGCTCCGCCCTACGGCCGCCTCACCCAGATCGGGTCGGACGACGCGTCCGGCACCGTCGTCACGGCAATGCAGCGAAACTCCTGCTATCAGGGCGCCGGCCAGTGGGGGCGCGATTCGCACGACCGAGGCTCCGCCATCATCGGCTTCGACGCCCAGGCCGACCTCTTCGTGTGGTGGTACCCGGATTCCAGCGAGGGCGACGCGCCGTGGACCACCTCGGCCTGGCAGCACCGCCTGCATTTCCACCTCGGCGGAGCCACCCGCGGCCGGCTGGACGTGATCCGGTCCAGCGACGCGACGAGTGCCTGCGGGTCGGCTTTTCTCGCGAAGCACAAGACGTCCAGCAACATGGCGGACGGGTTCGGGGCCGGGTACCTGTTCGCCATCGAAGACTCAGCCGCAGTCGAGAGCATCGTCGCCGCCATCTACGGAGTGCGGGACGGAGCCGACAACACCGGGCAACTCGGATTCCACGTCGCAAGCGGCGGGAGGTTGAATAGCCGGATGACGCTGAGCGCGGCCGGGTTGCTTACGCTGGCGGACATCAGCCTCTCCTCCCCGTCGAGCATCTATGGCCTGAACCACGACGGCTTCGCGGGGTTTGTGGCAAACGAGCATGAAGACACTACCGCGTGGAGCGCGAACCTGATTCCCGATGCAGACAGGGTGAGGAACCTCGGCGATGTGACGCACTACTGGCAGTACGCGTACATCGCCCGCGCTTACCATGAAGGCATATATCTGGATCGCAGCGGCAACGACCCGTACATCGTTTTCAGGAGGGAAGGCTCCGGCCTCGCCCAGATGCGCGGGATCACCACCGGCATCGAGGTCACGGACGCGGGCGCCGCCGCAACATGGCTCACCGTCACCAGCAGCGGCATCGACGTCGCGGGGGAGGTCCGTGGCCAGGCCCTTCGGATAGACCAAACGCCCGCCTCGGAGACACCATCGGCGACGCATACGGTGACGATCAACTGCAACGGCACAGACTATAAGTTTCTGTGCCTGCAGGCATAACAGCGAACGATGGGACTGCCAGGCGGCCGGCAGCAGTTGCGGGATCGAGCAAATTCTTGAGATCCCTGAAGCCAGGTGCGCCGAACTGGCCGCTCCCGTTCGAGAGAGGAACCGTCTCAAGGCTCGGGGCGGCGACACCGACGCCGAACGGCTCTTGCAGAAGGTGCAGGTCAGATGTCGCGCGACGGTCGAGGGGCTGAACGCGCCCCAAGCTCCAGTTGATCGGCTCCAGTGAGAGGGGATGAGCAAAGGAGGTCGCGATGGACAAGTGCGAGCAGGCGAAGGCTGACCCGACGCTGTCGGACGCCGACATAAACGAGATGAAGCGCCAACGATTCCAGCAGCGCGTCCGCCGCGTGCTGGCCGTCATGCAAGAAGAGCGAATCGACTGGCGCGGCGTGCCCCACGTAACACCCGACGGCCGCATCGGTGTGCGGATACTCCCCGTGGAGATGGCTCGCTCATGACCGGCCACCCTGTAGACGCTCTCGCCATTCTCAAGGAGTACGGCCTCGCCGGCGTCATGGCCTGGCTTTTCTGGTGGACCCTACGCCGCACGATGGCCTCGCACGACACAACAGTCCGCCAGCTCAAGGAACAGCTCCAAATGCAGGCGCAGGCCACCCGGGAGACCGGCGAGAGCTTCGCAAAGACAGTGGAGAATCACCTCACGCATTCCTGCGATTCGCTCGCCCGATTCGACGCCAACCTGGCCAGTTATGCCGAGGACCAGCGCCGATGGCAGGACCGGCTCCTGCACACCCTCGATCAGATTGCAGCGCGGCTCAGCGGCGAGAGGAGCAGATAGCCGTGGTCCGCAGCAGGGAGTGGATCGAGTCCACCTTCGGACGGTTCGCCTGGCGCGATTCCTCCGAGCGGCGCGGCTCCATCGAGATACTCGGCGAATGGCCGAGGCGCAATGTCATCTCGTTCGCGCCGCCTTTCGCGCTGCTCGATGGGCGCGGCCGGCCGGTGTCGGTCATCTACTGCCACCGCTTGGTCGCGCCGGCTCTCGCCCGCGTCTTCGACGACCTCGCCGCGCGCGACCTCTGCCACCTCGTCAACACCTTCGACGGCTGCTTCGTCCCTCGACACATGGGCTGGAACCCGGGCAGGCCGCTCTCCCGCCACGCCTGGGGGATAGCCGTGGATGTCAACGCGCGCCTATTCCCCTACCGCTCGCGCGCGCGCCAGAACCAGCGGCTGATCGACGCGTTCGCACGCCAGGGCTTCGTGTGGGGGGGCGACTGGCGCACCCCCGACCCGATGCACTTCGAGATCTACGACCTGCCGCGGGCCTCGCGCCCGCTCGAGGTCCTGCTCGACGGCGAGCCTCTTGCGCAGGGATTCCTCTACGAAGGCCGGGCGATGGCCCCGGTTCGCGAGGTGGCGGAATCGCTGGGCGCCGTGGTGAAGGCTCGCATCGCGGAGGGAGAGGTGGAGATCCTGACACAGATGGGAGGTGAATCGAGATGAGACGCTTGTGGAAGATACTGGGCTATGCTCGAAGGCTGTTCTGGTTCCTGGAGTTGATCATCAGCCCCACCCATGCCGCCGAGGTTCTGCTGAACCATCCGCGGGTGGCACGCTGGCTCGCAAAGCAGCCCGCCGAGGACCAGCGCAAGATCCGCGAGGCCGCGCCGCTCGTCATCGGCGCCATACTCGCCTCGCTGGACTAGCGAGGGCGCCACCCTTGAGCAGTCCGGCCGCGCAGGACTCTTCGGGCGGGCTGGAGAACCATACAGCAGTGGCAAGCCAGGTAAGCAAGTATTATAGCGTCATATGGCTGCCGCAGACAAAGTGAAGTGATTAACGTAATCGGTAAACGAAATCCTTGACAAGCTGGGCAAGAGTGGATATACTATTCAAGGACAGCAGCTTCCGGCGTCACTGCAATAGCGACAAGCTCCTAGCCCGCAGGCACGGTGCTCGTCGAGCGGAGCTTATCAGACGACGTCTCGACGACTTCCGAGCAGCGACCTCTCTCGCTGACATCGGCAAGCTGCCTCCAGCACGCTGCCATGAGCTTGTCGGCAAGCGGAAGGGCCAACTGTCGGTTGATCTCGACCATCCATATCGCCTGGTGTTCGAGCCCGCAAATGAACCATGCCCGCGCCTCCCAGACGGTGGTCTGGACTGGAGCAGAGTCAGTGTGGTACGCGTGCTCGGGGTAGAAGACACCCATGAGTAGAGCACTCACGAACGAGTATACGCCTGACAGTGTGTCTCCCCCGGGAAGCACGCTCCAGGACGTCTTGGATGCGCTTGGGATGACGCAGTCCGCGCTGGCCGACCGTCTTGGCCGCTCTA
>Ga0180437_10010596_pt1 | contig 11210 bp, 10 predicted proteins | sample SS_ome_4_FD_132410 | JGI IMG/M metagenome (GOLD analysis project Ga0180437, IMG submission 132410) | Hypersaline lake sediment archaeal communities from the Salton Sea, California, USA - SS_3_D_1 metaG | ecosystem: Environmental > Aquatic > Non-marine Saline and Alkaline > Hypersaline >... | reverse complement strand
GGCATCGGCAACATCCCAGGGGCGATGGTCGGTGGCCTTTCTCTAGGGATCATCGAAGCCCTGGGCCCGGCTGCGCTCGGCATACCCTTCCAGCTCAAGGACGTACTGGCCTTTTCCATTCTGGTGCTGGCCCTCATCTTCCGGCCCACGGGGCTTCTGGGAGAGGTCCTGGCAGAAAAGAAGGCATGACGCGAGCGCGTATCGGTTACGACTGCACATAGGAGAGATAAACAAATGAGCATCCGTCCAAGCCTACGGGCAGGGCTTCTCATGAGCTCGATAAATTTCTTTATCATCCTGCTCGGTCTGACCGGCCTGGTAGGCACAATAATAGGCGGGTGGTTAGGCCTGTCCTCTCAAGGGCCGGGCGCGTGGGTGTTGCTGTTGGGCGTCGCTCTGTGGGGCGGTACAATGGCCGCCCAGCCGGCCAAGGACAAGTCGCGGAGAGAGACCTTGATCGCCGGTCTGCTGGCAGGCGCGCCACACGGGTTGGTGCTGGGCGCGTGCACCTGGTTGATCAGTTCACTCATAGATTCCGGCGCTGAAGTGCGCCAATGGCTGGTACAACTCACCCCCGAGGCGATCGACCTGCTCACCGCCGGACGCCCGCCGGTGGTCGCTGCCGTGGTGATGTTTGCTGCGCTGACAGCCGCAGGAGTGGCCGGCGCTCTGTTGGCCCACGCCTCAACGCGCTATCAGTGGCGGCAATCTTTGAGCCAGCGGGTTAGGGCCGCGCGCAAGAAGCTCCTGACGGTGCCTGCTGTAGAGAACTTTGGGCAATACAAGTACTCGCGCCAGGTGCTGTACGGTGCGGGCCTGTTCATTCTGCTCGCCGCGCCTTTTGTGTTGGGCCGATATTGGAACTATACGCTGGGCACGGTAGGCATCTATGTCATGCTGGGACTGGGCCTCAACATCGTCGTCGGACTGGCCGGTCTCTTGGACCTGGGCTACGTAGCCTTTTTCGCTATCGGGGCCTACACGGTTGCCATGCTGACCGCGCCGACGCCGCACGGCATCCTGATGGACTTTTGGCTGGTGCTGCCCATCGGCATTGCGATGGCGGCTATTTCGGGTGTTCTGTTGGGCATCCCGGTGCTGCGCATGCGCGGCGACTACCTGGCTATCGTGACGTTGGGTTTCGGTGAGATCATTCGCATTCTATCAAAGAGTGACGCGCTCACCGGCTTCACAGGTGGACCTCGGGGCATCCGCGCTGTTGGCGGTCCAGGCCTGTTCGGCCTTGACCTGAGCAGCAGTCTCCACTTTATGTATTTCATCGTGCTGGGTATCGTGCTGGTGGCCTTTATCACCTCTCGCCTGCAACACTCAAGAGTTGGGCGAGCCTGGATGGCCATGCGTGAGGACGAGGACGTGGCCGAGGCGATGGGCATCTATACGCTTAACTACAAGCTGCTGGCCTTTGCCATCGGCGCCGCGTTTGCCGGGCTCGGCGGTGTGATCTTTGCCTCGCGCAACAAGTTCACCGGCCCGGAGGATTTTACCCTGCTTGTCTCCATCAACGTGCTCTGCCTGGTGATCATTGGCGGGATGGGCAGTATCCCCGGGGTCATCATGGGCGCATTGGTGCTCAAGGGCCTGCCAGAGATCCTGCGCGAGCTGGATGACTATCGCATGCTGGTCTTTGGTGCTCTGCTCATCGTCATGATGATCGTGCGTCCGGAGGGTATCTGGCCGTCCACGCGGAGAAAGATGGAGCTTTACGAACACATGGAGCAGCCCAGCGGAGACGCCGCTGGGCCATCGACGGGGGTCTAGATGGCGAACATTCTGGAAGCAAGCGGAGTCACCAAACGTTTTGGCGGGCTGGTCGCCGTCAGCACGCTCGACTTTGCCGTTCCCCAGGGCGGCATTGTCAGTCTCATCGGCCCCAACGGCGCCGGCAAGACCACGTTCTTCAACTGCATCACCGGCTTCTACAGACCCGAAGAGGGGACGATGAGCTTCGATGGCATGTCGCTCAGCGACCTTCGACCAGATCAGATTACGGCACTGGGTATCGCCCGCACCTATCAGAACATCCGCCTGTTCGGCGGGATGACAGCCATTGAGAACATCCTGGTGGGCCAGCACAGCCGTCTCCGCGAAGGCGTGTTGGGGGCGATTCTTCAACTCCCCGGCACCCGGCGCGAGGAGAAAAAAGCCCTGGATAGGGCGTTGGCCATGTTGGAATTTGTGGGTCTTCAGGGAAAAGGCGACGAGTTCGCCAGGAACCTGCCTTACGGCGACCAGCGGCGGCTGGAGATCGCCCGAGCGCTGTCCAGCCAACCCAGCCTGTTGCTTCTGGATGAGCCAACAGCAGGCATGAACCCTCACGAGACGATGGACTTGATGGCTTTCATTCAGCTTTTGCGCGACGAGCAAAAGCTGACGGTCCTTCTCATCGAGCACGACATGAAAGTCGTCATGGGCATCTCTGACCGGGTGACGGTTTTGGATTACGGCGCCAAGATTGCCGAGGGAACCCCGGCCGAGATTCAGCGGAACCCCAAGGTAATTGAAGCTTACCTGGGCAAACAGCAGGAGGCGGCGTGACATGGCCATGTTAGACATCCACGACGTCCACACCTACTATGGTAACATTCACGCCTTGAAGGGCATCTCTCTGCACGTAGACGAGGGCGAAATCGTGACCCTGATCGGTGGCAATGGGGCAGGCAAGACCACCACTCTGAACACGATTTCGGGCCTGCTCAAGCCGCGCCAGGGGACGGTCAGTCTGGAAAGCAAGCGCATCGACACAGTTCCCCCTCACAAAATCGTCGAGATGGGCGTCTCACAAGCGCCCGAGGGACGTCGCATCTTTGCCCGGCTGACGGTGAGAGAAAATCTGGAAATGGGCGCCTTTACCCGCACCGATGCCGAAAGTATTCAACAAGACATGGAAAGAGTCTTTGAACTCTTTCCGGTACTCGAGGAAAGGATAAGACAGCTGGGCGGCACGCTCAGTGGCGGCGAGCAACAGATGTTGGCCATAGGCCGGGCCCTGATGGCGCATCCCAAAGTGATGCTGCTTGACGAGCCCTCTATGGGATTGGCCCCGATGCTGGTTGAGGCCATCTTTCAAACCATCCGCGATCTTAACGAGCAGGGCACAACCATCCTGCTGGTGGAACAGAACGCCCTGGCGGCTCTTTCGGTGGCCGACCGTGGCTACGTGATGGAGACAGGCACGATTACTCTGACCGGTACGGGGCAGGAACTGTTGAACGATCCTCGGGTCAAGGCAGTCTATCTAGGCGAAGAATAGCTGGGCAGACAAGAAAAAGCTTGCGGCGAGGCAAGCTGATGTGACGACCGTCAGACTAGAAGGATAAGTCACATGAGACGTCCATCCTGGGCCTTCGGATACAACACAAGCGATCACTGCTTGCTGTGAGTAGCCGGGCCTTTTTTTGTTTTGTCATGGCTAGACGAAGGAGTCTTAGACAACCCGACGGGGGGGTGTCTCTCCACGTTTGAGCAGGCCTGGACGCTCAGGCCGGAAAGGAGGGTGCACTGGACAGATCAGTGAGCTGTGAAGCAACCCATCGGCCGCTGATCCAGCCAAGGGCTGGACCGCTACTCACCCATGTGACGGGAGGGAAAGAACATGTTTAAGAAGATCACTCTGCTACTTGCCGTGATCGTCGTGGCTCTGCCCCTGTTTACCGGCTGTAAGAAGGAGGCAGGGACGATCAAAATCGGCCTCGAGGGCCCGATGACCGGCGACTATGCCTATGAAGGCAAGGGCTTCGAAAAGGCCGTCCAGCTGCTCGTCGACCAGACCAACGAGGCCGGTGGTCTGCTGGGCCGTCAGATCGAGTTGGTCATTGAGGACGATGCCGGCGACCCGACCCAGGCGGCGCTGGTGGCGCAGCGCCTGGTGGACGCCAAGGTCGTCGCCGTCATCGGTGCCTACAACTCGACGGCCACCGAGCCTGCCTCAGAGATCTATAACGAGGCAGGCCTGTTTCACATCACCCCATCCTCGACGGCCACGCGCCTGACCACAAAGGGCTTCCAGCGATTCTTCCGTGTCTGCTTCCTCGATGACCGCCAGGGCCTGTTTGCCGCCAAGTTCATGAAGGATGCCCTGGGCGCAAGTAAGGTCGGCATCCTGCACGACAACTCTACCTACGCGCAGGGACTGGCCGAGCACACCAAGCGCTATGCAGAGGAAATGGGGCTCAATGTGGCCTTCTATGACGCCATCAATCCGGACGATACGGACTTTACGCCCATCCTCACCAACATTGGCGCCGCTGGACTGGATGTCATCTACTTCACCGGCTACCACGCTCAGGGGGGGCTGCTGCTCAAGCAGAGCGCCGATCTGGGGCTGGACCTGACCTGGGCAATGGGCAATGCCTGCAACAACCCAGAGTTAATCCAGATCGCCGGGACGGAGAACGCTGCCGGCACCTACGTCACCACCGAGCCGCTGCCCAAGGACGTGGACTATCCTGAGGCGCGAAAATTCGTGGCCGACTTTGAAGCCAAGTACGGCGAGTCGCCCGATAGCGTGTGGTGGATGATGGCTGCAGAAGCATTTAACGTCATCCGCTATGCCATCGAAGAGACCGAATCCACCGACTCGAAAGTCTTGGCCGAGTTCCTCCACAACGAAGCCAAAGACATCAATGGCATCACCGGCCCCATCCTGGGCTGGGACGAGAAGGGCGACCGGCTGGGCACCATCCACCTGGCCTACGTCATCGACGAGAACGGCGAGTTCGTCGTCAATCCGCAACAACCGTAGGCCTCACGCACGCTTGGGGGAGTTCGAGATCCCTTGAACTCCCCCTTCGTCATAGTCATCTACTGACAGATACTGGGGAGGCAAAACCTCATGCAATTTACCCAGCAGATGATCAATGGCATTACTATCGGCGCGTTCTACTCGCTGGTCGCTCTGGGCTATACGATGGTCTACGGAGTGCTAAAGTTAATCAACTTTGCCCACGGTGACCTTTTCATGTGGGGCGCTTACCTGGGCCTGACCAGCCTGAATGTCCTGCTAGCCCTGCTGGCCCGGACCAGTGGCTGGGCCATCTTGCCCGCCGTCATCGTCGTCATGATCACTGTCGCTCTCGTCGGAGTCCTGGTGGATCGGGTAGCCTACCGGCCTCTCCGAACAGCCGGGCGGCTGCCGCCGGTGATCTCGGCACTTGGCGTCGCCTTTATTCTCGAAAGCCTCGCCCGCAACATTTACGGGGCCAGTTGGAAAACCTATCCGACCGGGATCACACCCAGCGGGAGGATCACCTTGGCGGGCGGAGTGCGGGTCAGCGCCATGCAGATCGTCGTTCTGGTGGTCTCATCCCTGCTGATGGGGGGGTTGTATCTCTTTGTCCATCGCACCCGCATCGGCACAGCGATGCGCGCCGTCTCGCTGGATCACGATGTCTCGCGTCTGATGGGGATTGACGTCAACCGCATCATCGCCATCGTCTTTCTCATCGGCCCGGGTCTGGGCGGAGTGGCAGGCATGATCGTGGCCCTCTACTACGGCTCGTTCGACTTTACGCTGGGGTGGGTCTTTGGCCTGAAGGCGTTCATCGCGGCCATCCTGGGCGGCATTGGCAATATCCCCGGGGCCATGGTCGGCGGGATGCTCTTGGGCATCATTGAAACGCTGGGAGCTGGCTATCTATCGCCCCAGTGGAAGGACGTCATCGCCTACGTCATTCTGATCCTTATCCTAATCTTCCGCCCCACCGGGTTGCTCGGTGAGCGGGTAGCGGAGAAACTGTGAGGAGGGAAGCATGGACAGCATAGCCGGATTGCTCACGCGCCTCCGGAAGGTGAATCCGCTCTGGTGGCAGGCGGGCTTCATTATCATGGCCGCCTTACTGCCACTGCCATTGGGCGACTACCATCGCACGGTGTTGTGGCGCACCGGCATCTATGTCATGCTAGGTCTTAGCTTGAACATCATCGTCGGCTATGCCGGGCTGTTCCAGTTGGGCCACGCAGCCTTTTACGCGCTCGGCGCCTACACATCGGCTCTTCTCAATCTCCACTTTGGCATCCCGCTCCTTCTCACGCTGCCGGCCAGTGTGATCGTGGCTGCCTTTTTTGGCTATCTCATCAGCCGGCCTATCTTGCACCTGCGTGGCGACTATCTGTGCATCGTGACCATTGCCTTTGGTGAGGTGGTGCGGTTGGCACTGGTCAACAACATCTTTGGCCTGACAGGCGGGGCCAACGGGCTGAGCGGCATCGACCGTCCCGTTCTGTTCGGGCTGCAGTTGCGCCAGCCTATCTACCATTATTACCTCATGCTCATCTTTCTGCTCATCACCATCTTTGCCGTGCGGCGGCTGCAGAATTCCCGCCTGGGGCGGGCGTGGATGTACGTGCGGGAAGACGAGGTAGCCGCCGAGGCGATGGGCATCGATACCACCCACGTCAAGTTGCTGGCTTTCATCATTGGCTCTGGCTGGGCAGGTCTGGCCGGTTCCTTATATACGGGCAAACTCACCGTTATCTCACCCGATCTGTCCAAATTTCTCGAGTCGGTGATCATGTTCTGCATCGTCGTTTTGGGCGGTACAGGCTCTATCCCAGGGGCCTTTGTGGGAACGCTGGGGATGGTCACACTGCCTGAGCTTTCCCGTGCGCTCAAGGACTGGCGGGACGCCTGGCTAGGCATGGCCATGGTGGTGATGATGGTTGCTCGTCCAGAGGGGCTATGGCCCAGCCGTCGGGTGCAGTTGGCAATTCGGGGCGAGACGGAAAAGAACCAGCCCGCCCCTGTGGCAGGGGATTGATCCCACGAGGAAAAGACCATGGCACTCTTGGACATCCGAAGACTGACCAAGCAGTTTGGCGGTCTGCTGGCCGTTGATCAAGTTGACTTTGAGGTGATCGAGGGAGAGATTTTGGGGTTGATCGGACCCAACGGTGCCGGGAAAACCACCATCTTTAATATGATCACCAGCATCTATCCACCCACAGCGGGAGAGATATACTTCCAGGGCCAGCACATTGCCCATCCACCGCTCACCTGGAGCAGGCGTCTATCCACCCCGGTCTGGTGGGTGAGTTGGCTGCCCATCTCCACGGTCAAGCGGAAATGGGATGGCGTGCGCACCCTTCGACCCCACGAGGTCACAGAACGCGGCATTGCCCGCACATTCCAGACAGTCCGTCTGTTCAACAACCTGAGCACCCTGGAGAACGTGATGGCGGGCGTGCACCACCGCACCAGCGCCGGCGTGTGGCGAGCGATCGTGCGCCCCCCGTCACAGCGGGAGGAGGAGACTTTTATCACCGCTGAAGCAGAGCGTCACCTGGAATTCATGGGGTTGCAAGACTACCGCGACGAACTGGCCAAGAACTTGCCGTATGGCCACCAGCGGCGACTAGAGATCGCCCGGGCGCTGGCCACCGATCCCGCCTTTCTCGTCCTGGATGAGCCGGCCGCCGGCCTCAACGAGCAGGAGACGCTGGAACTGATGGCGCTGATCCGGGAGATCCGTAACTCGGGTATCACCATCCTGCTCATCGAACACGATATGAAAGTCGTGATGGGCATCTGTGAGCGCATCGTGGTCCTGGATCACGGTAAAAAGATCGCCGAGGGCACTCCAGACGAGGTCCAGCGGAACCCGCGGGTCATCGAAGCTTACCTGGGTGAGGAGGAAGAGGAGGAGGAGGAGGTGATGCCATCGTGACCCTGTTAAAGATCGACAGCCTGCACACCTACTACGGCCACGTCCATGCCCTGAAGGGCATCAACCTGGAGGTGGAAGAAGGGGAGATCGTCACCCTCATCGGGGCCAATGGGGCCGGCAAGACGACAACGCTGCGCACCATCTCTGGCCTCATCCGCCCTCGCAAAGGCCGGATCGAGTTTGACAGACAGGTCATCAACGACCTGCCGGCCCATCGCATCGTCGAACAAGGCATCTCTCAGGCGCCCGAAGGTCGACAGGTCTTTAGCACCCTGACGGTGACGGAGAATCTGAATATGGGAGCCTACACCCTGGGCAGCGACCAGGACGCCATCGAGGAGAACCGCCGCCGCGTCTTTGGCCTCTTCCCTCGCCTGGAAGAGCGCAAGAAACAACTCGGCGGCACGCTGTCAGGCGGCGAGCAGCAGATGCTGACCATCGGCCGGGCACTGATGGCCCGGCCACGAATTCTGATGCTCGATGAACCTTCGCTGGGCCTGGCTCCCATGCTGGTGAGAGCCATCTTTGAGACCATCCGCGAGATCAACGCACGCGGAGTGACCATCCTGCTGGTAGAGCAGAACGCTCGTATGGCCTTACAGGTCGCGGACCGGGGCTATGTCCTCCAAAGCGGCGAGGTCGTGCTCAGCGGTTCGGCGGCAAGTCTGCGGCAGGACGAGATGGTGCGCAAGGCTTACCTGGGAATCAGTTGACGCAAAACGTAGAGCGTAAAACGTGAAACGTGAGGACATTCGCGTTTCACGTTTTACGTTTTACGTTTCACGCATCGCTTGCAAGCCTGTCATCAGATCCACCACAGAATTCATAGATCGGAGGAGAGATCAATGCCAACGACAACCGACGTGATCGTAGTCGGTGGCGGCATCAACGGCGCCAGCATCGCCTTCAACCTGGCCAAGCGGGGCGTCAAAGTGACGCTGGTCGAAAAGACGTTCATCGCCGGCGGGCCGACCGGTCGCTCCAGCGCTATCATCCGCCAGCACTATTCCAACGAGGCCACGGCGCGCATGGCGCTGCGCTCACTGCGCATCTTTCAGAACTTTCACGACGTCGTGGGCGGCGAGTGCGACTTTCGCCAGACCGGTTTCATGCTGGGCGCTCGGGCCGAAGACCTGGAGGCGCTCGAGGCCAACGTGGCCTTGCAGCAGTCGGTGGGCATCAACACCCGCGTCATCCCGGCCGATGAGATGAAAGAGATCGAGCCGTTCATGTCCGTGGAAGGGATCGTGGCTGCCGCCTACGAGCCAGAGTCGGGCTACGCCGACCCGGCGAGCACGGCCAACGCCTACGCCCGCCGGGCCAAAGAACTTGGCGCCACGCTGCTGCTCAACACCACAGCCCTGGTCATTGACATTGACCAGGGACGCGTCACCGGCCTGACGACAGACAAGGGAACGCTTGCTGCCGGAGCCATCGTCGTGGCTGCCGGACCATGGTCGCCCCAGTTGATCAACCCCACCGGCGTCGAGTTGCCGGTCGAGGCCAGCCGCCACGCGGTATGCCTCTACAGATGGCCGCCAGACTTGGTCTACAGCGTGGTCTATGGTGATTTCGTCGACTGCATCTACATGCGCCCCGAGACAGGCAACCTGACGCTCGTCGGCTCCATCGAACCGGAGGAAAGCGAGGACGGGGTGCCCGACCCGGACCACTTTGACGAGGGGGTAGACTTTGAGACCATCTCGCGCTTTGCCGAGGGAGTGGCTCACCGCTATCCCCGCATGGAAAACGGCGAGTACGCCAGCGGCTACTCGGCACTGTACGACATCACGCCCGACTGGCACCACATCCTGGACGAACTGCCCAGCGCCACCGGCCTGTACTGCGCAGCGGGTGGTAGCGGCCACGGCTTCAAGCTCGGCCCGGCGGTGGGCGAGATGATGGCTGAACTGATCATCAACGGCAAAAAGCCAGACGACGACATTGACCTCTTTGGCTACCACCGCTTTTCCGAGGGCCGTCTGGTGACCGGCGAGTACGAGTACAGCATTTTGGGCTAAAGAGTCGGTGCAGCGCAGACCGCGGGCCATAGATCACGAGTTGGAAAAGACTGTAAGCAGCGACACTGGTTAGAGTTGGAGATCTGTCTTGGACCTACCGGTGGTCGCAAATGCCTGTAACCGGCACAGACAAAAATACAATCGTTGAGGAATGAAAATGACAACTGCTGAATTGCAAGGAGTGACCATCGCCTTTATCGGGAGTGGGGCGATGGCAGAGGCGATGATCCAGGCACTGCTACGAACGGATCAAGTGACCCCGGAACAGATGATTGCCAGCGGCCCGCGGGTCGAACGGGGTGAGAAACTAAAAGCCCGCTATGGCGTGCCCGTCACAACCGATAACGTCGCCGCGGCCCGCAACGCCGACATCGTCGTCTTGTCGGTCAAGCCACAGGTGATACTCGCCGTGCTGCAGGCGTTGCATGGCCATATCAAACCCACTGCACTGGTCTTTTCCATCGTGGCCGGCACGCCCATCGCCACTCTCCGCACTGGACTCGACCACGCCGCTGTCGTGCGTACCATGCCCAATACGCCGGCACAGATCGGGGAGGGCATGGCGGTATGGACTGCCGCGCCAGAGGTGACGGACACACAGCGTGCCCAGGCACAGACTATCCTCCAGACGATGGGCTTGGAGATGTACGTCACCCACGAAGATGCGTTGAATATGGCCACGGCTGTCAGTGGGACTGGTCCCACCTACGTTTTCCTGCTGATGGAAGCCCTGGTTGACGCAGCCGTGCATCTGGGTTTCTCCCGCCGCCAGGCACGCGAACTGGTCATTCAGACCGTGCTCGGCTCTGCCAAGTTCGCACAACAGTCCGACCTCCACCTGGCCCAACTGCGCAACATGGTCACCTCCCCAGGTGGTACCAGTGCCGAAGCGATCTACCAGTTGGACAAGGGAGGCATGCGCACCGTGCTCTCCAAGGCCATCTGGGCAGCCTACAAGAAATCGCGCCTGCTAGGAGAGCGCGCCCAGCAGCCGATCGAGGAGCCGCTCAAAGTCGACAACAACGGCACCTAGAGGTCATCCCTCCAACTAGCAGGCCACCGAGGTATCGGCACCCTGCCACAGTCTCAGACAGCGATATGAACGCCATGCCACTGTGCTTTGCTTTCCTGGTTCTTGAGGAACACCCATACGGGCGAGAGATGCTATGGAAAATATGACCTTTGAGACAGGGCTGGCGTTCGCCCAACAGATGGACGCCCAGGACGACCTGGCTGCTTTCCGGGGGGCCTTTGTCTTGGCCGAGCCAGACCTGATCTATATGGACGGCAATTCGCTGGGCCGCCTGCCCCACGGGACAGTGGAGCGCATACAGGCAGCGGTGGAGACAGAGTGGGGACGCGACCTCATCCGGGGTTGGAACAGCGGCTGGTACCAGGCCCCAACCCGGGTCGGAGAAAAGATCGCGCGTTTGGTGGGCGCGGGGCCGGGCCAGGTCGTGGTCAGCGACTCGACGTCGGTCAATCTCTTCAAGCTGGTCATGGCCGC
>Ga0180437_10010595_pt1 | contig 11211 bp, 8 predicted proteins | sample SS_ome_4_FD_132410 | JGI IMG/M metagenome (GOLD analysis project Ga0180437, IMG submission 132410) | Hypersaline lake sediment archaeal communities from the Salton Sea, California, USA - SS_3_D_1 metaG | ecosystem: Environmental > Aquatic > Non-marine Saline and Alkaline > Hypersaline > Sediment... | reverse complement strand
GCGCCGGGAACTCGTGGCTCGGCGCAGGCCACCTACTCCTGTTCAACGGTTGGGTTTGTGACCTAGGAACGCGCTGCATCGGTTGGCGCTACCTAGTCCACGGACAGGCCGGCGAGGCGCTCGATGAGCGCTATTGGTACACCTGTCCAGGCTTGCTCCGCAGCCCGGATGGATCGCGCACGTCGGCCGCAACGTTCCTGAATGCCATTCGGCTTCCCAGCGACCGGACCATCGCAGCCACCGCCCGCTTGCAGCAGACGGCCCGGCCGGTTCTCTACGCGGGGTGCAAGGTCCGCATCGAGCCCCATCTCCAGCAGGTGCCCCACGAAAACGAGTTGATCGGCGTCGTGACGATGCGACTCGCCGAGGCAGGGCTCGTCGTGGCCGATCAAGCAGACGTGAAGTGCGAAGTGCGGGCATCCGTGCGGCCCGGCGGCAACTCCGTGTCCGTGGGCGGCCGAGCCGTGCCCAGCAAGCAAGTCGTCTGTCAACTCGCCCTGCTGGACGCCACCGGCAAGCGTCTCTGGCAGAGCGAGGGCTCAGTTCCGCTTGTCCTCGTCGGCCGGACAGAGGAATTCTACTACGCGGAAGACAATGCAGGTTACCTGCGCGACCAGTACCGGGCGGCCCTCTCCGAGCGTCGCCCGCCGACCTACCTGTTCGACGGGCCACCGCCAGCCCCAGCCGGGCAAACTCGGTTGACCCTGGAAGGGGAAGAACCGGTGGAAGGTGGAGTTGCAGGGTGGGGGCCCGCAGGGGGGTGGCCAATTCTTGGCCTTGAAAGCCGACGCGGGGCGCGGTAAGAGAGACGGTGGATTGTTCGGCCGCTCTTTGACAGTGTTCCCCTCCGGCCCTGTGCCGGGGGAACGGGGGTTTGGCGACTATGAGCGGCCTGGTTTCCAGACCTTTCTCCCCCCGGCACAGGGCCGGGGGGGAAGTTACTTACCGGCCGCGCCCTTGCTTCGCATTTGGTGCCGGATACTGTGGTAAAGCCTCGGAGAATGAGAAACGTTCGGCCTATCCTGCGGAGGCGTGGCAAGGTGATAAAACACTAGATGACCCGCCGCCGACCGCCATTTTTTGGCGTCTGAAAGAGGGGGCCAAATAAATGGCGAATCGCCGGGCACGGAGCGGAAATCGTACTCGTAATCGCTTAGCACCGACGGCCCCGATGGGGAAAAAGGATTACGAGTAAGATTACGAGTGGAAGCTCGCTACGAGCCGATTGGGGTGAAAGCCTATGGCGACGTCGGGCGTATGTGCAAGACGCAGAACAGCAGCGGACGATCATCGCCCTGGAGGAGAACCCGGATCGGACCGTCGCGCCGTTCAGCGGATTGATCGTAGACGCGCGCGCCCGGCACACGGCGGCTCTTCGACGAGTTCCCCGATTCGCCCACGGGCACTGAGCCGTCGCCGTCTCCTGACCTCCTGACCCCCTGAACCCCTAAGCGCATAACCCCCGACTCCCCTAACCCCTGATGCCCCCATGCAGCGCAAAGCGATCCGCTCAATCGCGGGGCTTATGCAACTCCCCACCTACGGGTGTTGCAGAAGTTACGGCGCGTCGCCCGGCCGTAAATCGCGATCTGGCAACGACTTCGAGAGATGGGGTGAGACGTAAACCTTGTGCAACGCCAGAGCATAGTCGGGTGTTGCGTGTTGCACGAAGCGCTGGCTTGTGAGACCTTGCGCTCGCCGCTACGCTGCGTCCCCGTCACCCTCAGAAGGGACGGTATTATCAACGGCCCGCGGATCGGACGCCTGAAGCGGGATTACCGCCGTATAATGGAGGGTAGGTCGATGGGCCAGAGCCGTGTCCATCCGTTTGCCGGGAGAGGAGTCATGACGTGTCGGAATCTCCGCCGCGTGACGTGGATCGCGGCCGTGTGTGTGCTCGTCTTTTCGGCCCAAGCGGCGGCCGCTGATCGGTTCACCGAGGCCCGGCACGCGATGGTCGAGCGCGAGATCGTCGCGGCGGGGGTGAAGAACCCTCGCGTGATCCAGTCCATGAAGGACACGCCGCGCCACGAGTTCGTTCCGCTGGCCCAGCGGCGCTACGCCTACTACGACATGGCCCTGCCGATCGGCGAGTCGCAGACGATCTCGGCCCCGTTCATCGTGGCCTTCATGACCGAGGCCATCGACCCGCAGCGCACCGACAAGGTGCTGGAGATCGGCACGGGCAGCGGGTACCAGGCGGCGGTCTTGAGTCCGCTGGTCGACGAGGTCTACACGATCGAGATTGTTGCCACGCTGGGCCACCGGGCCCAGCGGGCGCTAAAGCGCCTGGAGTACGACAACGTCCACGTGAAGGTGGGCGACGGGTTCCAGGGCTGGCCGCAGCACGCCCCGTTCGACAAGATCATCGTCACCTGCTCGCCGGAGAAGGTGCCGGGGCCGTTGGTGATGCAGTTGAAAGAGGGAGGGCGCATGATCATCCCCGTGGGCGAGCGCTACCAGCAGATGCTCTACCTCTTCACGAAGAAGCAGGGGAAACTGGCCTACGAGGCGCTGCGGCCCACGCTCTTCGTGCCGATGACCGGTACGGCCGAAGAGCGTCGCCAGGTCCAGCCCGACCCGGCGAAGCCCTCGATCCAGGACGGCGGGTTCGAGCGTGGTGGGGGCGATCCACCCATGCCGGCCGGCTGGCACTACCAGCGCCAGCTCGAATGGGTCGAGGACGACGAGGCACCCGAGGGAAGGCACTACGTGACGTTCTCCAATGCCGATCCGGGGCGCCATAGCCAAGCGCTTCAGGGTTTCGGCGTGGACGGGCGGGAGGTCCGCGAGCTGGACGTTTCGCTGGTGATTCGGGCGGAAGGCGTGCGCTCGGGGCAGAACCCGCAGCAGCTTCCGGTGCTCGGCGTGACCTTCTTCGACGAAAACCGCGCGGTGCTCGGCGAGGAGATCCTGGGCCCTTGGCTGGGCAGCTTCGACTGGCGCCCGGAGAGCCGCCGCGTCCCCGTCCCGCCGCGGGCCCGAGAGGCCGTGCTGCGCATCGGTTTGATGGGCGCCGTGGGCGAGATTTCGGTCGACGCGATCGAGATCAAGGCGGCGGATGACGAAAGGTAAGCCGGAAGGGAAAAGGGGTCAGGACCCTTTTGCCTTCAACGGCCCGAAGGGTGCGTCGCACAATCGGACAGCCTCTTACCCGCCGCGTAGCGAAACGGTTCGGCGGTGACTTCGTAGCCGGGCCGTGCGCCGACGCTTAGGAGCAGGCCCAGGGCAATGGCGTGGGCCAGGAGCCCCGAGCCGCCGTAACTGACCAACGGGAGCGACAGGCCGGTCACCGGCAAGAGCCCCACGGTCATGCCGACGTTGACCACGAATTCGACGGCCAACAGCGCAGCCACGCCCGCGGCCACCAGGCGCCCGAACGGCTCGCGCGTAGCGGCAGCGATTCCCGCCGCCCGGTGGACCAGCAGGCCGAACGCTCCTAAGAGGACGGCCAGGCCCACCAGTCCGAAACGCTCGCCGACCACGCAGGCGATGAAATCGTTGCGGGCATAAGGGAGGCGAAGGGACGGCGGGTCTCCGTCGGCCGTGCCGCCGAGGGCGCTGCCCCAAATTCCTCCCAAGGCCCGCATCTGCTTCGCGCGGTAGAGGTGGTACGCATCGTCGCCGGGCTCCTCTCCGGCGGCCGGCTGGTCCAACAGCGCGGTGACCCGCGACTTCTGCTCGCGGCTCATCTGATTCCACAGCAGCGGGCAGACTGCCAGGCCCGCCAGCAGCACGGCTACCAGGTCCCGCCGCCGCGCCCCGGCGACAAAGAGCATGGCAAACAGCACGGGCAGGAACACGGCCGCCGTGCCCAGATCGGGCTCTCGAAGGATCAAGACCACCGGCAGCAGGGCCAGGCCCAGCGGCCCCATCAGCCCCGGCAGCCTCCGGTAGTTGTCGCGGTACATCAGGTACTTTGCCAGGACGAGCACGAACGCCACCTTGGCGAACTCCGAGGGCTGGATGCCCACCGGACCCAGCCGGATCCACCGATGCGCAGCGTTGACCGCGGGGAAGAAGTAGACCGCTACCAACAGCCCCAGCGCCGCCGCGTAGACGGCAAAGCTGTAGCGGCAGAGGACCCGGTAGTTGGCCGCGGAAATCGCCAGCATGGCCGGCAGGGCCAGCGCCGACCAGAGGACCTGCTGTCGGAGCCACCGGGAGCTGTGGCCCGCCAGTTCATCGTATCGGGCGATCGCCAGCCAGCCCAGGGCGACCAGCGCCGTGGCCAGCAGCACGATCGACCAGGGCAAGCGTCGGGCCCAGGCGGCGGGTTTCACCGTCAGCCATCCGGTGGGGAAAGGGAGCGGATCGAGATTGGGTGGGCGGGGATTATACGTCAAGCCGCCGGTGGGGCGTTAGGCCAACTCACCCGACCCGGCCCCGCTGCGGCCGAGGAACCGATTGAAGCCGTAAACCTAAATGTGCCAAGAACTTGCGCTGTTAAGGGACGGGCCCACGAGGTCCGGCGAGGGACCGGTTATCCGGGAAAATCCGCTCGGCAGCGAGAAGATCGCCAAATCGCCTGGTTTCGGCAACCTCCGGGGTCGCGCAAGTCCCCCCAGAATCCTTGATTTTCGAATCCGGCTTGGTATGCTAGAAAAATGTAGATTTGCCGGGACCTTGCTTTGCTCAACAAGAAGGGGACGGGGCTGATTTGTGCGAAGCACCCCTCGGGCCGTTCCGGCAAATCAGCCCCGTCCCCTTTTTGTTGCCGGGACGTTTGCTCTATTCCAGGGGAGAAGGTGATGAACCGATCGATTTGGCTGGTATTACTGTTTGGAGCCGTTCTGGCGGCGCCCATGACATTTGGTGTCTCTGAGGCGGAAGGTTTCTGGTGGTGGGGCTGCGCCCGACCCTGGGGCGGGGCGTGGGGCTGCAACACGTGCTACTACGCGCCCTGCTACACCGTGAGCTGCGACCCGTGCGCCACCACGCAATGCGGCTGGTACGTCGGCTACCGGCCGGGGCCGATCCGCCGGTTGCTCTTCGGGCCGTACCGCTGGTACTACGGCTGCACGCCGACTTACACCGGGACGACCGCCTATTACACGCCCGCCTGTTACGCGCCCGCGGCGGACGCGGGCTACGACGCCGGCGGACCCGCGTCGATGCAGGAAGGCACGCCCACCCGGGCCGAGCGGCCGACCGAGGCACCGAAGGACGAGGCGCAGGAGCCGATGGACGAGGAACCTGTTGCCGAGCCGCCGACAAGTAGCCTGTTGGATATCCCGTCGAGTGGCGGGCTTACCGAGCCCGAACCGACGCCTCTCGGCGGTGACGACTTGTTCAGCCCCGGGGGAGGGCTTCCGGAGCCGCCGGAGGTCGAGCCTCCCAGCGGCCTGGACTTAAGCCCGTTGCCGGAGAGCGAGCCGCCCGCTGCTGAGCCCGGCTTGGAGCCCAGCACGCCGGCGTTGCCCGGTTTTCGGTCCTCCGATCCGCTGGGACCATCGAGCCAGACGCCCACGCGGGCCGATAGCGGGCTGTTGACGATCTACGTGCCTTACGACGCGAAGGTGAGAATCAACGGGCTCTTGACCCGCAGTCAGGGCAGCCGGCGGGAGTACGTCTCCTACGGGCTGAAGCCCGGCTACCGCTACAAGTACGAAGTCGAGGCGCAGATCGTGCGCAACGGCGAGGTGATCCGCGACACGCAAACGGTCATTCTCACGGCCGGCGGCATGGAATCGGTGGCCTTCGGGTTCAACCGTATTCCCGCCTCGGACGTGGCCTCGACCTGGTAGAGCCGAGCCCTGGCGGCGGCGGAACTTCCCGCACGGCCGCCCGGCGTCTTGCCCAAGTGGCGGTCGACCGAACCGGCCCCCGCGCCAAAGTGTCTTGGTACGGGGGCCGGCTGTTTTGCCGGCGCGACGCTGCGCCCGGCCGCGGTTGCCCTCCAGACGGGGTCATGTCATAATCCTCCTTCGTCCCCTTGGGCGCGGCGCCCGAGGGGAGATCGAGAGCTTCACGTGGAGAAACGAGTCGTGTTTGATAGCCTGGCCGTAGTGGGCGCTACCGGCGCCGTGGGGACGATCATTCGGGAGTTGCTCGATTCGCGCGGCTTTCCTTTCCGGCGGATCAAGTTTTTCGCGTCGAGTCGCTCGGCGGGCAAAACACTGGCTTTTGCCGGGCGGGAAGTGACCGTCGAAGAGCTCAAGCCGGAAGCGTTCGAGGGCGTCGATCTGGCGATCAGCAGCACGCCGGACGACGTGGCCGGGCGCTTCATCCCAGAGGCGGTCAAGCGGGGCGCGGTGGTGATCGACGAAAGCGGTTACTGGCGCATGGACCCCGATGTCCCCCTCATCATCCCGGAGGTGAACCCGGAAGCGGTCCGCCAACACAAAGGCATCATCGCCAGCCCGAACTGCTCGACCACCCAGATGGTCCAGGCCGTGAAGCCGCTGCACGACGCGGGGCGCATCCGCCGCGTGGTGGTCAGCACCTACCAGGCCACGAGCGGGGCGGGCGTGGCGGGCAGCCGCGATCTTATGGGCGGTACCCGGGCCAAGCTCGACGGCAAGGACTACCAGTACGAGGAGTTCCCCTACCCGATCGCGCTGAACTGCATCCCACAGATCGGCCGGCCCAAGCACCGGGGCTATACTTCCGAAGAGATGAAGATGGTCTACGAGACGCACAAGATCCTGGGCGACGACTCGATCCGGATCTGCCCAACCTGCGTGCGCGTGCCCGTGGCCAACTGCCACAGCGAAAGCATCCTGGTCGAGACCGATCGGAAGATCACCGTCGAGGAGGCCCGGGAGCTGTTCGCCGCCACGCCGGGCCTGGTGGTGATGGACGATCTTGAGAACAAGGTCTACCCCATGCCGATCAACGGCGACGGCCGCGACGAGACCTTCATCGGCCGGATCCGCGAGGACCTCTCCTCGGAGAGCGGCCTGACCTTCTGGTGCGTCAGCGACAACCTCCGCAAAGGCGCGGCCACCAACGCGGTGCAGATCGCTGAGCTGCTGGTGGCCGAGGGCGGAGCACAGATGGCACAGGGCCGTACGCAGCCGGCGTTCGGCAGCGGGTAACCCGGATCATTCGTCAATGCTCGTAGTGACCCGATTCCTCGGGTCCGCGCCTCGTGAATGCGTCGAAGACCGCATGAATGCGGTCACCACAAACGTTGCGTACGCTCAAGCTCACTCTCGCCTACGACGGCACCGACTTCGCCGGCTGGCAGGTCCAGCCGGGCTGCCGCACGGTGCAGGAGACGCTCGAGGCGGCCGTCGAGCAGGTCACCGGCGAGCGGGTCCGGACGTTGGCCAGCGGGCGGACCGACGCGGGCGTTCACGCGCTGGGGCAGGTGGTTTCGCTGCGCACGGCGTCGGAGATGCCGGCCGACGTGCTGTGCCGGGCGCTTACGGCCGTGCTGCCGGAGGACGTCGCCGTTTTGGACGTGGCCGAGGCTCCGGAGGGTTTTCACCCGATCCGCGACGCCGTGGCCAAGCGCTACCGCTACCTGATTCACGACGGCCCGACGCGCGAGGTCTTCTTGCGGCGCTACTGCTGGCACCACGTCCACGGCCGGCTCGACGTCGCAGCCATGGCCCGCGCGGCCGCGGCGCTAAAGGGCACGCGCGACTTCTCGAGCTTCGAGACCAGCGGGGCCGAGCGCAAGAGCAGCGTGCGCAGCGTGAGCGACCTCTGGGTGCGGCGCGGCCCGAACCCGTGGGGCAGGGCAGGGGGGGGCGATTGGATCACGCTGGAGATCGAGGCCGACGGTTTCCTGTACAATATGGTCCGAGCGATCGTCGGCACGCTGGTCGAAGTCGGGCGCGGCGCCCGACCGGAGACCTGGCCGGCCGAAGTCCTCGAAGCCGCCGACCGCCGCGCCGCCGGCCCGACCGCGCCGCCGCAGGGATTGTTCTTGGTGCAAGTGGACTACGGGACGGCGGAGCAATAACCCGGACTTCTCACCACGGAGGCACGGAGAGCACGGAGGATACCGAAGGGCAGGGGCTTTCGGCGACACCGATGAGAACACACAGTCGCTTGACGCAGATTATCGACCATTCTCTAACCAGACCCTTTCCTCCGCGTTCTCCGTGCCTCCGTGGTGAGTTTCCTGGTGAGAATTGGGGGCTAAATGCGCATCGCCCACGTCATCACGCGACTGATCCTCGGCGGGGCCCAGGAAAACACGGTGCTCTGCTGCGAGGACCTCATGCGCCAACACGGCGACCAGGTCCTCCTGGTGACCGGGCCGCCGCTGGGGCCCGAGGGAAGCCTGCTCGATCGGGCCAGGGCAGGGGGGGTGGCGCTCGAGCTGGTCGACGCGCTCCGCCGCCCGATCCACCCCTGGCGCGACTGGCGAAGCTACCGCCGCCTCAAGCGGATACTCCGCGAGTTGAAGCCCGACGTGGTTCACACCCACAGCGCCAAGGGCGGGATCCTCGGTCGGGCGGCGGCCTGGTCGTTGGGCGTGCCGGCCGTGGTCCACACGGTACACGGGGCCCCGTTCCACCCGTACCAGAACGCCGCAGTGCGGGCCGCCTACCGCTGGTGCGAACGCTGGGCCGCCCGGCGGTGCCACCACCTGGTGAGCGTGGCCGACGCGATGACCGACCTAATGGTGGCCGGCGGCGTGGCCCCGCGCGAGAAATTTACCACCATCTACAGCGGCATGGAGGTCGAGCCGTTTCTCGACGCGGCCCGGCATCGCGACCGCGTGCGTGCCCAGTTCGGCTACGACCCCGAGCACGTGGTCATCGGCAAGATCGCTCGGCTCTTTCACCTCAAGGGGCACGAGTACGTGCTGCGGGCGTTCGAGCAGCTCGTCCGCCGAGTGCCCAACGCACGGCTGCTGCTGGTCGGCGACGGCGTGCTGCGCAAGCGCCTCACCCGGCAAATCCACGCGGCCGGGCTTGAGGACCACGTTCAGCTTGCCGGGCTGGTGGCGCCCGATCGAATCCCCGGGCTGATCGCCGCGATGGATGTCGTGGTCCACGCCAGCCTGCGCGAGGGGCTCGCCCGGGTGCTCCCCCAGGCCCTGATCGCCGGCAAACCGGTCGTCAGCTACGACGTCGACGGCGCCCGCGAGGTGGTCATAGCCGAGGAGACGGGCTTCCTGCTGCGGCCGAAGAGCGTCGAGCCGATGGCCGCCGCGCTGGGCCGCCTGGTCGGCGACCCGGCCCTGCGCAACCGCCTGGGCGCCGAGGGACGGCGGCGTCTGACCGACCGCTTCCGCCACGACCGGATGACCCGCCAAATCCGCGACCTTTACGAGCGGCTCTTGGCCGGGGGGGAGGGCAGGGGGTAGCCGTCCGGGGGGTTCGCCCGCGGTTGCCCGGGTCGCAGGCCGCGGGTACACTAGAGGGCAACGGCGCGACCGTCCTCCGATCGGGCCAGGGGCGATCCGTACCGCGAAGGGTCTCGATTCTGTGTCTAGCGAAGCACCGGGGTTCATCGGCCCCTATCGGCTGCTCAACGCGATCCACACCGGTCACACGGTGCAGATCTGGCAGGCCTATCACGACGGCAAGCACGAGCGATTCGTGATCAAGACCCCCCTGGAGCGGTTCCGCCGCAGCAGGGAAGCGATCGCCGAGTTGCGCTGGGAGGACTCGGTCGGGCGGAAGTTTCGCCACAAGCGGATTATCCAAATCCACGAGTTCGGCATCGACCGCGGCACGCCCTTCTTGGCGATGGAGTGGTTTGCCGCCCCCAACATGAAGCAGCGGATCCTTCAGGGCGTCGAGCCGATCCTTCACTTGGTGCCCCGGATCATCGAGCAGGCCGCTGAGGGGCTGGGATATCTTCACCACCTCGGCTGGGTCCACCGTGACGTGAAACCCACCAACTTCATGGTCTCCGACCAGGGCGAGGTCAAGCTGATCGACTTCGCCTTGACCCGAAAGGCCAAACGGGGACTAAGCAAGCTGCTCCCCTCGCGGACCAAAGTCCAGGGAACCCGAAGCTACATCGCCCCGGAGCAGATCCGCGGGGGCGCGCCCGACGTGCGGAGCGACATTTACAGCTTCGGGTGTACGGTTTTCGAGCTATTGGCGGGCAAGCCCCCTTTTACGGGGGTCAGTGCCGACGAGCTGCTCAGCAAGCACCTCAAAGCCTCCCCCCCCACCCTCGAAGCGGTCAACAAGAACATCACCTCCGAGTTCGCCCAGCTCATCCGGCGTTCGATGGCCAAGGATCCGTCCGCCCGACCGCAGAGCTTGAGCGATTTCGTGCTGGAACTCCGCATGAACCGCGTATTCAAGCGGACGCCACGTCCCCCCGAGGAGGCCACCGCCGAATCCTAGCAACGAAAAAGGGACCAGGTCTATTTTGCCGGAACGGCCCGAAAGGTGCTTCGCACAAAATAGACTTGGTCCCTTTTTCGTTGCCCAACCACCACACCCGGCCCCCCACCCGCCGCTGCGGCGAACGTCCCCCCTGCGGGCCGCCCCAATATCCGTGGCTATTGCTGCAAGAGTAGCCCCGACGCAACCGACCAAAGTATAATGAGCCCCACCCGACGGCCGACCGCCCCGGCTGGCCCCCGGCCGGCTTGCGGCCCAACACGAGGCATTTCCGCTCGGTCGACGAACTGGTTCGAGTAACCCCCATGCCCGGCAACGAACGCCATCGGCTCCCCTTCGAGCGGCCTATCGAGGACCTCCAGGCCCGGCTGGCCAAGCTCGAGGGCCAAGCCGACGCCCACCCCGAGGTCCGCGACGAGATCCGCACGCTGCGCCGAGAGCTCACCGAGCTCACCCGCCGGATTTACGCCAACCTGAAGCCTTGGGAAACGGTCGAGGTCGCCCGCCACCCCGACCGGCCCATGACCACCGACTACCTCGAGCTGGTCTTCGACGAGTTCGTCGAGCTGCACGGCGACAAGCACTTCGGCGACGACCGGGCCATCCGCGCCGGCTGGGCCAAGCTCGACACCTTCAAGCTCTTGGTCGTCGGCCACCAGAAGGGCCGCAACACCAAGGAACGCCAGGCCTGCAACTTCGGCTTCGCCCACCCCGAAGGATACCGCAAGGCGCTGGGCAAAATGCGCCTGGCCGCCAAGTTCCACATGCCGGTGATCTGTCTGATCGACACGGGCGGGGCCTATCCGGGCATCGGGGCCGAGGAACGCGGACAGGCCCAAGTGATCGCCCAGTCGATGTTCGAGATGTCCCGGCTTCCCACCCCCGTGATCTGCGTGGTGATCGGCGAAGGCGGCTCCGGCGGCGCCCTGGGAATCGGCGTCGG
>Ga0180437_10010594_pt1 | contig 11213 bp, 9 predicted proteins | sample SS_ome_4_FD_132410 | JGI IMG/M metagenome (GOLD analysis project Ga0180437, IMG submission 132410) | Hypersaline lake sediment archaeal communities from the Salton Sea, California, USA - SS_3_D_1 metaG | ecosystem: Environmental > Aquatic > Non-marine Saline and Alkaline > Hypersaline > Sediment... | reverse complement strand
GACAGAGGTGGGCATAGTGGTAGGTTCCCATCTGGGTATCGGAGGACTGGGCATCACATATCACACTTGATGGAAGGACCCTGTATGGCAAAAAGATGGATAATCATAATAACGGTCTTTTCCATAATCATGGCTGTGACTTCCTTTTTTTCATGCGGAAGGCAAGTCCTCAAACATGAACCGCTGAAGGATTTTATTTATTATGCATCAGAAAACGGCCTTCCGGTCCAGTACCTGGAAGCAGTAAATGAAAGGATAAGTATACAGTACAGGTCAAGGCCTGCTTATTCCGGCAGCACTGTATATCTTACCGACTCGTTTAACCAGGAAGGGGAACTCCTTCAGTTCTACCAGCTCGACAGTTTTGAGATATCAAGTGTCTTCCATGAATGTTTTCATGCATATGCCGATCTATTTATAAGGGCGGGTAATACTTCCCCGGAGGAGATGGAAAGGTTCAATGAGCTGATGGAAGAATCCCTGTGGTACTATACCGGTACAGCTGACGGAAGGAGCATCCTGTGGCACAATTACCGCAGGCAGGCTTCAGAAGAAGCTATGGCCATACATATTACCAACCTTATAAAGTACAAGATCGTATACGAGAAGACAGCGGAAAAGGCAGCCAGGAACTATATATACGGTTCCATCGACAGGGACCAGATGGAATATGAGGTAGACCTTGCCAACCGGCAGTGGAGGGAAATAGTAAACGGTAAAAGGTCAAGGGGCTATTATAATAAGAGTTTTCTGAGATGGAAATTCCCCCACATCATAGACGCCGGAAACTATATCTCGGAAAAAGAAAAGAAATTCATAAGCAAATTTATACTCCCCGGTATGGAAGGTGTGATAAAAATTCCCCCCCTTACTGATTTTATAAAGGGCTGCAAGACAGACGGTCTGCCCCATGACTTTCTTGTTGAAGTCAATAAGAATCATTTCTGGCAGGACGACTTGCAGCTGGAGCCCTATGAAGAGATGGACCAGGAAAGGATAAGCCAGGTATATATGATTGCTTTTCATAAATACTGGGACTATATCCTCAAAAGAGGCCTGAGCCCGGATCTATCAGAAAGAGATGCATTCCGGAAGATGCTGGGGGCTGCCAGGAAGTGGTACACAGGTCCCATAAGTGATGCAGGAAAGATAGAAGAGATAATAAAGAATGCCGCTTCTGATTATATAGGGGATATAATCCTTGCCCGGACCAGGTGGCAGGATGAGATAAACAGTGACCTGCTGGGGGATGACGATTTCGACAGTGCGGAATTCGAGATCAGCTGGAAAAATGCTGTACAGGGAAGGGGAGTACACGGGTTCTACCTCGCTGACGGAGTAGTCATAAGGACACCCATGGCCATGACCCTGGATGAGAAGGAATTCATCATAGAACATATACTGCCGGACATAGATTATTCATTCGGCCCCCTGGTAGTTACCGGGCCTCTCCCGGCTGAAGGCGAGATAGAAGCAGAAGCAGGGGTATTTGCAGAACTGGTAAGTACAGAAGGGCATACTGGGTTCTGAGTGATGGATTATTTAATAAATATCTAATAATATTGTAATGATCTATAAAATCATTCATATTATTGTATATTGAAGGGAGGAAAGCATGGCTTCTGGTGACAAAGGCAAAAGTCCTGCCCAGAGCTTCGGAGAGCTGGTAAAAGAATTCGGCGATGCGGTGGGAAAGATCTTTGATGACCCCGAACTCAAAAAGAAAGCAAAAGAGTTCGGTGACAGCGCTGTCAGATCGGCAGAACATTTCGGCAGCAGGTTCAGGGACGAGGAAGTCAGGGAAAAATTCAGGGAAGTTGGAAATGCAGCCAGGGAGTTCGGAAACAGCGTCTCCGATTATTTTAAGGATGATAAGGAAAAAACTCCTCAGCAGGATTCCGGACAGGGAGATGACCGGGAAAAAAAAATAGAGGATAAGATGCAGGAGTTTTCCCAGAAAGCAGAAAAGGCGGGAAAAGGATTTGGGGAAAAGATGGAAAAAGCCGGAGACAGGGTGGACCATTATTTTAAAGAGACCAGGGGAGGCAGGATAACCGGCTATGCATTCTCCATCTTTTTCAGCACCCTGTTCCTGGTATTCCTATACTATTACAACCATTATATAGCTTTCTATAACAATGTTGACGGTGTGTGGTACAGGTATCCTTTTCTGACAGGGGAATTTGGCAGGTGGCTGCCCATAGCCATGACTGCCATAATCGCCGGTATAGCAGGTAATATAATACTTATAATATATGACGGGTATTTCTTCAGGCAGGTAATGCATATGGTCATGGATTTGTTCGGCCTGGCAGCTGTTATCTCGCTGCTGGTGATATTCCCGTTTGATTTTTCCGTGATGCCCGGAAATGACCTTACCAATATACTTAACCCTGTGGTTACCGCGGTACTGATACTGGTTACAGTAGGTATAGGAATAGGGATCCTGGTCAGGTTTATCAAGATGATAATAGGTATTGTAAAAAGACCTGATTAGCACGGTGACATTTTTGAAAGCTTATTTTACCGGGAGTTTTTAATGGATGAAAAGAAATATGAAATAGCCATTAGCGCTCCATCGATGTCTGGACCTATTTATGGATGAAGTCATTGTCAGGGAATTCACTGACTATAATACTACAGTATCCCTGGTCCTGGATGTACTGGGATTTTCCGGGAAGATGGATGAGGCAGACAGGATAATAATAAAGCCGAACCTACTGCAGGATGCGCCACCGCCGTGCACAACAGATGCTGCCTGCGTGGAAGCGGTGTTGAAGTATATATTTGATAGAAAACCGGGTAAAGAGGTACTGGTCCTGGAAGGTTCCGGAGGCTGTCCCACCGGAAAAGCATTTAAGGGACTGGGATATGACCGGCTGGCATCCAGGTATGGCGTGGAGCTGTTGGATGTTGATAAGACTGATATTACACGACTGGAAAAACCCGGCGCCAGGGTATATAAGGAGATATATCTACCCAGCATCCTTTTTGGCAGCTTCCTGGTATCAGTCCCCAGCCTTAAAGACCACTCCATAACCGGAGTCACCCTTTCCACCAAAAACCTCATAGGGCTTCTTCCCGAAAAGCATTATGGCGGATACTGGAGCTATAAAAGAAGCGACGTACACCGTGTAGGGGTAAGCCAGGCCATAGCCGACCTTAACAGCTATATCGATATCGGCCTCAGTATAATAGACGGCAGGCTGGGGCAGCAGGGAAGCCATCTTGCCGGCGGCAGACACTGCCATCCCTATAAAAATGTAATAATAGGTGGATATGATGCAGTGGATGTTGATAAAAAGGGGGCCGAAATACTGGGCCACAGGTGGCAGGACATAGACCACCTGGTAATGATAGAAGGTAATAATGGCAGGTAAATTCAGGGTAGCAGTCTACAGGTGTGATAAATATGAAAAGGAACAAATCAAGCTGGTTGTACAAAAAGGATTTGAAAGTCTGGGTGGCCTGGAAAATATCCTGGAAAACAAAAAAAAGGTCTGCGTAAAACCCAACCTGCTCATGCCGGCTTCTCCGGAACAGGCCATTATAACACACCCCGTCTTTATAGAAGCTGTGATAGAACTGGTATCCCTGCATACCGGAAGCCCAGAACAGATAGTGATAGCTGACAGCTTTTCACCGGTAGTTCCTTTTACAAAAAAAGGCATGGAAAAAGTTTATGAGGATGGCGGGCTGAAGGGAGTATCAGCCAGGACAGGCTGCCGGCTGAACTATTCCAAAGAGTATACTACGGTATCAAATCCAAACGGAAGGTTTATAAAGAAGATCGAGGTCATAGATGCCGTCCTTGATTCTGACATAATTATAAACCTGCCCAAGTTCAAGACCCACAACCTTACCGGTATAACCGGGGCCGTAAAGAATATGTTCGGGGTAGTCCCCGGATTTACCAAAGTCGGATATCACCTGAGGTTTGAAAATATTTCACATTTTGCCGGCATGCTCCTGGACCTGGTGGGCCTGGTCAGGCCTGCGGTCAATATAATGGACGGCATCCTGGGGATGGAGGGTGACGGGCCGGGAAGATCAGGGACTCCCAGAAAACTGGGCCTGGTGATGGTATCTGATGATGCTCTGGCCCTGGATATGGTCATGGCAAGGCTGATAAAGCTCCACCAAGACCTCAATCCGTTCCTGGAAGCCTGCCGGGATGAAAAAGATAATACCCAGATCTGGGAAAACATCCAGCTGCTGGGGGAAGGATTATCTGATGTGGTGATCGATGATTTTGTGCTGCCCGGCACAATAGGGCAGAAAAGGCTGATACAGAACAGTTTTATCAGCAGGCTTGTGACGCCCTTTGCCAGAAATGCCCTCAATCCATACCCATACATAGATCCGGAAATATGTGACGGGTGCCTGACCTGCAGGGATGTATGTCCCCGTAAGGTCATCACAGGTGATGGAAAAAAAATCATCATAGACTATTCCGGATGTATCAGGTGCTTCTGCTGCAGCGAGATGTGCCCGCAGGGGGCCATAGAACCGAAATACAGGTTTATAGCTGACCTGATATTAAACCGCCTGGGATTTGGAGGAAGGAGGAAGCAGGCAACCATGAGGCCGGGTCAGCAGGTGTAAAAGTCATAGATCATATTTATTATCTTGTTATTGACCAGTATCCTGCTGCTGTGGGGGGCTGCTGTCCAATTCAATGTGGGCCTGCCCAGCTGCCGCCACAGGCCCCTGACGGACCTGATTGAAAAATATAGGTCAAACATGGAATTGATCATGAGGATGTTACCAGGGTCTATCATATGTCCGAATGCCATGGGATCGCAGAGGAAACAGTATCTGGGCATCACTTCTTTTAGTCTCTTATCCTCAGTATCAGGAAAAAGGCTTTTGCCGTCTTTTTCCTTTATCCTGTCCATAAAGCGGGGAAATTCCCTGTAGACACTCCTGCACACCGCTCTGTTGCCTTTTCTACCTGCCGGAGAGCAGTTTCCCTGCAATATGAACCTCATTATACCCCGCCAGTGTATCTCCTCCCAGTTGCCGCCCCCCAGAAGGAGGGCGCCCTTTTTTATCCTGCGGTCAAAAGCCATGGTTATAGTGGAGACCATGCACCCCAAACTAATACCGCAGATATATATATTACGGGGTTTTAACACCGCCTCAAGGATATCCATAAGCCTCCTTATATCTACCACTGACTGATGGAAAAAAATAAGGGTCTGGACATCGTTGAAATATCTGAGGCGCTCACCCCCCGATTCCTTTTCAGGCGTCCTATTTACGTGGTAGGGCAGGCTTATAAATACAGCGGTCATGCCCTTTTCTGCCATGGAACAGGCAAAGCTGTTATAATTGAACAGTTTCCTGTTCCCGGTGCCGAAACCATGTACAATGATAACCATATCCTTATGGGGCCGGATGCCGGCCCGTTTTGCTGTATGCTTCTGGAATATCTCAGCATGGACAGTATCATTTTTTTCAATACCTGTATTATAGGGGGAAGGAAATGTAATATGGTAATGGTAAAGCCCACCCAGTACTTCAGGGCCGGAGATGGCATATGTTTTATCATCTAATGTTGTTTTATCATAGTTATACAATTCCATATAAATATATTTAAATATAAAATGGGTAGGCAGGTCAACAGTGAACGGGATGTTTTACCCATTGCTATTGGACATGCGGTTATGTTTTTAATAAGATGTCAATATATGTTTTATATTCTTTAAAACAGTTTGTATAATATGTTTTGAAGGGTTTCTTTTATAAATACGGAACACGGAGGGATAATATGGGTGACAATGATTCCGGGACACTCAAGGGCCTGTTTATAGGGATTGCTATCGGTTTTGTCGCCGGAGCAGTGACAGCCATGTTCTTGACCACCAAGACTGGTGAAGAGCTGCGGGCTGATATCAGGAAAATAGCTCTGGAGATAAGGAAAAAGACCGAAGAAAAAGCCGGCAAGATCAAAAATCTTACCAAAGAGAAATATAACGAGATAATGGAGAATATCCTGGAAAGCTATAATAAGGTAAAGGATTTTACGGAAAAAGAGATAGACCTTATAAAAAAAATAGTGGTCGAGCAGAAAGAAGTAATCTCCAAATAGGTAAATATACGGTTTGGCTTCAAAATACTAATAATATTATGGCTCATGGTATGACATAAAAGTGTATTTTGGAGCTGAATCTTTTTAAGGTGGCCGTGGGATAGTTTAACTAATGGTGACTGCTATGGCTGGCAAGAACACAGTTATAAATTATGGGCTATGTGGTTTCGGGCACTGTGAAGACGGTATCTGCCGTGCATTAGAGGGCTGTGAAAAAAAAGTACTTAAGCAGGAGGGACCTTTCGAACCCCCCTATATAGAGGCAAGCCTGTGCTCGGGCTGCAATAAATGTATTGCCGCCTGTCCTTCCGGTGCCATAGAAAGGTCCAAGTAATAAGTGAGGTAATATGGCTGTAAGGAAAGGGACATATCCGGTACTGGGGATGACATGTGCCGCATGTGTAAGGAAGATAGAAAAAGTCCTGGAAAAGACCGGCGGGATAAAGGAAGTGAGTGTGAATTTTGCCTCGGAGGATATCACGCTGGGCTATGATGACCAGAAGATAAGCCTGGATAAGATATCAAAGATCATCAAAGATATCGGATATGAGCTGCTGACTTAAAGAGATGGATATATCAGACAGGCTCAGGCTGCAGGAAAAAAAAGAATATCATGAAAAGAAAAGGACTGCGGCACTGCTCAGGAAACTCATAATAGGCGCCGTCCTCACCATAATAATAATGCTGGTTTCCATGGACCTTGTCCCAGGCTTTTCCAGCTTTTCTAACTATATCCGCAATATCATAATATTTATACTGGCCTGTCCCGTGCAGTTCTGGATAGGGGCGCAGTTCTATCAGGGCCTGGTATCAGTTTTCAAATACAGGGTAGCTGATATGAACACCCTGATAGCCATGGGCACACTTTCGGCATTCATATACAGCACTGCAGTGACTTTTTTCCCTGGCATTTTTTTAGCTTCAGGGGAGCCTGCCCACATATACTTCGATACGGCTGCCATGATAATCGTGCTTATCCTGCTGGGGAGGTATTTTGAAGCAAGAGCAAAATCAAGGGCTTCAGGAGCAATAAAAAAACTACTGGGACTTCAGGTAAAGAGTGCTACCCTGGTAAAACAGGGAAAACTGTTCCAGGTGGATATAGGTGAAGTGAAAGTAGGCGACACACTGCTGGTAAGACAGGGAGAGAAGGTCCCCCTGGACGGCATCATAACCGAAGGAGAACCTTCAATAGATGAATCTATGATATCAGGCGAGTCTATCCCTGTAGAGAAAAAGGAAGGATATGAAGTGACAGGGGCTACTGTTAACCTGGGCAGCCCCTTTAAATTCAGGGTCACCCGCACCGGCTCTGATACATTCCTGGCCATGATAATCAAAATGGTGGAAGATGCTCAGGTATCCAAAGCTCCCATACAGAGGCTTGCCGATAGGGCAGCCAGTTATTTTGTACCGGCAGTTATGGGGATCGCTGTCCTCACATTTATCCTGTGGTTCTTTCTGGGTCCCGGACCTTCACTCACCAGTGCCCTTATAAGGTTCGTGGCTGTATTGATAATCGCCTGCCCCTGCGCCCTGGGTCTGGCCACGCCTACTGCTATAATGGTGGGTACCGGGAAAGGGGCAGAAAACGGAATATTTATAAAAGATGCCCGGAGCCTGGAGATAGCCCACAGGCTGACTACCATAGTATTTGATAAGACAGGAACGCTGACAGCAGGGAGACCGGAAGTAAAAGAAATGATATTGACCGGAGAGCCCGGTACCGGCGACAGGGAAAGACTGCTGTTTCTGGCAGCTTCATCTGAACTTCATTCAGGACACCCCCTTGGTATGGCAGTGGTAGAAAAAGCCAGGGCCCTGGGGATGGTGCTCAAAGAACCTGCAGGCTTCAGGAACATACCGGGAAAAGGTATTAAAGCTGAGGTGGACGGCAGCAGTGTGATAAAAGGGAACAGGTCTCTTATGGAACAGGAGGGCATAGGAGTATGGGGATATGAGAAGCTTATGGAAGAGATATCCACGAGAGGCGAGACACCCGTTTTCCTGGCTGTTGACGGGGTGCTGCGGGGAATAATCTCGCTGGCTGACAATCTAAAGAAAAATGCAGGAGAAGTTATAGAGGGATTGAAGAAGATGGGACTGGATGTCATCCTTATAACCGGTGATAATAGATATACGGCAGGCACCATTGCCAGGCAGGCCGGCATAGATAAGGTATACGCAGAAGTCCTTCCCGGCCAGAAAGCATCAAAGATAAAAGAAATGCAGGAAGAGGGAAAACTGGTGGCCATGGTGGGAGACGGAATAAATGATGCCCCGGCTCTTGTGCAGTCCGATATGGGTATTGCACTGGGGACAGGGACAGATATTGCTATAGAATCAGGAAAAATAACCCTTACCGGAGGCGACCTGAAAGGGGTCCTGAACGCCATACAGCTTTCCAGGAGTACGGTAAGGATAATAAGGCAGAACCTTTTCTGGGCTTTTTTCTACAACCTTCTCCTCATAACGGTAGCGGCGGGGGTGCTTTATCCCTTTTTCGGAATACAGATAAGCCCCATAATGGCAGCCGGGGCCATGGCGCTAAGCAGCATTTCCGTGGTCAGCAATTCACTGAGGTTGAGGAGGATGAGGTTCTAAGGGGGGACATTTACGGCAGGGACAAGAGGAGAGATGATGGCCGACAAAAAAAGGATAATAATAATAGGCGGAATAGCAGCAGGTACAGCAGCTGCCGCCAGATGCAGGAGGATGGATGAAGGTCTGGAAAAAATAATATACGAAAAGGACAGACACATCTCCTACGGGACATGCGGGCTGCCATATTTTGTATCGGGAAAGATAAGAAACATAAACAAGCTTTTAATAAATACCCCCCGGCATTTTTCCAGAAGGTTTAATGTGGATGTGAGGACCAGCCATGAAGTGGAAAAGATAATTCCGCATGATAAAAAGATACTGGTAAGGCACCTGAATAAGGGTAAGCAGTTTGAGGATACTTATGACAAGCTTATTCTGGCCACCGGATCAGATCCCATAAGGATACCTATAGAAGGATATGACTCTGGTAATGTATTTACATTGAAGACCATAAAGGATGCACTGGAGCTTAAGTCATATATGGACAGAAAGAAGGCCAGAAAGGACAGGGCTGTGATAATAGGGGGCGGTTTTATCGGTCTGGAGCTGATAGAGGCATTTAAAGAATTTGGCTTCCGGGTAAGCATAATAGAAAAAACAGACCAGCTGCTGCCGGCATTTGACCGGGAGATGATAGATTATCTTGAAAATTACCTCACCGACGGGGGAATAGAAATCCTAAAGCAGGAAGAAGCTGCCGGGCTGGTCAGGGGGAAAGACGGCCTCGTAGAAGCAGTGGAGACAAAGAGCGGCAAAGTCCTGGATGCAGGACTGGTCTTTTTGGGCATAGGTGTAAGGCCCCAGACAGCACTGGCCAGGGAATGCGGCATCGAGACCGGCACATCGGGGGCCATCCTGGTAGATGATACCATGAGGACAAGCATAGAAGACATATTCGCTGCCGGTGACTGCTGCGAATGCAGGAATATCATGTCAGGCCTGCACAGGTCCTTTAACCTGGCCACTATTGCCAACCGCCAGGGAAGGACAGCCGGTTATAATGCAGCCGGAGGCAGGGAGACTTTTTCCGGCAGTATCGTCACTTCCATAGTAAAAGTCCTTGATATAGCCATAGGAAAGACGGGGCTGGGCCTAAAAGAGGCTGTAGACCTGGGCCTTGATGCAGGCAATATCGAACTTCACTACGGTTCACATGCCGGGTATTATCCGGGGGCAGAGACCATGCACTGCCTGGTGGTATATGACAGGGGTACCGGTAAACTGCTGGGCATGCAGGCTATAGGGCGGGACGGTATTGATAAAAGGATAGACATTGCTTCTACTGCATTAAGAAACGGCATGGACCTGGAAGGACTTGGAAGTCTCGATCTCAGCTACCAGCCAGCATATGGTTCCGCCAGGGACGCTGTGAATATGCTGGGTATGATTGGCGAGAACATAAACAAAGACCTGGTAAGCTTTATGGATATCTCCGAGCTCAGGGTAAAAGACATGCCTGATAAAAAGATGTTACTCCTCGATGTGAGGACAGAGAAGGAATTTTCTGCCGGCCATATAAAGGGGGCGTTAAACATACATATAGATGACCTCAGGGAAAACCTTAAAAGACTGGACAGGGACAGGCAAGTGGTCATCTACTGCAGGAGCGGATATCGTGCCTATCTGGGCTTAAGGATACTGGTCAATGCCGGATTCAGGGATGTCAGGCTGCTTAACGGGTCATATCTGAGCTGGATAAGAAAGATATAGCACAGGGAGCAAAAATAAATGGTAAAAATAAAAGGCAGGGGCAAAAAGGTAAAATTCATATCATGTTTGCCCATAAATATTATTGAAAATTAGGCAGCGGGATAATATCATTGTAGTAGGTCAATAAAACACTTCTCATATGAAAGTAACAAATATAACCTGGAGGATCGGCGGAGAAGCAGGTTACGGTATCCTGACATCAGGCAATATTTTCTCCAGGTCTTTTTCAAAAAAAGGTTACTCCGTAATAGACCAGATGGAATACCCTTCCCTTATCAGGGGAGGGCATAATACTTTCACTTCCCGGGTAAATACCGGTGAGATCTTTTCTCTTAACAGGGATATAAATATCCTGGTGGCACTCAACGATGAGACCATCGGGTTACATCAGGAAGAGGTAAGCTACGGCGGTCATATAATATATGACGGGGAAGAAGATAGCGTCAAGAAAGGCAATAATCTGAGAAAAGATATAAACTATGTACCTGTTCCGTTACACCGTATAGTAAAAGAACAGGATCTGCCGGAAGTGGTGAAAAACAATGTAGCCATCGGTGCCTCCATGGCCCTTATCAAACACGATATACAGACAGTCAGGGATACCATAAAGGAGACCTTGGGCGGGAAGGGGACCGGAGTCATGGAGGCCAATATAAAAGCCCTCGACCTTGGTTTTAAATATGTGAAGGAAAAACTCAAGCTTAAAGCATATGAGCTTGAGATAGTAAAACCCTCCGCCAGGCTCCTTATCACAGGCAATGATGCCGTATTCCTGGCAGGGGTGAGGTCGGGCTGCAAGTTTTAT
>Ga0180437_10010593_pt1 | contig 11214 bp, 8 predicted proteins | sample SS_ome_4_FD_132410 | JGI IMG/M metagenome (GOLD analysis project Ga0180437, IMG submission 132410) | Hypersaline lake sediment archaeal communities from the Salton Sea, California, USA - SS_3_D_1 metaG | ecosystem: Environmental > Aquatic > Non-marine Saline and Alkaline > Hypersaline > Sediment... | reverse complement strand
GGACGGGGCGGTGGCTGACAATGAACAGGCGGATGCGGTCGGACGGATAGCCGCCCTGCAAGTCGTCCTGTCCGACCAGCCGCTCGTCCTTCGACCCGCTGCGGTAGGCGTTGCGCAGCGCCGACGTCACCGCGTCGATGGCCGCGCGAGCATCGGCGTGCACGCTGCCGTAGCGCTCCACCCGCTCCCGCGTGCCGGTGATACTGCGCAGCATCACCACCGTCGTGCCGGTCACCAGAACCGTCAACGTCATCGCGACGATCAGCTCCAGCAGCGTGAAGCCCCCCCACCGGGCTCTTGGCGAGCGCGAAGAACAGGGACACGAAAAACAGGGACAGTCACCTATTTCTTTATCCGGAAATAGGTGACTGTCCCTATTCTCGAAGGCGGTCCTGCTCTGTGCGTGGTCTTGTCCGGGATGGATCATGGGGTCTCTCACAGGTCGTCCCATTGGATCGCTGTGCTTCGGCTGTCGGGCGGGTCGTTGAGCATCGTCGCCGCCTCCACGCTGCGCGGGCCTTTCTCGGTGTCCCAGGTGATGCGGACGGTCACGTCGTAGAGGTGGCCGTCCAGGCGCGACTCGATCTCGGCCGACCAGCGGAACCGCGGATCATCCGCGAAGGTCCCCTCCGTCGGGCCCTCTTCCAGCAGGCGCGACGGGCCGATCAGGTCGATTCGCGTCAGTGTCTGATCGAGCCGTTGGGCCGCCTGCTGCACGTCGGCGGCCAGCCGGAGCGAGCCCATCGCGCCGATCACCGCCCCGCCGATGGCCACGCCCGACAGCGCCAGCAGCATCCCCGCCGTCAGGGCCTCGACGACCGTGAACCCCCCGCCGCGATGTGCTCGGCGCCTAACCATCCAGATCGATCCGTTCGTCGCGGAACTCGGCCACGACGTCTTCCACCAGCTTGGGCCGGCCGGAGTCGGGGTGGACCACCAGGCTGCACGTCCGCCGCCCGTCGGTGATCTCCACGATGGCCGCGTCGGACCGCCCGTCGGGCCGGAAGGCGATCACGTCGCCCGCCTCCTCGTGCTCGATGGTGCGGCGGATGCGGATCCGCCCGAAGCGGACGCCGTCCGGCAGCGTGCGCCGCTTGACGACGGTGGTCCGCAAGGTCCTGAACTCGTCGGGGCGGTTCGGGTCGGCCGGTGCGGTCAGGACAAACCGCCCCTCGGCCGCGTCGATTACCAGCCGGCACTCGCAGGCCCGCGTCGCGGCGTAGTCGCGCGCGTAGCGGGCCATCGACAGCAGGTCGCGCGTCGGCGCGCGCAGGGTGGCCGAACTCGTCCCCGCGGTCATCCGCGGGATCGTCATCGTCGCCAGCACGGCGATGATCGACACGACCACGATCAGCTCCACCAGCGTGAAGCCGCGCCCGCTACCAGTTGACCACGTCGGCATTCTCTCTCTCGCCGCCCTCGGTGTTGTCGGCGCCCAGGCTGTAGAGGTCGAACGGCACCTCGCTGTGATCGCCCGGGTACTTGTAGACGAACGGCCGATCCCATGGATCGATCAGGTCCTTGCTCTTCAGCGACGGCGGGTTCCACTTCGCCTCGGCGATGTCGCTGGGGCGGCGGACCAGCTCATCCAGCGTCTGCGGATACCGGCCGTAGTCGGTGCGGAAGATCTCCACGGCCTTTTCGATCTCGCTGACCTTCTGCTTGGCCACGCCCTGCTTTGCCTGCCCGATGCGGCCGATGAACGACGGCGCGATCACCGCCGCCAGCACGCCGATGATGGCGACGACGACGAGGATCTCGACCATCGTGAAGGCGGCCCGTCTGCCTCGCGATCTTTCTCTCGCATATCCCATGCTTTGCTCCTCACGCCCCGCCGACCGCGGCGGTCATCTCGACGATGGGCAACAACACCGCGGCCAGGATGAAGCCCACCACCAGCGCCATCACGACGATGAAGACGGCCGGGACGACCGTCATCACCCGTTGGATGGACGCGGCGGTTTCCTTTTCGTACGCGTCGGCCGTCCGCAGCAGCAGCTCGTCCAGCCGACCGGTCTCCTCGCCCATCGCGATCACCTGCGTCAGCAGCGGCGGGAACTCGCCCGTCCGCCGCAGCGGCTCGGCGATGGACTGGCCCTGGGTGATGTGAGCGGCGACCTCGTCGACCTTCTGCGCCAGCGCCTCGTTGCCCAACGTGTCGCGCAGCACGCCGAGGGCCTCGAGGATCTGGATGCCCGATCGCGACAGTGTTCCCAGCGTCCGCGCGAACCGCGCGACGGCCACCTTCCGGATCGCCGAGCCGACCACGGGGACCCGCAGCTTGAACCTGTCGAACGCCAGCCGCCCCGCCGGGCGGGCGATCCACGCCCGAAGGCCGAACATGGCCCCCGCCAGCACGGCCAGCAGCACGAGCCCGTAGGTCTGTAGGAACTCGCTGATCGCCAGCAGCGCCCGCGTCGGCGCCGGCAGCAGCGAGACGTTGTCCGACATCGCCCCCAGCACGCGCGGGATGATAAACGCCAGGATGATCACCACCGAGATGCCCGCCAGCACCAGCACGATCGCCGGGTACGTCGCCGCCGAGCGGATCCGCTGGCGGATCTCCTCGTCGCGCTCGGCGAAGTCGGCCAGGTGGCCCATCACCTCGTCCAGCAGCCCCGCCGTCTCGCCGACGCGGGCCATCGAGACCTCCAGGCGGGTGAAGACGCGATCGTGGGCCCCCATCGCCGCCGACAGCGGCTCGCCGCCCTGCACCCGGTCGGCCAGGTCCGCCATCAGCCCTTCCAGCGCCGTGTTGCCGGCCTGCTCCTGCGCGACGCGCAGGGCCGGCAGCATTGCCAGACCCGCCTGAAGGGCCGTGGCCAACTGGCTCAGCATCGACGCCTTCGCGCGCTGCGAGACGCGGCGCCGGGCCAGCCGCTCCTCCAGCGTTCTCGACGGGCGGTCCGAGTCGGACCGGGCATCCTCGACGTCGGTGACGAAGATCCCCTGCTCGGCCAGCGCGTTAATCGCGCCGTGACGGCTCTCGGCAGCGATCCGCCCGCTGACCGGTTCGCCGTCGCTGTTTAACGCGCTGTACTGGAACGTCGCCATATCTCGTCAGCCCGGTACCTCCGGACGGGGCACGCCGGTCGCCGCCAGACCAGCTTGGCCACGCGCGGTTCGCGACGGACCTGCCGCGCGCCTCGCCCAGTTCGCTATGTTCCTGCCCGCCAACGTTTCGACCGGATGTCTGGGACCCGGGAATCCGAAATCCGGAATCCGAAATCCGCCATTGCCTCCCGCCTCACTCGTCCGCCTCGTCGCTCTGTGTGTCCTGGGTGACGCGGAGAACCTCTTCGATGGTGGTCAGGCCCGAGGCGGCCTTGCGGAAACCGTCCTCGCGCATCGGCTCGTGGTCGTCGGGGGCGATCGCGAGGATCTCGGTGGCGGTGGCGCGTCTCGTGACGGCCTGGCGGACCGGCTGGGTGACGCGGAGCAGCTCGAAGATCCCCACGCGCCCGGCGTAGCCGGTCTGACGGCAATGGCGGCAGCCCGTCCCGCGGAAGAACCGCCCGCCGTTGGCGCTGCGATGGCCGACACGCTGAAGGACCTCCTCCTCGGGCGTGTGCGGCTCCTTGCAGTGGGAGCAGATCTTCCGTACCAGCCGCTGGGCGAGCACGCCCTCAAGCGACGAGCCCATCAGGAACGGCTCGAGGCCCATGTCGATCAGCCGGGTCAGCGCGCCGACCGCGTCATTGGTGTGCAGCGTGGAGAAAACGAGATGGCCGGTCAACGCGCTGCGGATGGAGATGTCGGCCGTCTCGCGGTCGCGGATCTCACCGACCATGATGATGTCCGGGTCCTGCCGGAGGATCGCCCTCAGCCCGTTGGCGAAGCCGATCCCGCGCTTCGGGTTGACCGGAATCTGGTTGATCCCCGCCAACTGGTACTCGACGGGGTCCTCGATGGTGATGATCTTCTGGGTCGGCGTGTAGATGCGGTTCAGCGCCGCGTACAGCGTCGTCGTCTTGCCGCTGCCGGTCGGGCCCGTGACCAGCACGATGCCGTGCGGGCGCTCCAGCAGCCGGCAGAAGCTCTCCAGACCCCGCTCGCTGAGGCCAAGGTCCTCCAGCTCGATCAGCGACGTGCTGCGGTCCAGGATCCGCAGGGCCATGCACTCGCCGAAGACGGTCGGCACGGTCGCGACGCGGATGTCGATCCGACCGGCCGGGGCCGCGAAGCCAATGTGCCCGTCCTGCGGGATGAAGCGCTCGGCGATGTTCATTCCGGCCATGATCTTGATCCGCGAGACGATGGCCGGCTGGAGGTCCTTCGGCGGCGGGGTTACCTCGTGCAGGATGCCGTCGATGCGGTATTTGATGATCAGGTCCTTCTCGAACGGCTCGACGTGGATGTCGCTGGCGCGGGCCTGGATCGCCTCCAGGACGATCAGGTTGACCAGGTTGACCACGCTGGGCTCCCGGGCGAGCTGTTGGAGCTGCTGGGTCAGCTCGTCCTCACTCCTTTGCTCGCCCGGCCCGCTGACGTCCATGTCCGCGATCATCCGCGCCACGCTCGAGCCGTACGCCCGACGCAAAGCGTCGATCAGGTCCGGCTCGGGGCAGTAGAGCCTCTCGATCCGCCTCCCGCTGAGGACGCGGACGGCCTCGACGGCCGGGCGGTCGAACGGGTCCGCCATCGCCAGCGACAGCGTGCGATTATGCGTGGCGACCGGAAGCACCTTGTGGCGGAAAGCCAACTCGGCGGGAATCGCCGACAACGCCTCGTCGTCGATCTTCGCCGCCTCCAGGTCGATCGTGGCCAGCCCCACTTGGGCGACGAGGGCCTCCCGGACGGTCTGGCGATCGACGTGACCGAGTTGGCAGAGCAGTTCCCCCAGCCGCTCGGTGCGGTCGGCCTGGAGGGTGATCGCCTCGTCCAACTGCCCGGCCGTCAGGTCCGCGCGGTCGAGGAGAATCTGCCCCAAACGCTTGTGCGCGCTCGCCGTCTCGCCAGGATCGTCCGTCACGCAACCGCCCTTTCCAGCAGAAGCCCGGCCCTCGGCGCCCGGCCCGCAGGGACTACGCCCGCCGGCTGCCCGCCAACAGCGCCAATGCCGCGATTGCTGCATGGGTAGGTATCGCAGCCATGCCGCCGCGCGCAAGAGCCCCATCCCGATCAGCCCACGCAACAAGCATCGACAGCTTATCTGTCTGTATAGACGTGCGCTGGCCAACAGGGTTTACACGGAAGGTAGAAAAACATCCGCCCGCCCCCCGGGCGGCCGCCCCTTACTTCCTCGCCGCCGGATACACGCGGATCTCGCAGACGCCAGACCGGTCCGTCCGCGTCTCGAGCACCAGGCGGATGCGGCTTGTTCTGACGGGGGCGAAGTGAAGCACAGAGCGCCGCGGCCCGTTGCGGGGGATCTTCGCCACCGTCTTCCATGCCCCCTCGGACCACGCCTCGACGCGCGCGCCGTCGGCGCGAGCCTCGAACGTCACGTGCACCTCGGCCATGTCGGCCGCCTTCTCCAACGCCAACTGCACCCAGTGCGGACCCGCGACCTTCGCGTCCGGAGCCCAGGCGTTGCGGTCCTTACCGACCACGCGACTCCAGCCGTTGTTGACCTTCTCCGCCCCCATGCCCGCCGACGAGCTCGACGCCGTCGCCTGCGCGCCGACCGCCAGGTCGGCCCCGTCATGGTTCGCCACGCCCGGCAGGTAGCAGCCATCTCTCAGCAGGGCCTGCTGGAGCTGATCGGCGTGCTGCCAATACACGCCCCGCGGCGTCGTGTTTCGCTTGCGGGCAATCGACGCGGCCGTGCCGGCGGCCTGGCCGGTCATGCACATCGGCCGCATCACGCGACTGCCGCCCAGTCCGATGTGCGTGGCCGAGTGGCACCGTCCGGCCATGAACAGGTTGCCGATGTTCCTCGAGTAGAGCGTCCGGTACGGGATGCTGGTTCGCCGGCCCTGGTAGACGTGGATGCAGTCGTTGCCCTTGACCCAGAAGCCCTCCGGGTGGTGCACGTCGGGCCCCCAGTCGGTAAAGCCGATCGTGTCCTCGTGGACGATCCGCTTGTCATAGTCCTGCTGGCTGAGGACGTAGTCGCCCATCAGCCGCCTGCTCTCGCGGACGCCGGCGACATAGTTCAGCCAGACCAGTTCGCGATTCCTGTTCTTCGCCACCGTCGCGGGGTTGTGGTTCTTGGCGTAGTTCCACAGGCCCAGACTAATCCGGAACAACTCGTCGCGGATCCGCTCGGCGTCGTCGATCGTGCTCAGCATCCCGCCGTACTCGACCCACCATGCGTGCGAGACGGCGCCGTTGACGTCGCTGCCCGGGTTGCGGCCCCTGCCGCGGGACGGGGCATCGAAACTCGGCGGGCGGACGATCTGCTTGACGCGACGATGCGAGCCGGCCGGCTCGAAGTCCGACGGCTTGTGCCATTGATACGCCCACGGCGGGCAGTCGAACGGCACGCTCCCGGCGGAAGGCGGGGGCGCCTTCACCGGCTCGGCGCCTTCCGCGAGCACGCGGACGCAGTCGGCAATGACATACCCCTTCGTGCCGGCCGAACCGACCGTGACCCGCGCCGGCGAGCCCGGGGCGAGGCGGAACGTGCCGAGCTGCCTCCATCCGCCTTCGCTGCGTGTCTGGTCAACAGTCAGCTTCGCCTTCCCGTCGGCATGCTCGACGGTGACAGGAACGTTCTTCGCCCGGTTCCCAAACGCCAGGTAGCCCAGGAAGACCCGGAAGCGGCCGGCCTTCGGCACGTCGAGGGCGAACGCTACGGTCTTGTCGCCCTTGCCTGCGTTGCCGTCGTGGAGATAGTCGCCCCCGCCCCACGTGCTGTGTGTCCAGTCGCCGGTGACCGTCACCTTGGCTCGATCGCCGTGCCTGGTGACCGCTCCCGCAGCCGGCAACGCTCCCGGGACGCCGGAGGCCGGGCCCGGGTGCGTCTTGATCACCGCCTTGTACAGGCTGTTGCCCTGCGTCCGGCGCCCGGCGGTGACCGGGGCGAGCGATTCGCCGAACTCCGCGCGGGCCTCCTGCCCGATGCGGTGCTCCGCCCCCGCGTAGTAGCCCACCCACCCGTGGCCCGTGCAGTCGATGAACAGCGGCGCGGCGAACACCATCCGCCGGCCTGTGTGGACGTTCAGCGCCACGACCGCCTTGATCGTCCCATCTGTACCTCGTTCCCACGCAGCCACCGGTACGCCGCGGCGCCCGTCCGACATCACCACGCCGGTCGCCCGCGTGTTCAGGAACAGCGAGATGTTCTTCTCGACGCGGACGACGGCCTCGATCTTCCGCGAATCGGCGAAGTTCCGCCAGCCCTGGCGGCCGAACAACTCCTCGGCCAGCCCGGTCACGTTGACCCGGTCCGGCGGGCTGCCGATGTAGCCCATCGGCGGGACCTGGATCTCCGACGAGGCGTTGCCCCCCAGCACCGGCCGGTCCTGGATGAAGGCCACCTTGCACCCGTGCCGCGCCGCCGCGATCGCCGCCCCGCAGCCGGCCGGGCCGCCCCCGACCACGACGACGTCATACGGGCCCATCGGCACCGGCTCGGTGCTGACGCCCTTGTGCTTCAGCCTCTGCCGGGCCAGGGCCGGCGCCTCGTCGGCCGGCCTGAACGGGTCGGCGGAAAGGACCACCGCGTCGCAGCGCCCCCACCAGCCGGTCAGGTCGTGGATGCGGACCTCCACCTTGCCGGCGTGCAGATTGAACGTGCCGCCGTCGATCCACTGCCACGCATCCGTCTTCGCCTTTCCGAACGTCGCCTTCGAGGCTTTCCCGCCGACGGCCACGGTGAAACGACCGGGAGAATGGCTCGGCAGCCAGTCCCTGCACCGCACCCACAGCCGGTACGTCCCCACCGCCCGCACATCGGCCGACGTGGCCGCATCGGCCACCGGCTTGCCCAGGCCCGTGGCCAGCAGGTGCGGCGAGCCCATCAGGTCGACGAACTGCGTGTCGTTGGACCACCCGCCAGTCGTGTCGAACTGCTCAGCCTCCAGCCAGATCACCGCCTCCGCAGCGGCGAGCGCATTCCCCGTCGACACCGGACCCATCGCGGACGCTCCCATCGCAGCCAGCAGGCAGATGCCTGCAACTCGTCGCTTCATTACCGATTCCTCACGTTGAGGCTTTGCACACCGGCTACTGCCTGGCCGTCGCGAAGCACTGGTGCCAGCCGCTCCAGGCCGACCAGATGTCCCTGTCGGACTGCTGGCGGACGCGGGTGTAGTAGGTCTCGCCGGCGTCGAGTTGTTCCTTGCCCGCCAGCGGGCCGACGAATCGGCCCCGCCGCGCCTCGACGCGCAGCCGGTCGCCCCGAGCTACGGGCTGCGACTGCCAAACGACGGTCTTCCCCTCGGCGTCGGCGGCGACTTCCGCCTGCCAAGCCTTCTGGCGCCCGCCGCCGCGGTAGGGCGTCTTGACCAAGGTCGGCCGACGCGGGCAGACCATCGGGCCGATCGGCTTCGTCGAGATCACGAAGCTGTCGTACCACCGGACCTGGCGGACGGGCGAGCCCTGGTTCCAGTAGGCCTCGAGGAACACCGCGTTGATGCCCCGGCCGGTGTAGCTGCCTCGCCAGTTGAGCTTTGTCCTCTCGGCCTCGAGGCGGCCGTCGAGCCAAAGCTGGTTCAGACCGTCGCGCTGGCCCGGCGCGTTGAGCTTCGCGCGGGCCTCCACGCAGACCCACCAGCCGGACTCCGCCGTCGAGTGGATCGGGAATTTCGCCCGCGGGCGGTTCCCCAGCCACTTGAACTTGCCGAAGTCGTTGTACCTGCTGGTCACCACGCGGTCGCCCACGACACCGCTGACGGGGTCCAGCGTCAGCGTCTCGCCGCCGCCCCAAACGTGCGAGATCATCGCCTGATTCCACCGGCTCGAAACCATGCTCGTCGCCCGCGACATCTTCGCCGGCGAGCCGCCCTGCCAACCGAACTGGTGCTTGACATAGATCCGCCAGTAGACGTCCTCGAACTTCCTCCCCCGTCGGACGACCTTGCCGATGGGGCTGTCGCCGAAGAAGACCTTCCGGTTGCCCTTGCCCCGCTTGCCCTTCTCGTAGAGGCAGGGCATCGACCCGCCGGAGCCGCCGAAGCCGACCTCCGTGTCGATCCCGCCGGACGATTCGCTATAGGCCTTCGCCCGGCCGTTGAAGTCGTCGTACCAGATGACGGCGGGGTCCTTCTCGTGCGGCTGGAACGGCAGGGGCACGACCGACTCGATGCGCGGGATTGTGGGCGCTGCATCGGGCGCTTCACCCGCCGTTGCGGCGGCGACGACGACACACCCGATCACGACCATGCCACACACTCGCATCTGCCTCCGCAATTGCATCCGACGTGGACGCCGCATCGTCTTCCACTCCTTGACGGTAGTCACCTTTGGTTCCCCCCGCGCGCGTGCTTGCGGCTTCGCGCTCTTCAGCAACGGCGCTCGGTGCGGGCCTGTCGCCGGTTCTCGCGAAGCCGCAAGCGGCTGCGCTGGGAGGACGCTTCTCCTGAAGCACGACCCGTGGACGCTCCGCTTCGACAGTCTACCAGCATCGCGCGTGCAGCGATATCGTTTCGCGATTGACCTGCCCAATGTATCCTCATGGCGGCATCCAGGCGTTGCACCCGCCAAGACGACGATCAACGAGGCAATGCGGCAATGAGTCTACTCGGCATCGACGTGGGAACCACCGGCTGCAAGGCGGCCGCCTTTGCCCTGGACGGCCGGTGTATCGCATCGGCATATCGCGAAGTACCCACCGACAGCCCCCGCCCCGGCTGGGCACAACTGGACAGCCGGCGAGTCTTCGCCCTGGTGAAAGAGGCGATCGCGGAGGTGGCCTCTCAGACGGGCGGCGACCCGATCACGGCGCTGTCGGTCAGTTCGATGGGCGAGGCTGCCACGCCGGTGACGCTCGACCGGCAGATCCTCGGCCCGTCGATCCTCATGTCCGACGCGCGCGGGGCCGAGTACCTCGTACTCCTGCGGGAGGCGATCGGGCAGGAGGCCTTCTACGCAATCAACCCGAACGTCCTGGCCGCGACGTACACGATGCCCAAGCTCTGCTGGCTTCGTGACCACGATCCGGACCTGTACCGCCAGGCCGACCGGTTCCTGCTCTGGGCCGACCTCGTCGTCTTCCTGCTCGGCGGGCGGGACGTGACCTGCCATTCGCTGGCCAATCGGACGCTGCTGTTCGACCTGCGCCGCGAGGCGTGGTCCGACCGCCTGATCGAGCTGACCGGCCTGGACCTCGACAAGCTCGCCACCTGCGTTCCCGCCGGCACCGTGGCCGGCACGGTCTGCGACGCGCTCGCCGAGGAGTTGGCTCTGCCGGCCGGCGTGGCGATCGTCGTGGGGGGCCACGACCAGTGCTGCAACGCCCTCGGCGCCGGCGCGATCTCGCCAGGCAGCGCGGTCTGCGGAATCGGCACGTACGAGTGCATCGCGCCGGTCTTCGACCACGTGCCCGAAGGCGCGGCCATGCTCGAATGCGGTTTCAACATCGAGCACCACCTTCCGCCAGGGCTTTACGTTTCGTTCCTCTACAACCAGAGCGGCTCGCTGGTGCGGTGGTTCCGCGACACGTTCGCCTCCGCCGACCACCGGCTGGGCGGCGCCGCGGACATCTACGACACCCTGTCGGCCGAGATGCCGCTCGAGCCGACGCGCCTGCTGACCTTGCCTCACTTCGAGACGACCGGTCCGCCCCACTTCGCAGCCGACTCGGCCGGGGTGATCCTCGGCCTGCGGACGGGCACGACACGAGGCGAGATCCTCAAGTCGATCATGGAGTCGGTGACGTTCTACCTGGCCGAGAACGTCGACGCCCTCGGCCGGATGGGCATCCGGCCGGGGGAGCTGATCGCCACCGGCGGCGGCGCGAAGTCCGACGCATGGCTCCAGATCAAAGCCGATATTCTCGGCCTGCCGCTGGTCCGCCCTCGCGTCACGGAAGGCAGCACGCTGGGCGCGGCGATGCTCGCGGGCCTGGCCACCGGCGTCTTCGCCACACCCGCGGAGGCCGTCGATCGTTTCGTCGCCCGCCAACGGGTCTTCGAGCCCAACCCCACCCGTCACGCCGCCTACCAGCACCGCCTGGCCGAATACCGCAAGCTCTACCCCGCCCTCCGCGACCTGCTGCGATCCTCCGTCCATGAGCTTTGAGGCTAGGAATCGCCACGTCTCGGCAGCAGACGGATCTCCAGAGGCGACGTCGTGTCGAGATGGGTGTCTCTCTGCGGGAAGGCGATG
>Ga0180437_10010591_pt1 | contig 11216 bp, 9 predicted proteins | sample SS_ome_4_FD_132410 | JGI IMG/M metagenome (GOLD analysis project Ga0180437, IMG submission 132410) | Hypersaline lake sediment archaeal communities from the Salton Sea, California, USA - SS_3_D_1 metaG | ecosystem: Environmental > Aquatic > Non-marine Saline and Alkaline > Hypersaline > Sediment... | reverse complement strand
CGAGCGCCATTGCTCAAGATAGTGCGCCATAACGGAGCGCCGGTAATCAACTAGAACAGCCATGTGGTCAATTTTCGAGCGAATGCAGTTACTCAGGGTAAAGTCAATGACCCGATATCTTCCGGCAAACGGTAGAGCTGGCTTGGGCCGGCTATAACACAAAACGCCCATCCGCTTTCCACATCCACCCGCCAGGATTAAAGCTATTACCCTTTCCATAGTCTCACTTCCCTTGGCAAATATTATTTTGCCTATCGCAGTTATCCCCTCAGTGCTCGGACCACTAAATAAATCATGTAAAATCCAAACCCTAATAGCGGGAGCAGAACTAAAATAATGCTGGTTTCGCTGGCATCAAACCCTGACAGCATGTATTCCACCTCCTCATCGCACCGGCCGTGCCGATAGAACTTCTCATATATCAAGCTCCTCAATCATTTGACGGCAATATTGACAGTTGGTCAGCTATTAACGGGCTGAAAGTGACGTTGATACTGTCCAGGTAGTACGTGCGTGCCGTTTCCCAGGTACCCCAGATGCCGATTATCGCTATTAACCTGCCCTCGGCACCGGAATCCACGGTAAAATCGTAGCCTTTATGCAGCCAGACGAACCCTTCCTCCTGCCTGGAATTATTCCCAGTGGTGTCCTGGTAACTGAGTTCTTTCCCGGCTGATTCCGGCACTACGCCGGTGATGATTGTCCAGAGATTGACATCACCCCAATCAGCGCTGGCGAGGAAATATTCCACCCGCCCCTGATAAACGCGGTTTGGCTCCACGTCAAAAGAGCGCTCTATCCAGATCTTGCCGGCATCATTTATGTTGTTCAGATAAAGCCTGACCGAGGATTTGCCGTCCCGCGCTATGTCCCGGGAAGCTTCGATTGACCATTCCACCGGTGGGTTATCCAGGTCCAGGCCATTGGCCTGCCACCCTTCCATGCTGCGCTCAAAGGAAAATGAATAATCAGGGCCAGGTGGCGCCGCCCTCACGCAGCCACCGAGGATAAACGATATTATAGCCAGGCCACAGACAAGATGGACAAAATATTTCATCGTTCTATCAGCCTTCATAGACAGCAGTCGCTCTGCCCTGTTCCCAGCTTGTGCTGGTCATCTTTACTACCCCTGGCGAATACAGCCGGCCGCGATGGACTGCCATCTGTCGGGGTAAGTGGCAGCCCATCGCAGTAATATAAGGCAGCCTTTGCCCTGGCTCACGGCCTATTTAGATCCGTAAGTAACGGTTACCGTTTTTTCTACCACATCTTTCCATTTATCCGGTTTACCCCGTGCCGCGACAACCCTGATGGGGTTCTCTCCCTCGTTAAGTTCAATGGTGGTGGAGATGTAGCCAGTACCACTTCTTGTTTTCGTCACGGCTACCTGAGCATCATTTACCCACACCGTCGCCTTGGGATCCGAGACATAGACCCTCAAGCTAGTGGGGGATGCGGTGATAAGGGACCCATTTATGGGTTCATTTATGCTCAAGGTAAGAGCTTTGGCACAGCCTGCTAAAGGCAGCGCCAGCAGAGAAACAACAAGCAAGGCATACAGCAGTTTAAGTCCCTTTCTCATAATGATTTACCTCCTTTTGATTTAGTTTTTTATCTTTTTCCAGTCCAGTGCTGGACAACCGTTATCTTATTTATAAGCATCACCCCCTTATGACCTGTGTTGCATTGCGCTGCCTTTTCACCTTTCCAGCCAACCAGCCGGTTAATGATATAAAACGATGTACCATGGTTGTACCTGAATGTTAGCAATTGACGGTTAAAGGACCGTTGAACATCAGTTCAAGGATGGTTAAAAAGGGGAGGTCAGTGGAAATTAACAGTAAGTAGAGTGGTGAGAGCAGGTAGAATTTTTATTCGTCTGCATTCCGGTTTTCGTGATGGAGCGGTAAAAGCATGGTGACCATGGTTCCGCCCCCCTCCGGACTCTGTATCTTCAGTTCTCCGCCGTGCAGGCTCATGATTTGCTTGACGATGGCCAGGCCGAGGCCCGTGCTGCTGCGCCCGGCCTTCATGGCCGTATCCGCTTTAAAAAAGGGCTCACCGATGCGTGCCAGCATCTCCTGAGAGATGCCCGGTCCGGTGTCAGACACCTCGATGACGGCGTATTCTTTATCACAAATGAGGCTCATAGAAACGCTGCCGCCTTCCGGAGTGAATTTCAGGGCGTTATCTACCACGTTGAGCACCGTCTGCTTGAGCAGGTCATAATCCCCGGGAACCACCGCAATCTCAGGAATTGCCGTGTGGAACTTCAGATTTGGGGCCAGTACTCGCGCCTCTCGTGCCACTTCTTTCAGTAATTCGCTGAGGTCAACACTTCCCGGGATAAATGCGGGAATTGATTCTAGCTGGGCACTGAGCAAAAGGTTATTGGTCATCCGGGTCAGCCGGCGCGCTTCCCCGGCCATCATCTCCAGCCTCTGTCTGGCCTCTTTACCCAGCCCTCGTTGCATCAACAGGACATCTATCTGTCCCTGGATTACAGTGAGGGGCGTTCTAAGGTCATGCGAAACAGTAGCGATGAACCTTTCCCTTGTTTTGAATTCCGCGTCGAGGCGCTCCAGCATGCTATTCAATGTATCAGCAAGCGCCTGCAATTCCTGGGGACGGGATTCCTCAGGAACCTTACGGCAAGGTTTCTGCTGCCTATGTCACGCACCCGGTTCAGGATTTTTTCCAGCGGGCGGAATCCCCGCCAGAGGATGAAAAAGCCCACCAGCAGGGCGATAATGCTTCCCCCCACCCCCACTGATAGCGCATACCGCCAGAGCTGTTGGCGAGCCAGCATCACCGGAGCCAGGCTATCACCGGTCTGGACCAAGGCTATCATTTCACCGGTGGTCGGATTATAAACCGGAACTGTGTACAGCCGCAGCGTCTCCAGTCCCCTCATTCTGATGGTCTCGAACCTGCCGTCAGGGGTCTCGGGCAGGAGCAGCTGCCGGTCCATAATCGGCAGCATGGGGTCAGGGATATCGCCGAATAGTACCATTATGTTAAGTCGTGGGTCACTGATACGGAGCACAGCCGGGACATATGGTAACCGCTGCTCGGTGAGATATTCCACCAGGTCCTCATACCCTCTCTGGGTTAGGTCAGGACTGGAAACGATGGCACTGGCAACTACCTCCGTCCTCTCTTCAAGACGGCGGTCAACGGCTTCAGCCAGGCCATCCACCAGGACCGTTTGCGCGGTAAAGGCCAGCCCGACGATAATCAGAGGTATGACCAGGGCGTACCAGAAAAATATCTGTCGGCGCAGGCTTATTCGCATCGGCTACCCCCGGAGCGCGTAGCCGAAGCCACGCACCGTATGGATAAGGTCAACTTCACCAACAGCGTTCAACTTTCGCCTGAGAAAATTGACATACACTTTAACCGGGTCCGTTTCGCCTTCAAACTCATAACCCCACACCCGTTGTACAATGTACTCCCGACTTAGAGGCCTGTTGGCATGTTCTGCCAGCAGCTTTAAGAGCTCAAATTCGCGCACCGTGAGGTCTATGTGGCGGCTGCCCCGCTTCGCCTCCCGTTTTTTCACATCTATCTCGAGGTCACCCACCTGCATAAGGTCCTTCCCGGATGGAGAACGACGGCGCAGCACTGCTCTCATCCGTGCCAGCAATTCATCGAAGGCAAATGGTTTGGGGAGGTAATCATCAGCACCAGCTTCCAGACCCCGGATACGCTCACCGACAAAACCACGGGCGGTCAGGATGATGATGCCCACATCACTGATGAGGCGCAGTTGCCGACACACATCAATGCCATCGATATCGGGAAGCATCAGGTCCAAAATAATGAGATCTACAGTGCTGGACCCGGCCAGTTCCAATCCTTGTTGACCGGTGGAGGCTATTTCCACCGCAAAGCCGCTCTGGTGCAGTCCCCGCTTCAGAAAATCGGCCACGTTCGGGTCATCTTCAATAACCAGAATTTTCATCATATCACACTTACCGAAGGACGTATTGGTGCAGCCTGATTAATTATACAACTGCTGCTGGATGGTTTGATAGTGAATTGGCTGAGATACAGCTTCGCTTCGTAAATTTAACCATTTTTTAACCATTGTTCAACGATTAGTAAACTATGGGCTGTTATTCTCGAGGCAGGACAGTGAGCGATTTCAATGGGTATCTCTTTTAAAGATTTCAACGCTTTCTCAATCTTTTCCATGCCGCCAGTAAAGGAATCATCCTCCAGGGAAAGCCAGCAGGTTGGGGTCGCGACAGCCAGCACAGACCTCAGCAAAGGCAAGCAGGCTAGATGGCTTCTCCTGGCAATATTGGTTACCGGGCTCATAGCTTTCAGCTATTGGCTGGCTTACCTGCTGCAAGGAATTTTAGCACCATACCAGGCATACCTGAGCAAATTCGCCTTGCTGGCCTATTTAACCATCTTTACGGTCATGCTGCTGGGTAACTTGACGATAGTAGCCCCGGTGCCTTTGACCCTTGCCATTATGGTAGCAGCCGCCTCAAACTGGGATCCGTTACTGGTAGCGCTTTTCGCCAGTCTGGGCGGAAGCATAGGGGAGCTCAGCGGTTACTACGCCGGATATTTCGGCAAGACGAAGATAATGAATGGCTATACCAGTGTGCATGACAGGATCACAGGCTGGATGCATCGCTATGGCTCGTGGTCAGTGTTCTTACTTGCCCTGCAACCTGTCATACCTTTTGACCTGGCCGGCCTGGTGGCAGGAGCGTCCAAGATGCCTCTGTTCCGGTTCTGGGCAGCACTTTGGGCAGGTAAGCTTATCAAATATAGTTTCCTCTGCTTTTCGGGGGTCGGGTTTGTTCATCTATTGCCCTTTTGATAGAGTTATCGCATCAGGAAGATTTAGATATCAGGCTGAACTTTTCGCCAGTTCATACAATTCAACAATTCGGGCAAATGTTACCTAGACACGCAACCCATCAGCCTGTGCAATCTGGCGTTTGACAAAAATAGTCAGGCTGTCTAAAGTATCCCTTAAGGTGTCTAGAAAAGACCTCGTCATCGAGGAAATGCCTCTCGGTGCCCCGGGATTAAAAGCCTTTGCCAGGTTCCCCTGGCATCTCTACAAGGGAGATGCGTGCTGGACACCACCTCTAAATGGAGACCTGCTGGGGAATCGTCTCATTGGTCTTAAGGGTCTTCTTACGCCAAGGCACCCGTATCATCGTCATGCCGAGGTTACCCATTTTCTGGCTTGGCAAGGAAAACAACCGGTGGGACGCATCTCTGCGGCAGTAAACCGGCTTTATAATGAGCACCACCATACTGCCATCGGCTCCTTTGGTTTCTTTGAAGTGATAAATGACTATGCAGTGGCTCAGGCACTGCTAGACCGCGCTCGCAAGTGGGTTGAGAAGCGCGGCTTAACTGTGTTACGCGGCCCTGGCGAGTACTCGAACGCTACCCACGAACGGCAGGCTATCGTGGTAGATGGTTTTCAATATCCGCCAACATCGGAGCTAACCTACAACCCACCATACTACCCTGAATTCCTGGAACGTTACGGATTCAGAAAGGCAAAAGACTATGTTGCCTATATCTTCAACCGGGGGAATACCAATATACCGAGGTTAAGAAAATTGGCACAGAAGGTGAGCCAGAATCTTAATATTGAAACGAGGTCCTTTATACTCCCCGAACTGAAAACGGAAGTCCGCTTGATTTTAGAAATCTATAACGAGGCGTGGGCTCAGAATTGGGGATTTTTACCCCTCTCAGCCGAAGAAGGTGACGCCATTGCTGATTCTTTACGCTTTATTATAGACCCCGGACTGGTCCGATTTGCCTTTGTAAAGGAGCAACCTGCCGCCGTAATCGGGTTTATCCCTGACCCGAATTATGCCCTGCGTCCTCGATGGCACTGGTACGGTGATTCAGACCTGGTGCGAATGGCAAGGCTGCTGTTGACGCGCCGACGTATTCCTCGTATCAGAGGTATGTTCCTCGGCGTCAAACCTGAATTTCGCAATCGGGGCATTGCGGCCTTACTGGCAACCGAGATCATCGAGTATATTCTACCTCAGCATTATGTTGAGTGCGATGCCTCGCTGATTCTGGAGGACAATGGTTCCATGATAAAAGCCATAAACGTTTTTGGCGGAAATTACTATAAGCGATGGCGTATCTACGATTTGGCCCTTAAGTGACAGCCAGATCCACGCCAATCTGAGATAAACGCACAAGCCTCCTTGCACCCCTATGAAACAGGAGACCTCACCTTCCTTATCTTGTTCGAATTGGTTACCGCTAAGCGCCGATATTGATTGCACCGCCGCCGTCCACCGGGAGGGCTACACCGGTGATGAAACCAGCTTCGTCGGAGGCAAGGAAAAGGGCGGCATTGGCTACATCCCAGGCGGTGCCCATCTTATGGAGCAGCGGCACGCGAGCATCACGCTCCGCTACGACTTGGGCGCGACTCTTGCCACTGACCCGGACTCGCGGTTCAATGGCCATTGGAGTGTTCATCAGGCCGGGCAGGATTACGTTGGCACGAATGCCATGCTCCGCATTCTCAATCGCCACCTGCTTGGTGAAGGCAATCATTGCCGCCTTGGTCGCCTTGTAGGCCACATATGGGTATTTCTCCAGCGCGGCCAGAGACGAAATCATAATGATGGTCCCGGCGCGCTGCTGTCGCATAACGGGGATGACGTGTTTGCAAGCCATAATGGCGCCACGGAGGTTGATTGCGCTGATGCGGTCGAAAGCCTCCTCGGTAATATCCAGCAGAGGTACATCCCCGCCAGAGATGCTAACGCCGACATTATAATGGAGAATGTCAATATGACCCCAGCACTGCTGCGCCGCCGCTATTGCCGCGGCAAGAGTGGCTTCCTTGGTGACGTCAGCCTCGAAGACGAAGCAGTCACCACCCTGCTTCTTGACGAGCAACGCCGTCTCCTCAGCCGATTCTAAAATACGGTCGACGGCCATAATTCTGGCGCCCTCCTGCGCAAAACGCAGCGCCGTGGCACGTCCGTTGCCCATTCCTTCGCCCGGGCTCTGTCCCGCGCCCACTATAATCGCAGTTTTCCCTTCCAGACGCATTGTAGTCCTCCTGCAATCAGTTTTTGCCAGAATAGGTTTAGCCTATGTTCTGACAGCAACAAATAGAATATCGGGCCCTGTGTGGACACCAAGCACTGGTCCCAGCCTGGCCAGGATAATTTTATCCTCGTCCACAAATGCGCTTATGCGGCGAGATAGTGCCTTGGCTTCTTCATCAACCGTACTGTAAATAATGGAAATATCCTGTATACTTGTCAGATTTCTCGCAAAATTGTAAAGCTCATCAACGCCGCTCTCCCAGCTCCTTACCTGACCCGCCGGTTCAACCTCCCCATCTTTTATGGTGAGAATCGGTTTAACTGATAGTACCGTTCCTAATAATGCTTTTGCCCTACCGATACGGCCACCTCTGGCGAGGTATTTGAGAGTGTCGAGAAGGCCAAGAACTTTTATATCGGGAATGACTTTATTTACTTTGTCGACTACGTAGGGTAAGGCTGATTCAGATTTTACTATTTGTGCGGCAGCTTTCACCAGAAGGCCGAGGCCCATCGTTACCAGTTTTGAATCAATTACCTCGATCGGGAAATCGGTCGGTAAAAGTTCCTGTGCACGCAATGCTGAATTACAGGTGGCACTCAATTTGCTCGAGATATGTATGGAGACAATGCCGTCTGCCTCTCTGGACAGCTCCTCGTATACCCGGGTGAAGTCCTGGGGCGTTGGCGGTTCGGTAACTGGATGAACCGGGTCGCTGAGCAGTCTATGGTATAGCTCATCGTCACTGATATCTACTCCGTCGCGATACAATTCCTTGCCGAATCTTACATATGCGGGCACAACCTTGATATCTAGTTCTTTTATTAGCTTTGGCGGTAGGTCAGCGGTGCTATCGGTAACGATTTTTATGGACATATTGCCAGGCTCCTCTCTATAAGTCTCAACATCTTATAAATACGATACGCCAGCTTATTCATATGCCAGAGTCTCACGAATACTCATTAAAACGGCACGATAGGCGGGCAGCAGGCTCGCAATCGCCGAGACAACGACCACAATTAAAAGCCAACCTATCATCCCGATAGGCGAAAAAATGTAAATAAGTGGTTCGTCCACAAATAGTTCCCCCAGCATAGCATTGAAGGCCAGGTTAATCGGGACGCTAAGCGGAATGGCCAATATCCAGCTCAATATGCCGATGAATAGCCCCTCAGTTACCACTATGCTACCTATAGCCCAGTTCGACGCACCGATAGAACGCATTACACCTATTTCCCGCGTACGCTCTATCACGTTTAAACTCATCATGCCGGCCAGACCGAGGCCGCCAATCAACGCGGTCATGCCGGCCATAGTAAGCAGAAATGCCACCAGAAAATCGAACTGGCTCTCATTTGAAGAGGTTATAGTATCTCTCGTCATGGACCACAGGACATTAACCCCCGATTGCTTGAGTTCCTCCTCCAGTGTCTTGGCCATCTTCGTTTGAGATGCACCGTCTTTCTGCTCCGTACTCACGTGCACCGAACTGGCAAGGCCTGATTCCCCCCTGACTTCCGAAACGTAGTTAAAATCGGCATAGCCTACGCGATCGAAGGCCATCAGGACAATGCCGACGACGTTCCACTCATACTTTTCATCACCAACCTTCGATATTATGGTATCACCAACCTTTACATCGGTCATATCCTCGGCCAGATTGCTGCTGAGGACGACGGCATTTTGGTCGCCTTTTTCTAGCCACCTGCCTGAGAGTACCGCCGCTTTAATGAACTCCGAATCCGGATATAATCCCACGATGGAGAAATTGGCGCCTTCAGTCCCATCGGGTTTAATGCGTCGCACTGATACCGATGTCCGTGCCTCAGCGTTGGTAACTCCGGGCACACTTTCCACTCGCCGCTCGACACCGCTTCCTTTGTATTTGCCATCAAGCGTCAGTACCACCTCATAGTTAAATACCGTTTCCACAATGTTATTGAACTCCGCCATAAGAGACGAGCGTACGTTCACCACCGTAATAAAGAGTGTTCCTGCCAGTGTTAATGCCCCCAGCGTCAGCGCAAGGCGCCACCGGCGGCGGAATGTATTGCGCAGGGATAGCAGCACCGGCCTGGGCAGTCTACGCAAGCTCATCACCATTTGGTCAAAGCGACCATGCCCCGCACGGCTGGCGATACCATGGCTGCTGATTGCCTCTCGCACAGTAACTCGCACACCTCCGATAATCGGCAGCAAAGATGCAAGTACAGGTACAACCAATGCCGCCACGACTTGCATGAGCAGAACCGGCAACGGCAGGTAAAAATTCAGCAGGTCAATATTGAGGAACCGCACCACAGCTAATGTAAATACGTAACCCAGCCCCATACCGACGGGTACGGCAACCAGCAAGGACAACAACCCGAAAAAGAGGACCAGCACCAGATAGATACCGATTACCTGGCCTCCAGTTCCACCAATCGCCTTCATCATTCCGATCTGCCGTCTCTGTTCGGTCAGCAATGCGGACATCGTGTTCACCACGAGAAAACCGCTCAATATCAGCGAAAAGAACCCGATGAAGCTCAAGATAAGGGTAAAGCTCTGGGTGACCTCTTTTGCCCAGTGCTCTCCCGGCTCCCGAATCTGCACTCCATTAATATCAACCCCTGCTTTCCGCAATCGCTCTTTCAGCTCATTGGCGACTGTTTCAAGCTCCCCGATACTGCTGTATTGTTCCGTTGTTCGCATTTCCAGCCGATTGTAATTGCTGGGCAGGCCAAGCAGTCCCAGAGTTTTTGTCGTTACATAGCCGGAAAGCTGTGGGAACAGGTTAGCCGGCACTGCGTTTATATCGTGCGCAGTGCCCACAAGACTGAGTTCACGTCGGCTCCCGTCGGGCATTTCGACAATAACCTCGTCGCCGGTGGCAAGACCAGCAACCGCCGCTGAAGCCCGTTCAAGGATCAATTCCCTCCTGCCTGGTGGCCATTTCCCTGTTTCGTATTCGATTTTATTCAGAGAAATATTGCCGTAATCATCGTAAGCATAGAGGTCAAGGTTATATATCTCGTTTTCTTTGATGAGTTTGACAAGGTATACTGCCCGTCCTTGAGCATCGGTGATTTCATCCTGTCGTTGCGCCCACCGAACGAGACTATCATCAAAAGAGTCAATAAAAAAAGTAATCGTGGAAGCGTTTATCTCACGGTACTGGTCGTTCATATCTTCTATCAGTACTGTCTGAGTGATAAAAACGCTGCCGAAAGCGAATACGCCTACCGCTATCGCAAGAACTACCAGAACGGTCCTTGTCTTGTTACTCCAGAGGTCGCGGATAACTTTGCGCCAGCGTGGATTAAGCATCTTTTACGTCTTTCGTGATTTCCCGGCTCTCTTCAAAACGTTGCTGAGCGACGCGGTGTATGGCTTTCTTCGTCAGCTCTGACTCGCTGATTAGCTTGTTAAAACTCTCCTTGTCCAGGGCAGCGACTTCTACATCGGTTGTACCTGAGGCACGGACGGTAGCCATGTTGATATCGCCACGTATAAGGCCTATCTCACCAAAATATTGTCCGCTTTCAATGCGAGAGACGGTGAACTCCTGTCCGTCTGGTGTCTGCAATATCACTTCAACGTAGCCCTTGGTGACTATGTAGAAGTTTTCGGGCGGCTCACCCTTCTGAATGATAACTGAGCCGGGAGGATATTTCTGAGGTTTCAATTTCGAGGTTATCCAGATTAATTGCTGCTGCGTTAATGATGGGAAAGTCCTTGTTAAATATTCCTCGATAATTTCGCCATCCGAGATTATCAAAGTCCGCTTTACCCGTTTTGCCTGGTCGCTGTCATGCGTCACCATCACTATTGTTTTGCCGGCAGCAACAAGTGCCTCGAACAAATGGAAGACGCGCTCTGATGTTTTGGAATCGAGATTACCCGTTGGCTCGTCAGCCAGTATGATGGGAGGGTCATTAGCCAGAGCGCGAGCAATGGCCACTCTTTGCTGTTCCCCTCCTGAAAGCTGGCTAGGTAATTTATCGGCATGCGCGGCTACGCCGACGAGTTCCAGTACCTCAAGCGCACGTTTACGGCGCTGTGTTGGGGGGTAAACATTGCAGAAGTCCATGGGTAGCATGACGTTTTCAGCTACAGTTAATATTGGAAGTAGCTGGAAGAACTGAAAAACGATGCCCAGATTT
>Ga0180437_10010590_pt1 | contig 11216 bp, 9 predicted proteins | sample SS_ome_4_FD_132410 | JGI IMG/M metagenome (GOLD analysis project Ga0180437, IMG submission 132410) | Hypersaline lake sediment archaeal communities from the Salton Sea, California, USA - SS_3_D_1 metaG | ecosystem: Environmental > Aquatic > Non-marine Saline and Alkaline > Hypersaline > Sediment... | reverse complement strand
CTGAGGGCGATGGCGTCCAGGCCGTAGCGGTTGGCTAGGTCGACGCACTTCAGGGCCAGCGCCAGATCGTCGTTGCCCACCCGAGCGCTGAACCCGGCCAGCGGCTCGTATTCCGGCCCTTCCATGCGCAGGTCAGGGAAGCGCGGATCGTCCACCTCCAGGAAGCGGCTGCAGGGGATGGTGCAGGCGAAGCAGGCCTTGCTCTTGATCTTGTACAGCGCCTCGATAGCCTCGCCGCTCACCGCGTCCGCCCCTTCGAAACGACCGTGCTGGAAATGGCGCGTGGGCAGGCCGCCGATGCGATCAAGGGCCTTGATCAGCTTGGTGGTGCCCAGCCGGCAGCGAATCTCGTATTCGGGATGGTCGTAGATCACAGCGTCCAATCGTTCGATGATCTCCAAGAAACGGGCCATATCGGCCACCTGGACAAGCCCAGTGCCGCGCACAGCCACAGCCTTCAGGTTCTTGGAGGCCATCACCGTGCCCATCCCCGTGCGGGCCGCCGGGCGGTTGAGACTGACAAAGATCCCGGCGAAACGGACGCCATTCTCCGCCCCCTGACCGATGGTCGCCACTTGGACATCAGGGTCACCGAGCTCCTGCCGGATGGCAAGGGTAGTATCCCACACGTCCCGGCCCCAAAGCTCCCGGGCGTCCCGTAGCTCCACCACGTCGTCCCTGATCCAAAGATAGACCGGGTGATCCATCCGCCCCTGGATGATCACCTGGTCATATCCGGCGAACTTGAGCTCGGGCCCGAAAAAGCCGCCGGCGTTCGAGTCCCCCAGAATCCCGGTCTGAGGGGACATGGCGGTCACGTTGAACCGTGCGCCGCCGGGGAACAACGTCCCCACGAGCGGCCCGACGCCAAAGATCAGGATGTTCTCTGGAGCAAGCCCGTCGGTGTGAGCGGGCAGTTCATCCCATAGACGCTTCACGTTGAGCCCTCGCCCGCCCAAAAAGGCCCGGGCCAGATGCTGCTCCGTCGGACGGCGGTGGACGGTGCCGTCAGTCAGGTTGACCCGCAACGTGGTGCCGCCATAACCGTACAACCTACGGGGTTCGGGACTCGAGTCTCGGGATTCTTCAGCGTTGGCTGGCATCGATGGTCAGCCTCTCTCGTTTTGCCCTCGCGCCCGCCCCTGTGTCCGCGTACGTGATCGCACCGGTGGCACAGCGTTTCACGCAGGCCGGATCGCCGCCGCACAGATCGCAGATGAGGGCCAGGCCGGTCTCAGGGTGGAGAGCCGCCATGCCGAAGGGACACGCGTCCACACAGGCCGAGCAACCGATACAATCGTCGGGGCGCAGCAGGACAGCGCCCGTGCTCTCGTCCTTGGTCAGAGCTCCGGTGGGACAGGCAGCCACACAGGGTGCCCGCCGACACAGGCGACAGACGTGGGGGTGGTCTATGCCCAAAGGCTCGACCTTGGTCACCCGGATGCGGGCTGTCGCGGTGCCGAACCGCCCATCGTGATGGGCCACACAGGTTAGTTCACAGGCCCGGCAGCCGCTACATACGTCCTCCCGAACCAGAATCCGCCTCACACGCCCTCCTGCCTCAGTCCCACTCACCGCCTCCACCTCTTTCAGCACCGTACCTCCACAATCCCACCTCCGCCAGTGCTGATCGTTCCGTCCCGCAAGGGGATAATCGGCGCGTCGCCTACGCACGGACGCAGCGGCCACGGGCGATGACCACCGCCACCCCATCGAATGTCATTCCTGTCTCGACGGCAGATCGCATATCCTGGCCCTGGCCAGGATGGTCACGATGGTCAAGGTCAACCACCTGCACCATCCCGGCACCAGCCTCGCGAGCCAACGCAGCCAGATCCACCGCGCGACGCGGCCTTCCCCGTGCATCCACATGGCTGGCGGGATGGGGTTGACCGCCCGAGAGGGCAGTGGTGCCGTTGTCGAGGATCAGAAGCAACATTCGCGCGCCAACCCGCGCCGCGTCTATCAACCCGCTCAAGCCGGAATGCAGGAAACCCGAGTCACCACACAGCGCGACGACCCGCTTACCCGTATCCCCCTTCGCCTGGCTCAGGGCGACCCCGGTTGCTATCCCGATGCTCGAGCCCAGGCTGATCTTGACGTCCAACAACTCGTACGGGGGCAACTGAGCGCGCACCATGCAGCCCGGATCACCGGTGACGACAAACTCGTCGCGCCCCCCGTGTCGCTCCATCACCTCGATCAGCGCGTCGAAGGTAGGCACATAGGGACAGCCATCACACAGCGGCTGACGGCTGGGCATGGGCCGGCTAGTCTCACCTTCGACAGGCAGGGTCAGGTGCGGCGCAAAGCGGTTCAGCGCGGCCGCAAGTTGGGGAGCAAACAACTCGCCAACAGGAGGCACGTGGCCGGTGTCACGGCCGTAGATAGGTAGGTTCAACCCGGCTGCCTGAGCGGTCGCTCGCACAGCCCTCTCGACCAAAGGGGCGGTTTCCTCCACAACGAGAACCGACTCCACAGTCCTCAGAAAGGCCGTCACCTGGCCCAGAGGTAACGGATGGAAGGTCCCCAGCCGCAGCATGCGCAGCCCGGGCGGGACGGTGCCGCCCAACAGATCGTGGAGCTTCTGGTAGGCGAAGCCGGCCGCGATCATCCCTTGCGAGCCGTTCCCCGCCACTCCGTTGAACGGCGAGCCCTCAAAGTGCGCACGAGCTTTCTCCAGGCGCTCAACCAAGAGCCGATGGCAAGGCACGACGTTGATGGGCAACACCACCCAGCGCATAAACTCGCGCTGAAAGGAAGGCGGCGGACTTGGAAACGCCCCCAGGACTTTCGAAGCCCGTGCTTTCCCCTCAGCGAGAACGAGAGCGCGGGTGACGCGCACGCAGACCGGCAGCCCCGTCTCCTCCGAGAGTCGGAACGCTTGCCGCATCGCCGCGCGCGCGTCGGAGACGGTGGTGGGTTCGAGCAGCGGAATCTCGGCCGCCAGCGCCAGCACGCGGCTGTCCTGCTCGTTCTGCGAGCCCCAACCGCCAGGGTCATCACCGACAAGGATCACCAATCCCGCGTTGCAGCCAGAGAGGTTGAGGGCCATCAGCGGGTCGAGCGCGATGTTCAGCCCCACGCCTTTGATGCACAGGAGCGAACGTTCTCCCCCCACAGAGGCCCCGAAGGCCATCTCGATGGCGACTTTTTCGTTGCTCGTCCACTCGACCTGCACATCGTCAGGCGAGGTCAGCGTCAGGACAGCGTTGACCACAGCGGTGGCTGGCGCGCCCGGGTAGCCGATCACCAGCGAGGCACCAGCCTCGATAGCCCCTCGGGCCAGGGCCTGGGCTCCAGAAATCGATTCATCCACGCGTTGTCTCCCCCTCGGAGGTCACCGCCAGCATCACAGCGTGCCCTCCAAGTTCCACGGATTGAACTCTGCCTCGCCCACGCCCTGAGACTCGCTCTTGGACGGCTGGCCTGAGGCCACCGCCATGACCAGGTCAAGCAGCTCAGCGGCAACCGCCGTCATATCCAGCCCTTCCAGCACTTTGCCCGCGTTCAGGTCCATATCGTCAACCATATGTTCGTACATCCGTGAGTTGGTGCTGATCTTTATAGTTGGCGCTGGTTTGAAGCCAAAGACCGAGCCCCGCCCGGTGGTGAAGAGCACCAGGTTGCATCCGCCAGCTACCTGGCCGGTCACCGAGACTGGGTCGTAGCCCAGCGAGTTCATGAACACAAAGCCTCGGGCGGTCACCGGCTCGGCGTAGTCGGTGACGCCGGCGAGGGGGGTGCTGCCGGCCTTGGCCACCGCACCCAGCGATTTCTCGTAGATGGTCGTCAGGCCACCCGCCTCGTTGCCCACGCTCCGGTTGTCGTCTATCTCAAAGCCCATCCTGCGCGCGTACTGCTCCCACCAACGCACCTGCGCTACCAGTCTCTGACCAACCTCCTGGCTGACCGCACGCCGGGTGAGCAGATGCTCAGCGCCATAGATCTCTGGCGTTTCGGCCAGTACGACGGTGCCACCCTGCCGCACCACCTCATCGGCCACCAGCCCCACCACGGGATTGGCCGTCACGCCGGACCAACTGTCGCTGCCACCGCACTGCAAAGCGAGCATCAGTGCGGAGAGCGGCTGAGCCGTGCGTTCGACAGCGTTGACCACCGGCAGCATCTCCTCAATGGCGGCGACACCGGCCTCCACCGTGCTACGAATACCCCCGAGCTCCTGGATCACGAGACCCGGTGGATAACCTGAGAGCATGCCTTCGCCACTGCCCAAGCCATAGTTCTCTACCAGGTCACCGACCTGGTTGGTCTCGCACCCCAGGCCCACGAGGACGCAAGCGCCGATGTTGGGATGACGGGCCATACCTGCCAAGGTCCGCTGGAGCAGCACGTACTTCATCGGACAGCCCAACTGATGGGTCAACGCGAAAACGCCGTCCACGTTGGGAAAGTCCGCCATTCGCTCCCGGGTAAAGTAGCGGGCGATCTCCCGCGCGACGTGGGCCGAGCAGTTGACGGTGGAGACTACGGCGACATAGTTGCGGGTGCCCACTCGACCGTCGGACCGCCTGTACCCAAGAAAGGTGCGGCGTTCGTCCTCCGGGACATAGGCCGCCGCGCGCGCATCCACGCCAAAGGCAGGGTCGCGGTCAAAGCCCTGGATGCCGAGATTGTGAGTGTGGACATGCTCACCGGGCAGAATGTTTCGGCTGGCAAAGCCGATCACCTGGCCGTAGCGGCGCACCGGTTCACCGGCGGCGACTTCCTGCAGCGCCACTTTGTGACCGCTGGGGATGGATTGGCGCACGGGTACGTGGGTGGGGACGTGGGAGTTGTCCACGGTCAGGGTGATGTTCACCTGCAGGACGATCTTGGCGATGGCCACGGTATCCTGAGGATGGAGGCGCACGGCCACCTCCCCGAGTGACACAACGGCAGAAGTGGGTTCGCTCATCGCATCCTCCTTAGCACGACGTATGGATGGGCACTGGCCCATAGCAGCGCCCGCGCCGCTCTTCGCACCCCGTTCACTCGCCTCGCGGCCTGCAGCGGGGGTGCGATCGGTTGCTCCCAGTCGAACGCCCTCAGCCGCGCCAGAAAGCCCTGGTGCACGCACCCCTCCAGGCTAAAGACGTGGACGTCATTGCTCCAGCAACGGGCCAGGCGCAGATCGCGCGAGAACTCGGCCCAATCCAGAGGGGCCACGTCCCCAACGCCCCCAACCTCCACGCCGCCGCCGGTGCTGCCCACGCCAACCGAGTCCGCATCCGGCGCGTAACTCCAGAGGATGCCGGGGCCACGCGGGCGGAGAAAGCTGGTATACAGCATGAGGACCTCTCGATCCGCGGGAACATCCACCAGCCCGGCAACGCGTCGCAGCAACTCGGAGCCGGCCCTCCGCTCGTCCACGATAGGGGGCATGTGGTAGCAGTCCACACGATAACCGTCGGCGCGCATCTGCGCCACCAGCGCGCCATACGCCGTCTGCGCACTCCTCAGCCGCCCGGGGTCGAAGGCCCGTCGCAGCAGCGCGGGTAGCAGGCGCCGCCTGTCGCTCAGGAGCTGCTGGACCTCGCGGATGTCCGGCTCGATGTCCACGCCGACGCCCGCCCACTGCAGGCTGTGCTCAGCCGTCCAGGCCTTGAAATCAGCGTACCGAGCGGCCGCCTGAGGCGCGTTGCCCAGATTGAACCAGTACCCCTGTTCCTCGGGCAGCAGTAGCCAGGCGACGACCGGAATCCCGGCCTCGTTCAGGCGACGCGCGACTTTGGCGCGCTCTCCGCTGAGATCGAGGATACCCAGGCTGACACCAGCCTCCAGCGCCACCAAATCGCCCATCACGGACGAATCGGCGAACAACGCCTGTAGCGCGTCCGCCTCCAACTCGCAGAAAAAGGTCAATCGCGGCTTTGTCATACGCGTCGCTCCTGGACAGTATCGTTCAATTCTACCCCTCCCCGCCTGCCTGTGCAAGTTGGCCTGCTTCCCCGGCCGACCGTAGCCCTGGCTGGCGCTGGTGCCGCATCTTGTTGACTGTGTGTAGGTCTCTGCTATACTGAGCACTGACGAAGGTGGACTGCGCGAGCGCCGTTGGATGGCTCTTCCCGAAGAAAAGAGGCAACCTAACCTATGGGTCACATATAGCGATCAGCTTTCCAGGAGCGAGATGATGGGGTTACTTGAGAGATTCTTGTCAGCATCTATTCCGCCAGGCTTCTATTGGCTCAATGAACCAACGAACTATCGGCTAGGAAACGGCCTGGAAATATACACCGACGAGAAAACCGATTTCTGGCAGAACACGCATTACGGGTTCCAGAGAGACAATGGACATTGCCTCTTGGTAAAGCAGCCTGGAGACTTTGCAGCTATGACGCAGGTTGAGTTTCGACCAAAAGAACAGTATGACCAATGTGGGCTGATCGCTCGCGTGGATGAGGGGAATTGGATAAAAGTGTCAACAGAATACGAGAATGACAAGGTCAGCCGCCTGGGCTCGGTAGTGACAAACCTGGGATATTCCGATTGGGCAACTCAGGATGCTCCCTCCATCCACAGAGAAATGTGGTATCGAATCAGCAAGAGAGGGAGTGATTTCCTGATCGAAAGCTCCTTTGACGGGCAAGATTGGCTTCAGATGAGAATTGCCCACCTGCACAAAGCGCAGGCACAACTCGGGGTTGGTTTGTACGCGTGCAGCCCAATAGGAAAGGCGTTTTGGTGTAGGTTTTCGTTGCTGGGTATCTCCGAGAGCAGTTGGTCCTACGATGAAGGATAACGGCGGCTATGTAAGCGGGAGGCCAGCTAACCACGCCCCGTAGGCCGGCTACGCCTCCCGCAGCGTGAAAGAGAAGATGTTCCCCTGATCGCCTGCGCTTTCCACACTGACCACTCGGCCCAGCTTCTCCATAATGCGCCGGACGACGACCAGGCCCAACCCGCGTTCCGCCTCAGACGCCGGGTCAGGGGCATTATCGCGCACCCAGAAACAGACGCTGCCATCGGCCTCGATCGTCGCGCCTAGCTCTACCCGGGGCGGCTGAGCGCCATGTTCGATCGCGGTGTGCACGAACTTGACCCACACTTCCTCGACCCACGGGCCATAACCCAGCACCGTCGGCCAACTGGCGGGCAGGATGACGTCTGCCTGGCGCTCTTCGATCAGGCCGCTCAGGCGCCGCAGGGCCGCATCGACGATGGGCGCCATGTCCAGGGGCTTGATGTCCACTTGTTCTACCTGGCACAACCTGGCCAACAACAGCAACTCGTCGATGATTCTGTCCATCTTGCGCGCGTTCAAGGAAATGGTGCGCACGGACGCTTTCAGATCCTCCTCCGACATCGTGGTGCACATGGTGTCTAGCATATCGGCAAAGCCAATGATCGAGGTCAATGGACCCTTGAGATCGCGGGCCATCGTTCGGGCCAGGGCATCCAGCTCCTCGTTGCGTGCCTGCAGTTCATCAAGTTGGGCAGCCAGCTCTTGGTTTGCGGCCTCGAGCTGCTTTCGAAGCGCCCGCAGCGACAGGTGCGTCGTGACCCGGGCTGCCACCTCTTTGATCTGAAACGGCTTGGGGACATAGTCCACACCCCCGGCCGCAAAGGCTTCGATCTTTTCCTCCACCCGCTCCAGTGAGCTGATAAAGATGACGGGAATACCGCTGGTCTCGGCGTCGGCCTTTAGACGGCGGCAGACCTCGTATCCGTCCATGTCTGGCATCATGATGTCGAGCAGAATCAGGTCAGGGGGCACCCTCCGCACAGCCTCCAATGCCTCCGCGCCGCTGGCCACGGTCCGCACCTCATGCCCCTGCTTGACCAGCATCTGAGACAGCAGGAGCCGGATATGCTCTGTATCATCAACGATCAGAATGCTCCCCTTTGGTGTGTGTGGGGGTTGGTTATCCATCCTCATCCTCCGCTCTCACCAGGCCACCTCCCTGGAAGATAACTTCTTCAGTGAGTGTCCAGCCTTCCCCCCCACGCCCTGCCGGCCCTTCCCAGCCTGGACGGGGAGCGCAGTTGACCACAGCCAGCCGCAATCGCCCCGCCACGTCGCTGGCGCATCGTGTGAGGGATGTGCGCGCGATCCAACACCGCTCTGAACGCCTCAATCGCCGCCGTTGTTGAAGGCCGTCCATCATAGTCCGGCGTCGGATTCAACCGGATCAGGTTGACATGCGCTGGCATCTCCGCGAGGCGTGCCACGAGCGCTTCCGCCTGTTCGCGTGTGTCGTTGATCCCGTTGATCATAACCCACTCGAACAGGACGCGGCGCTGGGTCTGGACAGTGTACGCCTTCACTGCAGCGAAGAGATCATCCAGGGGGTAGCGCCGGTTGATGGGCACCAGTTGGCTGCGTAGAGCATCGGTCGTGGCGTGGAGCGAGATTGCCAGGTTGACCTGCAGGTTCTCGTCGATCAGCCGCTCGATCCCCGGCACGATCCCCACCGTGCTCAGCGTGATCCGCCGCTGGACAAAACCGAGCGCACGGTGATCGATCATACGCTGGATGGCTGCCAGGGTATGCCCGTAATTCAGCAGCGGTTCGCCCATCCCCATCAGGACGATGTTCGAGAGCTGTCTCCGCCGGGCCGCCAGTTCGCGCTGCAGATGCAACACCTGGAGAATGATCTCTTCGCTAGAGAGCTGACGCACGAACCCCATCTGGCCAGTGGCGCAGAACAGGCACCCACAGGCACACCCCACCTGCGTGGAGATGCACCCGCTGCGCCGCTCCCGATAACGCAGCAACACGACCTCGATTTGCTCGCCATCTTCCAACTGCAAGATGTCTTTGCGCGTCTCGCCATCCGGTGCTTCCTGCCGGGCCAGCACTGGCGGTATGTAGAACGCCGTCTCCGCCGCCAGCCGCTCCCGCACCGTCTGGGGCAAGGTCGTCATCTGGTCGACATCGGTGGCCAAACGCCGATAGAGCCACTCCCAGACCTGGCGCGCGTGAGAGGACGGTTCGCCCCACTCTATCAGCAGCGCCTCCAACGTCGTATAGTCCAGATTGTGCAGGCTAACGATGTGCTCGTGGGTCACAATGCTCTCGACGGGGGATCAAGGCCATCGATTGGACAGATGGTACGAGCTGTTCATTTGGCGCTCTTGTGCCTTCTAGCCGGGTGAGCGGCCCAATGGGTCCGATCCGGCACGTATACGGTCACGGCGACTATCGCGTCCTCGTCCGCGTTCCTATAGTCGCACACGACGTGCAACGGTAGGCCAGACTTTGCACTAGGACCCAAGACCAGCACCCGCCCTCGGTCGGGGTAGTGCTCTATGATCCGGCCCTTAAAAATCGCGTAGATGATGTCCCTACCGCGCAGGCCTTCCTTGTATGCCTCGCGTAGCGCGTGCAGAGAGACACGCAGGTTCCGTCGGCATTCCAGCAGGTCTTGAACATCATAGATAAACATCTCCCTGCCTCCGTTGTAAGCGCTCACTTCCCCGGACAGCGATGACGTTGTGACACAGATACATCGCCACGGCCCGGTCACAGCCTCCCGCGCGTGGAAAGCGGGGGATTGGCACTCTCTGTCAGCGCATACCATCACAATTATAGACGGAACCGCGGCGGAAAGCAAGAAAGAGTGGGCGCTCCGCGCCCGTAACCAGTAGCCCAACCCGTCGCCTGCGGTCCGGCGCACAGCCCGCGGAGATCAGACCGGCAAGTAACAGCGGCATAAGGCCAACTGGAGCATCTCTCACCCCAGCACTGGGGCAGCTCCTCAAGACGCGATAGGGGAACCTTACCTGAACTTGACGTTTTCGCATTTTCGAATATATTATGCATCACTATATGTAAAAATTAAGCTACATGCGCCAGGTGAAGGAGGCATTCGCCCCAGAGGATATACTCAACCCAGACGTGATGTTTAGCACACGGACGCTGACCGACGATCTGAAAGTTCCTTGACATGCATGGGCTGGTCGGTTGGTCCTCCCTATGAACTTGCGTAAAGAATGACAGCAGGTTTGACAAGGACGCAGTCCCTGTGCTACAATCTAGCTCTCTCCAACAACAGAATCGGCCCGAAAGCTAGCTGGCACTTGTTCAAAGCTTGCAGCGGCCTCGCGCTTGGCTCTCGTCAAAGTGCGAGGTTGTTGATGAACAAGTACCTGGCCCAGGAGGGGATTTCCATATGAGGCTTGCTCGCGTGGGCCGCAACGCGCGTCCGGATCGTTCCCACGGGCCGTCGCCACGCTCTGGCCCGCCTGGAAAGCGCTGAGGGTATGGAATACCTGCGCAGCGGCGAGCATTAAGCGGTCTGCCTCGCGCAAGACACCATTTACAGATCCAAGGAGAAGTCTGAACATGGCGTGGTTTGAGAACTTGAGTCCAATAGTCCAAGCTCTGCTGGCGACTTGTTTTACCTGGTTCTTGACGGCACTAGGAGCCGGGCTGGTCTTTTTCTTCAGAAGCATCAACAGAAAAGTCCTGGATGGCATGCTCGGGTTCGCCGCAGGCGTCATGATCGCCGCGAGCTACTGGTCGCTATTGGCGCCAGCCATAGAAATGGCAGAGGAATCATCCTTGCCAGCCTGGGTCCCTGCGACAGCAGGGTTCTTACTCGGGGGGGCTTTCCTCTGGCTTGTGGATGCGATATTGCCGCATCTCCACATTGGGTTTCCAATGGAGGAGGCCGAAGGCATCAAAACGAGCTGGCACAGAAGTGTTTTGTTGGTACTGGCAATAACGTTACACAATTTCCCAGAAGGCCTCGCCGTCGGCGTCGCTTTTGGTGCGTTGAGCGCAGGCCTGCCCGCGGCGACGCTAACTGGCGCAGTCGCTTTGGCGCTGGGTATCGGTATCCAGAACTTTCCCGAGGGTGCAGCCGTCTCGGTGCCCCTGCGTCGGGAGGGTATGTCCCGACTCAAGAGCTTCTTTTACGGGCAACTATCTGGCGTCGTGGAGCCCTTTGCTGGCGTGCTCGGCGCGGCAGCCGTGTTGTTCATGCGGCCTATTCTGCCATATGCCCTGGCGTTTGCCGCAGGGGCGATGATATACGTCGTCGTCGAGGAGCTCATACCAGAGTCCCAATTGGAGAGCATGACCGACGTCGCCACGATTGGCGCGATGCTCGGTTTTGCGGTGATGATGACATTGGATGTCGCTTTAGGATAGGCTGCTCTCGTAAGTGTTTACCGCCGAGATCGCTGAGAGCGCAGAGATGGCAGAACGGGAAAATCTAAACAGGATCAGAAAGAGCATTATCGGCGCCGCTATTGAGGTGCACCGCGCT
>Ga0180437_10010589_pt1 | contig 11216 bp, 7 predicted proteins | sample SS_ome_4_FD_132410 | JGI IMG/M metagenome (GOLD analysis project Ga0180437, IMG submission 132410) | Hypersaline lake sediment archaeal communities from the Salton Sea, California, USA - SS_3_D_1 metaG | ecosystem: Environmental > Aquatic > Non-marine Saline and Alkaline > Hypersaline > Sediment... | reverse complement strand
TACACCGCCCATGGCGGCTGAGCATCAAGAAGTAACTTCATAGGAAGTTACTTAGAAGTGGAAGAAAACTTCTGAGATGGATCACAGGATGTGCCGGCTGATGAACTCCTCCACCTCAGGAAGTCCCCCTTGAAGTATGACATATCCGTTGGGAGGTTCCCGCTGGGTGATCTCACCGGCAACAGGGGTGAGCATCATCTCTCGCACCTTTTCCGGGTCCTTCGTGTGGCCCAGCACCCAGCAGAGCTTCATATACGCAACCTCGGGTAGCATGTTTGCAGCTGGTACCACTCCGATATCCATGAGGTCCCGGCCCGTGTCGTATACGAACATATGCACGTATCCCCAGAGGGTCTGTACCGTCATGTACACCGCGATTCCTTTTTCGACCGCCTTTTTCAGCGGCAGGTAGAGAGGCTTGTTCACATGACCCAGGCCCGTACCCGCGATGACGATACCGCGGTAACCCTTCTCAATAAGCGACTCGATGATATCCGGTTTCATGTTCGGGTAGTAATAGACGATGGTGACCTTCTCTTCAAAGGCTGGATCAACCGTAATCTTGCAGTCCCCCCGGCGTTTGTGGTACTCCTGCTGGATGGGAGCGACCCTGTCCGGCCATGCCATTGCGAGCGGCACGTCACCGATGGTGCGGAAGGTGCTCCTGTAGCTCGAGTGCATCTTGCGGACTCTCGTGCCGCGGTGCAGGAGGTTGTACTGGTCACTGGTTGGACCGAACATGCAGATGACCACCTCGGCAATATCCGAGTAGCCTGCGGCATGGGTTGCGCACTGGAGATTAAAGGCCGCATCTGATGAGGGTCTGTCGCTCGAGCGCTGGGACCCGACGAGGACCACGGGCACCGGAAGGTCCCGTAGCATGAAGGAGAGAATCGCTGCGGTGTGGTGCATCGTGTCGGTCCCGTGACCGATCACGATTCCCTCAACACCCTTTTCCACTTCCCTTCCAATTGTTTCCGCGGTCTTTATGTACTGCTCCGGGCCCATGTTTTCACTGAAAATACCGAAAAGTTTTTCTGTTTTCAGATTGCAGATCTCTGCGAGCTCCGGTACCGCACCGTAAAGCTCACCCGGTGAAAATGCGGGTATCACCGCCCCGGTCCTGTAGTCCAGCCGGGACGCGATCGTACCCCCCGTTCCCAATAGTGTGACATTCGGTTTATATGAATCTTTCGGGAATTCGGACTCCGGAATCCTGTAGTGCGCCTCCTTATAGCCCGTTTCCCTCATGTCCATAATCAACTCAGCAAGAACGCCGATGTTGTACCCGTTGTGCATCTTGAGGACGATATGCCTGTTATCGGCGATCTCGGATCTGGGGAGGATCACCCCGGTAAAGATACCCTTGCTGCTCGTCAGTTCCACGTCACTCCACACGCGAACATTGAATTTCTTTAAAACCTGGAGGGCCTCTCCTCTATACCCCTTGAACTGATCATTCTCCATCAGCAAACTCCTCGAGTATTTTCCTCACACAAAACCAATCCACCTCTTTCCCAAGCCTTCTCTTTACCTGGCCGATGAAAAAATTCATCCTTTTTTCGGGATCTTTTTCTAAAACACCACTCGAGGCGAGATACGCATCTGTCATGAGCAGTTCCCGTGCGGTATCCCTCACCTCTTTTTCCGTTGCTACACTGATTTCATCTTCAAGGATCTCAGAGACGCTTTTCTCCCCCCTCGAGGCGGTTTGGAGAATCTTTGGTATGGCACCCCGGGGAAACCGACCATTTTTATAATGAGAGAAAAGGTCAATCAGCAGATCTTTCCCTATCCTCTCCGGTACTGCATTCTTCCGGTTCAATGCTTTCAGCGTCGAAACAAGAGTCGTCGCAATCAATGCCGGATCGCTTTCTGTCTCTGTGTAGATCCTGTCATACAGCTCCATTACCCCCTGATCCATCAACTGGTCGATCAGCTCACCACTCAGAATCCCCCCATACACGCTTCTCCATTCACCCGGTGTGCGCGGGAGTTGTTCCTTCAGCTCACGGATGGCTTTTTCGTGTATTGGGATCGGCGCAGAGTCGGTGTCGGGATACATCCTGTCGGGACCCGGCAGGATCCTCTCGAAATCCGTCTGCCCTTCTTTCAGCACCTGCCTCGTCTCGCTCGGCACTCCCTGGGCAGCTTCCCGGGCCCTGTTCACGATCTCGGACATTGCGGTTGCGACGTCCTTTGCGTTCCCCCACACGAGCAGAACACTGTCGGGGTAATGAGCGTCAAGCCGCTCTCTGACCTTCATCCACTCCTCCTCAGTTGGGCAGGAAATGTGAGAGAATTCCCGGGGCAGGTCCGAGTGGTAGAGAATGGGAGGGGTGTCAAGACAGGCAATCACCCTGACGCGCCCCCTGATCTCATCGGCAAAGAGCCGGTTCTGTGAGACAGGAAAGACCATAAGCCCGGCAAAACCGCAGAGCTTCACCGCACCCACAACGCCCCCTTCCATGACTGCCTTTGAGATTGGGAGTGTCTCTGTCGCTCTGAAAAGCTCTGTGCAGATGGCCGATTCCGACCGCAGAGTGTCCGTGCTGATCCCCCTGGTGGCAAGCACACGCCTGAGGGAGAGCAGGGCGTGCTGCCTGACCGCCTCATGATGGACGAGGCTTCGGATCAGCCCTGTTCTTGGAACGCCTTTTATTTCGATGCGGGTCCCGCCGCTGATGCTCACATTCACATCCTGGCGGACAGTTCCGATCCCTCTGCGCACCTTCCCGGTGGACCTGAGAATCCTCCCGATCTCCCTGTCTACTTCGACTGCTTCATCCGGAGTGCGCATGTCTGCCGCGGTGATGACTTCGACGAGCGGAGTCGAGAGCCTGTCGGTGCGAAACACGATAACGTGACCGCTGTCGGAAATCTCCCTGCAGGCGTCCTCTTCGAGGCAGAGCTGGAGGACCCTGATCTCTCGCCCTTTGAACGGGACCCACCCGTTCACCCCGACCGCGATAGTCCTCTGAAATCCGGTCGGGATGCTTCCGTCCAGGTACTGCTTCCTGGACACGTGAATCTCATCTGCGATCTGGCAGTTGAGAAGGAGAGCAATTTCAAGGGCGATTTCGAGCGCCTCCCCATTCAGCAGGAAGGGCGGCGTATCATCCATTTCGTAGGTGCAGACCGTGTCATAGTAGAGCTGGTAGTGAACCTCTTTCCTGGTCTTGAACTCCATGAGGGCGGTGCCGTCGTACTCCCCGAGCTCCGAGAGCGTGGGTCGCATGTGACGGACGATCTCCGCGTCGTGATGCTCTTTCCGCAACCCCACCGGGCAGTTGCAGAAAAGCTTCTTTTTCGTGTCGAGCTGGTAGTGTATTTCGAGTCCGCACCTGAACCCGAGCTGTTCATAGTCAACCTGCTCATGCATGCTTCTGTCCGGTGACGTGCCCTATTTCTTCTCGAACCGCCATCCCTGCCTGTCCATTCGTTTCACAAAATCAACCAGCAGGTCTATGATTGCCTGTTTGATCTTCTTGCCTTTCTCCACTGTAGCCTTCTCGGGTGCTCCGGTTGCACCGTAATCGGTGAGCTCCTTGAAGTTCCAGATGAGCTTTACGTGGGGATCCATCTTCGGAATCATTCCTCTGGCCTGGCTCATATCCACCAGATGGGGAACCACTGCGAGCGCAATGGAAGTCTCGCCCTCTCCCCCGTGACCGAGCCCCTTCCATACCTCAAAGGTTTCCTTTGGGAGAAGATCGCCGATCGTGAACCACCAGGCGTCAAGAACTGCGATACCCATGTCCGGGTGAACGAGCTTCACGTCGCGTGCCGCAACTTCGATGCAGGGAATGTTCCCGTCGTGCCCGTTGATGATGAGCGCCTTTTTGATACCCCAGTAGTAGAGAGACTCGAGCACTTCCTTTATCACCCGGGTGATCGTTTCGTTTGTGAGGGAAATGCACATGGGCGTGTGGCGATAGTGCAGGCTCATTCCATACCAGAGAGGAGGAACAACAACCGTGCGTTCCAGACGCTGTGCGACTTCGATCGCAAGATCGTGAGACACGTAGGTGTCGATCCCGAAGGGTATATGAGCACCGTGGCTCTCACACGATCCGAGCGCAAGAATTGCCTTGTCTATTTTGGACTCTTCGATGAGCTTCTGATTGAACTCCTCAAGCCGTATTCTCTCCATGATATTCCTCCTGTCTTTTTTCAGGCTGAATTATCTCATTTCTCACTCTTTTTTTCAACGAGTTTTAAAGCAGTGGCCCGTTGATGCAGGTGCATCTGGAGTGAGAACACCCCTCAGGAATTTTACTTCCCCGAATGCCGGCTTTCAGGATATAATAGCTCTGTTTCAGAAACAGCGCGGGAGGTACCCTGGATGAAGCGAATACTCTTCCTCTCAACCGGTGGCACGATCGCCTCTTCACAGAGTGCACAGGGCATCGTCCCCCGCTACGATGCGGGGGCCCTCCTTGAGGCGTTCCCATCACTGAAGAACAGATGCTCAATCGAGGCGAAGAGCATCATGAACATAGACAGCACAAACATGCAGCCCGAGGACTGGATCGCCATTGCCGAGCAGACCTTCGCTGGTCTCGAACGATCCGACGGCGTGGTGATCAGCCACGGCACCCACACGCTCTCTTACACTGCCGCAGCCCTGAGCTTCATGCTCCAAAACCTCTCAAAACCGGTCATCCTCACCGGTTCCCAGCTCACGCTCTTCCAGGAGGGCTCAGATGCAGGCAGGAACCTCATCGATGCATTTACCGCTGCCTTGAGCGATCTCAGTGGGGTTTTCGTCGTCTTCAACAGGAAGATCATTCTGGGCACGAGGGCCAGCAAAGTGAAGAGCAAGAGCCTGAATGCCTTTTTCAGCATCAACTACCCCTACGTCGGCAGGGTATTCAATGACCGGGTAGAGCATTTCCTCAGGAAACCGGCACCTGCAGAAGGGAACCCCAGGCTGATTGCGAAGGTGAGTCCGCTGGTATTTCTACTGAAGCTGATACCTGGTACCCCTCCTGGCATTTTCGATGCGCTCATATCACTCGGTTTCAGGGGTGTGATCATACAGGGGTATGGAATCGGGAGTGTTCCCACAGCAGGGAAAGATCTCTCAAGCAGGATACAGGAAATGCTCGATCGGGGGATACACGTCGTAGTGGGAACGCAGAGCCTCTATGACGGCACTGACCTGGGCATCTATGCAACAAGCCGTGAGGCTTTGAGAAAGGGTGTCATCGAAGGCCACGATATGACCACCGAAGCCCTGGTCGCAAAGCTGATGTGGGCCCTTGGCCAGTCGGATGACCCAACTGAGGTGCGGAGGATCATGAGCACGAATTATGCAGATGAAATGACTCCGTGAGCAACCCTATTCGCTGGAATCCGGGAGCATTCCCCCCATGCATGAATGCATGGCGGTTTGGTGTGGATTAAAAATGCCGTTAGGGGTTCTCCTTTCAACTGATTTTACATACTCTTTTTCAATAGTGCACCTTGCCGACCTTCAGCCGGAGCTCCCTGGCCACATTTACCATTAAAACCGCGCCAGCGATGGAAAGGAGCTTGGACTCCATGGTGTCTGACCTGCTCGTGAGCACGACTGGAGCCCTCGCGCCGAGAAGAATTCCCATGAGACGGTGGTGGCCGAGGTATACAAGGGATTTCACCAGCATATTCCCGGCCTCGATGCTCGGGACGAGCAGTATGTCCGCAAGACCTGCGACTGGTCCTGCGATCTTCTTGTGCTTCGCTGCGATGACCGAGACTGCATTGTCCATCGCGAGCGGACCGTCCACCGTGCAGTGGGGCACATACTGGCTCCTCTCAGACATTTTCGCAAGGCACGCAGCATCGACCGTTGCCTGCATTGCAGGATTTACAAGCTCAACCGCGGCGAGCACCGCAACCTTCGGATTCATGACGCCGAACAGCCGTGCCAGGTGAACCGCATTCAGAAGGATCGCAGCCTTCTGCTCCAGGTCGGGCATGATGTTCATGGCACCGTCAGTGATGAAGAGCAGTTTTTCCTGCTCTCTGATCTCGGCAATGAACACATGGCTCATGATCGAGCCTGTTCTGAGCCCGTACTCCTTGTTGAGGACACCCCTCAGAAAATCGTCAGTGTGTATGTAGCCTTTCATGAGGATGTCCGCCTCACCCGCATGGACCAGCTGTACCGCCCGTGCAACCGCGTGGATCGGATCCTTCTGATCGATCACGTGTAACCCATCCAGCGCAAGCCCGCTGGATTCTGCAAGCCCTCTGATCTCCGTCTCGTTTCCCACGAGCACGCACCGGGCGATGTTTCTCTTCTTCGCCTCAACTGCTGCCTCGATGACGGTCGGGTCCTGCGCAACCGCAATCGCCACCTCCCGCACAGGGTACTCCTCAACCGACTCCAGCACCTCGTCAAATGTGGTCATGTCATTCATCCCTCCCTCAAATATTGAATTTTATGATCGATTCCTTGCGATCGAACATGAACACACTCACTATATCGAGGGGTTGGTGAGGTGTCAAGGCTGGAGTGAGCTTGAAACACTCATAGGTTAAGGATTTGGGGCTATGTGATCCTCAGTGCACACACGGGGAGAGGAGGATCAGCAGCGCGCCGGAAGGGAGGCAGGGTCCTGGTGATAGAACAACCTGAATTGATCGTATAGTGCACCCGGGCCCATGAAACATACCGCGATCGACTCGGCAGACGCGGGGCACCCTCTGCTGCACCGGATTCATAATCAAGCTGGTGGGCAAACTCATGAAAAACCACGTTGTGCCCGTCATGTATATCAACGGTGCCCTGCTTTACTTCGTCCCAGGCGAGAACGAGTGACCCCTGCGACCAGGTCTCACCGAACCGCTCCGTGAAGATTCCGCCGAAACCGCGGAAATTGCCATAAAGATTGGCCTTCAGATAAAAATGGTGAAACTTGCAGCACGGAAAATCCTGGGTAAGGAACATTCAGGGTTTTTCGGGAGGCACGTCAGGCAAAAGGCATCGATTCAATGAACCAGCATCACTGCCTGGTTCATGAGGATCATGCGGCGTGCAAAGAGCCTTTTCATCTATAGTGTGTCGATTTGAAGTTATTCAGACGTATCCATGGGTGCGCACAGGCTGAAACGACTCCCCTTTCCAGTAGCGCTTTCAACTTGGAGCTCTCCCCCCAGCAGATCTAGGCGTTCACGGATATTGAAAAGCCCAAACCCTCCCTGTGATCTTTCTTTTGAGAACACGTTTTCTGGATCGAATCCGACTCCGTTGTCCGCAACCATAATTTTCACCCTTCCTTTTTTGTCACGGCACACCTTTATCGATGCGCTGTGTACCATTGCGTGCTTGACCACGTTGAGAAGGAGCTCACGAACAACCTGGAAAAGAATTATCCGTATGTTTTCAGCCCGGGGCTCAGAATCCTCTTCAGCCTCAATATCGACTCTGATGTCGTGCGTATCCTTCATCCAATTTGCAAGCCATCGAAGTGCGGTGAGAAACCCTCCATAATATAAAACCGGCGGATTGAGCTCAACAGCGAGGGACCTCGTTGCTTTAATGGACTGATCCAGAAGATCATTCACCTGTTGAAAGTTTTGCACCTCATCTGTTCCGTCAGACCTTTTCCCCAGCAAATTTAGGTTTATTTTCACACCTACGAGCAATTGCTGCAGATGATCATGGAGAATCTGCGCGATTCGCATTCGTTCTCGCTGTTCCGCATTGGTTAATTCGAGAGCCAGTGCCCGAAGCTGGGCTGCCCTTTTCTCGGCGACAGCTGTGCGCTCCTCCACCCGCTGCTCAAGTGTCATGTTCATTTCTTCGAGTTGCTGCTCAATCTTCTTGCGATCCGATATGTCAGTCGCAGTCCCAAGATATCCGGTAATTTCCCCCTTAAGGTTTCTCAGCGCCACTGAACTGCCCGCAACCCAGGTCACTTTTCCCTGAGAATCCATAAACCGGTATTCAAGTGTAAATTCACCTCCGCGCTGCACCATGTGGCGCCATCTATCCTCAACATGGACTCGATCTTCGGGATGCAGCGCACAGGTCCAGCTCCGACCGTATGTTTGCTTACTTGAGAGGCCCGTCATCTCGCTCCACCGGTCATTGACAAGCTGGCAATTACCGTGAGGATCGGTGAGGAAAATGCCAACCGGGGAATGTCTCGTAAGAGTTCTGAACTTTTCTTCGCTCTCCCGTATCGCCTCCTCCGCCTGCTTTCGTTCTGTGATGTCTCTCCCGACGGACTGAAATTCTCGTATGTTGCCCTCTTCGCCAAATATGGCACGATTCGTCCACTGCTGCCAGCGGATCTCCCCGTTTGCCAGTATGACTCGCTGCTCCAGTGTGCAGACAGGACATTCCTTCCCGATCATCGAGAAGTGTTTATTGACCTTCTCCCTGTCCTCTTCAAAAATCAGAGGCATGAAACTATGTCCCACCAGCGCATCGATGCTCATACCGAAATACCTACAGTAGGCTTCGTTCATGTACGTGAGCGTTCCGCCAGGAAGCCATCGACAGATGAGCTCAGTCTGGTCCTCGACGATGGCCCTGTATCGGGCCTCACTCTCACGAAGGGCCTCTTCGCTCTGCTTGAGATTTCTGAAAAGAACCTCATAGGGCTCACTGAGTCCCACGTGAATCAGTGCTTTGTAGATAAGGTAGAAAGATACGATCTTGAAAATGTGTCCGAGCAGGTTGAAAATGTCATACACACTCACGTATTCTGTAAAAAATAACTCGGACACAATGGTGATAATGATGGAAAGGAATATCAGACGAAACACTCTGGATGCAAGTCGTTCCCTATGCCACAATAGAAGGACCCCTGCTGCTGCAAGGAATCCACAGATTATCAGTTCACTCCAGATTTTAAATGGCGTAAGCCCCATCCCCTCCACGTAACTGGTTGGAAATATCTTCCAGATGTAAATGGAGATAAATATAAGTGCAGTCACCGCAGAATATGTTCCGAGCGCAATAGTGGGTTTCAGTTTACGGAAGAAAAAAACCGGTGAAATCACAAGAGTGACACTCTCGAGATACCTTCCGCTGATCCACAACTGGGTGGCCATATTCGAACCTTCCACGGGAAATACTCCCATACCCCTGTAGGCGAGGGTATGCAGCAAATCGATGCTGGAAATGAATAGACAGGCAATACCAATGAAAAGGATGTAGTCGCTGTCCATTATCCTTCGTGAATTCCATGCAAGTATGAATATGGTGTATCCCACGACTATGCTGAACAGCTCGGCAACACTGTGAAATAGGAGGTAGTTTCTCTCTGCTGTGAAGAACAGCGCACCCAGCACACATGCAAAAATAAAAAACTCAGCGCTTTTCCTTATCGTGATATGCATCTCACGCATGATCCATCAGCCCCGGTAAGGTTTTTCGAGTCACCCAGTACGCTGCAATAGTGGGAAAGGGCCCTTCATATTTTATTTCATTAGATCACTATTCCTCGACAACTTCGAATACCAGGGCATTTCCCTGCTTCCCCTTCACCCGGAGCAGTCCCATTTGCCTGAAGCAGTAGGTAAGCTTTTGAATCTTTCTTACCGGTCTTTTTATTGCTTCTGAAAGGATTCTATTCGTAAAAGAACGTGGAAGCTCATGAGGGAACAGCCTCAGATAGTCCCGGACACAAAAAAACTGTACCCTGTTGACGACGGACAAGAGCCTCCTGTCGATTATGCTGATTCCCCTCCTGCGCCAGCTTCCCCTTCCATCCGATGACCTGATCTCCTCTTCCTGTGTCAAGACCACTTCAAGACTGAAATTTGGATGAACAAGGGGCTTCGGAATGTGGATCATCTGATCGACGACATCGAGAAGCTCCCCCTTTTTCGGCGACCTTCTCCTGTAGATGACATTCTCCATGTTGTGATCGTACACAACAAGCGTTTTTTCAAGAGCGATCGGGTGCACCAGCCTGACTTTGTGATCCGGAAGCAGTGATTCGAGCTTGTCTCTCACCTTTGAGAAACTTCCGGTCTGTATTTCAATGATCAAGTCGTCTCTCACTACGTCACAGATGAATCCATTAATAGAGGACTCCCTTTCAGAGACCCTGTCTGAATAAAGCTGTTTCAGTGACTCATGGAGACTGCTTTCATTGATGAGACCTATTTGACTGATGGGAGACCTCCGTATAACTCGTGATAGGTGGCGACCGCCTTGAGGCCGCTTCCGGTCAGCACGAGCAGCGCACCTTCTTTGTCTTGTTTTTCGATCTTGAGCCATGCGGCCAGCACGGACGCGGAGGTTGGCTCAACGAAGAGCCCCAGCATGCCCAGCCTCTTTGCCGCCTCGATGATCTCACCCTCTCCGACAGTGACCATGTATCCCCCGCTGTTTCTCAGGGCTGCGAGCACAGCCCGCGCGCGGGGCGGTTTCTGCACGGCGATCCCTTCAGCGATGGTCTTCTCCACTTCGATATCCGCAGAGTCCTCCATGCCGTTTACAAAGGCCTGGTAAATAGGTGCGCACCTGGCAGCCTGAACTCCGATGAGTCTGGGGTTCGAGCTCGCAAACCCTGCACGCTTCAGAATGCAAAACCCGTAGTGAAGCCCCTCCAGGAAGCCTCCGCTCCCGACAGGGACGATCACTGCCTGAGGGAGAGTGCGTCCCATCTGCTCCCAAATTTCATAGGCTACGGAGCTGAGACCGCGGATAAAGTAGGGATTCCAGAGATGGCTCGCATAAATACTCCCTTTTGCTGCCCGCAGTGCTTCGATGTTCGCGTCCTGCCGCTTCCCGGGGACCCTTACCAGTTTCGCACCGTACATCTCCATTTGGACAACCTTTCCCTCCTGGGTATAGGCAGGCACATAAACGGTCACTCCGATTCCTGCAGCCGCTGCGTAGGCCGAGAGCGCCGCTCCGGCGTTTCCTGAGGAGTCCTCGACCACCTTCTTCACCCCTGTGTGCTTCAGCGCGGACACGAGAACACTTGCCCCCCTGTCCTTGAAGGAACCGCTCGGCTGTTGAAAATCCATCTTGAGATGAAGCTTTGCTCCTTCGATCTCGAGGGTGAGAATCGGGGTATTCCCCTCTCCCATGGTTACTGGCGTCACATTTTCCGGAAGCCCGAAGCTCTTTCTGTATCGCCAGATGCTCCCAGGTGGGCTGGCGAGGTCCTGCGCACCGAACATCCCACTGTCGTCAACGTTCAAATAGCCACCGCAGTCACACCTGAAAGGGTGATCAGAAAGTGGAAAGTGGGTGCCGCAGG
>Ga0180437_10010587_pt1 | contig 11217 bp, 14 predicted proteins | sample SS_ome_4_FD_132410 | JGI IMG/M metagenome (GOLD analysis project Ga0180437, IMG submission 132410) | Hypersaline lake sediment archaeal communities from the Salton Sea, California, USA - SS_3_D_1 metaG | ecosystem: Environmental > Aquatic > Non-marine Saline and Alkaline > Hypersaline >... | reverse complement strand
GAATGCACGACCCCTATCGTGCGAATGCACGAATAAACTCAAAAATGTTCTCAAATGCCCTATTCAAAGCACTACTCATACCCAGGGCAATCGCCCCTGTGGTCACTATGATGATGAGCAGCCCCACACCGATCTGAATCGGAAACCCGACCATGAATATGTTCATCTGCGGAGCTGCCTTTGCCAGGAGCCCCAGTACAACCGAAACTAAAAAAAGCGTGATGAGTATCGGAAATGAAAGCTTCAAGGCGACAACAAACATCGCCCCAAAGGCGTTCAGCACCACAGTCATGATCGCCTGACTGTTCTCGGCGAGACTGAGAACCTGTATTCTCTGAAAGCTCTCCACACCAGCCATCACCAGCATATTGGGGCCGTCTATCGCGATGAACACCATCAGTCCCATAACGGTCCAGAGCTGACCTACAAGGGTGATTCCGATCTCGGATAAGGGATCGATGACCTCCGCGATGCCGAGTGCCATCTGAAAGCTGAAGAAACGTGTGGCGAGCTGGAACGCAGCAAAAATAATGGACAGAAGAAATCCTATAAGAATTCCTATGAAGGCTTCTGTGGCAATCAAAAGGGCATAGGCATATATATTCTCCGGTACAGGGGGAAATGTCCCAACCATCACAGGGAAAATACATGCTGCAATGTACACCGCCGCCACCGCTCTGATCCTGAGAGGAATCGTCCCGCTCGAAAAAAGCGGCCCAGTGGCAAATATCCCGATGATGCGTGCGAAAATGAGGAGAAATATCTGAAAGTAATTTACAAAAAAGTCCACGAATGCTCCTATCGCACCATGTCTGGGATGAGCCCAAATATCCGCATCGTAAAGTTGACCATACTGTTGATGATCCATGCTCCAAAGATTATGAGCGAACCCAGAACAACCACAATTTTTGGTACAAATGTCAGGGTCTGCTCCTGTATCGATGTGGTTGCCTGAAATATGCTTATGATCAATCCCACGAGCAGACCGAGACCGAGCATCGGCGCAGCTATTAAAAGCGTTTGAAATACTGCCTGGCTTATCAGGTTCGCAACAAATCCGACAGTCATCATTCCTCCCTTCAGCGAAAGCTGTTCACTATCTGATAGGTAAGCAGATGCCACCCGTCAACAAGGATGAACAGCACGATTTTCAACGGCAGGGAGATCATGACGGGTGGAAGAAATATGATCCCCATCGACATGAGAGTGCTTGCAACCACGAGGTCTATTACAATGAAAGGAATAAAGAGAAGTATCCCTATCTTGAACGCGGTCGTGAGCTCGCTAATCATGAATGCGGGAACGAGCACCCAGGTAGGCACCTCGTCTTGATTGGCCGGACGAGGAAGCTCTCCAAGTCTGAGAAAAAGTGCAATATCCTTTTCCCTTGCCTGCCGGAACATGAACTCACGCACGGGCTGAATTCCTCTCTGATACATCTCCGTGGCATTGATTTCATTGTTGAAGTACGGTCTTATTGCGGCGTTGTTCACCTGAATGATTGTGGGTGCCATTATGAAGATTGTAAGGAAAATGGCAAGCCCCATCATTACCTGGTTCGGTGGCTCCTGCTGGGTTGAGAGCGCACGCCGTATAAAGGAGAATACGATTGCGATTCTTGTAAATGAGGTAACCGATATGATGATTGCGGGGGCGAGAGAGAGGACAGTGAGCAGAAAGAGAATCTCCAGCGAAAGAGCCACATCGCGGGGGCCTTCTGCTTCTTCGAGCGTGATCCCGATCCTCGGGATGGGTATGCGCTCCTGTGCATGTACACGTGAGGGAAAAACGATAGAGAGAAGCAACAGCAGTGAGAAAGCAAACAGTACCCCTCTGAGGATCCATTTCCTTCTCATTTTCATTTCCCCTCCCCCATACACCCTTAAAGCAATTTTAATAGTTATAAATATGTATACAATTAAATAAAAAAAATTATAGTTTTTTCATTCGATCGATCCTCTTCTTGTAGTTTGCGAAATTGGAAATCTGCCCCCCTCTGGAAAAAACCTGCCCTCCGAGAAGCTTCATGAACTGATCCCTGAATCCATGCCCGCTTTTCGTTTCTTTGCTACTCAGCATTTTGATCCGATCAATGGTCTCCTTGTCTTTCAGCTCTGTTATGAGATTTATGTTCGCATCCGAAACACCGAGCACCATCATCTTCTCAGCAATTTCGACGACCTGTATTACCCTGTTTGCTGCAAGTGGATACGTGGCATGGACTTTTATAATCTCTGTATCTGTCACAATCCTGTTTCTTTTTTTCACCAGGAAACGGAACAAGAGGAAGATACCGATTATGATGACTGCGAGGATTGCGAGAGTTCTTAATACAAGTATTGGATAGGAGAGCCGGTTCTCACCAAATTCGGGCTCTGTGTATTCATAGGCAGGAGTAGGCTCTTCGTCTGGAACCTGCTGCATCTCGGAACCTGGTTGTGCACCTGATCCGGACTGCATTTGGGGAGCGCCCTCTTCCCCCTCCTGAGAAGCGGCGCCAACACCCTCCTTCCCAGGAGAGTCCTGAGCGTGAACAATAGACGGAAACAGCAGGGAGAAAAAGACGCAGAGCACGAAAACCCACTTCCAGCCCTTCATTGCACGCATGCGCAGATCCCCTCCCAATTCTTCGTGGGCCTTCAGAGCAGCCTGCCCTGACGCCTAACACCGTAAAAACTTTAGTCCCGTAAATAGGACGCCAGACTGACTTGTGAGGTCCGGCATGCTATAAATTAATTGGACAGAACGTCCGCCGGACAGAACGTCCGCCGAAAAGGACGTCCGCTGGACACGAGGTCCACCGGATACCCAATTATTCCAGGTTACTGATACGTTCCATCGGGCTGATGATATCGGTCACCCTCACACCGAAGTTCTCGTCGATGACAACCACTTCTCCCTTTGCAATAAGCTTTCCATTGACAAGCAAATCAACCGGCTCACCAGCAAGCTTGTCGAGTTCCACTATGGTTCCCTCACCCATACCGAGTATGTCCTTTATGAGCATCTTGGTTCTTCCGAGCTCAACGGTGAGCTGCATCGAGACATCCATGAGAAGTCCTATATTCCCGCTCATTCCCTGGGATTGTACGGTTGAAAGAGACGGAAACTGGACCGGCTGGACGCCTACGCTCCCCATTCCTCCCTTCGGTTCAGCCCCAAAGCTGAACTGCGGAACACTCTGACCCATACCCGGCTGGAACAGGTTCTCGCTCTGTGGTGCAGGACCAGAAGACTGCGCGACGAAAACCCCTCTTTTTTTCAGCATCTCATCGGAAATAGACTTTGCAACACTCATTTCAATAATCTCGTCTACGAAGGATGAGTTGCCGTTTGAGACGAAATCAAAATGGATTCTCACGAAACCGTCTTCCGGCAATTCGAGATCGACAGACTCGTCCCGGAGCTCCGCCTTGAGTCCTTCCGCTTTCACCTGGATATCCGCATTTTCTTCAATCACACTTGCTGCTGCACCGGACATCTGACTGAATCCCTCGGTGATCGCTGACAGCGCCATCTCAGTCAACTCGCTTTCATCCTCCTCCTGCGCCATCATCAGCGCCGCTATCTGCTTTGCCGCAGCTTCTGTAATCACATAGGAGTGTGATCCACTCACCGTTCCGGAGTAATGCGCATTTATCTGCACCGGTTTCTCTGTTATCTGCAGAATGTACTCATCCTTAGACATGACTTCTACTCTGGGATTCGAGAGCTTGGCTGCCTTTCCGGTAATGGTAGACAGTGTCGTCCCCATGGATCGACCGATTTCGGCAGAGAGATTCCTGATCTCGCCTTTTTCATCCTCTGTGAGGATTTTGGAAGTCATGGACACATCACCGAAAGCAGTTGCCGGAGTCTCCGGTTGAAGAGCACCGCCGAGGTCATCCGCACCCTGGAGAAGGGCATCGATCTCTTCCTGAGAAAGAGAGCCATCACTCATTCTATTCCCCTCCTTCTATTTCTTTAAACATCTCATCTTCATCCATATGGGGTTCAAGTCTTCTTGTGATCTGTATCGCCATATGGTTTCCAACGACACCTGGCCGCACATAAAACTTCTTTCTGTTTCCGATCTTGAGCAACATTTCAGCGTCCACCTTCGTATTGGTGAGCTTGATGATGTCACCTTTCTGAAGACCGAGTACATCTCGTACACTTATTTCCAACTCGCCCAGCTCAGCAATCAGCTCGATGAACACGGTATCAAGCCGCTTCTTCAATATGGCAAGATTTTCCGTTGTCCCGCCCTTGCGAATGCTTGAGTACCAGTACTGAGCCGAGAGCTTTGATATAATCGGTTCGATCGTAAGATAGGGAATACAGAAGTTCGTCATTCCCTCCACGTCACCGACTTTTGTCTCAAGGGTGATCAGAACGACCATATCGCTCGGGGGTACTATCTGTGCAAACTGAGGATTTGTCTCTATGTTTCCAAGCCGCGGCCGCAAATCTATCACGTTTGACCAGGCTTCGCGGAGATTCCCCAGAATCCGCACGATGATTCCTTCGATAACAGAGAGCTCGATATCCGTCAGCTCCCTGTTGATTTTCGCAGCCTCTCCAGGGCCACCGAACAAACGGTCTATCACGGTAAACGTGATCGATGGATCTATTTCGAGAATAGAGCTCCCCTTCAGCGGATCCATGTTTATGACTGCAAGGGTGGTTGGATTCGGGATAGAACGGAGAAACTCCTCGTAGGTCAACTGATCAACGGAGGCTACATGTACATGTACAATGGTCCTGAGCTGCGCGGACAGAGAGGTGGTTGTTAATCTGGCGAAAGTCTCATGCATCATCTGAAGGGTTCTGATCTGATCTTTGGAGAACTTGTCGGGCCTCTTGAAATCATATATCTTGATCTTCCGCGTTTCTGCTTTACGTAAGGCCTCTTCTCCCTCGACCTCTCCGGTTGAGATGGCGGTCAAAAGCTGATCTATCTCATCCTGAGACAGAACTTCAGTCATAATCCCCTATCCTCTCTTTCTCATTCCTCACTTTAATAATACTTCTTTCCCATAAAAAATCAACATATGGATATGGATCGAAGCCGCCTCTCATGTGAGCACAAACTCCGTGAATACGACCTTCTTTACCTTATCAGCCTCCAGGACCGCGTTGATCCTGTTCATGAGCTCCGTTTTGAGCTGCTCGCGTTCATCCTGAGTGTCGAGCTCGCTGTACCTCTTTGCCCCGACCACTGATATCACAATGTCCCTGAGCTCCGGTCGCCGTTTGTTCAGCTCTGTCTGAAGCTCAATGTTCCCCTCGTCATACCCAAGCTGGATGGACACTTTCAGAAAATGGGGCTCGTCCGTGTCACTTGTGTTCACACTGAAATCCTGAAGGTCATTGTACCAGAGTGGTTTCTGTTTTTCGGTCAGCTCAGGCGATATCTTTTCAGGACTTGGCGGAGTGCCGACTCTCTGCGCTACGAAATATGCAACAGTACCAGAAACAATGACCAGTACGAGCGCTGCAGCCACGTAGAGCAGGGTTCTCATGATCGGAGGGCCGAAAAGCCGTCTCCGCGGTCCTCCGGCCTCGAGCGTTTCCTCCTCTTCTGCACCACCCTCTATATCTTCAATGCTCTCTTCGGTATCTCCCATACCGCTTCCCCTTCTGTGATATGGTACTTAAGAAAATTCCTTCTTTCGGGTAATGACGACCTCAACCCTTCTGTTGTAAGCCCTCCCCTCCTCTATATCGTTTGGCTCCACAGGCTGAAATTCGCCGTATCCCACTGCACTGAGATTTTCACCCCTGATTCCATATTGCTCATTCAAGATCTTGACGATCGAGACTGCCCTCGATGTGGACAGTTCCCAGTTGGTCATCGGATACAGAGGGCTCGAAGGAGGGATCGGTTCATTATCCGTGTGCCCTTCAATTCTTATAAAATTCCCTTCGAACTCCGGATCGCGCAGGAACCTCCCGATCTTGTCAATCACCCGCATTCCTTCTTCGGTGAGCATTACACTGCCGGATTCGTAGAACGCATCGGCAACCAGCGAGATCACGATCCCCCGCTCGTCTTCGGTTATCTTTACCCTCCTGCTCTTTACCTCAGGTTGAAATATGGATACCGCCTTTTCCACAGCCTTTGCAAGCTTGTCTCCTCTTTCCTTCGCAGGGAGAGTCTCGATCTGCTGTCCCAGTTCAGCGAGCACCCCCTCAGAAAGCGTCATTCCCCCGGTGAACATTCCGAGGGATCCCCTGAAGGCTGAAAGTATCAGCTGTAGCTCCCTCCCTTCGATCTCTGCAGTGGTAAAGAGCATGATGAAGAAGGTGAGCAGGAGCGTGGTCATATCCCCGTAGGTGAGCATCCACGCGGGGGCTCCTTTTCGCTCATGTTTCTTCGGTCTTGATCTCGGCATCGTGTTTACTCCCTTTCACCGGACTCTTCCTCTACCTGCGCCCTTACCTCGGGCGTCAGAAAAGAGACCAGCTTCTCCTTCACGATTCGCGGGTTGTCCCCGGACTGTATGGAGAGGGTTCCCTCTATCATTATCTCCCTGAGCAGAGTCTCCTGGCCGTCTGCATAGAGGAGTTTGTTGGCAATAGGTATGAATACGAGGTTTGCGAGAATCGCTCCGTACAGTGTCGTAATCAGCGCGGTCGACATGCCCGGACCGATTGCACTCTTGTCCTCGATATTCGCGAGCATGATGATGAGTCCGATGAGTGTTCCAATCATACCGAAGGCCGGTGCGAGGGCTCCCCAGTCCTCGAATATCTTGATTCCCTGCTGATGGCGCGACTGCATGTTGTTGAGCTCTGTTTCCATGATGTTTCTGATGATTTCCGGATCTGTACCGTCGACCACCAACTGGATACCTTTTCTGAGAAAATCGTCCTCCAGCTCATCAAGATCGTCCTCGAGGGCGAGCAGTCCTTCACGCCTCGCTTTCTCTGAGAAAGTTACTATCATTGAGATCACTCTTCCCATTTCCATCGGTCTCAGCCGTATTGCATTCATCGCGACCTTCATCAATCCGAGCGTTCTCGCGAGCGTGTTCGAGACCATGACTGCAGCAAAGGACCCCCCGATCGTGATGAATACCGAGGATATGCTGATGAATTGAAAGAGGCCTCCAACTCCACCGGCTACGATGATTCCCACGATGAGTACGAAAAACCCGATCGCCAGTCCGCCGAGTGTTGCAATGTCCATGACTCAACGCCTCCATGGATACATGTATCTATTCTTCGTTTCCGAGCTGTCCAAGCATTTTTCTGTACGAAACGATGCTCTCGAGCAGCTGCTCGGGTGTTTCCTTTACCACTAGTTTCTTTCCCGAGAGCAGGGTGATGGTTGTGTCCGGTTTTCTCTCTATCGTCTCTATCTGGTGAGGGCTCAACCAGTACTCGGATCCGTTGAGTCGAGTCAACTTGATCACTTTTCATCCTCACCTGAGAAACGACTTCAGCCCCTCGGAGAGGGGCATTTTAAAATCAGCATCTATAACTCAGTATACGATAATCTCGATCGATTTTCTAAGAATTACCTCTTCAATGTCAGTAATTCCTGGAGCATCTGATCTGACGTCGTGATGCTCCTGGAGTTTGCCTGGAATCCTCTCTGGGTCACTATCATATCGGTAAACTGCTCCGCCAGGTCCACATTACTCATCTCGAGCGCACCAGCTGTTATCTTCCCCCGTCCTCCGGTTTCGGCAGCACCGATATTCGGAAGTCCGGAATTATTTGTCACTCGAAAATTGTTGTCTCCCTCGGCAGTGAGCCCCTGGGGATTGGTAAAGATTGCCATTGCGATCTGCCCGATAGGAGCCTTGTTCCCGTTTGAGTATACTCCCGTGATCACTCCCGAGCTGTCAACCGTAAAATTTTCAAGATACCCAAGCGCAAATCCATCCTGCTCATAAGCCCGCGTCGAGGATGGAGCCGCAAACTGGGTAACACCGTCATATTCACCTGCATTTCCCAGATCGAGGGTAATCTGCTGGGTGGTCCCGTCTGCGATATAGGTGACGCCCAGGTTCGTCGCGAGCCTACCCTCATTGATGATGTCCACAGGTGCACCTGCGACTGTGGGGCTGTCCTCAATGGATATCGGTGCCCCCTGACTATTGAACCGCATCAGGATCGTTCCTGCATTATTGATATTTGGCCCGCCCGCGTCAAGAGTCACCTCGGCACCTTCCATGGACGCGCTCACCAGCCAGGTATTCGGCTCTCCCCTCACCCGTGTGAACTCAAGCGTCATCCTGTGCACGGTACCGATACTGTCATAGGCATCGATGTTCGTGGTCACAACCGCATTCATCCGTTCCTCGATGGTGGGTTCACGCCCGATTGGAAGGAGTGGTGTTTCCGAGTTCAGGTTGCTCCTGTATCGGATATTCTCCGTTGCCCGCGCCGGATCCTTTCCGCCGATTGGAACGATGATGTCTTCGAGATCCCCGGATGTGTTAATCGTGTAGGTAGTTCCTGTTTTAACCGCCTGCCATCCCTTTACTCGCATTCCGTTTGCAGGGTTTAAAACTGTGCCGTTTCTGTCGAGACCAAACGCGCCTGAACGCGTGTAGAACAGTTCTTCACCCCTCTCGAGGATGAAGAAACCATCTCCCTGGATTGCAAGGTCCAAATTCAATCCTGTTGTCTGCAGGCTTCCCTGGGTGAATACCTTATCAATGCTGGCAATTCCCATCCCAAGACCCACCTGCTTTGGATTCACACCACCCTTCTCGGCAGTCGGGGCGGCAGCTCCCGAAATTGTTTGCGAGAGAATGTCCTGGAAAGAAACTCTGCTCTTCTTGAACCCATAGGTGTTCACATTTGCAATGTTGTTTCCCAGAACATCCATCCTGATCTGGTGATTCTGCAGACCAGAAACGCCTGAGTAGAGAGATCGCATCATGGACGTGCACTCCTTGTCATTTTAACTCCTGAATCACCCCTCCCAGGTCTTTTTTCCTTACTCCCGCGCCGCTACCTTCGCCACATCGTCAATGCTGTAGCTGATACCGTTGAAAGTGATCCGCGGCCCTTCCTCACCAAAGGTGATCTCAGAAACGACACCGGAAATTGTGTCTCCCTTTACACGATCCAGGACTTCCACCTCTTTTCCGAGGAGAGAGCTCGCCAGGCTCAATTTATAGTTCATGATAAGATTGGACAGGGTTTTGTTCATTTCCGTCATCTGTTCGAGAGATGAAAATTGCGCCATCTGTGAAATAAACTCCTTGTCCTCAAGGGGGCTGGTCGGGTCCTGATTCTCGAGCTGCACGATGAGCAGCTTCAAGAAATCCTCCTTCCCCATAGTATCCTGCACCCTTCTTCCGTTCTGCATGATTGTCTTGTTGAATGACTCTACTTCGAGCCTCGTTCTCAGAAGCTCTGCAGGACTCATTGACGCACCATCCATTGGAATCTCCTACGCTGTAACATTTATTACCGTCGAGAGCCAGTCCGGCATGTTCAGAAACATGGTTTTCAAAACAACCTCATCTTCGAGAACCCCAGCGTCGCCGCTTTTCCTCTTCATCTGCTTCTGGCTTTCCGGGCTGAACTTTGCGCTTCCGTCGTTCACTTCAACCTGAAAGGATCCGAGACTGAATCCGTGCTGAAGCAGGCTCTGCTCCAGTATGTTGAGCCGCGAAATGATCAGATCCTTTACTGACTGGTTTTCGACCAGAACAACGGAATTCACCTCGCGCTGGTTGAGCTTGATGTCCATTCTCAGCCGCCCGAGGAACTCGGGTTCAAGCACAATATGTGCCTCTCCACCTCCGTTTTTTACCACAAAGGAAAACTGCTTGAGAAAGGCACTGTATATTTCATCGGCATTTTTCGTTATATGATAATCCTGTTTGAACAGCACACTGGGAACAGTGCCCTCATACTTCTGTGCAAAAAAATCCGCTTCCTTTCCCCAAAGCTGCTCCCTCACATTCTGCGATGTTTCCCCCTTCGCTTCCTGCTTGGCCACGCTCTCAGCGCTCAACCTCATACCCCCGCCCAGGTCTTTACTGCTCCGGAGGCTCTGGGCCCTGACACGAATGTTTCTGGAATGAACAGCTCTGCTTTTCATGTTCCGGGAACCAGAGCCCGAGCCGGTGATACCGCTTGAGTTTTTCCTGCGCTCGCGCACAGCCTTCGCATACACGCTTCTGACTTCAGGACGGCGGTGGTTCCGTTTCACTTCTTTTCCTTCACCATTTTGCTTCCCAGAATGATCCTGCGCAGCTGCCTTGCCTTTTGCCGGTCCTGATGGCAGCACTCTGCGCGTTTTGGGAGTTCGTGTAGACCCTTTAGTATTGGGGGAACCGAGCTCTTCAGAAAATTTCCCTTTCCGGAGGGAAGCCTTGAGGCTTTCCTTCAAAAGAAAAAAAGCACCCCTTTCCGTAGAGGGCTTCTCTTTATTGGAAACAGTGCTGTCCTGGAAGTGAGAGTGGGTTTTATCCTTCTTCGCTTCCTTCGGGTCTTTGATCTGCTGCTGCTCAGGAGATTTGACAGTCCGCCCCTTTTCTTCTGATTCGTTTTGGGAGACAGTCCGGCCGCCACCGTTCTTTTCTGTATCATCCGTTCGGTGCGGCTCCATCATCTCACCCATCCGTCCTTCCAGAAGCTCGCTGAATAAGACGGCAAAATCACTTTGCTGTTTTTCCGGATGATTTCTCGTCAGCACAGCGCTCATTTTTCTGTCGGCGACGATTTCCGGAGATATATTCTCTATCATTCTCCCTCGATTCCGACCTTTGTCATCTTTCTTTGCAAAGCTGCCGCCTTTTCAGGTTCCATAAGGCTGAGAAAGTAGGGCACAATTGATACTCGCCCTGCCTCCGCCGCGCTCGTATCTATCTGGCGGAGGATGTCGATCGCCAGTAGGTCATCGAGCTTTGAAAGCCTCTCTACCGCAGCTTGAGGGGGCATGCTCGTGAAGTATTGTGCCTGCCTCCTTATATTTTCCCTATAATTATCGTATTCACGAAGTTTCTCACTTAGAACTTTTTTTTCCTCTTCGAGACTGGCCGCTTCCTCTCTGAGCTTCGCTTCGTTCTCCTTCAGGGAAAGCTCCCATGCCTGGAGATCCTGCGTCCGCTGAGCAAGCTCCCGTTCCATTTCCAGAAGCATTTGTTCCTTTTTTCCAAGGAGCTCTTTTTCCAAAAGCAGCGGCTCCTCTGCCGCAGACTCACCTCGTTTCATGAATGAGGGTAGATATCGTTCATAGGGACCGATGAGTCTTTTATAGTT
>Ga0180437_10010584_pt1 | contig 11218 bp, 7 predicted proteins | sample SS_ome_4_FD_132410 | JGI IMG/M metagenome (GOLD analysis project Ga0180437, IMG submission 132410) | Hypersaline lake sediment archaeal communities from the Salton Sea, California, USA - SS_3_D_1 metaG | ecosystem: Environmental > Aquatic > Non-marine Saline and Alkaline > Hypersaline > Sediment... | reverse complement strand
CTTCTTCGTCCATGATCTTCTCCGAAGCCAGCCTGCGAGCCAGAGACTGAAGGGCCTCCCGTCTCCCCGGTGTGCGCCTATCCACTATGCAGTCTACCACCTCTTCGTCCGTCACCACACCCACGACCTTCGCCGCCTTTTCACCGGGGAACACTCCGTCGAGCAAGCTCATGAGATGCATCTGGGACCATGTCTGGGCTATCCTCTTCGCTTCCTGAGTGGATATGTAGGCTCCGTGTATCCTCACAGGCTCCCCCTTTCCCGGAGGCAGGAACAGCATGTCCCCCCTTCCCAGAAGCTTCTCGGCTCCGTTCATGTCCAGTATGGTTCTCGAGTCAGTCTTCGACGCGACCTGAAAGGCTATCCTGGCGGGGAAGTTCGCTTTGATCAGCCCCGTTATAACGTCGACCGAAGGCCTCTGTGTCGCCAGTATGAGATGGATACCGACAGCCCGGGACATCTGGGCGAGCCTGGTGAGTGTCTCTTCGATCTCTGTTGGAGCCGTTATCATCAGATCCGCCAATTCATCGACGATTATGAGAATGTATGGCTTCTTGGTGTGCATTTTGCTGTTGTACCCCTCGATGTCTCTTACACCCGCGGCGGCAAACTCGCGGTACCTCATATCCATCCAGTCTATCACTTCCTTCAGCCTATCCAGAGAGGTCTTGGGCTCAGTGACAACGGGATTGATCTGGTGCGGGACGCCATTATAGACCGGGAGTTCCAGTCTTTTCGGATCTATCATCAGGAACCTGACTTCGCTTGGATTCGCACGGTAGAGTATCGACGCAACCATGGCGTTTATGGCAACCGACTTGCCTGAGCCCGTGGCTCCGGCGATAAGCAGGTGCGGCATCCTCGCTACATCAGACACGACCGGCTCTCCGGCGATGTTCTTTCCCAGAGCGATGCTCAGAGGGGACTTCGACCCGGAACACGCGTCCGACACAAGGATATCCTTGAGATACACATTCTCTCTCCTCTTGTTCGGTATCTCTATGCCTATAGCCGCCTTCCCAGGTATGGGCGCAACTATCCTTATCCTTTCGGCCTTCATCGCAAGCGCCAGATCATCGGCCAGCCCCGCGACCCTACTCACTTTTACCCCGGCGGCGGGCTCGAACTCGTACCGGGTGATCACCGGACCTGCTGACACATTCACCACCCTGCCACCTATACTGTAGTCGAGCAGCTTCTTCTCGAGCATCTCGGAGTTCCGGCGAAGGTCCTCCTTCGTCTCGGATGGAGCGAACGGCGGGGGATCGGTCAGTATCTTCAGAAACTCCGCCTGGTAGGCACCGTCCACGGTCTCATCCAACCGGGGCTTCACGGCGACAAAGCCGGTCTGAGCCGCCACCTGCGCGGGCTCCGGCCTCTGAGCCTCCACCGGTTTCTCCTCCGGTGTCCGACGCGCCTTCCTCTTTGCCGCCTTCCTGGGGGTCGGCGACTTCGCAAACCGGATCCTCACTCTGGGTTTCCTTAGGTGACTGAGCGGCCGTCTGATCACTCCCCTCACAGACTCTTCGCTCGAAAGAACCGCCACAAACAGACCCACGCCCACGACGTAGGATCCCGTCCTGCCCAGGAACCGCGTGGACAGAACCGCCACAAAAGAGCCCAGTTCACCGGCCAGCTTATAACCCGAAGGACTGAAAGGAGGTGGAACGATAGACAAGAGGAGCCCTACTATGACAACGAGACCTACCGAAAGCACTGTCCTGGCAGCTAGCCCGGCGACCTCCAGCCCTTTCAATCGGTTGTACGCCCAGGCGAGAAGAGCCACCGGAACCGCGTAGGCAAGAATCCCGAGTATCCGGAAGAGCCAGTGTGCAGCAAGTGCTCCGAAGACACCCCCAAAGTTGACTATGCTTTCTCTTGTCGCAGTCCTGGCGTAGTCGGCCGGCGAGTATGAGAAGAGGCTGACAGCAAGAAGCACAGCGAGGATGAGGAATAGGAAGGCGAGAACCTCCCTCCTTCTGTCAGAGGAAGTCCTGAGGATGATCTGCCAGAGGATCCTGACGAAGAGAAAGAATGCCGCCAAACTCAAGGCGGCTCCCATCACGTAAAACGCCACTCTGGCAATCTGCTTCACCATCCGCCCTGCACCTCCCTTGAGATATCATACTTTCTGCCCGAACGAACTGTCAAGAAAAAAGTCCTTGTCAAAACTGGGGTCAGATGATAGCATGACGCCCTGCTGTCGGGACAGGCCTGAGCATACAGTACCAAGGAGGAGTAGATGAAGCCGCGAATGGTCAATCTGCCGACTGAAGAGATGCCGGAGAGATGGTACAACATACTGCCCGATCTGCCTGAACCACTGCCGCCTCCGATGGACCCGGAGGAGGGACCATCGCGCGTCGGGAACCTCCCTAACTTGCTTGTGGGCGAATGCCTGAAGCAGGAGATGACCCAGGACAGCTGGGTGGACATACCAGGAGAGCTGAGGGAACTCTATTTTCAGGCCGGCAGGCCGCGCCCCCTTTTCAGGGCGCTCAACCTCGAGAAGAGACTGGACACTCCCGCCAGGATGTACTACAAGGGAGAGTTCTTCAGCCCTACTGGAAGTCATAAGGTGAACACGGCCATCGCTCAGTGCTATTACGCCAAGAAGCAGGGTTTCGTCAGGGTCACTACAGAAACAGGCGCCGGGCAGTGGGGAACCGCGCTCGCATACGGTGCCGCGCTTACAGGTCTCGAGTGCACGGTCTTCTGGGTCAGAGCTGTGCACGACTGGAAGCACGACAGGAAGAACTTCATGCAGCTTCTGGGAGCCGAGGTCTTTCCGTCGCCCAGCGACCGGACCGATGTGGGGCGCGGGCTTCTCAAAGGTGACGCCAAGCATCCAGGATCACTGGGGATTGCAATATCTGAAGGTCTCGAGGATTCGCAGAATGATTCCAACGCTACCTATTGCCTGGGATCTGTCCTCAACCACGTGCTCTTGCACCAGACTATAATCGGTCTGGAGACGCAGAAACAGTTTGAGGTCTTTGACGACTACCCGGATATGGTCATATCGTGTCTCGGGGGCGGATCCAACTTCGGCGGGTTTGCCATCCCGTTCGTCGGCGATGTGCTCAAGAAGGGGAAGAAGATCAAGTTCATAGCAGCGCAGAGCCAGGTAGCGCCTAACCTGCAGGGCGAATACAAGTATGACTTCGCTGATCATGCCGAGATGACCCCCATGCTGAAGATGTATACGCTCGGGCACAAGACCGATATGGCGCCGATCAAGGGTGACGGACTTAGATATCACGGCTGCTCACCTATCCTGAGCCTCCTCAGGAAGCATGGCATCATAGACACAGTGGCGTATCCCGGTGATGAGAAGTACGTGTTCGAGAGGGCCCGCACGTTCATCGAAACAGAAGGCTATCTCCCCGCTCCTGAGTCCTGCTATAGTATCGCCTGCGCTATTGACGAAGCGGTCAAGTGCAAAGAGTCCGGCCAGAAGAAGACGATAGCCTTTAACATAAGTGGTCACGGGTTCATGGACATACCTGGATACCGCGAGGTACTTGGCCTGGAGTAGCCGGAAGGTGGGAGATCTCGTCAGATCGAACATAGGGAGCCTGGCAAGATACAAGCCGGGCAAACCCATAGACGAGGTTAGGCGGGAACTCGGTCTCGAAGGCGAGATCATAAAGCTGGCCTCGAATGAGAATCCCCTGGGGCCCTCGCCCAAGGCCGTCGCCGCGATCAGAGAACAGGCCGAGACCGTCTATCTCTATCCCGATGACTGGGGTTTCTCGCTCCGCAGGGCACTGGCGCAGAAGCATGAGGTAGCTGAGGATCAGGTAGTGCTTGGCGCGGGCTCCTGCGAGCTGATAGAGCTTTGCATTCTCACCTTTGCGGGACCGGAGGACGAGGTCATCTCCGCGCAATATGGTTTCGCCATATTCGCAAAGGCCACGCAAGTAGTTGGAGCCGTCAAGTTAGTTGTTCCCGCCAAGCCGGATCTGGGGCATGACCTCGAGGCTATGGCGGACGCCGTGACTGACAGGACCAGGATAATCTTCATAGCCAATCCGAACAACCCGACTGGAAGCGTCTCCACCACCCAGGAGGTCGCGGAGTTCATGAAGAGGGTACCGGAGAATGTGGTAGTGGTGTTCGACGAGGCGTACTATGAATTCGTGGACAGGGAGGATTATCCGGAATCCATGGATTACTTGAGATCGGGGAGGAACGTCGTAATATTGAGGACCTTTTCCAAAACCTATGGTTTGGCCGGCTTGAGAATAGGCTATGCGATAGCAACACCTGAACTGGCGAATGGAATGAACCAGGCAAGGAAACCTTTCAACACGACAAGGCTCGGCCAGGCGGCCGCCCTCGCGGCGCTCGAGGACGAGGAGCATCTCCAGAGTACCCTCAAGCTGAATCGTGAGTCGAGGGAATGGCTGTACGGGGAGCTGGCGAGACTGAACGTGAAGTACTACCGGTCAGAAGCCAATTTCGTCCTTGTCGATTTGAAGAGAAAAGCGCAGGACGTCTTCGAGAGACTCTTGAGGGAAGGTGTGGTTGTGAGACCGCTCCAGGGGTACGACCTCCCCGAGTGCATAAGGGTGTCTATCGGCAAGAGGGAACACATGGAGGTGTTTGTCAAAGCTCTCGCGAAGATCCTCGAGCACTGACATCTCAAACAGGCAGGCACAATGTCAAAAGATTCATTCAAGAATATCGATTTGGACCGCCGGGAACACAGCGCGGTCCTTACTATAACCAGGCCGCCACTGAACGTCCTCAACATCGAAACGATGAGAGAGATGAACACTGCTCTGGAATCGCTGAAAGGTGAGAGCGGATTGAGGGTTGTCGTGATCACTTCAGAAGGCGAGAAGGCCTTCTCGGCGGGCGTGGACGTTCAGGACCATACCCGGGAGAAGGTAAAGGAGATGATCGATACGTTCGACCGCCTATTCGTTCTCCTGGATGAGACAGACGCGGTGACTATAGCTGGCGTGAAAGGAGCTGCGCTCGGCGGCGGCTGTGAACTGGCGATCGCCTGCGACGTGGTTCTTGCCGCAGACAATCTGAAGATTGGCCAGCCGGAGATAAACCTCTCAGTGATAGCGCCGGTTGCGTGCGCATACATGCCCAGGCTAATCGGTCTGTCACGGGCGAAGGAGCTTCTCCTCTCCGGAGACACGATAGGTCCTGAGGAGGCTCTGAGGATTGGTCTCGTGAACAGAGTCGTGTCACTTGCCCTATTCGAGGAAGAGCTGCGGGCCTATTCTGAACGCTTCGCGTCCAAGAGCGCTGTCGGTCTACGCTACGCGAAGAGGGCCATCAAGATAGGTCTGGAACAGGGATATCCGAGGAGCCTGGCGTCGATCGGGGATATTTACCTGAAGGAACTGATGGCCACCGACGATGCCAACGAGGGACTGAACTCATTCCTCGAGAAGAGGAAACCTTCCTACAAAGACACCTGATAGTTACAGAAACAGGAGGGACTATGAAAGCAGCTGTTTTCCACGGGCCGAAGAAGCCTCTTGTGATCGAAGAGGTCGACAAACCCATCCCCAAGCAGAATGAGATAGTCGTGAAGGTAGCCGCGTGCGGCGTCTGCATGACAGACCTTCACTATATCGACCACGGAGTGCCGACGTTCAAGAAGCCTCCCATGATTCTCGGCCACGAGCCGTCGGGAATAGTTGAAACGGTCGGTTCAGAGGTGAAGACATTCGAACCCGGTCAGAGAGTTATCATCCCCCCGGTCTTCTCCTGCGGGCACTGCAAGAACTGCCGTGAAGGCAGGGAGAACATCTGCGAGAACATGCTTATGATGGGGAACAACTTCGACGGCGCCTATGCAGAATTCGTCGCCGTGAGCGCCAAGGACTGTATCCCTCTGCCCGAAAACCTTCCCCTCGAGGAGTCATCGGTCATTGCGGACGCCCTCTCGACACCCTACCACGCGGTTGCGAACAGAGGCAATGTGAGACCGGGCAGCTGGGTGGCGGTATTCGGATGCGGGGGCGTGGGCATCAATACCGTCCAGTTTGCGGCGGCCGCCGGAGCTCAGGTGGTTGCCATAGACATAGTGGACTGGAAGCTCAAGCTGGCCAAGGAGCTTGGAGCGCGATTCACACTCAACCCGTCCGGCACGGAGGACAAGGCTTTCTTGAGGGAACTCAGGTCTCTGACTGGCGGGGGCCCGGAGATAGCGTTCGAAGTGATAGGAAAGAAATCGGTGATGGAGCTGGCCTACAAGTCCGTGCGTACGGGCGGAAGACTTGTTCTGGTAGGCTACACGCACGAAGACATATCCATAAACGCGGGCAGGATGATGTACCGCGAAATGGAAGTGGTCGGCTCCCTTGGCTGTAGACCCGTCGATTATCCAAAGATAATCGGGATGATAGAGGCGGGTAAGATCCAGCTCAAGCCGGTCGTTACACACAGGCTCCGCTTAGAGAAGATAAACGACGCGTTTGACCTCTTGAGAAATGGGGAGTCGCTCCGAACGATCGTCTTGCCTTAGCTGCGGAAGGTTTGAGCGATCTATCTCAGGCCGACTGAAAGGTCGGTGTCAAAGGACTCGTACTCGCTGAACGTGAGGAGCAGGTCGTCAAAAGCCGCGTCCAGGTTCGCCTCGACATAGAAGCCGAACAGTCCCCTCTCGAAGGACTCATCCCTCACGATGGTGATGAGTTCTCCATCCACGTAGAACTCTGAATACATCCCTTTGACTACCATCCTGAGATGGTAGCTGTTCTTTAGATCAAAACCTTCTCCGGACCGCTTGATGCCGCCGCCCGGCTCCATTCTGCTCCAGAATCCGATCTCTCTCCTGAGAATCGCGATAGAGCCGTCGAGCGCCACGCCGAAGAAGTAGAAGTTCTCCACGTTCCTTACTCGGTAACCCAGGCCGGCATAACCTTCCTTCGTTCCACCTAAGATGGTGACGTCCACTTCGGCGACGAGGTTCCGGCCCGACAGCCTCTCGTTGGCGACCAACACCGACTTCGGGGATGCGCAGTTCTTCACCACGTAGGAACCAGAGTCTATTCCTGCAGTCTCGTTCGCTATCCATCCGTATCTGTTGTCGGTGAAACTGTCCTCGAACAGGCCCACCGAACCATTGGCGGCGGGCGTGCCGCCCCGGTCAGTGGTCATCAGCGCGGCTGCCAGTATCACCATGAGGAAAAAGGCCAGGGTGCCGACACTCCAACCGGCAAGGCGGGGTAACTTTCTGGGAGACTGGCGTGCCTTCTGCGCTCTGAGCCGTGGGATTGGCTCGCCTTCGAGTGGTCTTGCTCCCACGAACACTGGTGCCGAGGGTTCGACCTGTCCTTTGGTACCATCGTCTATGGAGAGGCTGTATTCCAAGCCGAGCGAGTTCAGGACGGACAGCACCCTGGCTGCCTCCTCACCTGACACACGCTTGCTGAAGATCGTCTGTCCGAAGGAGGTAACCTGCCCCCACCCTATGAGAGTCCTCGCCACGCTCGCTTTCTCGCCGTCTTCGGGCAGCATTATCCTGATCGTGAAGTCATTCCCTGCGGTCATCGGGGCTTCCCCCTCCATCTTCGGCGAACAGCCTCGAGAAATGCTCTATCTGCTTCCGATCGGCCTCAATATAGGCGAGGTCCGCGTCAAGCGCTGGTGAATAGCCTCTTGTGGGGCGACCGTCGAGATGGCCAGTGCAGACTTGTGTCGAAGGTTCGAATCCGGATTCCCTGAGCAGCCGGGCAAGTTCCAGTATTCGAGCAACGGTCAGGTCTGTCTCGACGAACAGGAGCGCCGCCTTCGCCAGGATGCCTGTCAGCCGGCCGTCTCCCCCATCAGTCAGCCGCCAGGACTTCTCGATGGCGGCCTTCACGAAGACCTGGGCTCTCATGGATCTCTCCAGGTCCCCCCTTGCGAATCCCCTGTTCCTTATCCACTTCAGGGCAAGATCACCCTCAAGGTGCTTATCGACATCAACTCCGCGGATGAGGGAAACGAGTCTGTTGAAATCGGAGAGGTTCTTGACGATTATGTAGTTGTGGATCCGAATGTTGAGCAGTCTCTCGACCGAGAGCCTCGTTCTGTCCACACCTCCGTAGACGTACATATGGGTTATCTTGTCCTGGTAACCGAAGGTGTTCGAGGGGTTCATCGGGACTTTGACGTCCCTGGGGATTGAAAGCGTGAACACCCCCACGCCCGGCTCGACACGAAGAACCATTATGCAATCGCTCCTCCCCCTACCGCCCTTCCTCGTGTCAATGCCGAGCAGCAGTATATTCGTCCCTCCTCCGCCGCCTGGTTTCAAGGATAGAAGCTGGTTCGAGTAGCCAAGTTCCGCGGCCCTGTGAGCAATGCCGTTGTCTTCAAGAAGCTCGACTACCGCCCCGCGCTCGCGCGTAAGGTCAGCGGCTATGTCGGAGTAGGTGCTCGAGCACCATGAACCAGGACGGGGCAGGTTCTCCTCTGTGGGAACATCCCAGAGTTCCAGGGGCGCAGGAGTCCGGCGCGGTGGATAGAGATACCCTGTGGCAAGCCTCTCCGGCACGACCGACAAGAGGATTGTCGAAACGAAAAGCACGTACAACAGACGAATACAGAAAGATTTACTCATACATGACTTGCCCCTGACCCACTCACTCTTGCTCTGACCGGAACCCCAGCCCACCCCAAACACCGCATCCAAAGAAAGGATACAGCACAACCGACGCAACGTCAAGCGCCAAAGCGCCTTACCCGGGGTCAGACCTTCAATATTCAATATTGAAGATTGAAGGTTTGACCCCGAAGTTACTGGTTGACAGGCAGGGCTCGCTGTCCTAACATGCAGCCTGCGGTCCTCGAATGGGCGAATAGCTCAGTTGGTGAGAGCGCCTGCCCTACAAGCAGGAGGCCACAGGTTCGAGTCCTGTTTCGCCCACCACCACTCACGTGCAAACTCAAGAGTTCAAAAGTTGATGTGTATCATCCTGAGCCTGTCGAAGAGCCTGACCCCAGGGGTCACGCCGTCGAGGGCGTCGGAAGGCGGCTTCTTTCCCCCTTCTATCGTTATGACGAGCTTGTTGGGGACGCAGGCGATGAGCTCTCCCGGTCTCTCTATCCATCCGGTCTGACTGCATATGTGGAGCGGGCAGACGCTGTCCGGCATGGGCAGCACCCTTATTCTGCCGCCGCTTGCTTCGAGAATCACTTCTCCTCTCGGAAGCTCGAGGCGAACCAAACTGTCGGCCTGTCCGCTCACGAGCTCTTGTCTGTGGATTACATTTCCCTCCACTTGAACCACAGCTGTCCGTTGGCCACCGGTTTCTCGACTGATCGCGCAAATGAATACGAGAGAGGCAAGGCCCGCGCACAGCACCACTGCAAGTGTGACATAGTCCGAGACACGAAGATCTCGGAGTACCCAGCCTCTCTCAGCCCTTGACACCCTATTCACGCTCTCCTAAGATACTCCTCTGATGACGGAACGGCTCGGACGAGGTATCATCTTCTCAGCTATCACGCTGGGCGCGACATCCATCGTATCACAGGCAGCCATTCTCAGAGAACTCCTTGTTGTCTTCTACGGCAACGAGTTCTCTATTGGGATCGCCCTCGCATGCTGGCTCTTCTGGATCGCGATCGGCTCCTGGACCCTCGGAAAGTACGCCGAGCGCGCAGCGAAAAGACCCCAGACCATCGTGCTGGTCCAGTCGTCAGCGGCCCTATTGATACCAACGCTCTTCTTCCTATCGCGTTCCGCAAGGAACATGTTCTCACTCTCACCGGGAGAGATACTGGGGACAGGACCCGTCCTGCTTTCCTCGACAGCCGTGCTCGCTCCCCTCTGCCTCGCACTCGGATTCACATTCGCCCTACTCTGCGCGTCCCGTCCGAGAGAGATGGCCGGTGCTCCCAGAGTCGGCTCGGTGTACGTGCTCGAGGCTGTCGGAAGCATGACAGGAGGATTCCTCTTCAGTCTGGTATGTATAAGACTCCTCACGCCGACCGAGACGTCATTCATCCTCGGAGGGCTGAACCTGGTCGCCGCGACAATTACGGCACGGTCTATCAGGATCCGGCTCCTTCCCATCTCTCTCCTGATTGGCTATATCACGGTGCTCTCACTCGGTGCAACAGAAAAGTTGGAGAACGCCGCAATCGCAGGCAGGTGGCGCGGTCTCAAGGTGGAATATAACGCCAATTCCATATACGGGAACGTAACCGTCATCTCTGTGGGCGGCGAGAAAGCATTTTACGAGAGCGGCCTTCTCTCATTCTCAACAGGCGATGACCGGTCAGCAGAGGAGACGGCTCACATCCCCCTCCTCACTCATGGGAGCCCAAGACGAGTCCTGCTCGTCGGCGGCGGCATGTCAGGCGTTCTCGCCGAAATACTCAAGCACCCGGTCGAATCTGTGACATACATAGAGCTCGACCCTCTTGTCGTGGAGGCTGCAAGAGCGGTTCTTCCACATGTCGCTCTCAGTCCGCTTGATGACGGCCGCGTCGACCTCGTATTCGACGACGGAAGGAGGTTCGTTAAGGCGACAGAGGCGCATTACGACGTCGTCATACTGAACGTGCCAGATCCTCTGACAGCCCTTGTGAACAGATTCTATTCCCGGGAGTTCTTTCAGGAGTTGAAGAGAGTTGTGGAACCTGAGGGAGTCGTCAGCCTGGGGCTCACCCTTGCCGAGAACTACCTGAATCCAGAACAGCAGAGCCTTCTCGCGTGCATACACGGAACAGTCAGTTCGAGCTTCACCGAAACGATCCTCATCCCCGGGGATCACACCTACATACTCGCCTCTTCCAAAAGGATGCTTGCGAAGACGACGCCGCAGCTCCTCCTGGACAGAGAGGTCGAACTGGCGCTCAAGACCGATTTCATAAGAGAAGGATATCTACCCTTCAGGATGGAACCCGCCAGAACCGCCTTCTTTCTCTCAAGTATGGAGCGGGCTGCTCCCTTGAGCTTGAACCTCGACCTTGAACCCAGGGGTTACTTCTACGCGACGGTTGCATGGCTCACTCGGCTCGATTCGAGAAGCGCGTCCCTTCTGCAGAGGATGTCTGAGATCCGCCCGTTCTGGTATTTGCTGCCGTTCGTCCTCCTGTTCGGCGGACTTCTCTGGCCGACGATGAGGACCAAGGGATCCAACGCGCCAGTGCTCGGAGCCGTCTTCACGACCGGATACGCCGAGATGGTCTTCCAGGTCGTGGTCATTTACTCATTCCAGGTATTCTTTGGATTCCTGTATTACCGCCTGGG
>Ga0180437_10010583_pt1 | contig 11219 bp, 5 predicted proteins | sample SS_ome_4_FD_132410 | JGI IMG/M metagenome (GOLD analysis project Ga0180437, IMG submission 132410) | Hypersaline lake sediment archaeal communities from the Salton Sea, California, USA - SS_3_D_1 metaG | ecosystem: Environmental > Aquatic > Non-marine Saline and Alkaline > Hypersaline > Sediment... | reverse complement strand
TGCTTGCCATGCTGAACATGGACAAAGTAAAGACAGGAATCGTGTCTTCTAACAACAGGGCGAATGTTGATGTTGCCTTGGAAAAATCACTGCAGTTTGTTGATAGCATTTATACTATAGATACTTGCGACGGAAAAGCAGACGGAATACATAAGACACTGGAAGATCTTTCTGTCCAGCCTAATAGAACAGTATTTGTAGGAGACACATTGAAAGACTACAGAGCTGCAAGAGAAAACAATGTTTATTTCATCGGCGTCAGTTATGGCTGGGAAATCGGGCAAGAACACGATCATCTATTTCCTGTAAAGACTTCTGTGCCATTTTTGATAGATAAATTGAAAGAACTTGTAAAAACAAGGGCCTAAACTCTTAGTTTTCTCTCTAGTGCGCCAACTGCTCTTTCCCAGAATTCCGGACTTGCTTTATCGTCTTCTCTACCTTGTGCACAATCTATTAATGTCCAACCTTCTCTAGAAGCATAGTTTTGTATTGGTTGAGTAAGCATGTCGTGATGGTATGTTGAGGTCGCCAAAATAACCGGTAAACTTAATCCGTCAGCTCTTTCAGCAATCAATAGACCAAGAGGCTGGTTCACTTCTGATTCTTTCATTGCTTTCATAAGTGCTCCATAATAATCTCTTGGAGCATCCTTTTCATAATACAACATACCTAGTGAATTCTTAGCGATTAATGTAGCAGCTTCTTTACCTAGTGTAGTGCTGACTTTTTCAATCGCTCTAAAAATTGGACTTTGTAAACCTTCTTTCACAGTTCCTAGTACAAATCTTGCAAATTTCCTCATGTCTTGGTCTTCTAAATTTACATATTGTCCTAAAACTTCTAGACCTTCGACTATTTTTCTTTCGCCAGGATCTGATTCAGCCATTCTTCCTACTAATTCAACTCCCAAATCGATGTTTCCACTACCAGTTATATTAGGAAAAAAACAATCAGATATCACACCGTCAAATTCTGGATTTTTTAATTTACTTACAGTTTCAGAATAATCTTTTGCCAATTCTACAACATGGCTTCTTGAAGCCAAATACTCTTCTGCTGGGCTTGCGTATTTTGGGTTGTCTTCGACCAATAATATTCTTGCCATTTTCTCTCTTTTTTGTTCTTATTATATATGTCTTGTGTTTGTTAAAAACAAGGGCCTAGGAAGAATGAATGTTTTTCGGGGGAAAGAGATGAAAAACCATAACGTCCCAGGCCTCTTTTAACATAACGATATAAAAAAAGTGGCCCAGGCAGAATTTCAGGGGTGTTGGGGGAAGAAAGACTTCCTGAGCCTCTTTTATTAGTATCTGTATAGTGGTAGTTTTAATCTATATATAAAGCTTTCTATTATTTGCCCCTTCAAAGAGACGAATCTAAGAACAAGCTTAAACCTTAGAATTTAGCCATTTCAAGCCTTATAGAAGCAGATTCTTCATCTCAGCCACAATGTCATCATGAGTCAGGCCGTACTTTTTGAGCAATTCTTCTGCCTTGCCAGACTCTGCAAACTCATTGTATACGCCCATTCGCTTGAGCATGGGTTTCTTGCTGAAATCAATGAAATCCTCGCATAATACTTCTGCCACAGCGCTTCCCAGACCACCATTCACCAGCCCTTCTTCCACAGTCAATATTGGCTTCGGGCATTTCAATATGGCTTCCTTGTCTATCGGCTTTATTGTTGACATGTTAATCACACCAACATGTATGTTTTCGTGCGCCAGTTTTTCAGCAGCCATCAATGCCTTTGTCACCATGTAACCGCAGGCAATGATTGTTGCTTCTTTTCCTTCTTTCAGGATCTGCGCCTTGCCAAACCTGAACCTTGCATTATAGTATCTTCTATGTCTTAGTCTTGGATTCTCGTGCATGTTGAAGTACTTGTTCCTTCCCAACCTCACATAGACCGGGCCTTTGTGTTTCTCAAGGAATTGTGTTACCTGGCCTGCTTCGTGCGCGTCAGCAGGGACAATGACTTCCATATTAGCCAAAGTCCTCATTATGCTGATGTCTTCTATTGCCTGATGTGTCGCGCCATCCTCGCCCACTGTGAGACCGCAGTGTGTCGCGCAAATCTTCACATCCAAATCTGCATAACAGATAGACTGTCTTATCTGGTCCAAGGCTCTTGTTGTGGCGAAAACACCGAACGTAGAAACAAAAACATTCTTTCCGCAGGTAGCCAGGCCTGCTGCAACGCCCATCATGTTCGCTTCTGATATTCCCATTTCAAAGAATCTTTCAGGATGTTTTTCAGCAAAAAAACTGGTTCTTGTTGATTCGGAAAGGTCTGCATCCAACACAACAATATTGGGATCTCTAAGTGAAGCTAATGTTTTTCCGTACGCATCCCGTGTCGCTGATTGTTTTTTCATTCTAGATCCTTTAATGCAATTACCATCTCGTCGTCACTAGGCGCCTTGCCGTGCCATTCTACTTTATTCTCCATGAAAGAGACACCTTTTCCTTTGATTGTTCTTGCTATAATGACAGTAGGTTTGCCATTCATTCTTTTTTTCGCTGCTTCGAGCGCAGAGATTATCTGTTTGTAATCATGACCGTCTATCTCAATGACATTCCAGTTGAAAGCCTGGAACTTTTCTGTCAATGGTTCTGTATCCATTATGTCTTTTGTGAAACCATCTATCTGCAAGCCGTTCGCATCTACTATCGCAATCAGATTATCTAGTTCGTAGTGAGCAGCTGAAAGCGCAGCTTCCCATACCTGTCCTTCGTCACACTCTCCGTCACCTAGCATTACATAGATAGTTGATTTCTTATTATTCAATCTACTGCCAAGAGCCATCCCTACTGCACCTGAAAAACCCTGGCCAAGACTGCCTGTTGAAAATTCTACACCAGGCGTGTCCTGCATGCTCGGATGTCCTTGAAGTCTGGAATCTATCTTTCTGAAAGTTAAAAGACGTTTGTGCATGAAATAGCCACAGTCTGCCAAAACAGAGTACAGTGCAGGACATGCATGGCCTTTTGAAAGAACAAAGCGATCTCTTTCTGTCCACTTGGGATTCTTAGGATTGTGCTTCATGAAACCACGGTATAGGCAAACAAGAATGTCGATCGCACTCAAACTGCCGCCAGGATGACCGCTCTGCGCAGAATGGCACATAATAAGAATATCCTTTCTCATCTCTTTTGCTTTCTTCTGCAGATACTTGATATTCTTAGTTAGTTTGAATTGTACTATAATCTACCACCTCTCTCTTATTCAGATAGTGTTGCGGTTTATAAGCTTTTTCGTTAGATTTTTATACAGAATCGGCCTTTTATTGAGAATGCCGCTCATAGCAATAAAAGCAATCTTGAAATTGGTTTCAGACGAACTAAAGGATTTCGCACCTCCTAGTATAAAGGAAATTATTTCTTTAATTGACAACTATGGCGAAGGGGGGTGGTGGAAGAGAAGAAGATTGCTCAAGAAATTAAATAAGCTAGAGAAGACTTTGCAAAAACGATCAATACACAAGGACGTCTTGCAAGCTTTGAAGACGCAAATATACATATTCGAGAATGGAGAATATGAACTGACTCCATTAGGCGAAATAAGGAAATTATCAAGAAGCAGAAGAATCTTTGAAATACCCATAAACAAATTGAGATTCTATCAGACTCATGTAAAAGTCAAAATGAAAGGAGGGATTCGTGAAAAAGAAAAGTACGTTGGACAGGTCCAGCAATTGTATCGCAGTTTTAAGAATCGCACGGATCCAGAGCTTGATGAAGCTCTTAAAAAAATCCCATTGACAATCCCAATAATTGTTTCAAATATTTATGGAACAGACCTTTATTTAGTGCATAATGGAGTTCACACAGCATATGTTTTTCACAAAAATGGTTATAAGAAAATAGAAGCAGCATTAGATACAGGAAAACCTGTTGTAAAGAATAGTGAATATTTGACCATAGATGAGATAAAACCAGAATAAAAAATCATGCAGGTGCTAGAATTCCACCGCAACAACATCCCGGTCAATCTTTTCCAGGCATCGCTTTAGTTTGTCTGTTATTGAATGCTCTGCCTTCATTATCTGTCCCAGCCTATCAATGATCTGCCTGAACAATCGGATGATGTCGCCTTCTGCGAGGTTAGTTTTCTGCAAAAGTTCTTTAAACTCGCAACCGTCGCTCCACGATCTTACAAGCTCGTCCATGACTGCCAGATTTTTTGGCTTCAATCTCTTTCTTATCAATTGATTGCTCATATTTATTTTAACTCTTGGGTTCTTCATCTTTGTGTAGAATTTATCTGCTCTTCTTGGTTCATATACTATCGCCCCTAAAAGAACATTGATGTCAGACTCTGACAGCTTGTTGAAGACTCCGCCAAATAAAAGTTCTGAGATCAGCATCTCGTCAGCATATATCCTTGCTGCAAACCTTCCTTTATTTGTCAGCCTTCTTGTATTCTTGTCAATATAGCCGTGCTTCATCAATTTTCTTTTCAGATTATTGAAGCTGGCCATGATCCTTACCTGTTTCTTTCTCTTTCTTTTCAACACATAATAACCAAAGCTCTGCTTCAGGATGCCTTCTATCTGATAGTCATCATAATTATCAACAAGATTAAGCACAACATTTGGAGATAGTGCAAACTGGCTCACTATAGGCTCGACATCTCTCGTAGTGATACTGACTATCTTGTTCACATCATCATAACCCTTGTCGACCATTGCAAAGACAAATCCTTGCTTGTCAATGCCTCTTCTTCCTGCCCTTCCTGCGATCTGATAATACTCTTTGCTAAATAGATAACGGAAAGACCTGCCGTCATACTTTCTCAGGCTGTACAGACAGACGCTTCGAGCAGGCATATTGATTCCCACTGCAAAAGTTTCTGTCGCATATAATACTGCGATCAATCCCTTGCCAAATAAGATTTCAACCAATTCCTTTGCCTTTGGCAGCATGCCTGCATTATGTACTGCTACTCCTCTTACAATCATATTCCTCAAATCCTGCATACTCCTCATGCTCTTGATCTTTGGAGGAATTATATCATTATAGATAGAGATTATCTCTGCTTTCTGCTGGTCATTGGTAAATTCAAATTCTTTTGCACATTCCAAACCATTTGAATGGCAGAATTTCCTGCTGAACGTGAAGAAAATTGTTGGCAACAGATCGTTCTCTTTCAGGTTTTCCACTAAAAACAAGTGGTTTGGAGGATTAGGCTCTGGTCTTAAGGATCTTCTCTTGACTCTTCTCTTTCTTGCCTGTGTAATCCTGTAATTTTCCTCCATGGCAACTATTCTCTTCAGTTCATTGCCTTTTACCACGCCTTCATCATTGTCAAACAAAAAATGCTGCAATGGAACAGCTCTTTTAGCGCAAGTAACGACATCAACCTGATGTCCTTTGATATCCCGTATCCATTCTGAAAAGACTCTTGCATTCGGGATTGTCGCAGAAAGGCAAAGGAATCTTACAGATTCTGGACTGAAGATAATGCTTTCCTCCCAGACAGTCCCTCTTTCAGGATCATTCATGAAATGTACTTCGTCAAATACAACATAACTCAAGTCAGGAACAATGCTGTGCTCCAATAACATGTTTCTATATACCTCTGTTGTCATTATCAATATAGGTGCACGATCATTGATAACAACATCGCCTGTCAGAATACCTATCTTATCTTCGCCGTATTCATTGATGAAGTCCCTGTATTTCTGATTGCTCAAGGCCTTGATAGGTGCTGTGTAAATAACCCTTTTTCCTTCTTTGATGCTCTTGTCAATGATGTAATCTGCAATAAGAGTCTTTCCTGTTCCTGTTGACGCGCTGACTACTACAGAATTATTCTTCTCGATAGAATGAATCGCGTCCTCTTGAAACTTATCTAATGTAAATTGCTTGTATTTCACTTCATACCCCCAGTCATAGTTTCTTCTTCAAAAGCTTGTCTATCTTCCCTGTGAGTTCCTTCATGTCATCTTCAAGGCCTGCCAGATCCTTGCCTTCTTTTGTGAATGATTTAATCTTTCGGGCTTTCCTTGCTTTTGGCCTTACCTTTTTTGGTTTTGTTTTCTTTACTTTTGCCTTTTTGATTTTCTTTGGCTTGACTTTCTTAACTTTCAATGGCTTTTCAGGCCTTTCTTTATAATACTTTGCAGCGAATGTTGCTGCAAGTTCTTTTACAGACTTCTTTGATTCTAATGTTTTTGGCTTGATCTTTGTTTTCTCTGGCTTAATCTTCTTGGCCTTGATCTTCTTTGGCTTCTTTATTTTTACCTTCATAGGTTTTGCAGGCTTAGGCTTTGCAACTTTCTTGATCAGTTTCTTATAATCTTTTGACTTGCCATACTTCTCAAAGAAGCCGGCTGCCAATGCTCTTGTTGACATCTTTTCAAGTTTCTTATACTTCCTCGCACCAGGCATTGCCTCTACCCTTTCCTTTACCTTGTGCAGTTTTATCTCATATAATACAAGCAATAATACCAATAACAGTAATAACGGTATCAGCCACCACAAGAAACTTCCGCTGAAACCTTTTTCTTCAACAGGTCGTGCAGCTACTGGCTCTGTCGGTGCGGGTTCAGGCACAACTTCTTCTGGCTCTGTCACATTGACTGGCTTTGCCTGTCTCGGTGTTTTTGTCTTAGGTGTAGGCGGCTGCGGTTCAGGTTCTGGCGTTGCATCGCGGTAAGAGTAATATGCTGCTCTGGCTCCGCCTCCTCCGCCTCCTCCACCGCCTCCAATAGGTGCTGCAGCTGCAGGCGGCACAAATGGTGGCGGTGTCAATTGCACTAGAGTAAGTTCTGTATCAGTTGTTGACAGATTATGGCCAGTTGAATTGGTATAAGTCAAGTTGACAAAATTCGTCAGGTTGGTGTTATTTGCCATTGATTCATTGACAAATACATTAATTGTGATAGTTCCTGACTGATTTACAGTCAGATTTCCAATGATCCAAGTGTTATTTGCAGTAGGATCGTCTGATGCCGGGGTTGCATTTATGAAAGTAGCGTTCGGATCATAAGTTTCAGTTATGACGACATTAGTTACATTCCCTTCTCCATTATTATTGTAAGCAATCGTGTATGTCAAAATACTGCCATTGGTTGCAGGATCTGTATTGTCTGCTTTTACAACAGTCATATTGGATATAGCTTCTCCTGCACTGTAATTGGTGAAGTGCGTAACCTGGTACTTGTACGTAGTCCCTATATAAGATTGTTCAGTGCATACTGATCCTGGACAGTTGATGAAATTTCCATTGTCTTCGAAATCTACAATAGGTTTAGGATCAACAAACAAGAGGCTGTAGAATGTCAGGTCTGCGCTCACATTCAGGCCCGGCGCATTCGAGCTGTTCACAAAGATGTATTTGTTCGAGAATGCAATGTCCTTCATCAGGTCTGTCTGGACCTGATTCAACAATGTAGTGAAATTGATCTTACCGTGCGTAGTGTTCTCGAAAGTTATTTCTGCAGAGTCAAAGCTGTATGATTGCGCGAATGAATCAATGAACTGGATGTCATCAGATATGGAAACATTCAGGTCTGCTATCGTATTGCTTGTTGAAGTTGTCCCCCTCAATTCAACATTATCAGAATCTATCAAGAAGATTCCATATCTTGGCGAATTCTTTGACAGACAATTTGTGATGAAAGAATTGCTCGAGTTCACCATATAAATTCCGTCACGCGCGGTTGTATCAATAATGTTATCAATCAAATTGCTGCTTGATGAATTGCTGAATTCCATTCCGTTCCATCCTCCGCCACCTCCCAGGATAGAATTATTAAAGAAACTATTATTAGGCGCATCATATACATCAAAGCCATTGAACCAATAGCCGTTAATGGTGTTGTTCCTTAATATGTTATCGTGCGATTTATCATAAACTTGATAACCATAGTTCCAGCTGGAAAGAACAGTATTGTTGGTCAGATTATTGAAACTTGATTTATCAAGATAATGGCCCGAAGTTATGCTGTTTGTTGCAGAATTATTGATAACAACATTATAATTAGAACTGAGCAATTCATAATCATATAACGAATTAGATATTGCTACATTGTTCTCAATGTACGAATAATTAGAGCGATCTAGATATATTGCATTCAAGCTTTCTGTAGTGATATAATTGTCAAGAATTGTATTGTTGTTTGAAGTAATAAAGTAGAATCCGCTCAGACCATCATTAGGACCTGCAGTATTGTTTCTTACCAGATTATTATCTGAGGATTCAAACCTGAAACCATCCAAGCCATTATTATTTGCAGTATTATTATATAATATATTATTATTACATCCTCCAAAGAAATGGAAGCCTGCCACTCCCGATCTATTTGCATGATTCTGTATTAATCTGTTAAAACTGGAACCATAAGTGATATTAAAGCCTGCTTGGTTTGTATTGCTCGCTGTATTGTTTGTAAGATTGTTGTAACTTGAATTGATGAGCAGCAAGAAATGATCTGCAATTGCGCCGTAAGGGAATGATGTTGATCTTCTTTTATGAAGATTATCATACAACCTATTATTGTCAGAATTGATCAAGGTTATGCCCCTTCCCTTTGAACTGCCCCAAGAACCGACAACATACCAAAAGAATCGTCCGTTGATTGTACTATTATATACGCTATTTAAATCAGACTCATACAAGTAGATCTGATCAACAGAATTATTGTATGCATCTATATTGTAAATGAAACCGTTGTTTGTATAATTGTATTGTATACCATATGAATAATTTATTATCTCACAGTTCCTGACAGTGACATTGTTTCTCGAGACTGCAGTTACTCCGACTGTGCCTGTTATATTGAATCCATCAAGCAGATTGTTCCCACAGTCAAGGAAAGTATTATCGTTTGTCAAATTGAAGCAAGTATTGCCTTCATGCCTATCTTCGATCAAGGTCAAGCTTCTTCCCAGATTGCCGCAGCCTCTGATTGTCAAGTTAGTGGAGTTCAATGGCGTTGTCTCATTAGATGTTCCGTCGTCTCCGAAAACTTCGCAAGTCCAGTTCTCTCCTATGTGTGTTGCTGTAGGTGCTATGTTTGAAACAAGGGAAAGTGTGCTATTGCTTATGACTGTGCTTCCAGATAAGCCAGGAACCAGAACTGTGTTATTGTACCATCTGTAATGGGCTGTGATGCTTGCTGACAAATCGTCTGTTATATTTGCATAACATGTCAAATTCTCTTCTGTGAAATTAGTCAAGAAAGTTGAGTTGAGTATGACCTGCTGTGTGCTTGGTGGGCTAGGAGATGCGTTTGCATTCATAGGTCCCCAGTCAGTCACTTGGCCTGTGACATTACCATATATTGTTAAACCATCCATCTGCAGGCCGTATGGGTATTCTGCACCAGTATCTGCAAAACCGTCTGCATCACTGTCAAAGTCTTTCCATTGCTGTATGTCGTCCCATGCATTTCCTTCTGCTGTGAAACCTGGCGCTTTTGCTCCATTTGTCCTATTGAAGCTGTTTCCAACAGCAGTTGCATGAGCATGGACAATCTTACTTGCTGTAAAATTATTGAAGTAGAATATATTGTTTGTAGAAGTGCCAGTTACATTCACGCCGATATTGTTAGAACTTAATGTATTATTAGTTATAGTATTATTATCAGAGGCTTGTATTGTTATTCCGCCTGCATTATTAGCAATTAAAGTATTGTTATGAATCCAATTATAATATGACTGGTCATCAAGCAGGATGCCGCTTCCTGCAGGAGGAGGTCCTGCCCAGCTGCCCTGGTTAGAGTTTGCAGTATTGAATGTTATATTGTTGTGGTTTGCTTCGTCCAATTGGATACCGTCCTTGCCATTCAAACTTGCAGTGTTTCCTGACATGACAGTGAAATTCGTCCTGAACAACTCCATACCATTATTGTTGAGATTGCTTATTGCAGTGTTATTGAATACAAAGCTGTTGGTCGTATATTCAAGAATCACTCCGCCCCTGCCGCTGTTCTGCGCAAGATTGAATTCTAATGTGTTATTATTGACATTAAAGGTTGCTATACCATCAAAAGTATTGCCGTCTGCAGTATTGTTCAATACCCTCACATGGTTTGAGTTGTTTATCAGTATGCCATTTATATTGTTGAAACTTGCAGTATTAAGTATGACTATACTGCTGCCTGCCCTTTCCACATTGATTCCGTGGTTGTTTGATGTAGCTGTATTATTTTTTATTGTGACCTGAGAACTCTGGTATACATTGACTCCATTCTGGGAATTTCCGGACATTCTATTGTTCTCGATAACATCACCTGTTCCTGGACCGCCTCCGCCGCCAACACCTTCAGTCACTACAACACCATGCACTATATTGCCTGTTATAGAATTGTTTGTGACATTACAATAATCTGTAGTGTTCAATACAATTCCATTGTCGCCATTGTTGTATATTGTGTTATTTTCTATCAATACATTCTCAGCAAAGAACAATTGTATACCATTAAATGAATTATTGAATATCTCATTGTTCCAAACAGTATGATTCTGCAGATCATCAACATTAAGATATTCATCTCCCAACAGCATTCCATCAGTGCAATTGAAAATCCTGTTATCAGATATGTTGTGGAAGCTATTATCATCAGTCAATCTGATTCCTGCGCTGAAGGTACTCGATCCTGCAATATCATGAATTGTATTGTTAGCAACTCTTATGTTGTTTCTACCTGGCTGATGGAGAAGAATTCCATTTCCATCAGAATTGAATATTGTGTTGTTGATTATCGTTGTATAGCTCTGTTCTATTGTCAAGCCTTTTCCATAGACCTGCGAGATCTGATTAAGATCTATCAGGCTATTAATTCCTTCTCTGATATATATTCCTGTTGAGCTTGTTGAAGAACTGGTTACATTAGTTATAGTATTTCCTCTGAAGATGTTGTCATTCGCAACCTTGTTGCTGCCTTCACCATAACCTACATAGATGCCGATAACTCTGGTGAAACCTGCTGCAGTTCCATTAAGTATTGTATTATTTTCAATTGTGTTATTATCACCATCAATAGACATGCCGTAAGGCCTAGTAGCTGTAATCGAGGTATAATTGTTGATTGTATTGTTGATTATTCTGTTTAGAGCTGTTGTCTCTTCCAAGAAGATGCCCCTGAGCATGTATTCTGCATAATTGTTAGTGATATTGTTCAAATATGAATCGATCAATCTCATGCCATAAGTAGTACAGTTCCATAAGCTGTTATTCCTGATTATGCTCTGGTTGGTCTCAT
>Ga0180437_10010582_pt1 | contig 11219 bp, 8 predicted proteins | sample SS_ome_4_FD_132410 | JGI IMG/M metagenome (GOLD analysis project Ga0180437, IMG submission 132410) | Hypersaline lake sediment archaeal communities from the Salton Sea, California, USA - SS_3_D_1 metaG | ecosystem: Environmental > Aquatic > Non-marine Saline and Alkaline > Hypersaline > Sediment... | reverse complement strand
GTCCAGAGTCAGAGGTGCAAACTCAGATATCCGCGTAGCCGCTGTTGGCGTTCGAGGCCGGGGCGGCGGGCTGGCCCGTGAATTCCACGACCTCGATGGGGTTCGTGTAGTCGCGCTGTGCGACGTGGACGGCGGCGCGCTGGCAAAGCGAGTCAAGGAATTCAAGGATCGCGATGCAAAGGTTAACGGCTACGAAGACTTTCGGCACATGCTCGAAGATAAATCCATCGACGTGGTCACCGTCGGCACGCCGGACCACTGGCACGTTCCCGTCGCGGCACACGCGATAGTTGCCGGCAAAGACGCGTATGTGGAAAAGCCGCTTAGCCACACCATCGCCGAGGGGCGTCTGCTTGTTAATCTGGCCCACAAGCACGGCAGGATGGTGCAGCACGGCACGCAGGCCCGCTCTTCGGAGAACATCGCAGAGGGCATCGAGTACCTTCGCTCGGGCAAGCTCGGAAAGGTCCGGATGGCCAAGGCGATCAACTGCCAGTTGCGAGGCCCAATCGGCCGCGTCGCCGACAGCGAGACGCCGGCCAACGTTAACTACGATCTCTGGCTCGGCCCGGCGCCGAAGCGGCCGTTCAACCGCAACCGCTTCCACTACAACTGGCACTGGTTCTGGGACTACGGCACGGGCGACACCGGCAACGACGGCGTCCATCAGATCGACATCGCCCGTTGGGGTCTCGGCGTGGAATTACCGAACGCGGTCTCGTGCAGCGGCGGACAGTTGTTCTACGACGACGACCACCAGACGCCCGATACGCAGGTCGCGACGTTCGAGTACGACGACGTCTACCTGATGTACGAAATGCGCCTGTGGACACCGTACAAGCTCGAAGGCCACGACAACGGCGACATGTTCTACGCCGACGGCGGGACAATGTCGATCGGCAGAGACGGCTGGCAGGTAACATTCAAGAACGGCAAGCCCGGCCCCGGCGGCCCCCGCGGCAGAACCCCTCACGCAGCCAACTTCATCAAGGCCGTCCGCAGCCGCAAGGCAAGCGACCTGAACGCCGACGTCGAGGTAGGCCACCACTCGGCGACTTTATGTCACCTCGCTAACATCTCAATGCGAACCGGCCGCCGACTGAAATTCGACACCAAAAACGAACGCTTCATAAACGACCCAGAAGCCAACACCTACCTGACAAAAAAATACCGCAAAGGATACGAACTGCCGATACTGTAAAGCTGAAAGAACACTTTCGTAAATCGTATATCAACGACGTTTGGTATAAAGCGGATAGATAGCTAGCGTGCCTAACACTGAGGGCTCTTTGGTTTTATGAAGAAAGATAATGGCGATGGATCAGGAAGGTGAAATCCAAAGTGAGGTTTACGCCGAGCAATATTCCCAAGTGAGATCATTCGTCGAGAACTTGACCTACTATCAAGTTCTCTCTTCATGTGCAAAGTTGGTTGAAAGAAAATTCTTTGAGACAGCATGTGATGCCCTTGTAGGGACGGCAACCCTCGCATGGTGCAATGTTTTTGTCGATATTAAAAGTCACGTATATTGGTCGAAACTCATTGAGAATATGCCGGAAGAACTCAAGCAGGATTTCACACATCGCGTGTGCAAAATAACCGACCTAACGGAGGATCAATATCAAGAGTACAAGCGTTCTATAAAGAAGTTGCGTGATAAGTATGTTGCACATATAGATCCTGATTGGCAGGCAAGTGTTCCGCTTGATTTGTCTTTTGATAAGGCTTTAAGAATCGCCATGGAATATGAATGTTGGTTGAACGAACTGCTTCGCAAGGAAAGTTCTTTTGCTCCGGGCGATGCCTCTCTTAAAGATATTATCAAAAGCGCTACACATGAAGTTAAAGATCTGGCAGCTATTGTGGCGGCGAAAAAAAGATGAATTTGGACGAGAAGTAAAAGCTCCAATGCTTCTGTTTCGACATGCGCCAGCAATCGCCGATAGTCGGTAGAAAATATGGAACGACCGGCCCTGCGATTGTAAAGGTCGTCATAAGTTTTTAGCTCACCGCATCAACAGCATGGCAAACGAGTTGTCCATTCTTCAAACGCATATAAACTATTGGCACAGCTTTCGGCAGGCATCGACAAAATCGATGGTTTCTTGAAGGATTTCCTTAGCCTGTTGAATCCCAACATCAACGATAGGATCGTAATCTGTCTGTTGGCGCAACTCAAATACCTTTCGTAGAGACAGGTGGAATTCATGGCCGATCAGGCCGGGCTTAACAAGGTATTCCCCGAACGCAGACAAAATCCCATGGTGCGAGCCGCGTCTTATTCCTCTGGAAGCCAATACCGCCGTTGCAGCATGGAACATTGCATAGTAAGCCCTCGCTATACAGGCGGCGGGCCGCTCGTTGTCGAGAAGAACCTGCGAGTCTTCCACGCATTCGGCGGCTCTTTGGAAATGCAGCTCTGCTTCCTCCGTCATGCGCGAATCCCTTCGGTTTTTATGGCCCTGTGGATTGCGAAGCGGCCGGCTTGGAGGTCCTTCTCTTCTGCGAAGTAGAAAAGGACGACAGCGTCGTGGTCAAGGCTGATGTCCGATCCTAACTTGCTTGTTCGGCAATGCTCTTCGAAACGGCTCGGTATCCTATCGAGAACAACGGCGATATCGATGTCGCTGTCGGCTGTCAACTGGTCGCGCGCCGCCGAGCCGTACAAATAGACACCGCGCAGGCGTTGCCCGTATATGCGCTCCAGATGCCGGCGCGCCTCGGAAGCTATTTCCATTGCTTCTTTTCGCGTTGCTACCATACAATCATCATATCGAACCGAGAAGACCTGTTCAAGAGAAAAGCCCCAATACGAAGTTGATATCAGTGGGGCGAACCCCCCTATTATCGATTCCCGTACTGCGTTTATGGGCCTACGGGCAGACGGAACGCCAGGGATCGATTTGTTTTAGTCGGTAGGATGGATCCTGCTTGGGGATTTGCTGGAAGATGCGTTGTCGCCTCTATTGACGAATTCATTCTGGTCGATTAGCTTATAATTTATGTCGTTTGGTTGCTGATATGCGAAAGGCTAATTCATGTGCGGCTTGAAGGATTCTGAGAAGGGTACAGGCACAAGTGAAACGGCGGGACAAGTCGAATCATTGCCGAGCACCCGGCAGGCCAGGAGGGTAACCGAAGCAATATCAGCCGCGAAGGCCAAATTGGAGGATGAAGGGAAGGTTCTTTTAACTATTCCTGCGGCCCGGGAGGCGGAGCCGGCGGTGCGGCGATATCCCCGTAAATTACGCACGCTGACCGCTTTGATGAGGATATCGATTATTATCACGGCAATTCTGGCTCTTTTTGTAGTCACCGCGCCGTTTCACGCGGGCCGCTACTCCGGCAAGCGTTATTGGGCCGAAATCATACTGGGAATATCATACATCGCGCTGGGAATATCGGTCATTGCTGTCTGTATGCTGATAAGCGCCCGAAACTCCTGGTTTCGGACGGTAAAATCGCGGAGATGATCTACAAAGGGACGGATACTGTGCCCTGCCGGTAGCATTAACAGCACGGGCAAACAAGCTGTCTATGTTGCGCGCTGCCGACGCTGCATCCCGGCACCGCCGGAGCCTGCCAACGGGCAGGCCGGCCCCCGGATAGCGTCAGGTCTATATCTGGTCGAGGATCAGGTTTTTGGCCGGGTGGATTCAATGCTCCGCAGGTGGATGCGGTCGCCTGGAGGTTTCTATCCTGGTGTCGGGGGTTTGGTGATGTCGTCGAAGGATACGTGGACTTGTTTGCCTTCGAGGAGTACTACAACTTTTTTCCGCTTGCGGCGGATGCGGTCGATGATGCCCTCTCGGCGAAACGGCACCACATAGACGCTGTCGCCGGCGGACAGGCTCTCCACGAACTTTGCGTGTCGCGCCGCTAACGGCATGCTTGCCGCCGCTGTTTCCACCTTCTCGGCGAATTCGTCGGCTCGCTCTTTCCATGCTTTCGGGGCATTCTGCATTTGTGCCGTAAACTCTTCCAGCAGCCGGCGTACCTGCCGCATGGAGTTGTCGATCTCTTCGTCCGCCTGATTTTTCAGCCTTCGGCCTTCCGCTCGCGCGTGTGAGAGAGCCTGCGATGCCTGTTTCTTAATTTGCTCCGCCTCGTCGCGCGTTTGCTGCGTTTGAGCCCGGTTGTGTTCGGCGGCTTCTCTGGTCATTTGAACCTGGTTGATCAGTTCGGTCGTGCGGTCGGTCTCGTTCTCAAGAAGAGATTTTGCGCGCGCCGCGATGCCTTTAGGCAGGCCCAAGCGCCTTGCAATTGCCAGAGCGTTGCTGCTGCCCGGCGTGCCCACCAGAAGCTTGTAAGTCGGCGCGAGTGTATCGGAATCGAACTGGACCGAAGCGTTCTGGGTGCGTGCGGTCGAGTAGGCGTACGACTTGAGTTGGCCCAGATGGGTCGTTGCTATTATCCGGCCGCCCTTTGCCAGCATCTTGTCCAGCAGCACCTCCGCCAGCGCGGCTCCTTCTGTCGGATCTGTGCCGGAGCCTATTTCATCCAGCAGGATCAACGTGCCGTCTTTTGTTCTGTTGAGGATGCGGACTATCTGCCGCATGTGCGCGGAAAACGTGCTGAGGTTTTGCTGAATGCTCTGCTCGTCGCCTATGTCGGCATGGATTTGCCTGTACACAGGGACCGTGGAATCAGGAGCAGCCGGAATGTGCATGCCGCTTTGGGTCATCAGGGCCAGAAGGCCTATTGTCTTTAGCATTACGGTTTTGCCGCCCGCGTTCGGGCCTGTCACTAACAGCAGATCGAAGTCGTCGCCCAGCCGGACGTCGATGGGGACTACTTCATCCATCACGTCCGATGCGCGTTTTCTTTTTTCCTCGCTGATCCAGCGCAGAAGAAGCGGATGTCTGGCCTGTCGCAGCTTCAGGCGGCATTCGGAATCCAGTTGCGGTGCGGCCATGTTGTAGGCGATGCTGAAGTTAGCCTTGGCAAACGTCAAATCGATGAGTGCAAGCGCCCTGACGCTTGACAAAATGGTCTTTCGCTCCTGCACAATTGCCCTGGTCAGCGTCCACAGGATGCGATCGATTTCTTTCTTTTCCTCGTATGTGGCTTCTTCAAGCTCATTGCTGATCTCCACAAGCTCATCCGGCTCGACAAACAGTGTTGCGCCGGTGCGGGAGCGGTCCAGCACCATCCCGCGGAGACAGTGACGGTAGTTTGCCTTGACGGCGACGACGGGGCGCCCGTCGCGCATCATGAATCTGTCGTTCTCAAGCGCGTTTCGCATCTGGTCTCTGGCGACTATCGCCGCAAATCCTTTTCGGATCTGTCTGGTCAGTTTAGTGATCTTCGCTCTTATGTCCCTGAGCTTCTCGGATGCATCGTCTCGGACCGTTTCGTTGCTCTCAATACAACGTTTCACCTCGTCTACGATTTGGCTGAAATCCTCCAGTTTCTCAGCCATTTCGTGCAAGTGCCCGAAGTCATCACAATCCAGTTCGCCCAAAAAGAGCTTCAACTGCCTGCTTGCCTCAAGTGTATCACAAATTTCCAACAACTGCCCCGGATCGAAAATCGTCTGCTTCGTTCCAATCTGCCCGAGCAAATCGCGGATGTCACGCAGGCCCGCCAGAGGGACTCTGGTTCCCTTGTCCAGTATGCTTTTTAGCTCCGTCGTCTCGGCAAGTCTGCCGGCAATCCAATCGACGTCCACCGACGGATAAAGCGCCATTGCCGCATCTTGTCCCAGCTTGCTGCTGGCGAAAGAAGCAAGCACTTTCAGCACCTGGTCAAACTCAAGCACTTCGAGCGTATGTTCATCTATTCTCTTGCGAGCCATGATGTAATAATACTCCAGCCGTCCGAATATTGCGAGCCGGAAGGTGACTGAAAGGGTTGCAGTCGGTCACGTGAGATCGCGAATCTACGGTGACTTTGCCAAGAAAATAATCTGTAAGATGGGCAACTTGTTGCCCATGCTGTTGATTTGTGCGCTTCCGCATGGGCAACGAGTTGCCCATCCTACCAGAGATGAAGGCCAAATTTCTTTCCGACACGGGCCGCGTAGCGGCTAAACGGCTCAGAATGACAATAGAGTGAAATCCTGTTCCGTTATGTTGTCAACTCTTTGCCTGGTCGAGGATCAGGTCTTTGGCCTTTCGACTGGGCAGATTCAGCGCTCCGTATGCAGCCGCGGCGGCGCTGCGCAGGGCCGGATCAGTGTCGTCCGAGCTTATCAACTCGTAAATCGCGTCGACCGTCTCTTCGGGAAGCATGTTGGCATTGAGCTTTGCCGAAGTCGCCAGCGAATCGAAAGCCGGGACTCGCACGTCTGCGGCATTGCCGGTATCGAGCGCCATATCGGCTATCGCCCTCTGTGCGCCGGGGCTGTCGAGATAGGCCAGCGTCTGGCCGGAGAGGACCTGAATCTCGCTGCGCTTGTCTTTGGTGCCGGCTTGAAGAGCATTCTGAGCGGCCGACAGATCGACGACCTTATTGCGCGTCGAGGCCAGCTTTAGCATGGTTTCGGCCGCACGCAGTGCGTAGCTGTCGGCGATCTCAGCGTTCCAGCCGTTTCCACCGGCGCCCTCGGCATCCGGTCCCTGGCCCAGAGCTTCGGCAAGATTCGTGGTAACTAACGGACTCTCGGCGAACGGCTCGGTCGGGCCGGCCATGCCGATCGCTATCGCGGCGCTGTAGCGGACCATTCTGTCGGGGAACGACAGCGATTGCAGCAGCGGCTGCGACGGGCCGAGCTTATAGAGCAAAGATTTCTCGCCTGCGGTTGTGCCCAGAGCCTCAATGACGCCGAGCGCGACGTAGGCGTTCTTATCGGTGACGGCGCGGGCGAGAGCCTGGTGCAGATACTCGACGCCTGCGGTAGTGGCGTAAACCAGCGCATCTGCGTGACGGGCGCCGAAGTAGTTCGGCATCTTCTCGACACCTGCGGACTCGGCCTTGAAGAACGAGGCGATCCACAGGCCGATAGCCGGTCCGTAACCGGCGTCGGCTCTGAGTGCCCATTCACAGCAGCGCATCGCCATCAGCTCATTGAAATAGTCGTCGTCAACTTCCTCGCGGGTGAGCTTGCCGGCGTCGGCGTCCCAGAACCAAACGTTGGCGAAGCTGACGTCCTCGGCCGGCGCCAGCGACTCTGCCTGGTAGTAGTATTTCTCGCCAAGCTGATAGAATAACTCGACGGCCGGGACCTGCAAAGAATCAGGATCGATCCGGCTCAGGGCCTTACGCGCGTCATTGCGAAGATCTTCGGATTCGTCGTTTTCGATGACATACTTGAGATAGGGCTGTCCCTGCGGATAGCCGATCTTGCCGAGCGCGGTGATAATCTCGGATTTTACTGTCACGTTGTCTGTTTGCATTGCGGCGGCGAGCGGCCTTATCGCGCCTCTGCCGATCTGCGGCAGGGCACGAACTATATCCGGCCACTCATTTTCGCGTGTAGTATCGGCCAGAGCGTCGAGCATGAACGGAATTGCATACTCGCCGGCGTCGCGCAGCCGTTTTACGGCGATGTACCAGCCGCGTTCGGTGCCGCTCAGTCTTCTGACTTCTTCGGCGATGATAGCCGGTGAGGAGCGGCGGATAAATCTGCCCTGCTCTATTATGGCGACAACCTTGCCGCTAAGATCGGCAAGTTCCGCGTCGTATGTATTTTCCCTGGCACGGAGAAGAATCTGGTAGCCCTGCAGGTTCTCTTTGCTCAGCTCGAGCAACTTCTCAGGGTCGGGATTACTATCCAGGAGCGCTTGCGCGTAGCCTTTGGCCAGATCGAATTTGCCGATAACCGTATAATCCAGAAACTCGGTCCAGTTGTTTCTCAGTTCCTTATCCTGGCCCTGAGCAGAAAAGGTGCTACCTGCGAAGACTGCTACAGCGATTATTGCCAAGGCTATTTTTCCGTTGAACATCAAAATCTCTCCAAAATTGCGTTTTTCTTACCACAAAACCGGGTTTTGCCAAAATCAGACAGGTGTTATCCCAGGTTGCCCGTACCTCCGAAATGCCCATAATCGGGCTTTTCAATCACCAGGCAGGGACCAAACTTACACACTATCCCTGCTATTATTCGTCCTTAAGACTATATCATATAAGTAAATACCCCTTTTGTCAACAAAAAACCGCCTCGTAGAGCACTTTGTACGCTTGAATTGGTACTCCGGCAAGATCGAATCTATACTATGTCATTCCCGCGAAGTGCCTGCCCTGAACGTAGCCGAACGGGCGGGAATCCAGATTTGCTAACGTCCTGAATTTAATGCTCCGACAATTTCCTTGACTTACTCCTTACTTCCAGCCCGGAATCAACACTTTTACCTGCTCGCCAAAAAATCTTCAAAAATTCCAAAAAAGACCGCCCCCTTTTGCTCACTTGTGGTACTAATATAATAGAGGGACGTAGTTTTTTGGGTAGCGCCGTTTGACGAGCACCTTTTGAGACAGCCGGCAGGGAGAACAACACACGGCGAGAAGGAAAGGTTAGGAAAAGAAGCGAGGTTGGTGTACGCTGGCGATTAAACAATGCATTGACAAACAAGACCATGAGAATTCGCAAAGTGAAAATAGTCAATAGTAAATTGTCAATAGTAAATCCAAAGGGCTTTACACTGATAGAGCTGTTGGTAGTGATTGCCGTTATCGCATTGTTGATGGCGCTGCTAATGCCGTCGCTACGGCGAGCGAGAAATCAGGCCAGGGCGTTAGTCTGCCAGGCAAACCTGAAACAGTGGGGTACGACAATGGCAATATACGCCGAGAATAACGATGGAAAGATCCCCCCCGAAGGTGCGCTATGGTTTTTGCGCGGCTCATATCTTAGAAATGATGAACCGAACGAACCTCCCGTATACCACAAAGTGAGCACCAAAGGTATAGCCCTCTGCCCTATGGCCGTCAAAGCTGGAGTTGAGCCATTCACTATTATGAATCCTTCGTGGCGGATTAATGGCCTGCTTGGTTCCACATTTAGAGCCTGGCAGATCACAAATCCCGGCCGGCCGTTTCGTTGCAGCTATGGTTTCAACAACCATTTGTTCGGCCGATACTATTCTTTCTCAGACGATTACTCTCATAGACTTAATTGGTGGGCTATGCAGACTTCTTCGCTTAGGGGTAAGGCTAACATCCCTGCACTTCTCGATTCCACATACAATGGTGTGAACTTTGGCGCTTCTTATCGCGAACCGCCTAAGTACGATTTTGAGGCGTCTAATTTTCGTGGGAGCCGTGCGACCTTCTTCATAAATCGCCACAACGGGCACATCAACGGGCTTTTCCTGGATTGGTCTGTAAGAAAGGTTGGGCTTAAGGAATTATGGACGTTGAAGTGGCGTGCCAAATACGACACAGCAGGCCCCTGGACCAGAGCCGGTGGCGTGCGGCCCGAAGACTGGCCACCATGGATGAGAAAGTTCAAGGATTACTAAAGAAGATGACCGGCCGAGGGAGAAATTCAAGGCGATGAAGTATTCCCACATGGGCCACCGTCTGGAAGACCTTGTCAAGCGAGAAAGAGAACTGGCCCGTCGCTGAATATCCACATACCCTGCACGCGCCGGGGTAGGTGTGACCCAAATCAACAGTTCATTTCTATCATGTATTTGCAGTATGTGCCGATCATTTCTCGTGTTGCCTTTCATTTTCATTTCTGGTACAATATCGGACAGTTTTTAGTGTGCTCTTAAAAGTCTGTGGCGAGGGCGTCTCGCCCTTGTGTCTCGAGGCCGTCCCGGCCTTGAACAAGGGAAAGTCTGCAACGAAACAAGGGCAGGATGTCCTCGCTGGCCGCCGAACTCGACGAGAAACTCAGAAGGAAGTCGCGTGATCCGAAAGGTCTGTCAACTGAACGTCACAAGATATTGAGAGGAAGAATAGCTACCCTGGAGGCAATCCTGAGACAAAAGAAAGAGAAAGAAGGCAAGAAAGCAGAGAGGCAGAAACAAATAGCAGGCTGACATTCGGACAAAGTGATATATCCTGTGAAATCCCAGAAGGCTTTGAAAGAGCAATTAGGAGAAATTGAGCAGGAAATTAGCAAGGAAATACTGGCTAATGACGGAGTAATAGCGTTTACCTTGGCTTCTCCCTCTGCGGCGATAAAGCAAGAAATTCTCAATTCCACGCCAGATTTTTATTCAACATTTCCTTGCTTCGCTCTAAAGATAGTGGCACGACAACCTCAGCTTAGACTCAACATTCTGATGTGTGGAAAAGAAAGGTTCCTATATATAGATGGGAAAATACATAAGAGTACGAGCAGGTGGAGATGTAGTGTTGATGCTGAAGGTGGCCGGAACTCTGCCCATTGTCATTCCTGTGAAAGCAGGAATGACATGCTGTTTTTAGAATAATCGAAACAATTATTCACATTTCCCATATTTCCTATTCTTACAGCTTGCCAAGTTTGCCTGGACTACCAATACAGGTAACGGCCTTTCTGACGGCCCGGTGATTTCCAGAGCCTCTTGACTGTGGCAGCGAAATGGAAAATTTGGTAAAGGAAAGCTACAAGGTTTGACGAAATAACGACTTATGGCTGTCTCTAATTCCTTATTATACAGAGGCTTAGCTCTGGCGCTTGCGGTTGTGACAGCATTTGTTTTTTTCGGATGCCAGGTAGCCGAGGTGGAGCAACAGAGGCCGGAACCTATATTCTATCCGCCTCCGCCGGAGATGCCGCGCCTTCAGTTTCTAAAGTCCTTTTCCGGCCCTGACAATCTCGGCGGCTCGAAGGCCGGCGGTTTCCAGAGTTTCATACTCGGCGAACCGCAAACCGAGCAGGGCATCTCAAAACCTTATGGAATGGCTATTCACGATGGAAAAATCTACGTTTGCGACGTCGGCAAACGAAGAGTGGAGGTGCTCGATCTCAGGAAACGCAAATTCAGCTATCTGACAAAGGATCAGCGGCTGGTCAACCCGGTGAACATCTTCATTACCCGAGACGGCACGAAGTACGTAGCCGATCCGAGTGCCGGGGCAGTATTCGTCTTCGATAGCAGCAATAAACTAAGTGCGATCCTGGGCCGGAACCTGGGAATTTCCCCGATAGACGTGATAGTTCGCGGCCGGCAATGCTTTGTGAGCGATTACAAAAGCAACCAGATCGTGGTACTCGACATCAACACACAAATGGAACTCGCCCGCATAGGCGAAGCGGGCGCCGCTCAGCCGCAGGGAACCACGCCGGAGCTGCCGCCGGGGCAGTTTCTGCTCATCAGTGATTTGGCCCTGGATCAGCAGGG
>Ga0180437_10010581_pt1 | contig 11220 bp, 15 predicted proteins | sample SS_ome_4_FD_132410 | JGI IMG/M metagenome (GOLD analysis project Ga0180437, IMG submission 132410) | Hypersaline lake sediment archaeal communities from the Salton Sea, California, USA - SS_3_D_1 metaG | ecosystem: Environmental > Aquatic > Non-marine Saline and Alkaline > Hypersaline >... | reverse complement strand
TGATTTGGTCTTTGAGGCTTTTGTGAATCTGAATCAAACCCTCCGCCTCTAAGATCAACTCCGCCGTTCCATCCTGGCGATCCTCATCGGCACGTGCCGCTAACTCTTCTAACCGCTCCAACAGATCCTTTTCGCGGTCTACCAGGTTGATAACCGTCTGTTGTCCTTGTTCGGCATCACTCGCTAATTTTTCCAAATCCATTGCTGTATTGAAAGCCAAATTCATGTCATTCCTCCTTCTGGCTCCTAACCAGGTCTTTTCTTTTTATCACACCTTTTTTCAAAATACAATTTTCTTCCCGGTCCTACCGAGTACACGCTATCTATTATAGCACCATTGACCTTGGATGCAAGGCAAAAAGCAGTAAACTTCGACCTTTTTTTTGGCTCAATTTGCCCTCATTTCCGGCCTAGCAAACCTCAGATCTCCATTTCAATCCTCTGATAGCTCACCCAGGCCCTCTCAGGCGTTCTCAGGGCACCCTTACCCCTGCATCGCGCTTTTCCCAAAGCCCTCAGAATGGCTCCTAGAGGCTCCTAGAAGCACCCCCAAAAATTACGCTTTTAGAGGCTCGCCAGACTGTATATCGTTATCACTCAAATAGAGGCCCCACACAACCGCTGTATCCCGTATCCATCGACTAACTAACCCCATAAGACCAAACCAGCCGGATAGCGACTCACGAGTCCTATAGCCGTCTTTCTCGCGCATCCACATTGCCTCTAATTGCTCGTATATGTCATCAACATATTCTACCAAGGCTTCCCTCTTAGAAGCATTGATAATCCAGATCTTGCTACGTAGTGTTACTTGCTGTGGTTTCCGTTTCGGCATAATCGGCTTGATACAATCTGGCTTCTCCGCCAACGTTGCAAACTCCACAACCCTCTTATCTTTCAACACAACTAGAGATAGTGTTTTACTCATATCTTTATGTCCAACATTTTCATTAATCTAGCCTGGCATTTCTTACATGGTCGAAAATAACGCGCTTGCTCATTCGATAAAACTATCACCGGGTTTTTCACTGATTTCTGCTTGGCCTTCCAATTGAAAACAGAATGCACATCCACCGAACAACACAACTCTACTTTCGGTCGTTCCCCCTTGCTTCGAGAAGTACGCCTAGCTCTCGCAACAATATGTCTTACACGGCCACCCCGGAAGCTTTTCACTACCCCATTTTTGACCGCTTCCCATCCAACCAAAACCGACCGCCCCTGTATCCACTTCTCTAACCACTCTTGAGGATTGTCACATAGCAACTCAGACCTGAATTGATACAGCACCATTCCACCTAGTTTCTGTTCGGCAACCTCCGGAGGCATTACCGACTCCACAGGGAATCGCGCTACGCAACCCACTACTTCGATCCTTTTTTCATTTTCTTTGCTAAACTAACCATCGCTGGCAACATCACATCATTAATGTTCAAATCCTTTTTGCGGCATCCATCCTTGATCACTTCTATCGCCTGCATCATTTCGTCATTAGCAATTATATATAGATGGTCTCTTCCACCAAAAGAAAATACCATAAAAGAATGTGGCAAATCATTTCCGTATTTTTTGAACAGCTTGCTTACCAATGCACCAAGACCATCAACAGTCCTAACTTTACCAGTGCGTTTCTTCAATTCCCCCGCCACAGCCTTACCAGCAGTCCCAGTTTTCTCGACCGCCTCTACAACCCCCTTTGTCAGTTTTCTCCAAGCATCCGTATCGGTAAATCCAAACAACGCTTGCAACTGATCTTCACCGTATTTCTTGGCCACCTCTTCTTTGAGCTTAATGAACTTGTCTGGGTTCAGCTTACCAGCAATCACATTCAAACGAACCGTTACCAGCTTTTGCAACTCATCATCAATGAACCGTTCATCCATGATGATATTAGCCGGTATCGTTGGCCAGCCTAACGTCCGCACAGCTCCCCATCGATGCTCGCCTGCTATCAGAAGAAACTTGTCACCCTCACATGGAACTATCTGTATCGGATTGATAAAACCAACATCCTCTATCTCTTGAACCAAACGATTGAATGTAGGATCGTCCATTTCATTTGGATTCCAAGTATTGCAAGCAATCAGATCCATCGGCACATCATAAGTAGGCAACTTTTTCGATAACTTGATACCCAATAAGCGCAACGATTCATCAATAACAAATTCATCCTTAGTCGGTTTCTTTTTCTTGAACTTGGGAGGATTCTTTTTGGCTGTCTTCTTTTTCTTCATTTCTTAACCCCCTCCAATGGCTTGCGCTCTCTACAAAGCCTTATCTCAGAATCATCGCATTGATCTACCCATCCCAAATTATCCAGCATCTCTCTCAAATCGTACATCGTTGGCAACGGTTGTCTTACCAGCCCCAGTGTTTTCAGCGTGCCTTTTCGATTCCACGGCTTCAACCATCCGACCGTTTCTTCGAGCACATCCAGAAACACTGTCATCATGAATTCATCACCGAGGCTTTCGGCCACTTTTTGCACTGAATTCATCAATGGCTGGCGTTTGCCCTTGACCTCTTTTTTCAACACATTGATTCGATACGAATCATCGATACATTTGCAGATATGATTCCAAATGGAACCGAAGATCACTTCTTTGGATATTTCCTTACGAACCCTACGTATATGTTTTTTGATTTTCCTAACAGCTTTGTCGTAGTTTTCACTAATCCACACTGCAAGCTCACATGCTTCATCCTCGTTTCCAAGATTATAGAAGAAGGGATAGTCTCTGCCCAATACCTCTTCGGTGAAGGAAAGGTAGGGAAACACGCCGACCTGTCCCAAAATAAGCCGTTCAATTTCATCATAAAAAGCTACCTCATTATCAGTTGCGGATACGAACAAATGAGCACGTGCCGCTTCCAAGTAATATGAATCTCCCGATACACCGACGTTCACCTCACTCATGTAACTCACATCTCTATCGGGGAATGTCCTCTTCACTTTTGAAGAAGATGCAGTAGAAGCTACCACCGTTTCAATTCCGAAAGCAAACAGTTTCCGGTATATCGACAGAACCTTGCGGCCCTTATTCCAAGTAGGGTCACCACCATAGAACGCAGTAATTTTCTCTCGCTTAGTTGCTGTCTTCTTACAACCATCGAGATATTCCAAATTAGAACTCACGGGCCATCTAAACGCACCCTCTAAAAAGTACCCAACTAGCGACGGTCTCACATACTGGCGCAAAAATGAAACCACCTCATCTTTGTGCTGTTCGGATATGAACCCAAACTTGCTAGTGGCCAAGCTCATCGCAAACGATACAGCCGATTCCTTGTCTTTCCATTTCTGTAGATGAGATTGGCCCAGGTCCCTCACAATAATCGGCACTCGACTACGCGCCGGATCGCTCAAAAATTGACCTAGCTGTAAAGAGAACTGAACACAGTCGGTAATCACCGCATCAATAACATGCATCCCACCACGCCTGGCAAACCACGTAGCTACCTCATACGAAGAATATCCTATGATGTCATTAATAGCCGCATCCCTGGTAGTATTTCCATACACGTAATGGATACGCTCATGCGCCCTCAAACCATCCCTAACCCACGGCGGCATCACCACATACCAGTACGCCTTTTCCTTGAGTTTCACAATTGTCTCTGTAAGCAGGTACAGCTCATTAAACGAATCGCTATTGATAACAGAGGATGAACTAACGGACGGAACGATGAGAATACGACGCATGTTCTTTTGCCGGTTAGGTTATGCTTTGATGATGAGCCTACGATGCTCCATTAGGAAATCCCAAAACTGATTCACTACCTTTTTGTGAGAAGTGGACACTTTCTTTTGACCATATACATCCTCAAAGAATTTCGTGGTTATCTCCTCTTTTTGCTCTTGCTCACGTTCCGCCACTGGCTTAATAGGTTCTTGCCTTTTGCGCTTGGCCTCTTTGCTCCTACGAGATTGTCTACGAACCCCCTTGGTTTTCACTTGGGGCTTGCCCGTTTTCTTGTCTACCTCACCAGAGGCTTTTGCTTCTTTTCTCGCTGTATCCAATGCATCGGCCTGCTCATCCTTTGGCATCGATGCTAGAACACGCGCTCCGCTGGCTCCAATCTCGCCTTCCCTGATAGCGGTCTGCACTTCCGGAACTGCCTTCAAAAATTTCAAATGGTAGCTCACCCATCCCACAGATTTATTGAGAAACTTGGCGAGGTTCTCTTGAGTTTTGATTCCCTTGACCCTGCGAATACTATCGATGTTCTCTGCAATTGTCATAGGGTTCAGATCTTTACGATGGATGTTCTCTATCAACTGAGCAACAGGTTCATCTTCTTTCTTGATCTTCTTTGTTGTGGCATTGATGGAAGTACGTTTCAAATACTTATGAGCCATCAACCGACGCCATCCAGCTATCAGTCGAGATCGCCCATCCTTCATGTCTCTCACCACGATAGGTTGTAACAACCCATACTCTTCGATGGTCGCCGCCAACTCTTTAATTTCTTGCTGCTCCTCTGGCGGCAAATCCTCAAACGTGGCTGTCGCAATATCCTCGATACCAGGGATGGTTCTCACATTACCAGTAACCACAACCTTGCTGACCGCTATCATTCCCATTGTCTTCTCCTCCTTGTAGGTGCCTACCTACGCGCCTAACTACTTTCTCTACTTCTTTTCCTTCGTAACCTTTACGAGCTGATCATACACCTTGGCACCATGAACAATCTCGCCGGTCTCCTTGTCAACACAAATCATGTGTACACCCATCATTGAGGCCAGCCGATTGAAGTACGTAAATTTCTTGTTTCCGCCCTTCACTGTTTGAGCCATCGTAGTAGCTACAAAATCCTGGCAGATTAACGAAATGAGATGGCCTTTCTTTTGACTATCGGCCCGTTGCGCCGCCTCTTCCAGTGCCGTATCAACCGCCTCCAATTGGTCCTTAGCCAATTTGAAGCTCACTGTCTTCATTGCTTCCGCTGGCGGCTTCGAACCTTTCTTACCCTTGTGCAAGGCTTTTCTGGTTTGCGCTTCCAACTCGGAACCCGATAACGTTTTGGCCTTATCGATCCAATCCCAAATCTTCTCTTCACTATTTTTGTCAGTATCGCACAAATCAATCAGACACTTGCTCTTAGTCCAGTGAATACCTTTAACAGTCTTCACAATCTCTTTCTTCTTAGCAGGTGGCAACGGCTTCTTCTGATCAAAATCCATCTCAAAGTACTGATAAATCGCCATATAGTACTGAGTGGTCCTACTATTGATACCGACCTCGGCCTTCACATATGATTCCCAATCAGTGTACCCCCAATGAACATGCATCTTCTCTCTACAGATTTTGTAAAGAGCCTCAGACAACTGCCATCGAGTGAGATCAATATTCGACTTTGCATTCTGAACAACTTTTCTCAGATCCGCAAACTCTTTTAGCTTTCTCTTTTTCTCCTCCGCCGACAGGTCGACCACCTTGCCTCTTTTCTTTGGCGTCCCCTTTTTAGGCTCACTCTTTTTCGACGCACTTTTCTTACCCTTGAGGTTCACAACCTTACTTTTTTTTGTTGTCTTCTTTTGGGTAGCCATTGCCATCCTCCTTAGTTACCCTTGGATATGATAACGATGTTTTCACACCTAACCTCGGTGATGACATCATTATGCCCCTGCCTATTCATCAACTCGCCTTCGATAACGGCATAATCACCTTTTCTCATCTGGCGACGTTTAATTACTTCCACATTTCCACCATACGCATTAATCCTAATAAACACCGTCGACTTATGCCCCTGATCTATCGCAAATCTAAAACTACAAGCAGCATCCCCACCTTTTGTGGTGGCCATCAAAACATCGCTCGCTACGTGGCCTGCAACACTGCAAACATTTATCCCTTTCAAAAGTCATATCTCCTACCCCCGGATCTACAACCTGTTATTCCCTCGTTTCTAAATAGGTAAGCGCAACCGCAAGCGCCGACCAACAATGGCCCGTTACTCCGTACAAAGGCCCTGGTTTCTTTTTAGTGCCCACCTGTGGAGTCTTACCCCCTCCACTTGCAGGGAAGCGATCTATCACCGCCGCCCTAATCATTGCATCAGAAACCCTTTGTCTCTTTCCTGTTTTGGGATTTTTCACAGTTTTACAACCGCAAAGAACTATCTTCTCATCCCCACGTGAAATTCTATGGGCCTCACTACCACCATGATTGAATTCCCACGCCTCAATAAATCGACCTATCCAAATGCATGTCTCAAAAACAGATTTTCCAACTATCTGTCCCATGCCTTCAATATCTTCAATAGCACATTCAACATCATCCGTTGAATACCCGTTAATCCACTGTGTTCTCAACTCATCCAACAATTCTGAATTCTGCATTTCATCCGAGAAGATCACAAACTTATCATCCTTGTCATAGAGAACAACCCCACTCGAATCAGTACCAGGATCTATCCCTAGAACTTTCATATGCCATCCCTCTCCAAATCAAAATCATCTTTCTCGGCATTGCCGGTCACCATCGCTTCGATTTGATCTTGACTGATTCGCACGAGCTTGCACTCCGCCATATGCTCATGTGGAACCTCTAGACCATATCCTTTTCTCACCAATACCCTATCGCCAGGTTCAAGCCCTTGTACTCTGGACCCTACGGCTATGATTGTACCGACCCGATCCCATCGACTCTGCAAAACAGACATCGTACCAGGTACAAATAGGCCGCTTTTCCTTTTCACATAGGCTGGCTCTTCATCATACAGGAATAAAACTATATCGGATTTAGGTGATTTGACTTTCCCGATTAGCTTGTCTTCTACATCCTTGCGCCGTCCCATCATCTACTCCCATCTTACCCAAAAACAACATCGTAGATTGTACTAAGTTATCTTACGCACATTCAAAATGCAAGTTTCTGCATAAATTATTTTACACTAAAACACAACTCACTTAGTTGGCACTCCTTTGCCCGTGGACAGGTCTGAGATATACAACCAATGTCAGGAAGCACACCACCATCGAGTCCGTTATTCAGATCCTCCATAGGCTTACGTACCAACTGATCAAACACTTTATCCGAAGGAGGTGCCACCATCTCTCTAATGAAACTAGAATAGTCACCCCACGGACTCTTGTTCAGATAGAAAATCGAACCATACTCATCATCACACATGAACATATAGGCCCATAGCTGAACATCATGCTTGGGTTGCACCCTCTTTATAGTATTGAACCGAGTACTCGTAAAACTCTTCATATCGCCCAATATTCGACTGTACCCTGCTAACTTATCCCATCCGTCCGGATGCCCCTTAATCATCAAACGATCATCGAAAAGCTCCCACTCCATAAAGACAATATCGCTTTCAATCCCATCACTCTCTGCTTCGGAACACGGCATCGCCGTTGCTCCGCAATCTCCACACTTGGACGGCATTTGAGCAAGCTTCCCTCGATTCTTTCCCGGTATAGGTGCTTTTGATAGCTTGGCCTTGTCTGTATTCCATCCGCACTTCACACACTCCCACGCTCCGAGCCATTCACCCATTGGACCCAAATAAACATTGCGATACAGGTAATGAAAAGCATGCCCAATATCAAAAGTGATCTGCAACCCAGGTGGATTGTCATCACCGCGAATGATCTCGTATCGATTCGCTAAGACCTCTTCTCTTGGACACAAATAAGGTAATGAGCTTGCACGAAAATAATCACCGGGCTTCATCGGCTCCTTTATCCTCTTGCCCCGCTTCGTCGCATACTCGAACAGCCGATGTCCCACTTCCTTCTGCCTGCCCTGATTCAAGCTCTCCACTACATCCTTCAGCGCCATTGTCTACATCCTCCGGAACTTCACCGTTCCTTGCTTTCTCACTAAATCTCTTCAACCATCTAAATATATAATCCAGAATCGACTTGGCAATCCCTATATCCGGATTACTGGTTATTCCCGCTGGCTCAAACCTGGTATGCTCAAACTTGTCAATATAAGTATCGACAGGAATACCACACTGGAGTCCAAGGCTAATAGAAATTGCAAAGGCATCATAAACACCGCTCAACCTACTACCCTCTTTACCAATCTTAATAAATATCTCGCCCAATTTCCCATCATCAAAAAAACCAACCGTCAAGTAAACATTGAGATCAACAGTGACCTCTACAAGTTTGCCATCCTTTACAATTAACCGCTTGTCCCCATCCCTGATAACAAATTTGTGAGTAACGCTTTTACGCTCATCTGGCAATCGTACACGCTCCGGCTCTTTCGGAGACAAAACTTTTGCCAACACCATTTGATCATCCATCAGCTACCTCACTTCACGTACTTCAAATCAAGATCGTAAAATTCCTTCATTGCTTTCTTGATTCTCTTTACTCTTGGAGATTTATTTTCGGGCTTGCCAAACCCCCAATTACCGAACTTGCTTCTACACGTTTTCTTCCAAGCCAGCTCAAAGAAATCCCACATGTCATCACTTTCAAGAGTGGCCGCATACACTTTCTTGAACAGCCTATATGTAGCCGCTGGATGATTCTGCCATAGATTGAAAAACAAGGCCGGAGCTGGTGTCTCCCATGTATCCGTCAACAACTGCTCAATCGTACCAATGTTTCCCAATGGAGGTCGCTTGAACCGCATTTGTCTCTTCAATTCGGTCTTTGCAAAATGCACCTGTGCTTCCGGAACACCAAATTCATGAGCCATATCAGAAAACAACCTGGCCAATCTTAGAGCATGATCTTTCTGTTTTTTGAAAGAAGTATAAATTGTACGTCCCATACAAATGTCATCAATACGTTTTTTCTGTGCCTTGACCTGTGGACGCAAAACTTTGTAACCAGAGTCTCCCATAATATCAACAAACTGACCCCCTGTGATTTTGAAACCAAACGGAACAAACACCTGTCTGTCCCCCTTAATCCTACACACAGAATCAAACAAGGTCCCTTCCCTCTCCTCTTCAAAATCATAATCTGGAATCGACTTGAAAGATTCCAAAAGCTTTTGCAACCGTCCACTTGTGAACGTCCACTGTTGAAAGCCCCAAGTTATGCCCGTACCATCATAGGATACAACCGTGTCATGGTTGCCCTCACACCGCGCCACTACACCTAACACCTTATCCCATACCGTCCACGGCTCCGGAGGGTTGTATCTGAGATTCCCCATAGACTTAGCGCCTTGATGACTTTTCCATTTGACCCATTGAATCTTCATCTCACTTCTCCTTTTAACCCGTTGGCGCTTCGTCGAATTCTATATCAGTCAAAAGCTGATACACATCTTGAAACGCTACCGATGTCTCAAAAATGGTCGCATCTGGCTTCATGCGATCTAGATTATGCACAAGCTCCTCGGTCTCCGCTATCCACTCTCTAATGGTCGACTCGCGCCACGCCATCTTGTAGTAGGGCCATCCTATAAACTTCTCCACAAGCCACTCTCTGGTCTTCTCGATGATGTCTCCATGCCGCCACATATTGATGGCAATGTTCATCGAGTACCCACGCATTTCTAAATGCGCTCTAGGTGATGGCCACGGTACAAAGAAAATCAAACACACCAACGCCATTAACCACCAATTACTAAACCAGATAGCTAGGAGGGCCACCAAGGATAACAAGCCAAGCCACTGCGGAGCCGCATACAGTATCTTAAACATCACAGGCGCTTTGTCATTATCCAAAATATGCACGTACTCATGCGCCAGTATTTTAAACGCCTTCCACTTGTTTTCTTCTACAAATTTCCTCGACGGAAACTTGACCAAATCACCAAGCGTAGTTGTGTACTTTGTCATGTAATCACGATTGAAGAATATAAGGAACCCAATGATCTTCGATAGGATACTTTCGTCCTTATACTGAATTCTAAAGCCTGGTATTCGACTCCTGATAATCGCACACAGGGCATCGAACAACTGATCATCCGTCGACGCCCCATAAGCCCATGATGCTTTTGGCATGATGTTACCGCCTTGTTATTTTTTCTTGGTTGCTGATTTCTTGTCTTCTTTCTTCTCGGTCTTCTTTTTCTTTGGCCTATTGCGTGTACCCCGGTTAACCTTACCCATTTTCAGAACAAGCCCAACCAACAAAGTACGGCATCGATCACACACTACCTCATAGTCTACCAAAACACTGTCAGCATCCTGTTCCGACGCACCAACTTCAACCAACTTAAAAGGACCAGTATTTTCCGCCTGCTTCTTTGACGATACAACCTCATTATCAGACCCAAGCTGTTTCTTCGAAATCAAAAGCTCGCATCGATCACACCGCTCTTCCACAATCCTTAATTCCTTCACTGCCATGACATCCTCCTCATTTGCCAGATAATATCCGACGCTTGATCAATTCTTTTCTCCACGGATCTTTTCCATACTCTAGCGATATATCGCCATTCTTTAGGTACACATGTTTCGGACCATACTTGTCTGGACTGTCGAACCTCAATGCTACCCTAGTAGTGCTTTCAATCCTTCGCAAAACCAACTGTATAGCCGCCCACTTCTTTAAGTTGTCCGCATAAGCATCCATCTCTTTACGATGCACATAAAAGAATAGTCGACAATATATCACAATGGACGGACGCTCAAACCCCATCTTCTTCACTTTCTTGAACGACTCCACAATCCGATCATCGACGTGCCCTATTCGTTTTTCGTTAGCCTCTTCCAAGGGCCATACAACCTGATCAACGGGCACCTCACACACCTTGCCATCTATCTCCATAACTCGTAAGACATAGCCAGCTCGGTATCCAGGGTCTTCGATTTCATCCGACCATCGCTCACCCCATTGAACAAGGCTCTTTACCTCCGCGTCCAATTCCTCTAATTGAGGCTCGGAAGCATCCTTAATCAATTCTGGGTACGCATCAAAAATATGTTTTGTCAGTATCATTTGATTGCCTCTGCTATTAATTGGGCCAATACCTTTTCGCCCTCATAGCTCAGATGCAGACCATCGCCAGCATCGTATTCTTTCTTCAATCGCCTTCCAAACGGACCTCCCAACGATGATGTCTCCACAACCGTTGCAGGGTCATACGCAAACCGCTCGCCATCCAGCCATTCATTCACACCCAATGAACAATCGTAACCATACTCACGATAACCAGCCCACGGATGATGTTTCACAAATACGGCCTCTACATTGGCCTCTTGAATCTCATATATCAGGTTCTCAATATGTTCGATAATCCACGCACTGTTCTCTGTATGATGATGCCCCATCAAACAATCATTGAT
>Ga0180437_10010580_pt1 | contig 11220 bp, 7 predicted proteins | sample SS_ome_4_FD_132410 | JGI IMG/M metagenome (GOLD analysis project Ga0180437, IMG submission 132410) | Hypersaline lake sediment archaeal communities from the Salton Sea, California, USA - SS_3_D_1 metaG | ecosystem: Environmental > Aquatic > Non-marine Saline and Alkaline > Hypersaline > Sediment... | reverse complement strand
CAGGTGTCCCATACGACCTTCGCGGTCTCTTCGGTACCAGAACTTGATGTATTCGTCGAGGTATCTGCGGTTGCGGAGCCATCGGGCCTCGCAGATGTGATGGCCGAGGGCGCAGCTTATGGTGTTGTATTTTCCGGAGTGGCCGACTTTCGTCAGGAATTCGGTGAAGACGAAGCCGTCCGGAGTGTTTTTCAGATGCTTGCGTAAGGTCCACCAGCGATAGTAGTAGATCTGCTCGAGTGCGGCATCGGGACATTCAAAGAGGGGGACATTGGCTTTGATCCAGTCCCATGACCCGGCGTTTGGGACGAAGTTGACGACGGTTTCTTCTTCCATCGAGTTGAAGTAGTCAACGTGGTGTTTGAAGGCGTCGGGTTTCAAGACGAGTTTCGGCGCCGGCTGAGCGTCCGCGGGCTCGCGCGGCAGCCAAACGGCCATTTCACCTGCGCCACGGTTCGCCCAGGTGTAGTAGGGAACTGCGACAAGGGCCGGTTCGTCGCCGGTGATGACGATGACGCCGTCGAGCAGGTCGGGTCTGAATTCTGCCTTCAATCGCGCCGAGTCGGGCAGGGCGAGATTGCGGGTGTACCCACCGTTGTCGGCCCATTCGGCGCAGTAGACGATGGGGCCGCGCTGAAGTGCGACTTTGCCTGCGTTATCGGCAACTTTTTTGTGGGCGAGTAAGCGGCGTATCGGCATCGGCAGGACCAGTTCGATTATGTCACCCTTTTCCCAGTTGCGTTCGATTCGGGCAAATCCGTTCCTGATATCGGGGGCAAGTGCCCTGCCGTTGAGCTTTAGTGTCACTTTTTCGGGGCTTTTGTTCATGAATCGGTACAGGTCGCCGGGGACCGGTTGATTCTGCGCCCAGCCGGGTATTCGAAGGTTGATTGCGAATACGGCGGGGTGCTGAGGGTTGATGGTTATCTTTATCTGCCCGTCCCAGGGGTATCGGGTTTGCTGGTTGAGCGTCACGTTGTTGTTGGGCATTTTGACGGTTGCATCGCCTTCGATGAAGAGATTGACGTAGATGTCCCGGTCGCGGTGTGCGTAAGCAAAGCCGGGAATTGAGGCCATGAAGCGGAGAATGTTGGGCGGACAGCAGGCACAGTCGAACCATGGCCGGCGGTTTTTGCCGTCGGAGGCGAGCGGATTTTGATAGAAGAAGGCATCGCCAGTGAGGGAAACACCGGAGAGGAAGCCGTTGTAGAGAATTCGTTCGAGGACGTCGATGTATTTTGCGTGGCCGTTGGCGAGGAAGAGTCGATGGTTCCAGAGTGCGTTTCCGATTGCCGCACATGTTTCGTTGTATGCGGTTTTGTTGGGCAGTTCGTAATCGTCACCGAAGGCTTCGCCGCCGTGTCGGGCGCCGACGCCGCCTGTTATATGGAGCTTTTTCGAGACTACGTTGTGCCATATACGGTCGGATGCGTCAATGTAGCAGCGCAGGCCGGTGAGGGCGCCGACGTCGACCATTCCAGAGTACATGTATGTTGCGCGGACGGCGTGTCCGACGGCCTGTTGCTGTTCGAGGACGGGCTTGTGGTCCTGGCTGTATTCGCCGTAGAGTTCGCGGCCGTCGGGTCGGCCCCGCTGGTCGAGGAAGAACCTTGCGAGATTGAGGTATTTTTCGTTTCCAGTGACGCGGTAGAGTTTAACGAGGCCGATTTCAATTTCCTCATGTCCTGGGGGCGAGTTGAGGCCTTCGGGGCCGAAGACCGAATCGATGTGATCGGCAAGTTTTGCTGCAACATCGAGAATTCTCTTTTTTCCGGTGGCCTGGTAGTATGCGGCGGCGGCTTCGAAGAAATGGCCGGCACAGTAGAGTTCGTGTCTTACCCTGATGTTTGTCCAGCGGTCGTCGGGTCTTCGCTTCGGGACAGTGTAAAAGGTGTTGAGGTAGCCATCCTGCCACTGTGCGGAGGCGATTTTTTCTATGAGAGCGTCGAGGTATTTTTCGAGGTCGGCATCGGGATGGGCCGCGAGCACATAGGCGGCGCCTTCAAGGACCTTGTAGACGTCGGAATCGTTGAAGTATTTGCCTTCGAAATCACCCTGCATAAGGCCGGCGGCCTTTTCGAAGTTGGTGATTCTGCCGGTCTCCCGGCATTTCTTTAAGTTATGGCCGAGGGTAACGGCGCGGTTGGTTTGCAGCCTCGCCGCCCAGAAACCACCATTTGGGTCGACGCTGGTAAACGAGACGGGCGTGAGAGGATAATCAGCGCAAGCCGGCGCGGTCGCAGGACCAAAAGAGAAGCACAGCGTAACGAACAGAGGCGTAAAGAGGATGTTTGCTTTCTTCATTTCGACAGCTCCTTTCAATAAGTGCTTGAAGAGACCAACCATGTGACAGCAAGACCGCGGTTTGCAAGTCTTGCTGCCAGCAATGATTATAATGTCCAGTGTGGATTTTTCCAGTCCCAGGAGAAAGGAAGAATCGGTGCTGTGAGGGATGAGCGGTTGGAATGGGAGTTTGGCCGGTTTTGTGTCGAACTCAAGCGGTCAGGCTACCGGCTTACTTGAGGCTCCGGCGTTTGGCCAAGACATCGATTATGACGACGACAAGGATAATGAGGCCGGTGACAATAGGGCGATACGTGGCGCCGGTACCCTGATGCGTGAGGAGGTTGTCGATGACCTTAAGGAGGAGCACGCCTGTGAGAGTCAAACAGGGGCCCCCACTGCCGCCGCCCAGGGGCGTTCCGCCGACAATTACGCTTGCGATTACCTCGAGTTCCTTGCCGATGTGTCCTTCGGCCTGTGCGGTAGTTGCGACTGCGAGATAAATAGCGGCGGCGACGGCACAGGTGAAGCCGCACAACATGTATGTTGAGGCTTTGATTCGACGTGTATTGACGCCCGCGAGCCAGGCGGCTTCTTCGTTTCCACCGACGGCGAAAACATAGTGGCCGTAGCGGGTAAGTCGGAGCAGATATACGCCGATAAGAAAAACAACCAGAAAAATTATGATGGGCAAGGAAATCTGGTGCTCGCGGCCGAAAACGGGTATCCGGGCATCGTATATAAAGGTGAAGCTGTTACGAAGGTTGATGTCGGCGACCTGCAAAGCCTGTCCGCCTTTTGTGAGGATGAGCGCAAGGCCGCGAAAAACGAGCATGGTACTAAGGGTAACGACGAACGGATTGACTCCTACATATGCGATAAGCACACCATTTACAGCCCCGAGAGCAATTCCAACGGCGGCTGTGGCAAAAAGGGCGAAGACAACAGCCGTCATGTGGCCATACGGTGAAAGGGCATTAATTACCAGCACAAGAACAACGGTGCAGACGGCGACCGTTGAGCCGACCGACAAATCGAAGCCTCCGGCGATCATAATAAACGTCATGCCGACGGCGATAACGGCCAACGGGGCTGCGTTACTCAACAGGTTGTCGACGAGGTTTCTCCATGTCATGAAGTTTTCCAGGTTGAAAGAAGCATAAATGCAAAGACCTATGAGCAGGGCCAAAATAGTGACTCGCTGCAACGTTCGAAACGACAGGAAGCTTCGCTGACCGAGCGTGTGGGAACGGGGCGGGTCTTTTGTCATTCGAGCTTCTCCTTTCCTGTGCACAGTGCGAAAAGGGTGTCTTCGTCGGTTCCGGGGCCGGCCGTTTGCCGGGTAATACGTCCCTCGCGGATGATAAGTATTCGGTCTGCGAGTTCTGCGATTTCAATGAGTTCGGAGGATATGAGTATTATTGCTTTACCGGCGCATGCCAGGTCCATTATAATCCTGTAGATCTGGGCCTTTGTGCCGACATCGACGCCCTGGGTAGGCTCGTCGAAGATGAGGACGTTTGCGTCGGCTGCGAGCCATCTTCCGACGACGACCTTCTGCTGGTTTCCGCCACTGAGGTTTTGGATGTTCATTTCGGGGCGCGGCGGATCGATATTCATTCGGCAGATCATACGATTTGCTGCGGCAGTGAGTCTTTTTGGTGATTGAAATCCGAGGGCAGCGCCCAGGCGGTCGAGTATCGTGATGTTGAGATTCTCGCTGACGGTTCGTCCGGTGATATTTCCCTGCTGCTTTCGGTTTTCGGGCAGCATGCCGATGCCGAGTTTGCGCGAGCCGACGGGGCCGCGGCGCTTCACAGGCACTCCCCGGAACCGGACTTTTCCGGAGGCTTTGTCGGCCCCGAAGACGGCGCGGACGATTTCGGAGCGTCCCGAGCCGACAAGCCCGGCTATACCGAGAATCTCGCCCGAGCGAACTTCAAAGGCTATGTTCTCGAAGGCGCCCGCTCGGGTAAGGCCTTCGACTTTAAGAAGAACCTCGCCGGGTGTATTTTTCTTTTCGGGGAAAATCTCCGATAGTTCGTGACCGAGCATCATTTTTGTAAGGTCGGTGATTCGGCAGTCGGTGATTTTTCTTGTTCCGACAACGAGGGCGTCGCGCAGGACGGTGACACGATCGGCGATTCGGGGCAGCTCTGCGAGGCGATGTGAGATGTAAACGATGGCAAGGCCTTTGCGCTTGAGTTCTGTCATAACTGTGAAGAGCCTTTCGACGTCCTCAGAACCGAGCGAAGCGGTAGGCTCGTCGAAGACGAGGAGCTTGACTTTGCGTTTCAGGGCGGCGGCGATTTCGACCATACACTGTCGTGCGGTGCTGAGTCGGCCGACCGGCAGACCGGGGTCAAGGTCGAAACCGAGATAATCGATGACGCTTTTCGCACCGCATGTTATCGAAGTGCGGTCGAGTCTGCGCGTCCAGGGCTTGCACTTTTCGTCACCCAACATGATGTTCTCGGCTACGGTGAAGTTCGGCAGGATGCTCAGTTCCTGGTAGATGACGGCGACACCCATGCTGCATGCCTGTCGCGGGCTGGTTATGCGGACGGTGCGGCCGTCGAAGGTGATTGAGCCTCGATAATCCGTGAAGCGTCCCGCCAGGACATTCATCAGGGTCGATTTACCGGCGCCGTTTTCCCCGATGAGGGCGTGGACCTCGCCGCGGCGGACATCGAAGTCGACATGGTCCAACGCCCGGGTGCCGGAGAAGTCCTTGACAATCCCCGTCATTTTCAGGACAAGTTCTTTTTGCTCTGTATTAGTCGACGGTGACAATTGTCTCTCCAATGTAGTTGTTCGTAAGGTTTCTGCAAAATCGAAGGTCAGGCATACTATGGGAAGAAAAAACGCTATTTGGCGGGTAAACGGCATTTGTCATTTTTCGATTTCCGTAAAGAAAATAAAATCGGAACTGTTCTGCTCGGGCAGGTTCACCTCGAGACCAGATTCGGTCAGCTTTTTTCCGGTTATCTTTGCCCGTTTCACGGAGCCGTCGACCGATGTTACCGAGTAGAGCTTTGTCGTGTCGAGGCCGCGTAAGACAACGTGTTTGCTTTTCAGACGGGTTTCAGGTCTAAAAACGATCAATACTCCCCTGCCGGCATCGGGGTCGAAGTATTCGATGCCGTCCCAGCTCTTTCCATCGGGTCTGGGCAGGAGATGATACAGGTTCGCCGATGCAATCAACGGGCGGAGGTGGTTCTTGTATAAAGTGAACTGCTGCTTTGCCGCAGTTCGCTGAGCGGGGCTCCATTGGGTGGTGTCGGTCTGCACGGAGCAGCAGCCGAGCCGAGGATTGTCACTTCGATATGTGAAACTCAGCCGTCCGTTTGTAGATGCGACGCCGATATATTTCCAGTTGACGTTGTGCCGGCGACCATCGACTTCGACCATTGCGGGAAGGTCAATTTCCGAAGTTGCTTCGATCCAGTTGCAAGAGGGCGAATCACCTGTCGAAGAGGCCGGGTGACAGGCAGCTATCATCGGCTGAGCATCGAACGGACAGACAAAACGCATGTAAGTGTCATCGGTGCGAATTACGTGGATATCAGAGGAATGCTCGGTTCGGCGCGGTAAATCGACCGCAATATCATAGTGTGTGTTGTCAGCACCGAGAACCGGAGTTGCGGCTAACAGGCAGAGCAGCGAACAATAACTTGCCTTGTACATTCGTTAAATTATAGTGAACAAGCCTTGTAAATCAAGGCGGGTGGACGGATGTGGTCTGTGATGGGGGTGCTTCACACCAGCCATGGTGCTCGCATTGATTCTGATAGGAGGAGTTTGTTTGCCTGGGGGTCGTTTGTGAATTGCTCTTTCTGTGGGTCCCATTTAACTTTTTTCCGGAGGAGACAGGCCAAGTAGCCGAGGAAACAGACGGAAGTCGAGCGGTGTGCGCGTCTATTGGTGAGCATGTCCGGTGTCGCCTTATTACGGCTTCGAGGAAGCTCTTGTCGCCACTTCGGTTTCGAAGAGGTGAGTTTCGTCAGGGCGAATCACCAAACGAATGACGGATTTGGGACGAGCGTCCCTTGTTCCGGTGTAGTCGATGTGAATTCAGCCCTCTGTGCCCACGAACCGGATGTCGTGTTTGTTTGTGCTCTGGTCGGTCTGGTTGACAGTGAGGGCGGTGATGTCAAGTTCCTTCCTTTTCCATTCGTTGTTGGAATTGTCTCCACGCCTGCATCGAGCGGGTCAGGTTTTCCCGTGCGTTGCCCTTTATTCCGTAACCCTGCAGGCCTATCGGGCCGTCGTATCCGAGTTGCCTGAGTGTTCTTAAAAACGTGTAAGTGTCGAATGAGCCGCGGTCGAGCGTCTGGATGAGGCGGTCCCATTTCATATTTTTGGTATCGCCGGCATCGGCGCCGTTTATTGTAACAACGAACAGGTGGGGCATGGCCGATTTCATAAGCTGCTCCATGTTATCGGCGCCTTCGACTCTCAGCCAGTGACAGAGATTGAAAGTGGCGCCAACATTTTTGCGGTTCACTTTTTCTGCAAGACGGACGCCGTCATCGACGCGCTCGACCCACGAATTAAGATGCGGATAAAACGCCACTTTAAGCCCGGATTTTCCGGCCATATCGGCGATTTCACGTATTATCCTGACGGCGTGGGCGTCACCGGCGGGGTCCGAGGGCTTGAACTGCCGGCTCGAAAGCGTCAGCCACAGCAGCACGTCCTTTCCCCTTAAGCGTTTAATCGTCTCCGGCAGAGCCGGGGCATAATGTTCGCTGTCAGGGTCAATTCGCACATGCAGATATGTGTTGAACAGCTTAAGGTCTCGCTTTTCGAGTTCCTCGAGCATCTTGTCTATCCCGTCCAGGCCCATGTACCCGATACCGTCGTAGCCAAGGTCTTTTAGCATCTGAGCCTGTTCGGCAAGCGAGAGATTATTCCGGTCCGTCCCCGTGTTCATCGCGAAGAAGGGGTTATTCAGGCCGGGTTTGAGACTTTTGTTTTCCGAAGAACACGACGAAAAAAGGGCACACACTACAAGTAGAACAGCAACACCCAAAACTGCCATCGCACTTCTCATATTCTGTCTCCTTGTCATTTCACGTTTTTCACATTAATTTCCATGGGCTTCGCATCGGGCGTGAAAGCATTCTGTTAGCTTCGGGTTCTTCGGGGAAGATTTCTTTTTGAGGGTCCCATTTTAGCTTCTTTCGGAGCATCATTGAGATATTTCCGAGATGCATGACCGAGCAGCAACGGTGGCCGGTCTCGACGGGGAAGTAGGGGTCTTTGCGGCTCTTTACGCAGTCGAGGAAGTTTCTGTGCTCGCCTGCGGGGCAGGTGTAGAGGTGTAGCTCTTCAGGGCCGATGAGGGAGTTCAGGATTTCAGGGCTGCTCGCATCGAGTTTGCCTCGCCAGCCTCTGTTGCCGACCCAGCCATCTGTTCCGTCGAAGCGGATGTCACAGCCGTGTGATTCGATGATGAGCGTGACGCCGTTGGCGTATTTGTAGACAATGTGGAAGTGTGTGGCCGTGTTATAGAGTCCGTCTCGCGGGAAGAGGCCCTTTCCTTCAATTTCGACGGGGCCTGTGTTTTCGGTGTCGTTTCCCCATTGGGCGGTGTCGACCTGGTGGGCGCCCCAGTCGGTAAGCTGGCCTCCGGAGTAATCGAGTATCCAGCGCCAGTTCCAGTGGATTCTGCCGGGTGTGTAAGGCGCCCAGGGCGCCGGACCCAGCCACATATCGTAGTCAAAACCTTCCGGGACGGGCTGGGGGCTGTGGTTTTTGTCGGGGACGCGCCTGACGCTGTGGCCGCCGGGCAGCTTCACGTGGATTGTGTGGAGCTTTCCGATCCGCCCGTTACGGACGAGTTCGGCCATGCGGTGATAAACGGATACGGAGCGGTCTTCGGTGGAGGTTTGATAGATGCGGCTGTGGCGTTTGACGGTTTTGCTGAGTATTCTGCCCTCAGCGATGGTGAGGGTAGGCTTTTCACAGCAGACGTCTTTTCCGGCCTTTGCCGCGGCGATAGACATCGGGACGTGCCAGTGGTCTGGTGTCGAAATCATTACGGCGTCAATGTCGCTTCCGGCCAGGACTTCGCGGAAGTCGTTGTATGCGTGACAATCGCTGTTGCCGTATCTGGCGTTGACAATGTTACGTGCTCTTTCGCGATGGTCGCTGTCGACATCGCAGACGGCGAGGACGTGTGCATCATCGTTGGCGAGGAAGTTCTTCAGATTGACGCCTATGCCGTGGCCGCCGACACCGATACAGGCAATGGTGATACGATTGCTCGGTGCGACGGCGCCGGCTTTTCCGAGCGCTGAGGAACGCACTAAATATGGGAAACCGATTGTGCCAGCGGTAACAGCCGCGGTTTTCTTCAGAAATGCCCTGCGGTCAAAAGGTGTTTGTGCAGCGATTCTAAAAGCTCGACGTGTCATATTCCCCTGCTCTCCTGCAGCGCTACGATCCATACGTTTCTATATGCGACGTAGCCGTGATCGCCCTGGAGCATCAGCGGGCCGGTGGGCTTTTCGTCGCTGTAAGCGGCCGCCCGTGTCGGCCCTGTCAGTTCGACGCTTTTGTGGACAACAACGTCGTTGTGGCGGACCTGTTCGAATCGGGCGTTTGCGGTTTTGTTGCCTTCGTCGTCAAATCGCGGCGCCCTGAAAACGACATCGAAGCTCTGCCATTGACCGGGGGGGCGGCTGGCATTTACAAGGGGCGAATGTCCTTCGAAGCCTTTGGGCGTTCTGTTTTTGTCCCATCGCTGATAGATTCCGGCGCATTCTATACCGGGGTACTCGGATTCTTTCACACCATAGCTGTCGTAGATCTGTAATTCGTATCGTCCCATGAAGTATACGCCGGAGTTAGATTTTTCCGGGATCATGAACTCGATGTGCGCTAGGATGTCACCGAAGCGCTCTTTGCTGAACAAGTTCACAGTTCTGCCGTCAGGTCCGTTGATGATGATTCCCGCACCCGGGTCCGTGGCGATTTTTTTTGTATTGGCCGGGTCCATTACGGCCTTGCCGACAACCTGCCACTGGCCCGTGTCATCGCGGAAAGCCGAAAGGTCTTTACCAATGAGCGGGATTTTTCGCGGCGCCTCGGTGGATGCTCGTTGACCGTCTCCGGTGCCGCAGCCGGAAAGCAGTGCGAACGAAAGCACGATTGAGATAAACACATTAAGCAAAAGGTTCTTGTCCATATTCTTCCAAGCCTCGTTCTTTGAAATTTTTTTGCGCCGAACTTCCCTCGCGGTCAGACTTTCCGTGGGAAGATGGTTCGCAGGTATCGGGCGTTTTGGGTGTAGCTTTCTTCGAGGCCGAGTGGTTTTGCGCCTTCGATTTGTATCCAGCCGCGGTAGCCTGCGTCATCCATCGCCCGTCGGACTTCGGGGAAGTCGACTTTTCCCTTTCCGAAGAGGTACTTATAGTCCTTTGCATGGAACTCGCAGAGATTGTCGGCCCCGAGTGAGCGGATTTCCCCGTAGATGTCATATCCGGCCTTGTGGCTGTTTCCGACGTCGTAGTATACTTTGACGTTCCGCGAGCCGACGCGGTTTATGATTTCCATGTGCTCTCGCGCACTGAGCCACGATTCGATTCCGACGACGACGCCTGCTTTCTCGGCTTTTGGTGCAATCCGACAAAGTCTTTTGACGACGACATCGGCACCCTCCTTGTCATTTCGCAGGTCGGCCTTACCGAAAAATGGGAGCATCACGATGGGGACGTTCATGGCCCGGGCGACGTCGATGCTGTCGGCGGCCCACTCTTCAGCGCGCGGGTCGCTTTTGTACGGTACGCCGTTGAGGTCGAGCAGACAGAGGGACGCAATTTCCATACCGTTTTCCCCTGCGGCATCGAGGAACTGTTTCTGGATGTGGGGTTTTCGCAGATGCATGTTGTTCTTGACGCCGCCGGTATTTACCTGGACGCCGTCAAGTCCGATTTTCCTGGCTACCGCGAACGAGCCCGGGTCCGAACTCTTGCCGAGCGCCCAGTCGCACGCGCCTATCTTAAAGCCCTTGTAGCACGGTCTGTGCATGATCGATTCTGATTGACACGAACCGGCGAGGCAGGCGAGTGAGAGTCCGGCTGCCGCACGTGCGGAATTGAACATCATCTCACGGCGAGTGATTCGTGGTTTTCGCATATTTCTGTCTCCATATCAGACTCAGGTATTTGCTTCTGTGAGGTCCTGCTGTTTTGCCTTTGACAGTATCATACTTTCAGGCCCTTCAACCTAGGTTGGAATCTTTCGGTAGACTTCATCATGCCGGCCCAGTAGACCTTTTCCTTTTTGTAAGCGGCGGTTCTTCCGAGGATGGTGAGCAGGTTGCTTCGGACGCTTTCAGCAACGGTTCTGTTTTCGTACCGGCTGTTGACGATGTTTTCGCGGAATTCGGCGATGTTTGTGAGAGGGCCCTGTTTGTATATTTCGTTGGTTTCGCCGCCGCGATAGAAATTGTCACCTCGGATGAGGACCTGTCCGCCGTACTTTGTCTCAAGCACGCCCTTTGACCCGAACATACGGTTTATGATTCCGCCGGGTGTGTCGTAGCCTTTGAACTGCTTGGAGCTGAAACTGACACCGACGTTATCGGGGTATTCGAAGACCAGTGCAAACCAGTCCCAGCAGTCGCCATTGTGCTGCCGGACTTTTCGTCCGCCCATTCCGACGGCTGAAACCGGCTCGGTGTTCATTATCCAGTTGGTGACGTCGAGCGCGTGGATGTTCTGTTCTGTGATGATGTCGCCTGAGAAGTTGCGGAAGAGGCCCCAAGCTCGCAGGCGATTTTCCGGGTTCAGCGGGTCGTCCTTTATAAACTCGGCGCCATGCTGCCAGGTCTGGCCTGTGTGATAGACAGACTCACCGAAGGCAAATCTGCCAAGGTCGCCTGCGTGCACGCGTCGGAGCGCTTCCCGGTAGAACTCGTTGGCCCTT
>Ga0180437_10010574_pt1 | contig 11224 bp, 8 predicted proteins | sample SS_ome_4_FD_132410 | JGI IMG/M metagenome (GOLD analysis project Ga0180437, IMG submission 132410) | Hypersaline lake sediment archaeal communities from the Salton Sea, California, USA - SS_3_D_1 metaG | ecosystem: Environmental > Aquatic > Non-marine Saline and Alkaline > Hypersaline > Sediment... | reverse complement strand
CACTGACAGCTTAATGAGTGGTTGACCGTTAGCCTATGACGAAATCGGTCGTTTTTGTCAAGCAGTTGCCCCTCTAGCTTTGCTGGCGTCCCTGGCTGGATTCGAACCAGCGACCCATTGCTTAGAAATTCTGTGGTCTGGGCGTGATGCCTGTGTGATGAGACGAATCGCAATGCCCAAGCTATCCGAGGCATTCAATTAGGGAAGGAATCACGAGCCCAGGTGTCTCTGACCGAGGGAAGAGGGATGCATGTTTCTCTGAGAGAAGCATGACCCAAAACCGTACACAAGATAAGGGATGCCATGTCGTAGCCTAGCTACTGGGCCCCCCACAATTTAATTGACTCAGTTATACCCCTGGCAGCCCAAAGATGCCTGCAAAAATCATACAGCCTGCCGGAAAACCACCCAGGTTATGGGTCAGCCCTAACTTGGGGTCCTTTATCTGGCGTTGACCAGCCTTGCCCTGAAGCTGTTTATACATCTCATAGATCATCCGTATCCCGCTGGCGCCAATAGGATGGCCGAAGCACTTCAAGCCGCCGTCAGGCTGCACCGGCAATTTGCCATCCAGATCGAAGAAACCGGACTCAATATCATCCTTCACCTTACCCCGGGGGCTAAACATGAGGTCTTCCATAGTAACTGCCTCGGTGATAGAGAAGCAGTCATGCACCTCGGCCATGCTTATCTCCTCGCGGGGGTTTTTTATCCCTGCCTCCTCATAGGCCGCTTGCGCAGCGTGGACAGTAGACTCAACATGCGTGTAGTCATATTTTGTGCTGGCATTCCCATCAACAGGGGGGGCGCAGATCTGTAGCGCCTTGACATACACCGGGTCTTTCCTCATGCTCTTGGCTATCTCAGGTGTGGTAATGATGGCTGCCGCCGCCCCATCGCTGACGCCACAGCAGTCGAACAATCCTAGAGGCCAGGCAACCATAGGGGCATTTAGTATTGCCTCCATAGATACTTCCCTCTGGAAGTGAGCCTTCGGGTTTAACGCGCCATTACGATGGCTCTTCCAGGAAACCCTGCCTATCATATGTTTGCCTTCCTCATAGCTCAGGCCGTATCGAGCGAAGTATGTAGTTGCAAGCAGAGCGAAACTGCCTGGAGCAGTGCCTTCCGGCGACAATACATGACTGGGATTAGGTTGCGCTCCACCCAAGCCGCTAAGCCCGGTGTCCTTGAGTTTTTCAACGCCAATGGTCAGCACCATGTCGTAGATGCCAGCGGCTACTGCATAGCAGCCATTCCTGAAGGCTTCCGAGGCTGTGGCGCAGGCGTTTTCCACCCTGGTGATAGGAATATATTGAAGCCTTAAGGGTCCGGATAACATCATCCCGGTGGCTCCTGAGCCGGTGGTTCCCACCCAGGCAGCCTGAATATCATCAGGCCCTATCCCGGCATCTTCGAACGCCTCATAGGCGGCATCCACAAGCAGGTCATCGGCGCTGGCTTCCCAGCGTTCCCCAAACTTGGTGCATCCCATGCCAATAATGGCAACTCTATCCTTAATACTTCCTCGCATTCTCTTCTCCTCCTTGGTTTTCGCTTTAATCTCTTAGTGGTTTGCATTTCCAGTAGTAGTTGTGGACACCCTTGGAAAAGAATATCTTCCTGAAGGTCATCTCCACGCCCATGCCCACCTTACACTCGTCAGGATCACGATCAGCCATCTCAAATGAGCCCCTTCCCCCCCCATCAAAATCAACCACAGTCAGTGTGTTGGGCGGATCAGAACTGAGAGCCAGGAAATCATGACTAAAGGTAGCTACCTTGCCCTTCTTATCGGCAAACCTGTAAGGCTCAAACTCATCCCGAGCACGGCACTCTACGCAGATCCGGGCCCGAGTGGAGGCCATATCCAGGAACAGCTGGGGCGTGCCGCACTTCTTGCACTTGACACCATATAGCGGTAGGGCAATCTTGCTTTCCCTCCACAGCGACGACATAGAGGTTGGAGATTTCTCAGGACGGGCAGCCGGCTCCATTGGTACAAGCCCACGCCAGCGCAGGTACTTCTCGTAGTTGTCCAGTGTTCTCATAAGCTGGAGATGATGCTTAATGCCTCGCCTGTCTCTAATCTTCTCAATCTCCTCGGTCACCCTGAGCACAATGGCATCACTACCATTTCCCCAGCTGACCAGTAAAATCCGATCGCCGGCCGTGGCTTCTTCTAATGCCGCCACCAGAATCATCAAGGGAAGCGCAGCCCCAGTATTGCCCACTGTATCAAGCAGCGGATCCTGAATCTGGGTCGGCTCGAATCCCATCGCCTTACCCAGCTCCCCATGCCTTCTGGTGTAGGGGCCATAGAAACAGGCTTTGGCAAAGTCCTTTGGAGTCAAGTTGCACTGCTTCATAACTCCAGCCGCAGCCTCAACCGGGATTTTACGATACCCTTCATCCAGACCAAATCTCTCTTCCCACGTACGGACAAAGATGTCATCGTGCGCTCTCCAGTTGTCTACTAAGTCATCAGATAAGGTATAGCTGCCCTCGATCTCTGCTGCCACCCTTTCATTTCCAAGCAGAAGGGCAGCGCTTCCATCACCAAAAGCCTGTTCATTTTCACCGGCAGCACCTCCCAAGCGCATATCGGCAGCAGTCACCATAACGCTTTTGGCCGAGCCTGCATTTAGCGCATCCATAGCCGATAGTATCGCAGTAGTTCCTGCTCTCAGGCAATTTGTGAAATCAGCATTTCGGGTCTCCCGGCGAATATCAAGGGCAGTGGCCACTATTGTTGAATTCTGCCTCTCTTTGTAAGGGGCACTGGTTGTTGCCATGAACAAAGCATCGACCGTCTTAGGGTCAATCCCCTTCAGGCAGTCCATGCCAGCAGCTACTGACATGCTAATGACGTCTTCATCGAAGTTGGCCACTGCCTTCTCCCCACGTCCCCCAGACCGACCCCAAGCCTTGCTAATTACGCTTCGGGGCAATCTGTAGTATGGTATATACGCCCCATATGATGTTATACCTGTCATTTTCCCTCCCAATGTCAGATTCTCAGAAATGGTGCGCCTTACAGCCGTCACTTGGTTCGCCTGCTATCGAGCCGGCGAACCTCTTTAGTGATTAACTAAGGCGGGTCAAAGACCCGGCACGATGGTCCCTCTGTGAGGGAACGTTTTACAGTGATTAAGTGAGAATATTTCAGAAGAACTATAGCGTGTGTTAGGATAATACATTTGTGTTCTCTCTTTGTCAAGCTGTGAAGCAGAACGCTATGAGACTAGCGGGTGCACTTCTGGAGTCTGTGATTGGGGCAAGTTTGGTCTAGGGGCAGTGGGTGGAGTATCCGGATGTATGTGGATTCGTGAAGTAATCACAAAATTGGAAAGGGAGGCTGTGCTGGCAAGATAGGGTGCTGACAGAGATAGAATCAAGGGCATTTTCCGTCAGAGCCTGTCTTCAGTCTCTGATCGTCCTCTCGCCAAGTCCTTGCGAGCCGGTCAGCAAGCAGCTCTTTGCATGACGTCTGGGCACGGGAAATCTTCCAACGGGGCTTCGGGATAGAAGACAGCACCACATTGTAAGCACACAATGTCGTCACACATACTCTCATCCTCTCGATATAGGTTGCCGCCACAGCGTGGACACCGTCTTAAGCACCACGTCATCGGCATTAGCCCCTTTCTTCACCGAAATGTGGTCGTCGAGTCACGGCCGAGCTTCTGCTCGCATTCCGCTTGCGTCTCTCCCTTGACCATTAGGAATGCCCTGCCCATCTCTTTCCTTTCAGTTGCAGTCTTCCCAACCAGGGAATTGGAAGTACCGCATGACTTCCCACGCGAATAAGATGGCGTTGAGCTCCCTGCGTATCTCTATGTTCACCATCTCGCGAACAGCGTCCTTGACGGCTTGCTCCAATTGGAAGGCAGCTAAAATCAGTTTGGCATCCATCATCTCCTCCTGACGAACAGCCGCCCGCTCTACCGGCTGAGCTACCGGGCAGTACTCCATGGTGCATGGCAACTGCTGGTCAAAATGCCTTCTTCACTTGCCATGATATGTTCTTGTAGCTATAGAACCGCAATCTCGATACTGATATCAGCAGGGTTATCTGCTAGGAAGTTGCTGCCAGCTGCTAAACACATCTGTGTCTCGACAACCCAGCGAGCAACAAACGTCGCGTATATGAAGTCGGATGATGTGGTTGGAAGAAAGCAGAGTCTGTTCTACCTTTGTCTCTCGGTTCACGCCTGCTCGCAACCCCCGTCTCTGGAACTCCCAACCCAATCAAAACTGCAAATACGCCACCTCTGTTATGCATTCTACACAACTCAGGTTATTTGGAGGTTGAGGATATGTTAGAGTACGGTTAGGATTTTTGCCGACGCGACAAAAAGCCAATTTGTATAACGTTAAGAACTCCAAAAGGACTTCTTTTTGGAGCGTGAGCGCTTCGATCCTGCTCCGCTCCCCGAGTAGGATGCGAACTTACAACCTAGTAGTTGCAGCTTCGAGAAAGGACTCCACCCACCAATAGATATCGCGTTTCCCGATAGATTGTCGAAGTCTTCGCATTCGTAATTGCCGCTCATCCGTGTCCATATTGTATGCTCGGTAGATTGCGTCGGCCATGCCTTCAATATCATAGGGGTTGACCAGTAGCGCGTTCCTGCGAAGCTGAGTTGCCGCCCCGGCAAATTCACTAAGTATTAGCACCCCATTGTTATCTATATTAGCTGCACAGTACTCCTTGGCTATCAGGTTCATTCCGTCTTTCAATGGTGTGACCAAAGCGATATCGCCAGCACGGTAGTATGCCAGAAGCTCATTTCGCTCCAAGCTCCGGAACATATACTGAATCGGTATCCAGCCCGATTGAGTGAATCTACCATTGATCTCGCTCACCAAGCCCTCGATCTCAGCTTTTAGCCCAAGATACTCTGGTATATCCTCTCGACTAGGCACCACGATTTGAACCAGTGACACATCGCCGCGCAGATCGTCGAATTGCTCCAGGGCATTTCCAAACGCTCGCAATCGCTCGGGAATACCCTTGGAGTAGTCCAAGCGATCTATACCAAGGATGACCTGACGGCCAGGTACGGCCTCACGTAACTCTTTGGCCCTTGTTACTACGGGCCCATGTGCCGCCTGTTGGGCAAACTCTTTGAAGTCTATGCTGATTGGGAAAGCGCCAACCCTGACCTCTCGTTGCGGCGTAGTGAAGGTAGATACTTTCTTTCTAGCATCGATATGGAGGTGCCTGATCAGGGTTTCGACGCAATGGACGAAGTTGTTCCGGTCACGAAGGGTCTGAAAACCCACCAGATCATACTCCAACAAGCCTCTAAGAATCTCCGACCGCCACGGTAATTTGATAAACATATCAAGCGGGGGAAAGGGGATGTGAAGGAAGAATCCCAACTTGCTCTCCACACCCACACCACGCAATTCCTTCGCCACCAGCATGAGATGATAATCGTGAACCCAAATAAAATCATTCGTTTTGGCGTTCTCGGCTATCACCTCGGCGAATTTACGATTGACCCCTTGGTACGCATGCCAGTAAGCCGGATCGAAGTTGCAGCGTGATTGGAGATCATGAAAAAGCGGCCACATGATTTCGTTGGAGAATCCGAAATAGTATTTATCCACCTCTTCCCCAGTTGGCATGACTGAAATAAGGGCATAGCCTGTATCCTTACCCCCTCTGGCTAGTGGCTCCTCCAAATCAACATCTTCTAACGTCCCGGGCCAGCCAATCCATAGGCCTCCCTTGTCACGCAAAACCGGAGCCAAAGCAGTAACCAAGCCCCCTGAACTAGGCTGAACCTGCCACCCCCCTGCATCTCCCTTCTTCAGGACGATGGGCAAGCGGTTTGAAACGATCACAAGTCGATCGATCGCTAAGCTATCGTTTTGATCCCTAGGTTGTGACATGATTCAATCTTCCGGCAATATATGCAACGCTTCACAACCGATATTTCCTAAGTGCTACAGTGAATTCCCGTGTGAGAAACATACACCAAGCTTTGCTGCTTGTCAATTCGTGGAGTGCTATGCTCCGGCCTTGAGCCAACCTGAGGCAAGCCGAACTCGTTCCTTACTAGAACGGGGTAGGTTTAGCCCCGTGGTATCCCGCTCCGTAGCTTGACAAACTGCAAAGCTTTATGTACCTTACTCCTGCAAGGAAGCCCATAGCGATTTCCTCCTGAGGCTGGATTTGTAGCCTGGTAGGCACCGGACAGTCTTAGAAGGTCACAGGGCTTACATTGTGCACGAAGGTCGCGACTCGATGTATGGGGTGGCGACATGTCGATCCACTTGCTCCTCGAAGCATTAGCTCGGAGAATCTCGCCATGTTGGTACGGGTGATTCTTATTCCGTTCAAGATATTGGCGGCCGTCGTAAAGCTACTGGTAAGGGTAATACTCGTTCCGATTAGGATGGCAGTGACTGGTTGCCTGTTCCGAGTCGGTATTCTTCTGCTTTTCATAGCAATAGTCGCTGTGCTGGCATACTCCGCATATCAGTGGCTAACCTAACCGTCTATGTGCTGCTTTCGGATGCTGCGCCAACTCAGCAGTTGCTGCCTTGAGCTTACCTAGCAGCACGCATCCTGAGGAGCAAGACCGCCACCGTAAACCGCTCGGACACCTCTCCCAGCTTCAAAGTCTACCACAAGCTCATATCGAAGGCAACATTGCCGACATTTCACTTAAGAAACGGTAGCTGGCCTATCGACTGCAACCTGCTATAGCCCTTCATCGAAGCGGCATGCCATAACCCTCACCTGCCCCAATCACAAACCCCAGAAGTGCACCCACTGTAACACAAGCCCCCCAGTGATGAGAGCTTCAAACTCCAGCTTGACAGTCTTCGAACATGGGTGTAGCATAGCCTTACCCGTTCATATGGATGCCTGGCTTCATCCTGTGTGAAGGTGCAAAGGGAACAATGGAAGCGACAGGCGAAAAGGTGCTTGCCCAAGGCAAGATACCAGGTGACTTAGCCAGTTGATTCTCTGGAAGAAAGGGGTATTAATGACACAGCACGAAATGGAGACAAGACTTGCGGCGCTCGAGGCAATGACGAGGAGGCTCCAAGACATTGAAGAGATAAAACAGCTGATGTCAAGCTACACTTATTCCTTCGACTATGGCGAATTGGATAATCTTCTGGATTGTTTTGCCGAGGACGCCAAAATGGAAGTGGGGATGCGGGGCAAAGCAGAAAAAGGTAAGGTTGCGCACGAGGGCAGATACGATGGCAAGGGCGCTATCACAAAGTTGTATAGCTCGATTCTACCCACAAAAGACCGATTTGCTGCTTCTCACCTCATCATGAACCCGGTCGTTAAGGTAGATGGCAAAAGGGCGAAAGGGACATTCTACCTGCTTGAGGCCACTGGCGTTAAGCGAGCCATTTGGGGCCATGGCAGATACGATATTGAGTACATCAGAGTGAACGGCAAATGGAAAATTAGCTCCTTTAGGTACACGTGGAATTTCAGTACCCCATACGACGAGGGTTGGGTCAAGACCCCAATGGTGGGACGCTGACGACGATACGGGGACGGAGCAGCCGTCCATGCACGGTGAGAGCGGGAATACGTTCGTGCTCTGAAGGGTATCTCTACCTTGGCGAGCTTTAGGCCGATACGGGCTGGAGAAAAAAGGCGCTGGAGCACCTGGACTTTGCCATCGCCGAGTTCCACGACATGAAGATGCGGCCTTCCCTGTAGCGCACCCTGCGACACAAGAACATCCTTAAGGCATAGCTCTGCCTAAAGGGATTCGCACCTCCCTAGCAAGATAGACCTTCTGTGTCACCCCCGAGGCAGCTTGACAATCTGCGAGCATGGGTGTAGCATAGCCACACTCATTCATATGGGTAATCCTGATCTGTGACAAAAAGGGGCTGGAGATGGCTAGGGGCACGATAGTAAGGCTGGTCAGAAGTCATGGCCATATTTTCATCCTCATGGACGATGGCTATGAGCTATTCTTCCTGCGCCACGAACTGAGAGGGACGTCTTACGAGTCGCTGAAGGAAGGGCAGCGTGTGGCATTTGAGGCGTCATGGACGACCAGCGGAGCGCGTGTAGTCAACATGAGATTAATTGGCAAGCAGGGCTAGAAGCAGGTCTGTGCTGCCGACACAACCTCCCTTTCCAATTTTGTAATCACATCACGAACCCACACTCGTTTGGCCAGGCCACCAAGGGCCCTTGCCGTCTAGTGTTCCGCTCCACAGTAGGTTGACAAGCGGCAAAGCTAGGTGTATGCTACTTACGCAAGAAAGTCGATTGCGACTGACATAGTTCTTATCTAATCACTTTAAATTGTTCCCTCGAATGAGGGACCCTCGTGCCGGGCCTTTGACCCGCCTCGATGATAGCGCAAATCAACAAGAGAGAACGAGCACTTCGACAGGCCTTCTCCTATCTCTCGAGCTAGTAAAACGGATGATGAACAACTTCATGTTGGGGCCTTAGACGGCGCGGGCCTTGCCAACGACGGCCTTAGCTATCAGTGGCCCCGGTCGTTACCCCTAGTGACAATCCCCATGGCGAAAAAGGGGTGAAGCGGTCCCGGCAGCAAGACTCTTAGCAGGTTTTAAGAACGAAGGGAGGTGGAGCCAATGGTAACTTGTCCAAACTGCTATGGTAGGAGAGCGTTGCCAGCCACAGCACCGATTTGGGGACGTGAACCTTGCCCTTCATGCCATCAGACAGGATTGGTCTCCGAGGAGAGAGGTGATTGGGTAAAATGCACGGACTGCAGTGGCTATGGTTGGACAGGTAGGAAGGGAACGCCACAGCAATGCCCACAATGCAAAGGCATCGGAATCGTACGCCCGGGCAGTGCAAGAAAGATGCCCGACAGGATGAAAGCCAAATCGCCGAAGGAATCGGAGATGGGACAGATAATGGGCGGGCGGAAAGGAACCAAGTACCAATGAAGGGTTGTCGCACGCCATCTTGGTTTCGTATCAAGTAGTCACTCGGGGACGCCGTCAAATCTGCCGAGCGACGGCTGCCCCCTCATGAATAGCGCTCGATAGGTTTCTAGGCTTGACGCAATCCCCAACCATGCGGATTTCGGCGACTTTGGCGTTCAGTTCTCGGAGCAACTTGTCATCTGCCAGCGCTCCACAGGCTAGCACTAGAGTATCAAATTCCCTGCTCTCCTTTAGACCATGCTCGTTTATGAAGACCAATTCCCTTTCCGTTATCTGTTCATAAGACCCTACGCCCACCACCATCTCGACTCCCTTCTGGCGGAATCTCCGCATAAGGAGGGGCCTGGCCATCGGATCGAGGCGGGTGGCCATTTCTTTGCCTCTTCGCATGATAGTCACTTTCTTTCCCCTATCAGCCAGAAACTCTGCTGTCTCGCACCCGACCAGTTCTCCGCCAATAACTACCACCCTCTCCCCAACTTCGCGTCCTGACAGTACCTCTTCGGCGGTAATTACGTTCTCCCGATCGATTCCGGGGATTTCAGGGACAAAAGGAATAACGCCTGTGGCCAATATGACAACGTCCGGTCTTATCCTGTCGAGTTCTTCAACTCGGAACTCTTCTCCGAGACGCATATCGATGCCTAGCCTACCCAATTGGTTCACGAGGTATTTGCGTAACTCCTCCATATCGCCCTTGTGCGGAGGTTTGCTTGCCAGAAGCAGTTGTCCGCCCAATTCGCCTTGTTTCTCGTAAAGCATCACCTCATGACCCCTCAAGGCCGCGACCCTGCTTGCTTCCATGCCCGCGGGGCCACCACCCACCACGATGACTTTCTTCCGTTGCTCAGCCTTTCTTATCCGATATTCTTCCTCCCTCCCCACTGCGGCGTTCACCGCACACTTTACCCCCATAGGTTCATCAATCATGCCTTGCATGCAGTAGTTGCACCCAATACATGGCCTTATGTCCGCTAGCGCCCCTGCCTCTGCCTTCTTTGGCCATTCAGGGTCGGCAAGCAGCGCCCTGCCCATTGCTATGAGGTCAGCTTTCCCGTCCTGCAACACCTTCTCTGCAAAATGTGGAGACTTGATCTTGCCAACGGCAATGACGGGTATATTTACAACTGACTTCACCTGTTCTGCCAGATGAACCAAGACCCCCTCAGGGTAGCATGCCGGTGCCAGCGAAAGAGGCTCCGGCGAGACCTGAGTGCCATATGATACGTGTACGGCAGCGGCACCAGCCTCTTCCAGCAAGCGAGCCAGCAATTTCGTATCTTCAATCTTGACTCCTCCCTCTTCATACTCCTCTCCACTCACCCTGACAATTACAGGGTAATCATGACCGCATTCAGCCTTGATACCCCTTACTATCTCCAAAACGAATCGGGCCCGCCCTCTTACATCTCCTCCATACTCATCCGTCCGCTTGTTAAAAAGAGGGGAGATAAACTGGGCGATGAGGTAACCATGAGCCGCGTGTAGCTCGACGGCATCGAATCCTGCTTGCTTAGCCCTTTGTGCAGCAAGCGCGAAAGCCTGCACCACTCCACGGATTTCCGCCGTTGTCATCTCCCTGCAGTTGGGACCACCGGGGTAGGCAGGCAGACCGGAAGGGGCAAGTGATTGATCGCCTTTTTCGGGCGAGTACATTGCTTCGACCGCTCCCAGGTGATACAGCTGTAGGGCGGCTTTGGCCCCGGCGTCATGCAAGCTGGCAACAAGTTGCCGAAACCCAGGAATGAACTTGTCATCATCGATTCGCTGCAGCAGGCCCGGTGACACAAGAGTGGCTCCCAAAATAATAAGCCCCACTCCACCGTCTGCCCTGGCCTTGCAGAAGTCCCGCAATCGCTCGCTTGCCGTTCCATCTCCGCTCCAAAGTGGAGTCGCCACAGGAGCCATTACTACCCTGTTCTTGACCTCCATCCTGCCTAATTGGATGGGTTCAAACAACTTGACGAACTTGCTATCAGCTAGCACTATATCCACCTCCAAAGAGTGTGCGCCGTCACCAGCATGGCACAGCTCGGTAATCGAATTCATGTCATGTGGTGATATCAGCAATATCACTAATTGAGACTGAAATCAACAGACTCCTTCATATATCTTGCCATATCTTCAAGGACATTCTGAAATCGTAGCTCCACCTAGGGGGACTTGAACGCTCTAATCAGAACAGACCTTCTATGTCGCCCTATCTGGATCAAAGCTCAGATCTTTAGACCAACCTCTGCCCCACTGGCAGTAGCCTCAAGCACTTTACGCGGCTCTTTGGCATCGCCTATCACAT
>Ga0180437_10010573_pt1 | contig 11225 bp, 12 predicted proteins | sample SS_ome_4_FD_132410 | JGI IMG/M metagenome (GOLD analysis project Ga0180437, IMG submission 132410) | Hypersaline lake sediment archaeal communities from the Salton Sea, California, USA - SS_3_D_1 metaG | ecosystem: Environmental > Aquatic > Non-marine Saline and Alkaline > Hypersaline >... | reverse complement strand
TCTAACCGGCTTTACCATCTTCCATAAAAGGCCAAGGCAGGCAAAAAAAACCACTCCATGGACCATCCGCTGGTCAAAATAGCCAAAAACTGCTTTGCAGGGAAAGAAAAACAAAAGGGAAAAAAGAGAATAAAAAGGCAGGGTAACTACATGGTAAATGGCAGGGTTGTCCTTGTACCAATCTTCTAGTGGAGTATCATGAAAATCTTGGGCATAAGGGTTTTTACCGGCCAGCAAGTGTTTTATGGCCTCCTCTATCTGGATAGGGTTGTCATGGACAGGGTAGTCCGGCACTTTATGGCGCAAGTGAATGGCGGTATAAAAAGTCTTGCCGACCGTTGCCAAAAAAACAAGGCAGAAAATTACCAGCTTAATTTTCCCCAACATTTTTTGATGTTTTTTACCCCATCTGTTTGGCAGGGAAATTAAAAAATAAGCAAAAATCAAAACAAAGTAAAAAGGATAGACTTTATGAGAAAAGGTGCTGACGCTAATATAAGAATGGCCCTTGGTAAAAAGATAGCTTAAGAAAAAAATAATAAAGAAATCTAAAAGATAAAACATAGAGTTTTAGGCAACTATCTAAATAATTTTGAATGATAAACTCCCAACTTGTCAAAAACATAAAGAAAAAGTGTCCATAGGGATCCCAAGCCGAACTTTAAGCCCTTTCCCCAGCCGATTGATGAAGAATCCTGGTAGTAGCGCACAGGAATTGGAACTTCGCCGATCTTTAACCCTTTGCTAATTGCTGATATTGTAAATTGCTGGTCAAAAACAAAATCATTTGAAAAGCGCTGGAAAGGAATTTTTTTTAAGGTCTTCATTGAATAAGCCCGCAGGCCGCTCATATGCTCTGAGAAATTAACTCCTAGGATAAAATTGGCAATAAAGGAATAAAAACGATTAAAAAAATACTTGTAAAAGGGCATGCCGCCTTTTAAAGCCTCACTTCTTGTCCTGATGCGCGAGCCGAACATAAAATCATAACGCTTTTCCAAAATGGGACGAACCAACTCGCCAATTAACGCCGCATCGTACTGATAATCAGGATGGAGCATGACAACAACATCAGGCTTTCTTTTTAGAGCCTCCCAATAGCAGGTTTTTTGATTGCCGCCATAGCCTAAGTTGTTTGAGTGGGAAAAAACCGCCAGGCCTAAACTTTTGGCTGTCTTTACTGTATTATCTGTTGAGTTGTCATCAACTAAAATAATCTCCTCAACTAAGCCCTCGGGGATATCCTTGACGGTTTTTTCAACCGTCCTGGCCGCATTGTAGGCCGGCATAACAACAATAATTTTCGGTTTTTGAACCCTTTTAGGCATATAGCAATCATATCCTAGCATAATTTGTGATAAGATAAACCTTGTTAGACAGCAAGCTGCAGGTAGCAAGTAGCAAGATGATTGGCAACAAGCAACAAGCTAAGAGTTTTAGACTTGAAGCTTGAAGCTTGAAGCTTGAAGCTTGAAAAAACTATTAGTAACTGGCGGAGCCGGGTTTATCGGCTCGCATTTAATCAAAAAATTAATCGACAAACACAAAATTATTTGCGTTGATAATTTTAATAAATATTATGACCCAAAACTTAAAAAGGACCGGATTAAAAATCTTTTAAAAAATAAAAACTTCAAACTCTGCAAAATCAATATAGCTGATTTTAAGGGTTTAAAAGAGATTTTTGAAAAAGAAAAAATTGATATTTTAGTCCACTTAGCTGCCCAGGCCGGCGTCCGCTATTCTTTAGTTAATCCTTTCGTTTACGAAAAAACTAATGTCTTGGGAACCGTAAATCTTTTGGAGCTTAGCAAAGACTATAAAATCAAAAAGTTTATTTTTGCTTCTTCTTCCTCTGTTTACGGCAATAATAAAAAGGTGCCCTTCTCAGAAGATAACAAACTCGATAATCCGGCTTCTTTATATGGAGCCACTAAAATAGCCGGCGAGGCAGTTTGTAAAAGCTACTACAGCCTTTACAAAATCCCAATCTGTGCTCTGCGTTTTTTTACGGTTTACGGCCCCTGGGGCCGGCCGGATATGGCCTATTTTAAATTTACCAAAGCACTATTTGAAGACAAGCCGATTGATGTCTACAATTTTGGCCGTTTAAGCCGAGATTTTACTTACATTGATGATATTATTGATGGAATCTTAAAAGCAATAAATTATAATTTTGATTTTGAAATTATAAATCTAGGCAATAACAAACCTATAAACTTGCTCTACTTTATTAAAGTGATCGAAGAAGCAACCGGAAAAAAAGCCAAAAAGAAAATGATGGGCATGCAAAAAGGTGATGTCAAACGCACTTGGGCAGACATTGGCAAAGCCAAAAAGCTCTTAGGTTGGCAAGCGACGACTGACATTAAAAAAGGAATTGATAGGTTTGTTAAGTGGTATAAAAAATATCATGAAAAAAATATTAATAACTGATCTTAAAAAACAATACCAAAATATCAAGCCGGAGATTGACAGGGCTATTTTTAAAGTCATCAAGTCTCAACGCTTTGTTTTAGGGCCAGAAACAGAAATGTTTGAAAAAAAATTTGCCAACTTTTGCGGCAAAAAATACGCTTTAGGCCTAGGATCAGGCACTGAGGCTCTGTATCTTGCCCTAATGGCAATCGGCCTTAAGCGAGGTGATGAAGTAATTGTGCCTGCTTTTACATTCGGGGCAACGGCCGAGGCAGTCAGTTTTCTTGGTGGAAGTCTGAAATTTTGTGATATTGATTCAAAAACAGGCCTTATTGACACCAGGGATTTAAAAAGAAAAATTTCTAAAAAGACCAAATTTGTCATTCCTGTCCATCTTTACGGCCAATTGGCGCCAATAGATAAGATCAGCAAAATCATTCAAAAAAAGGGTATTAAAATACTTGAAGATGCCGCCCAGGCGCACGGGGCAAAAAAGAAAAATAAAATGGCGCCTATCCGAACAATTGCTGCTTACAGCTTCTACCCTTCAAAAAACCTAGGCGCTTTTGGCGATGCCGGGGCAATTGTAACCAGCACTAAAAAGGCCTACAAAAAAGCTCTTTTTTTAAGAAACCACGGCCAGAAAAAGAGCAAAAAATATTATCACTATACTGTCGGCGGCAATTTCCGAATTGACGAGATTCAGGCGGCGGTTTTAAATGTTAAACTTAAATATTTAAATAGTTTTATAAAAAAAAGAAGGGTCTTGGCCAAAATTTACGACCAGCAATTTTCTAAAATAAAAGAAATCAAGCCCTTAAAAACCTTAGCCGATAATTATCATGTTTACCATTTATATGCAATAAAGGCTGAAAGGCGGAACTTACTTAAAAAGTTTCTTGAAAAAAATAAAATAGAAAGCCGCGTTCACTACCCAATTGCTCTTCACCAACAACCAGCTTATAAAAACCTAGGCTACAAAAAAGGTGATTTTCCCGGAGCAGAGACTCTTTGCCAGCAGGTTCTCTGCCTGCCTCTTTATCCAGAGCTAACCAAAAAAGAAGTTCTTTTTATTACCAATAAAGTTAAAAAGTTTTATTAACTTTTTAAAAAGATAAAAAAGAGCTTTTAGGCTAACAGCCTAAAGCTAATATTAAAAAGGGTGGAAAAAGAAAAAGTTAGAATTTATTCTGCAAACAATATCTACGACCAGGGCTTTTCAAATATTCTAAAAGCAATGGTTAAAAATATAGTGGAAGCTCGAGAGCTTAGTTGGCAGCTTTTTATAAGAGACTTTAAAGCAAAATATCGCCAGTCACTGCTTGGCTGGGCCTGGCTTTTTTTAATGCCCTTTGTAACAATGGGAACCTTTTTACTGCTTAATATGTCCGGCGTCATTAAAATCGGCGATATCCCTGTCCCCTATCCGATATTCGGGCTTTTGGGGATTTCTTTATGGCAGGTTTTCTCCAACGGATGGACGAGTCTAACATCAAGCCTGACCAGCGGCAGATCCTTAATCACTAAAATAAATTTCCCCCGTGAGGTTCTGATAATCTCTTCTTTTGGACAAGTAGTGGTCGAGTTTTTAATAAGATTACTATTGGTTTTAATAGTCTACTTAATTTATGGCCTGTTTCCTTCTTTATGGGTTTTATTGCTGCCTTTATATATTTTGCCGGTTTTTCTTTTGACTTTGGGTCTAGGCTTTTTAACTTCGCTTTTAAATGTGGTAATCCGCGATGCCAACAGTTTTATAAATCTAGGAACAAGCTTTATCCTTTTTTTGATGCCAATTATGTATACCATGCCAGAAAAGGGGCTTTTAAGCAAGGTTAATAAATACAATCCTTTGTTTTTTCTTATAAATACTCCTAGAGAAATTATTATCTCCGGTAAAATCTCAGCTCCAGCTGGATTTGCCCTTTCATCACTTATGGCTTTTGCTATTTTCCTTGTTGGTTGGTTTGTGTTTTATATTTCACAACCTAAATTGGCGGAGAGAATATGATTAAACAAGGAAATTGGTTAATAGAAAACAGAAAATAGTTAAGAAAGTAGAAAATGGAAAAAGGCAGAAATAAAACAATCAGAAGTTTCCAAGATCTCAGAATTTATCAAAATCTTTATCGGGCAATGATTGTTGTTTTAACTAAGATAGTTCCAAAATTGCCCAAAGAAGAAAAGTATGATTTAGTGGACCAATTAAGAAGGTGTTGTAAGGCGGCTCCTGCTCTTTTAGCTGAAGGCTTTGCCAAAAGGTATCAAAAAAGAAATTGGCGAAAATATTTAGATGATACTATAGGAGAATGTAATGAAATGATTCACCATCTTTCTGTTTGCTCAGATATTTATTTAAGGTATGTTGATCTTAAATTGTGTAAAGATTTAATTAAAACTTACGATATCTCAAACAGGCAATTGTATAGACTTAAAGAAAGTTGGCAAGATTTTCATAAAAATGATTAACCAATTTCCATTCTCTAATTTCCAAACCAATTTCCAATTTCTATTAACAATTTTCTATGAATTCCGTTATTGAAGTCAACCGTGTTTCCAAAAAATTCTGCAAAGATCTAAACTCGACTATTAAATATGGATTCACTGATATTGGTAAAAGTGTTCTGGGAGTAAAAAGCTCTTCTAAACTTCGTCCCCAAGAATTCTGGGCCCTAGATGATATTTCTTTCAAACTTAAACGAGGGGAAACGTTAGGCATTATTGGCCCCAATGGTTCAGGTAAAAGCACGCTTTTAAAGCTTTTAAACGGGATATTTGCCCCTGACAAAGGCACTATAAAAATCAAGGGCAAGGTAGGGGCATTAATCGACGTCGGCGCCGGCTTCCACCCGATGCTGACCGGCCGGGAGAATATTTACATAAACGGCTCAATCTTAGGGATGAGCAAAAAAGAAATTGACAAAAAATTTGACAAAATTGTCAACTTTGCCGATATCGGCGACTTTTTAGATGTTCCGGTTAAAAACTATAGTTCTGGCATGCATGTGCGGCTCGGCTTTGCCATTGCCATACACGCCAATCCAGATATCCTTTTAGTTGACGAGGTTTTGGCAGTTGGAGACTATAATTTCCAACGAAAGTGTTTAGATAAAATGCGGGAAAATGTCGAAAAAGATATGTCCCTTATTTTGGTAACTCATTCCTTACACTCATTAATTGGGTCTGTAGAAAAAACACTCCTCCTAGATAAGGGAAAAATAATGTCTTTTGGAAGACCAAAAAAAATTATAGATAAATATATTGAAAATGTTAATAAAAAAACTTCTCATTACAAACACCCCTTGGCTTTCATAAGAAGAGGAAGTGGCGAAGCAAGAATTACCAAAACATCTATGTTTGATAAAGATGGGAGAGAAATCGTGAAATTACCCAGTGGCTCTCCTTTAAAAATTAAGGCATTTTTTAGAGTAAACAAGCCTTTTGATAATCCTGTATTTTTCTTTAGTATCGTAGATATTGTTTCAGGGCAAACTGTTTTATTTTGTAGCTCAGAAGAAAGATATAGAATAAAAAAGGTAGAAAAAGATGGCGAATTTACTTTCTTCTTCCCAAATCTTAAGTTAGGAAATAGGAATTATTATCTTAAAGGTGGTATTTTAAAAAGAGGTCAGTATGATACTCCAGTTGACATATGGGATAACCCAGGTAAACAACTATTTGTATCTGGTGAGAAAAAGCGCATAAATACAGGGCTTGATTCGCTAGCCAATTCAATAACTTATGCCCCTTATGAATTTAAAATTGATTTTAAATAAGATTCGGTTAAAATACTACTCTCGGAGACTTAGAAAATTTAAAGACACTCATAAAGGCCAACGATGTTTGATAATAGGTAATGGGCCATCACTAAATAAAATAGACTTAACAGATTTAAAAAATGAAATTACTATTGGCTGTAATAGGATTTATTTAAATAAAAAATTGGCCCCCCGGTATTACTGTATCGAAGATGAGGTTTTACTAAAGCACGTGTTTAAAGAATTAGAAAATTGGTCCCCTAAAAACACTATAAAATTTATTCCGCAAGTTTTAGCTCTGTATGCAAAAAAAATGCAAAACACATATTTTGTAAATTTCAGATATAATCAGTATGAGAAAAAAGGGCCAATTTTTTCTGAAAATTTTTCTAAGGTCTGTTATTGGGGTTCTACAGTCACTTACATGATGCTACAGTTGGCGTACTATTTGGGGTGTAACCCTATCTACCTTATAGGTATGGATGGCGTTCGTCCAGGTGAATCTAAACATTTCTACAAAAAAAACTGTATCCCAGAGAACCCTCCAGTCTATAAATTATCTGACGTTGCCTTAAAAAAGGCAAGAAAATTTTTGGAAAGCAAAAGCGTGGAGGTTTACAATGCCACTAAAAATCCTGTGAGAAATTTTTTTAAGCAGATAACATATAAAAAAATCTTCATATGAAATTATTGCTTTTAGGAACAGCACGAGAAAAGAGTACTAGAATTAAACATAAAATGATTAGGCCTTTTGCAGAATCCTCTCTCTATCAAATCTATCTTAGTAAATTTGAGGCAATAGTAAAAACAAAACACCCCTTCGATAATATTGGGATGGCCATTAACAGGAGTGAAAAAACGCTCTGGAAACTCTCCCGGGGTACTACTGTTCCTATAATTGAAAGAGGTCGTAGGTCCACTCAGATGAGAAAAAGGGCAGAAGAACTCTATTTCCTCAAAGATAGGAAAGAAGATTACGTTATGTGGGTGAATGGCTGCTTCCCATTTCTTAAACTAGAAACCATTATCAAAACAGCAGTCTTTTTTAAATCAAATAAGAATCGTATCAAGTCTCTTACGGCTGTTAGAAAGAAATACAACTGGTATTGGCACTTAAAAACAGGAAGGCCTATTAATAATAAAAATCCCAGATGTGTTTCAACCCAAAAAAGTCCACCGATTCTGGAAACTATTCATTGTTTTCACATCTTTGATAGAAAACATCTTTTAAAAACTAACTCTTACTGGAACCTTAAAGAAAATGATCCCTATCTTTATCTCTTCAAAAATAGTATAGAATTTCTTGATATTGATGAAGAGTTGGACTTTAAAGTTTGTGAGGCGTTATGGAAAAGAACAAAATAAAAATGTTTCATTTCTGTCTCCCAAGCCCTGTGGGCAATTTTGGAGATGACGTCCTTTTTCTAGCAACTAAGGACATTTTTGAAAAAATATTTCATGATTATAAAATAGACTGGATAAATTATCCGCTAAGAAACCACACAACAGATAATGTAGTTAAAAAAGCAAACTCATGTGACTTAATCATTGTAGGAGGGGGTGGTCTTCTGTTAAAAGATACCAACCCCAATCAATACTCGGGTTGGCAATGGGCATGTTCTCTTAGACATCTTGAAATGATCAAAAAACCTCTGATAGTTTACTCTATTGGATATAATAGATTCAGAAGGCAAGAAGAATTTGATAAAATATTTTTTAAGCACATAAACGCTACTATAAGTAAAGCGGCATTCTTCTCTGTAAGAAGTGAGGGCTCCAAGAAGGCTCTCTCAAAATACAACCTTCCCCAAGATAAAATTATAGTGAACCCTTGCCCCTCTTTGTTTTATAAACCTAAAAGAACTAAAAGGTGCCAAAAAAATGAAAAAATGAAAATAGGTATTAATTTGGCCGGAGATCGATCTCTCCTAAGATTTAACGATAAAAAGCGTTTTTATAACCACCTAGCTAGAGTTTTCAAGCAGATGGTAAACCGAAATTATGAACTTTATTTCTTTAATCATAACTGGAACCCAATGAATAACTGTCAAGATTTTATTGATAGTATCCCCTATCAAAAAACCATTTACAATATAGAAACCATATGGGGCAGAAACGATATTGACAAAGCTATTCATTTTTATAAATCAATGGATTTAATTATTGCCATGAGGGGTCACTCGCAAATAATTCCATTTGGGCAGAACAAAAAGGTAGTTTCATTAATTTCTCATGATAAGCTAAGATGGTTTCTCGAAGATGTAGAAATGGAAAATACGGGCATAGATGTTAATGACAAAGGGTTACATGATAAATTACTCCATTTGATTGACCAAGTGCTTAATAGCAAAAGCTATCTTGTCAAACAGAAGAAAGGATTAACTAAATTAAAAAAAACATATCGAACAAATAATGAAAGGGTTAAAAAGTCAATACTATGAAAAGGCCCAAAATTGTTGCCGAAATTGGCATTAACCATAATGGAGATTTGAAAATTGCTAAGAGTCTCATTGCGCTTGCCAAAAACTCCAGTTGCGATTACGTAAAATTCCAAAAAAGAACAATAGACCTTGTTTATTCTAAGAACTATCTTAAAATGTCGAGGATAAGTAAGTGGGGAACTACTCAGGGAGAGCAAAAACAAGGACTAGAATTTGGGGAAAAAGAATACAATAGTATAGATAAATATTGTAAACAATTAGATATTCCCTGGTTTGCCTCCCCATGGGATTATAAAAGCGTAGATTTTTTAGCGCAATATAATATTCCATACTTTAAAATAGCCTCAGCATGTATTACAGATTTCGGTTTGCTGAAAAGGGTAAAATCTTTTAAAAGGATACCTGTTGTTCTGTCCACTGGGATGTCAACTAAGAGACAAGTAGACAAGGCTTTAGAGTATCTCGGGAATCAAGTAGAATATCTCCTACATTGTGTTTCCACATACCCTACTCCCGATGAAGATATGAATATGAGATGTTTATGGACGCTCAAAAAAACTTATGGAAACAGGTTTAAAATTGGTTTCTCGAATCACTCAGCTAAAATAATCTATAGTGTCCAGGCCTATATTATGGGAGCAGAGATGTTAGAGTTTCATATAACGTTGGACAGAAGCATGGATGGCACTGATCATGCTGCCAGCATTGGACCTAAAGGACTAGACAGAATTATGAAGCACATCAATTCTATAAATGCTGGGTGGGGCGATGGAAAGATAAAATATATGGAAAGTGAAATTCCAGTCATGAAAAAATTAAGGAAAAGGTAAAAAGTTTAGTTTTTGCTAGTGAGATATTCAAAAATACATAATAAAAAAGCAAAACAAGAGCCATATTGTTTATTCGGCTTTTCCAAAGTTTAAAACCCTGAAAAGAAAAATTAACCCACCTCTATGCCCAGTTTGTAATTCAGAAATGTCTTATTTAATAAAAAAGGTAAGGCTTTTCATTAAAAAAAGGGTAAAGTGCGGTGAATATTTTTATTACAGCTGCCGTCGTTGTAATCATATTATTTTAGGAATGCCTGAGAATATCAATTTAAAATACCAACGGCAGTATAGGAAACACATGCCGATGGAGGGAGATATCATCAAGGGACAGCTAAGCAAAAGATATTATTCCAATAGAAAAAAAATACTCTACAAAAGGGTAAAAAAAATGAATGAATTTATTAAGAAGAAAAAAAGCATCTTTGATATAGGGTGCGGTGGCGGCTATATTTTAAATTATTATAAAAAAAGAGGGCATGAAGTACAAGGAATAGAAATAGATAACTTGTCTATTGCTGCCTGTAAGGGGCTGGGAATTAAATGTATAAAGGGCAACTTTTTAAAAAAAAGTATAAAAAGAAAGTATGAAGTGATAATGGCATGGCATGTATTAGAACATGCTGTAAATATAAACAAATTTATGCAAAAAGTGATTGTAATTGCTAAAGAAGGAGGGATAATAATCATAGAAATCCCTATAAAGAGGAAAATAGTAGAAAATAGAAACGCATATGATGGCCATATTCATTACTTTTGCCAAAAAAGTTTTAAAAATCTTATTAAGAAGTTTAGTCTGCATCCTCTGTATTTAGGGAAAGGTGTTCAAAAACCAGCATTATTATTTGTGGGAACTGTCCCATAGAAAAAAGCCTTGTTTTCCTTATGGGTTTTAAAAATTTAAATACTTTCCGACGAAAACTAAAGCTATGTAGGTTTTTTGTTTTCGACTTTGACGGTGTTTTTACTAACGGCACTAAAGGAGCTAGTTTCAATGAAAGAGACTCGATGGGAGCTAATATGCTACGCTATGGGCTTTGGACAAAAACTGGCAGAATGCCTTTATATGCAATTGCCAGTGGGGAAAGCAATCAAAATGCGATTGCTTTTGCTCAAAGAGAACATTTTGATTATGTTTTTTTAAGTGTAGTTGATAAAAGTTTAATTTTAGGATTTATAACTGATGAGCTTAGCATAAAGCCTGAGGAAATTGTAATGGTTGGTGACGATATTAATGATACTCCCCTACTCCGTGAAGCTGGCTTAAAGCTCGTTGTCAATCAACCAAGCTCAAAACATTTTCACCAGTGGTTAGAAGACCAGAAAATGTGTGATTATTTAACTCGCGCTTATGGCGGTCGCGGAGCGGTAAGGGAAATTTGCGAACAAAGCCTGGTAAGCCTTGGCATCTTCGAACAAGTAATCAAATCAAGAATACAATTTGATAAAACTTATCAAAAATATTGGCAAGAAAGAAATGCTATAAAAGCTAAGTTTCTAAAACAAAAAAGCAATAAGTTAGCTAAAACAGATGGATGTTAAAATATTTAAACATTGTTACCAACTGGACTTGCAACTCTTGCTGTACCACTTGTTTTTTGTGGAAATTTATAGAAAAAAACCCAGAAAAGCTTCTTTCTTTAAAGAATTACGAAAATCTTTTTAAATCAAAATCTTTAAAAAAGCTTGCTTCAATCTATTTCACCGGAGGCGAGCCAACTCTAAACAAAAACTTTGTTAATATTTTAAAGCTGGCCAAAAAACACCTTCCCAAAACTGCC
>Ga0180437_10010572_pt1 | contig 11225 bp, 21 predicted proteins | sample SS_ome_4_FD_132410 | JGI IMG/M metagenome (GOLD analysis project Ga0180437, IMG submission 132410) | Hypersaline lake sediment archaeal communities from the Salton Sea, California, USA - SS_3_D_1 metaG | ecosystem: Environmental > Aquatic > Non-marine Saline and Alkaline > Hypersaline >... | reverse complement strand
GTCTAGCGGCGCGGGGCTGGTGGAACCGACACCCCCCCCCGGTGGGGTAGGGGTGGGCATCACTCGCCGGCCCGCGTCCGCTCATCGTGGCACCGCTTACACAGCGGCATCAGGTTCGTCGGCTCGTACTTCAGCTCTGGATAGTCTGCCAGTTTCTTCCGGTGGTGTAATTCATTCGCTGCCTCGGCCTCACCACGGGCCAAGCAGGACTCGCACAACGGATGCTCGGCAAGGTAGCTCGACCGGAACCGTTGCCATCGGTAATCGTATCCTCGCTCGCTGCTGCTGCCTCGTCTCTGTTCCCGCTTCCGTGCTCGTATCCGATCCTCAACTTCGGCCTTGTCTCGGCACCAATCGCAGTAGCGCTCGCCGACTGGTGCGGTCACCTGGCAGCCGGGGTATGCACAGATGGATCGCGGCATGTCAACTTCCCAACGCTGCGAGTACCGTGATGTCGAACGTCGCACACCGTACCGTGGACGCATCACCAGCCAGCACCACGTACACCTCGATTCGCACAACGCCGGCCGTTGCAAACAACGTGCCCGGAAACTGTGCTATGCAGTTGTAGCCAGTGGAGTCGTCGTCATCTTCCCATCCGCCGTCATCCGATTCAGTTTGCAGCGTGTCGAACCAACCGATCTGGCCTGATGTCGGCGTGTTGTCGCCGTTCTGCAAAGTCAGCGCCGTGTCGCTCGCCAGTGCTGTTGCGCTGTATGGCTCGATTTGGAACGCATCATATTTGCAGGATGTGATGTCTGCATTCTGGTAGCTGTCGCGCGCGGCATCGACGAATCGCCACCGTGCCCAGTACGTCTCGTTTTCGAAAATCGTATCCGTCTGAATCTTGGCTAAATTAGCCATCTATCGGCCCTCCGCTGCTACCATGCCGCCCGTGTTGCCTTGTGCTGCTACCATACCAACCGCGCGGCCTTGTGCGGCTTCCATGCCCGCCACTCTGCCTTGTGCCTCTGCCATGCCGCCGCCGGTCGGTTGTGCCAACCCTGAATAGTACCCAAGCGCCGGCGTCGATCCGCCAAAACTACCATACCCGCGCACGACTATTCGGCTGGCTGCCATTATGTTGCCCTCGTGGTGCTGGTTGGTTCGTCGCCGTCGTCTAAGGTGAACGTCGCGGCCGTGGTCGAGCCGTCCAATTTCTTCACCGTTCGCGTCGTGCCGCTAATCGAAAATTCGTGCAAACTTTGCATGATGAGGTAAAGCGCCTGTGCCGGTGTGGCGGCTGCTCCATCGGCGGCGTAGCTTTCGGTGAGCACTTCGTCCCAGACGGCATCAGCCATAGCCAGGGCGAACGTAGACGTTTTGGTAACTAGATCGGCTCCGGTGGCGGATAGGGAATAGCCAGCCTTATCATCAGCCCGCGCCTCCAACGAATCAGTCGCGGCACTGAACCCGCTCCAGTCTCCATCGCTTGCCGCCATTTTGGCGACGACTGAATTATCAACCACATCATCGGAATCCGCGACAGCCAGCAAGTGATCGAGCTTCAGCACCACCAGAGCGCTATTGCATGAAGCCTGAATCGCGTCTGTCGCGTCCGTTTGCTTGATCGAGACAACATCAACGCCGCCAGTGATTGCGTTGATTGATAGACTGCTGAAGTTCGTCGGAAGTTGGGCGTATGTATCGCCGGTCTGTGCGGAGTCGTGAGCCGCAGCACCACCAACATACGCACCGACAGTCACGCCCGCACCGCACGTCACGGCTTGGGTTTTGATCGTCTCCACATCGACCTTTTGCGTATCGGGGACGATTGATTGCACTTGCTGGCTGCTAAGTGCGAGCGGAGCAACGCCGAGCCATTCCTTAACGTCGGCGTGTGCGACCCCATCGCTCTCGACCGTCAGCTTTCGCCCTGCTGTCGTGCTCTGCAACGGCCCCGCAGCCGAAGCGGCGTACATCGCATCGTAGACGGCCTCCTCAATAATCTGAAAATCAGCTCGCACCGGCAAGCATAAATTGTCGTCGTTAATCACGACCGTCATGTGACCGACTGTGCTGGTAATACCGGCCTGCAACGTCAGGTGATAATACCCGTCCGCAGTCGCTATCGCTGCCCAGGTGTAAAGGCTGATGTCAACGACCGTGGCGTTGTCGTGCAGGATCACTTCCGCTTCATCGGCGGTCGCAACGTCCAGGGTGACGACCGGCGTGAATCCATCGCCAACCGCAACGACGGGACCGATCACGACTTTGTGCGTTGCGTTTTGTCGGATAATTAGCATCACGCCACTCCTGCCATTCGCATGTAATAGTGCATAAAAATCGGGATGCTTGTTCCGCCGAAATTCCACCCCGTATTCCCCAACCCGTCCGTGCAGTTGTCGGTTGCGTCGATCGTCGTCCCGCTGCTGTTGTTGCTGTCGCTGACCGTGCACCAATCGGCGTCACCGGTTCCGGTTAGCACGTCGATGTTCGCGTCCGACCATGTGCAGGTGGTGCCGTCTATCCCGTTTATGTCCAGGTTCCCACCGATGCCGATGCTGCCTCCGGTTGTGGTATCCGCCATCGCCGTTCCTGCCGCCATCGTCAAATTGCCGGTAACGTCGATGTCGTTGCCGTCGATGTCCAGCGTCCCGGCTGTCAGCGTCAGCGAGTCCGTGCTGCCGACTTCGCCGGTGAGCGTCACGGTGAATCCGGCACAGTCGATGATGATGTCTTCCACGTCCTCGCCGTTGAAATCTACGTCCTGATCCTCACCGGATAGCGTGATGGTGCCGGTGCCTTGGGTCCACGCTACCGTGCCGGTTGTTTCTTGGATCGTCACATCACCATCAAACACATAGGACGGGTTGGCAGAAGCATCAATGGCTAAATCGGCCCCTGCTCCAGTTGAGTCGAAAACTACATTGCCCTCAAAGGTAATCGTGAAACCCTGGGGGTCGATGGTGTAGGTGTTAGCAGCCACGTCCGCATCGAACGTCACGTTGCCGGTGAAGGTGACGGCTCCGCCGAAGGTGAGGGTTTGGGTGCCATTAGTGCAGGTGAAATTAAATGGCCCCTGATACGTGCCAGCGTTGACCGTACATGCTTTTTGGACGTTGCACGCGCTAGTCGGATTCCAAGTTCCACCAGCACTGTTATCTATTGTGACAGTGATAAAATTCAACGCCCCGTTGTCCGCTGCGGATGTCAGTGTCCCGGTGGCGTCAACAGTCACATTTCCGTGAAATTGAATGCTACCAAATGCGTGCGTAGTCAGGGTGCCGCCATTTATTTCCAACGTCCCAAAATTAGACTCACTCGATGCAGCTGTTGCGATTGTTCCCGTGATTTGCAATAGGTTTACTTCGTCAGGTTCATGGGCACGATATGTTTTCGCCGTGCCGTTTAGAATCACCGTTTCTGTGCTAGACGTGAGTGTGCCTATATTTGCAACGTCCCAATTCCCGCTGCATGTCCACGTCCCCTCACCCATATCAATCGTCGCACTCCCGCCGTTGGTGCAGTCAAGGCCGCCGGTGCCGATGGTTACGTCGTTGCCGTTGGCGTCCAAGGTGCCGGTATAAAGGTCGGCTGCTTCGCCAATCGTAATCCCTAGCGCAAGAGCGGTCGCCACATCAATCGTGCAATTCACGTTGCTCGAACTTGCCCGGAAGATAACCGTGTCGGTAGCGTCTGGCACCTTCGTCTGCGACCAATTCGCAGCCGTGTTCCAGCTTGTACTACCGCCACTGATCCAGTAATTCGCAGCCACGACTCACGCCTCGTTAATTGGCATCGTTACACCCGGTCGGCCCGCACGTTCAACGGTTGCAACAGCAAATTTAAGTTGCCCAGATGATCGCCCGTGCCCGGAGCAGCACCGCCTTGCATCCACGTCACGAACGAATCAATCGTGCCAATGGCGTTGCTCACCTGTGCCGGGGTGTAAGTCGTTCCGCTGATGTTGCCGCTGGCATCAAGTTCGATCGCGTCACCACCGGACACCAGATCGCCGTTGGCCCAGTCAATCGCCAGATCAGCGTTGTACGCAATCATCGCGTCAAGTTCGGCAACTGTCTTGGCGAGCAGTTGCGCTCTCTGTTTCCATGCCGCCGCGACGGCAACGGCTTGGGTTTGGGTTGTGTTTGCTGGCATTGTTATCCTTTCATTGATGATTTCGTGCACACCGCTCGCGCAGTTCGTGCACGGAGTCGCTTTGAATGTCCTGGCGCTTTTTGAGTTCGCTGATTGCAGTGCAGAGTCCGTTTGCCAACTTCGCGTCGATCCTGATTACCTTGATCGATAACCACGCGCCCCACGGGACGTTGATTGCAAGCAGTACAGCCAGTCCGATTTCAAGTGGCGTCATGTGTCCTGCTTTCGTCTCGGACCCGTGGCGGGCCGTACATGGTGTTGCAAAGCTGAATAAAGTGCCGGGCTACCTCGTCGGCGATCCGGTTCCGGTAGGCTGCGCTGCGTACAATCTGATGGTGGTCGATCTGCACACCGACCAAATCGCTGTCCGATTCCATCTCGTCGCGGATGGTAGTGGTCACCCAAGCGGTCATTTGCCGGTTCCTCCCGGCTACGTTCGCCCCAATCGGTCCAGAATCTTGCAACCGGTAAGTCGTTTCCAGCATCGCCTCCGCGTCTCGCTGAGTGGGCAGGTTGTGAGTTGCCAGATCCGACGTAGGTACGCGCACCGGATGTACGGGTTCTCGTGGATGGCGTTGGTGGTGCGTCGGTTCATTGGAACGCCTCCGTCACGTACCGATACTGCATCAGATACGCATCTTCCCCGGTATCGTCGTAGAAATCACGGAGCACGGACCTCGCGCGGAACCCGACAGTTCGTAAGAACAGTTGGGCATCGAGGTTTGTTTCACGCACTTCCAGCACGATGCGGTTCCGGCGTTGGGCCGAGAGTTTACCGATCAATTTGTCGATCATCTGCCGGCCAATCCCGTGTCGGCGACAGTCCATGCTGACAGCGAAGTTCAGCACATGCAGTCGTGACTTATAGAGTTCGTAGACCATGAACCCCACGACTCGTTCCTTGTACTCCGCGACCATACCGATGGAATTTCGGTGTCTGAGGCAGAGGATGAATTCTTCTTCAGACCAGGGAAATTCAAAGCTGTGCTGCTCGATGTCCAGCACTTCCGGCATGTCCCGGCGAATCATCCACCGAATGTGTACGCGCATCGTCACATTTTGCGGGCGCTGCTTGTCGATGAGTTCGGCTGTAGTCATCGGAACACCTTCCCGTGTAGCGTCCGCAACACCCCAACCCACACCATAATCCGATCACCTCGCGTCTCGCCCGCGTCGGCCAGGTCGCGGATTTTTCCGGTGTAGGTGGCAAGCAGTCCGTCAATCACACCGGCCAATACCAGCTTTGTCATGCCCGGCCCCTGCTTGGCACTCATGCGGCGGATGAGTCGGCACCCGGCGTGATACGATTGGACGCTGCTCGTGTGACACTCGCTGCGATAGCTCGTGCCAGAATCGCTCTCGGTTGCCAGTTCGCGGAGTTGGACGTAGTTGGTTGTTGTCCGCACCGCCGGCCAGTCCACTTGCGAATGCACCACGGCCCGAATCGTCGCCGTCGTTTCCACGCGGCCATCTGTGATCCGGCACCAGCGCTCGACGGGCCAGCCTTGAACGGTGAGGGTGTATCGGTACTCGACCGAGCCCGCGCTGTCCGTGTCGGCGACGAATCCCGCCAGGCGTTTCAGCAGCGGTCGCAACGCCTCGGCGTCCAATTTGAGCGGCTCGCCGTCGAGCCAGACTTGGACGTTTGCCGATTTGTACTTGTCGGCTAACGCCCGCAGTTGCTTGACGAGCGCCAACGCGCCCGCAATGTCTTCGCGTTCAACTTCTCCATCGGGGAACCAAACGGCTTTGTTTTTGAGCAGCGACAGCAGTTCAGTTTTCTCGCGCGATTCCAAAACGCCGCAGGCCACGTCGAGGGCGAGTCTGGCAATGGTTCGCTCGCTTTCGTCGATGCGGTAGCGGGCGACGGGGATGATAGTAGCACCAAAGCAAGACAGCCCGCCCAGCACCAGCACCGCGAATAGCACGGCGGCCAACAGGATGTATTCGATGAGGTTTCGCACGGGTCACCTCTTACATTGATCGTAATCACCGCGGCCAGCACCGCACATGGCACAGAAATTCCCGATTCGTCCACCAGCGCCACAGCCGAAACAATGCCACGGTTCGCGCCAGTCGGGCCACAATTCAAGGACCGTCCGGCGAAGGATGGCATCCAATTCGTCTCCGTATCCGAACCGTCCCTTATTATGATCCAGCGACTTCACAATGCTTCCGTCGTTGTGGCGTTCAGTCGCCGCCTTCCAATCGACCATCATTTCCAGAAGATCGAGTAGGCTCATATCCTTGATGCCGTCCGGCCAGTGTTCAGGGTGGTGCCGATTGTGAGCGTAGTGATGATCCAGCGCTGGTTTCATCTCCCGGAGGTAGCCCTTGTATTCTTCGGAACCGTAAGTGCATTCCGCCAGCTTGGCTGTCATCACGGCGAACGTGTCGGCTTCGGGATCGTGTAACTTTGAGTTGTCGTGAACCCTTGCCCGTTCGAGAAGGTTCGCCACCACTTCAGACAACAACGCTTGCACTCGCTGGATATGGGCGATCGTCTGCCGCATCGACTCCGTGAGATAAAGTTCCTCGGACTGACTCATACCCAACCCTTCGTCAGAAAATGAAGCACCAGCCACAGCATAAAACCAAACAGCACAAACCACACCGGCCACGGACGCGACAACAACCAGACGTGCTCTGAGAGCGTGTCACCCGTGTCGGGGTCGATCAGCGCACAGGTTTCGACGGCGATAAACCAAGCGATCCAAACGCCCCACGCAATCGTGTATCGCCATTCGTACAGTTCGGACATGGGTTACCCCGCTGGCTTGCTACCGTGACCACCACCACGTAATGTGGATCGGAAAACAGGGCACCAGACACACCCATACATCCGTGTAGCTTCCGGTACGTTTCCAGTAAACCCCAATCCACATATCTTGCAATTTGAACTCTACGCCAATCGTCCATCCATGACGTTTTTCAAGGAGTTCGTCAAGTTCCTGAATTGTAGGCTTCTTTGTCATCGCTTCATCCCGCCTTCTCTACCCGTATTCCAATTGTCTCAAACGGTGCTACGGAATTGCCTTTTGGTAGATTTGTTGCCAGTTGAGCCAGCAGCGAAGCGAGGTTGGCACATTCGATCGGGTTTGTATTATTCGGGATTTCCCCACCTTTCGCCACATCGTCGTTCCAAATTTTGAAGTACACGTTGAATTTCATTGTGTAATCACCCCGCTGGCTTGTCCCAATCATCTGGCGTCGTGCAGGTGAGGATCGAATACGAACCCGATGTGTAGGCGCGGCTGTCGTATCGGAACACGTCGTAGCTGTCCCGGTAGCGATACAGTTTCCGGTTGCCGTCGTACACGATCCGGCCAACCGGGACGCTGTGCCCGCTGCGGCCGATGCCGATGCCGTAGCCGTGAATCAGTAGCGAGTCGTACTGCTCGCTACTCCGTGGGTTCACGCATTCCAACGGCCGGAAATGGCGGGCCGTTTCTTTCCAGTTGTCATCCTCCCATGCGTCGGGCAGTCGGATGAAATCGCCGCTGCGCCAACCCGGCCATTCGCCTTTGCTCTGATTGATCCCGCCCTTGCCATACGTCCCTTGCATCGCGTGTTTGAAGCCGTAGTCCTTCGGCTGGATGATGTCCGGCAGGAATCCACGCTCGCACGCAATCCCGATCACCTGCTGAACGGAAGCGCCTCCCCATTGTCGCGGGTTCGCTTCGGCGTAAATCGACAGGCACGAAAACCAAACGCTCGCCGACTCGGCAGAGATTGGCAACCGCTCACCAGCGACCGGACCACCAAGCGACAATCGCCGCTGCCGATTCCAGCACGCCTCCATGACGGCAACGAGTGCGTGGCAAGTGCATTCGTGAGTCGGCGATTGGTTCGTGAAGCGGTCCCAAAAATTCTCTGCCCACAGCCCATGCTCATCGTTGTAGGCGGCGCGTTCCCGCACGTCCCGCGGCTCCACCCAGAGCGAGTTGGGAAAGTCGCGGGACGTATCGCCGAACGCGCCCCAAATGGCCTCGTCGGTGTCGAGCGCCGCCAGTTCCGGCGGGTAGCCCGTGTTGAATGGCAGAACGACATCAACCAGCGAAGGATCAATCATTTCAGGGCCTCCGTGATTTCTGCCGCGGTGGGGTTGCGAATTGCTTTTAGCGTGCCGTCCGCCCCTTGGATCACGACGGCCGGCAGCCCGACCTTTCGCGCTTCAGCTAACGCCGTGACGTACTGAGTTGGCGTCTGCCCGAGGCCGTTGACCGTGTCTTCCTCGAATTCGCTAGCGACGACGGAAGATTCCCCATCGGCGTTGAGGCGTTGGAGTTCGGCGGACACTTCCGGGGGCATTGGGGTCTGGTCCTTCTCGTACACGTAGGTCACCATCGTCACGCCCGGCGCCGGTGGTGGAGGGTCCGGTTGTGGCGTACCCCCTAGTTTCGCCTTCGCAATTTTGTAGGTGTCAACGATCGCGGGAAGGTCCATCGGTGCCGTCAGCGTGTCCATGCCGTCAACGAACGATTGCCACGAGTCGAGCTTGTTCGCTTTGCGCAATCCAGTCTCAATTGCGATCTGCGATGTAAGCCGCACGTTGTCCGGTGTCCGAAGCAATCCAGACGAAACGAGCAATAGAATCTGGTTGTACCCCTCGGCCACTCCCCGAGCCGTCGCCGCTTTCGTCGGATCGTTTACCGCTGCGAGCAGGGCATCGACTTTCGCGGCCACGTCCACAACCGGCGGTGGGTCTACCGGAGGCGGCGGCGGTGTTACCGTCGTGCCCGTGTCCAGAATGAGGTCAACGGTCGGTGGGCGTCCGTCATCGTGCGTGACGATCCGCCAGTATTTGCCAGCCGGAACGGGTTTGCCGTCCGGGCCGATGTATTGCGTGTAGTCGGCGGCTGTGGCGATGCTGGCAATCAATGCCAGAAGTAGAGCGAGTGCGAAACGCTTCACCTCACACCCCCCTTGCGGCCTGCGCGGCTGCGTTGGCACGTTCCAGCCCGGCCACGATTTCGCGCTGCTCTGCGTCGTCGGCTTCCGCCAGGCAACCGAATAGTTCGGCTAGTTCCGCAGCTACCATCCGGGCGTTCAGATCGCCATCCGCTTGAGACACTTTGCGGAAGAACAGCATTCTGCGAAGGAACGCGGGTTTGCGGATCGCTTCCGGCTTGTCGATGATTTTCGGGATCAACTCCAGCAAGAGCGGTAAGAGAATAACCAGAATTTCCATGACCAACTCCTTCACCGTAGAGACGGCAGATCGAGGATGCCCGGCCAGGTGGCCACCCGAACCGGACAGGAACCGGGTTCGGTGTCAAGATAGGCAAGATTGCCCTAATTGTCAAGATCAGTGCCGCCGGCCGCGGGCATGTCGCGGGAACAGTTGCGTGTGCCAGTATTCGCGGATTGATACCACGCTCGGCGGCTCGGTGTTTTTCGGCACGCCCTCTGCCCATTGCTCCAGCCGTTCCGCCACGGCGCGGTGGTGTGCGATAAGTTCGGCGAGTTCGATTTCCCATCGGTTGCGGGGATGGTTCAGTATCCGCACCCATTCCGGCACCTTGACCATCTCACCAGTCCTCGTCCTCGTCGCAGTGGCAGCGTGGCGCCGGTGCTGGCGATGTCACGCGGTCGAAGATCGCGGCAATTTTGACTTCGGCCGTGTGTGGCTGAGTCGCTCTCGCTTTGTGAATTTTGCACTGCCGGTACACGTAACGTAGCCAGTCAACTGCGGCCGGCGGCGGGATGTAGTCGGGGATGCACTTGTTCATTTGTCAGAATAGTTTCGTCTGGTTTGGCATGTGCTTGAGTTTGGCTTTTTTGTCGGGGTTTCAGAACAGAACGCCTTGGCGCAGCCGGTTGACGGCTATCTCGCAGTAGCGCTCCTCGATCTCGATGCCGACCGACTTGCGCCCTTCCAGCTTCGCGGCTACTAGGGTGGTGCCGCTGCCGGCTAGCGGATCACAAACGATCCCATCTGGTTTGCACGAGGATGAAATAAACCGCTTAGGAAACAGCAAAGGAAACGGGCACGGGTGCGCCTTGCCTTTTTCCGAGGGCACTTGCCAGACTGTCAACGCAAGGTTATTACATCGGTCCCAGAACGTTTTACGCCCAAAGGCGTACCACATTTCGTGGCATGGTGGATACCGTTCTGAATTGAACTGAATCGCGCCGTCGCGGTGCCAAACAACTTCCGCGTATACATTGAATGGAAGAAACCGCAACGGATGAATTCCTACGCCGTTTCTGTGTCGAAGTTTGTGGTTCACCCAAACAAGGCCATTTGTTGAAGCAATGCACAATCCTACGATATCTCGGAGCCACGATTGATACTCCGATTCGGGCTTGTCGTCTGCATATCCTGCATTCATTGCCTTGTCAATGAAATTCCTTGCGCCGGAATGACTTGCGTGCATACCAGATGGCTTAGTAGGTTTCAATGTGTTGTAGGGCGGACTTGTCACCGTGCAATCAACCGGCCCCAGCAACGGCAGCACGTCCCGGCAATCGGCGTGGTATATGACCGCGTGCTCGTCCTGGTAGTAGGGGGTGGGTAGGGTCACGGTTGCCTCCGATCCTCCAGCAGCGTGGGCAGCACCTCCAGGGCATCGCCCTCGATCAGGTTCCACTCGGGTTCTCTCATCCTGCGGTTATCCATTCTCGTTAAATCCCCGCCCCAATCAATCGCTCGGCTTCCTCCGCATCGTCCACGGCACGGAAAAATGCGTTCAACCGCTTAATCAGATCCGCCTTGTCGTGCCGTCCGTCGAGTTGTAGCATCATCCCCGTCGTGTCGAGCAGGCAACGGCCGTTCCCGTGGTCGTATCCGACGTGAATCTCTCGCGGCTGTTCGCACGCATCGCAAAGAGTCAGGCCGAACCGTTCCGCAATTTTCGTCTGGTCACTCATAGGTTTTCTCTCCGTTCTCTGGTCATCCCACAATCATCCTCGGCCCGATGTCCGGCCATGCTGGGGTACCGGGGCCGTCGTAGCGTTTGAGCGTCGTGTTGATCCGCATCAGCCGCAACTCGTCCTCGACAGCCCCGGAACTATCCCTCCACTCCCCCCAGCCGACGAGCCGGGAGTCTCGGTATAGCTCCCAGCGATAGCGGGTGCCGAGTTGTTGGATCACCATGTATTCCATGTCAGTCCCTCCCCGC
>Ga0180437_10010571_pt1 | contig 11226 bp, 6 predicted proteins | sample SS_ome_4_FD_132410 | JGI IMG/M metagenome (GOLD analysis project Ga0180437, IMG submission 132410) | Hypersaline lake sediment archaeal communities from the Salton Sea, California, USA - SS_3_D_1 metaG | ecosystem: Environmental > Aquatic > Non-marine Saline and Alkaline > Hypersaline > Sediment... | reverse complement strand
GATCGGCGCTTCTCCGTCGCCCGCCCCTTTCAGCGGCGCCGCTGCGTATTGACCCTCGATCAGATAAACCGTGTCGCTGGGCTTCCGGTCCCGGAGGGCGCGCGCCAAGGTACGCCACGGCTTTCGCATGGACAGGCCGTCGGCACGGTCGTCGCCTGTTGGCGAGACGTAGAAGATATTTGGCTCGTATTGATACGGCCCGCGGTCGCTCCCGTCCGGGGCCGTGCCGCGGAAGCGCGAATCCGGCTGAAGGCGGTAGTCCATGTTGAGCGGGTCGGCGAACTCGAAGTCTCTCTCCAAGTCCTTTTCGCGCATAAAAAGGATGGTATCGGCGGGGCCGTTGGCGGACTGACGGTCATACTCGTTACCGCCCCCGAACAGGCTGCCGACCATCCTGTCGGTGGAGATACGGATGTACCCCAGCCCCACGCAATTTTCCACTCTTTCGTCGCCGCCTCCCGGCTTGACGGAAAAGTCAAAACTCTGCCCCCAGGAGATGTTGTCCTTGAGCAGGAGAGGCCCCTTCGTATCATGGTAATGCATAATGCCGAAGTTTTCGCCCCCTTCGTTAGTATTGCTGTAGGTGTAGCAGTTCCGGATGACGTCGTTCTCGGCAACGTACCGAGAGATGCCGGAAAAGTTATTTCCGTAGCACACGCAATTTTCGATCAGGTTGTCGGACCCCCAGTTCGTCTGTCCCCCCTCTTGGGTCTCCCTCACTTCAATGCCCTTGACGTTCATGAAACAGACGCAGTTGCGGATTGTGCACGAAACCGGGCCGGCAAGCCAGATGCCGTAGCGCGGGAAGAATCCGGTCACGGCCAACCCGTCAATAATGACGCGCGTGGGGCTAGCGAGTTTCAGACCACATTCTTCCACGGACAACGTGTAACGACATTCATCCGGCGCGCTCAGGTCCTTGTTGGAAATATAGAGGGTTTTGGATTCCTCGTCATAATGGAAGAAACCGGGATCGAACTCGAGTTCCGTGATATTGGCCTTCGGATACAACCTGTTCAGGTTGTTGTGTTCCAAAACGGCGTTCGGCGCCCGGTCGCAGCGAGCCGCATAGACGAACCGGTATCCCTCGACCCTCTCGAATTCGGGCGCGGGAATATCGCCGTGCAGCAGCGCGGTGCCCGGAATTTCCGCGCGGATGACGGTGTCGGCGTCCGGTCCGCCCAGGTTGTCGCGCTTGACGCTTCCCAAGTACTCCCCCGGACCGATCGTCAGCGTGTCGCCGGGCTTCAGCGCGTCCACGCCTTTCTGAACGGTTAGAAACGCCGCTTCCCGGCTGGTGCCGTCGTTCGCGTCATTGCCCTGCTTGGTCACGAAGTATTCCGCGCCCAAGACAATGCTCTGGAACGCCACGGCCGCGCAAAGCGCCAAGGCAATTTTGATTCGCGTCTTCATCGCGTTTTCCTTTCGGCAACAGCGCGGCGTGGCCCGCGTAGCTATTATGGAAACCGCGGCTTACGTCATGCTGGGCCGTTCGATGGGCTGAGGGAGAAGAGTGCAATCGGCCAACCTGTTTCCGGCAATGTCGCATGAACCGGATTTCCGATCATCGCGACATTACGCGTTACGACTCGCGCGTCTTCATCGGAACGTATTCCAAGTCAAAGGGGCCGGTGTAGATGGCGCGCGGCCGAAAGATCCGGTTGTTCTTCAAGTATTCTATGACGCGCGCGGTCCAGCCGGCGACGCGGCTGACGGCGAAGATGGGGGTGAACATCTCGGCCGGAATTCCCATGCACGTGTACACGATGCCGCTGTAGAAATCCACGTTCGGGAATATCTTCTTCTCCTTGCCGAGTGTGGAGACGACTTCCTTCTCGAGCGCTTGGGCGGTCTTGTAGAGGTTCCACGTGTCCTTGTGCTTACGCGCCAGTTTCCTGGCCAGGGGGGCGAAGATGCGCGCGCGGGGGTCATACGCCTTGTACACGCGGTGGCCGAAACCCATGATCACGCGCTTTTCCTTACGCGCCTTCCTGTACCAGGCGGGCACGTTCTCCGGACTTCCAATCTCCTTGAGCAAGTGAATGACTTGTTCGTTCGCGCCCCCGTGGAGCGGCCCGCTCAGCGCGGCGATGCCGGTGCCGATGCAGAAATAAATGTCCGACAGCGTGGAGGCCACCACCATCGAGGCAAACGTGCTCGCATTCATGCCGTGATCGGCGTGAAGGATGAGGGCGATGTCCATCAGGCGCTCTTCCATTGGGTCCGGCTTGCGCCCCGTCATCATGTAGACGAAGTTGCCAGCGTGGCTGAGTGAATCGTCGGCCTCGATGGGCATGCACCCGCGTCGAATGCGGGCGATAGCGGCGGCCACGACGGCCACGCCCGAGATCAGGTGGTAGCACGATTCCATCCCGCTCGGCGCAAAGCGGCGTTGTCGAACCCTTGTCTTCCGGCGCTTGAACTCGTAGATCGCGTGCTCTTCGCCGCGGGGCATCGTTTCCATGGGAATCGAGTCCTCGTCGGCGCCGATCGCGCTCTCGACGCTCGGGCGGCCGGCCTCGAGGTCGGCGTAGGACAATTCCTGCCGGATCATGTGCGTCCCCAGACGCAGCGCGGCCATGGGATGCATTTCCTCCAGCGGAAAGGACATGATCCGCCGCAACGTGACGGGCAGGTGGCGATAGCGCTTGAGACTGGCCGTGAATTTCTCCAGTTCCTCGGGCGTGGGCAAGTGACCGTTGAGGAGGAGAAAGGACACTTCCTCGAACGTGCTATGCGCGGCCAGATCGAAAATGTCGTACCCGCGGTAGACCATGCTCCCGGCCGCACCGTGGACATAGCCGATCTGGCTCTCGCAGGCGATGGCGCCCTCGAGGCCCGGGCCGACGGTGCACTGGACGGGCCACTGCACGGGCTCGGTCCAGCCGCGCTCGGCGTCGGCTGAGACCTCGGCGCGCGCCTTCGCGGCCGCTTTCAGGACAAGATTCGTCACCTCTTCGCTGCTCTTCTTGGTCATCTCGTGTCGCTCCAGCTATCGGGACCGCCCCCCTGCCGGGTCCCGCACGTTTGGAAACCGTGTCGGAGTCGCCGCCCGCCCGACCGATACGTCCCCAAGGCGAGGCGCGCTCGAACCAGAAGAATAGCAGCCGGGCAAAGACAACGCAACCGTTGTCCAGCCCGCCGAAGACGCGTCGCTCTGTCGAGTTATGGCGGACACGCACGGGTTGAAACCCGTGCCCACGCGGTTTGTGATCGGGAAAGCTTCTGCACCTGTAGGTCAGCGGCCTCCTGACCTGAGCCTGACGCAGTCCGTGAGCGCGTCGAAACGGTCGAATCGCTCCGCGGACATTCCCGTCGGCCAGGGGCCGCCGACCTACACGGTTTCGGGTCCGGAAGGCCCGTGCGCGTGTAGAGCGCACTGTTCCTCGCTCATCACTCACTACTCACTATTCGCTACTCGCCAGGTCCTTCGCGAAATAGGATACGATGTCATCGGCCAGAGGCGGCACGTCCATCGGCACACCGCCGTTGCGCAAGGAGTGCGCCGCCGCGCAACCCGCCGCCACGGCGTGCCGCGCGGCTACGGCCGAGGTGGTGATCTTCGCGCCGTCACGAATGTACCGGATGAACTCGTCCACGATGCGCGGATCGGCGCCTGCATGCAGGCGGCCGACGTTCGGAATGAAGTACTGTTCGTCGCCGTAGGGATTGTACCCCGTCCGCCGATTCCAAAGCCGGACGACGTCGCTGCCGAAGTTCTCGACGCGGCCTTCCGTGCCGATGATCGTATAGTTCCGCCAGCCGTCCGGCGTATAATGGCACTGCTGGTATGACGCGAACACGCCGTTGTCGAACTCCATCTGCATCATGCTGACGTCCTCGACGTCAATGATCGGATTCAGCCCCTTCTGCGACAGTGGCGGCCAGTTCTCCAGGCTCCAACTCGCGTTCCCGCGTTCCTCGGGCGGGTGACGGTCGGTAATGCGGTCGTAAAGCGTCAGGCCGCCCATCGCGTTGACGCGCCGCGTGAAGCCGCCGCAGAGCCAGTGCAGGATGTCAATATCGTGCGCCCCCTTCTGCAGGAGCAGGCTGGTGGCCTTTGAGCGCTCCGCGTGCCAGTCCTTGAAATAGGCGTCGCCGCCGTACGCGACGAAGTGCCGACACCAGCCGACTTTCACCTCGCCGATCGCGCCCGCGAGGATCAGAGACCGCATCTTCTTCGTGAACTCCATGTGCCGCATGTTATGGCCGACGTAGACTTTTCGCTTCAGCCGGACCGCCGTCTCCAGAATTCGGTCGCAGCCTTCGACGGTGATGGCCATGGGCTTCTCGAGGTAGATGTCCTTTCCGGCTTCGAGCGCAGCCAGCGCGCATTCCTCGTGCAGGAAGTCCGGCGTCGTGATGAAGACCGCGTCAATGTCGTCGCGCGCGACGAGCTCGCGGTAGTCGGTCGTCAGGAAACAATCGCGGCCGTATTGTTCGGCGAAGTGGTCGAGGCTTTCCTGGACGATGTCGTTCGCCGCCGCGAGGCGCACGCCTTCCTCGGGCTTGTGCGCGAGTTCCGCCAGGCTGCCGCGTCCGCCGCAGCCGATCACACCGATACGTAGTTCGCTAGACTTGCTCATGGATTTGCCTTTCGGACTGAAAACAGGGTGTTCCGGGGAATCCGAATGCTACCCGATTCCCACTTCCCCCCGCAAGCCGGTCGCGATTATCGAGTGTTGAATGCTGAGTGTTGATTTGCGATTGGAATCCACGTCCTCCAGCTTCCGGTCTCCGGCCCGTCTCCCTTGGCGACTTCGCGAGAGACCCCGCTGTATTGCATCGCGCGGAGGTCCCGAGAGATTTTGACTTGCCCCGGGCCGGTGCTATAATAGCGCAAGGGTGGAGTTCGAGCCGTATGCACACCAGGAGATTTCAGGGCATGGCAAACACCGGCGACGGCATTGACGCGGGCGCTCTCTTCGGCATGGACCGGGGCCTAACGTACGACGACTTCATTCTGCTGCCCGACTACATTGATTTCGCGGTGAACGACGTGGACCTCTCCACGCGCCTGACACGGGAATTTCGGCTGAACCTACCCTTCGTCTCCTCGCCGATGGACACCGTCACCGAATCGGAGATGGCGATCTACATGGCCCTGCTGGGCGGGATCGGCATCGTGCATTACAACAACACGATCGAGGAGCAACGGCGTCACGTCGCCGCCGCGAAGCGCTTCGAGAACGGCTTCATTACCGATCCCGTCGTACTCGGTCCGGACAACACGATCCGCGACGCGGACGTCATTAAGGAAAAGCACGGCTTCAGCAGCTTCCCCATCACCGAGGACGGCACGCTGAAAGGAAAGCTGATCGGCATCGTCACGGGACGCGACACCGATTTCGAGACGAACCGAGATCTGCCGCTGCGCGAGGTGATGACGAACGACATCGTCACCGGGCCCAAGGGGCTCACGCTTCACGAGGCGAACGAAGTGCTGCGGCGTACGAAGAAGGGCAAGCTGCCGATCGTGGACGACGACGGCCGGCTGGTGTCCATGGTCTGCCGCCGCGATTTGATCACGAACGAGGAATACCCGCGCGCCTCGAAGGACGAGAACAAGCGGCTGCTCGTCGGCGCGGCGCTCTCCACGCACGAGGAGGACAAGGAGCGCCTCGCCGCGCTGGCCGAGGCGGGCGTGGACGCGGTGGTCATTGACGCCTCCCAGGGCGACAGCGTGTTTCAGGCGAACATGATCGAGTACGTCAAGCAAAAGCACCCGGAGATTCAAGTCATCGCGGGGAACGTGGTGACCGAACGGCAATGCCGGCGGCTGATCGCCGCAGGCGCCGACGCGCTGCGCGTCGGTATGGGGCCGGGCTCCATCTGCATCACGCAGGAAACGGTCGCCGTCGGACGGCCGCAGGCGTCGGCCGTTTATCATTGCGCGAAGGTGGGACGCGAGGCGGGCGTGCCGATTATCGCCGACGGCGGGATCGCGTCGCCCGCGCACGCGGCCAAGGGCCTCGCGCTCGGCGCCAGCACCGTAATGATGGGCAGTCTGCTGGCCGGCACCACGGAGTCGCCCGGGGAGTACTTCTATCACAACGGCCGGCGCCTGAAGAAATACCGCGGTATGGCCTCCGAGGGCGCCATGCGGACGGGCGGCGCGAAACGGTACTTCTCGGAAGAAGACCATATTAAGGTCGTTCAGGGCGTGGAGGGGTTCGTGGTCGACAAGGGGTCGGTGCGCACCTTCCTGCCCTATCTCGCCCAGAGCCTGCGGCACAGTATCCAAGAAGTTGGCTGCCGCACCGTTGGCGCCCTGCACAAAGCGCTCGACGACTCGAAGCTCCGCTTCGAGCGGCGGTCCGCTTCCGCGCAAAAGGAAGGCGGCGTTCACAGCCTGGTCGAGTACACGCGCCCACAGGTCCCGGGAGCGTACTGAAGTCGAAAGGAGCCGTCATGGGGACGGATCATCCGAAACGCGGCCGACCCTCCTCCGCCATGGCCGGCGCCATGGACAAACTCTGCGAAGCGCTGCTCGGCGAGACGCCGGGTCTCGGAGCGCCGTGCCCACATCGCTGGCACCCGCCCACCGACGTGTTCGAGTGCGATCGCGTCTTCGTCATCCGCCTGGCCGTCAGCGGGCTGCGGCATACGCCCGACGGATCGATCCAGGACGCGGAGGTGGTCGTGGAAAACGATACGGTCATCATACGCGGCAACCGCTCCGACCGATCGAGCCACACCAAGCGGGCCTTCTTCCAGATGGAAATTAACTACGGCCCGTTCGAGCGCCGCGTCCGCTTCGCCACCCCCTTCGATCCCGAAAACATCGAAGCGAAGTATCACGACGGATTCCTGGAAATCGTGATCCCTAAAGCTCCCCGAACCAAGGGCAAGACAACGCACATCCCGGTACGGTCCTGACGGAAACAAACAGCAGCGGGAGTGAAACGTGGGCAAGAATGACGACGCCGACAAAATACCGCCGTCTCGCCTGGAAGGCGAGATGCTCGGCGAGAGCGAAGCCGCGGAGTTGGAGTTGCCGGACGAATTGGCGATTCTCCCCGCCCGAACCGCGCTCTGCTACCCGCACGTTGTCATCCCGGTGGCGGTCAAGGAGGAGCGTGACATCCGCTTGGTCAACGACGCGATCCTCGGCAAGCGCCTGATGGTCTTTGCCGCCGCCAGGGAAGGCGCCGCCGACCCCCCGAAGGGCGACGAACTCTACGATGTCGGCTGCGCGGTCATGGTCGTCAAAATGATGCGCTTCCCCGACGAGACCACGCGTTTCATCGTCCAGGGCCTGAGCCGGGTCAAGATCGAGCGCCTGGCCAAGGAGGAACCGTATTTCGTCGGCCGCGTCCGAAGGCTCGGCAGCCGGGGCGACGATTCCCTGCGCACGCGCGCGCTGGCGCGCAATCTGATCGAGCAATTTCAGAAGTTGGTGGATCTGTCCTCTCACCTGCCCGACGAACTGAAGATGGCCGTGATGAACATTGACGACTTCAGCCGCCTCACCGACGTCATCTCCACGGCGCTGTCGCTCGATCTTCCGCAACGGCAGGAAGTGCTTAAGACGCTCGATGTGGCGAAACGCATGGAAATCGTCAGCGGTTTCCTGAACCGCGAAGTCGAAACCGCCGAGCTTTCCAGCCGCATCCAGACGCAAGTTAAGAGCGATCTCGACAAGGACCAGCGCAAGTTCATCCTCCGCCGCCAATTGAAGGCGATTCAGGACGAACTCGGCGAAGCCGACCCGCAGACCGCCGAGGTCGAGGAACTCCGAGAACGCGTCGCCAAGCTGAAGCTGCCCGAGGAAGCCCAAAAGGAAACCGACCGCGAGTTGGAGCGTCTCAAGCGCATGCCGCCGCAGGCGCCGGAATACCACGTGGCCCGCACCTATCTCGACTGGGTCATTGCCCTGCCGTGGAGCAAGAGCACGCGCGATCGGCTGGATATCGAGAAAGCCGAGAAGGTTCTCGACGCGGACCACTACGATCTGGCGCGCGTCAAGACGCGAATACTGGAGTACCTGGCCGTGCGAAAGCTGCGCAAGGACATCCGCGGACCCATCCTCTGCTTCGTCGGCCCCCCCGGCACGGGCAAGACCAGTCTCGGCCAGTCTATCGCACGCGCCCTCGGGCGGAAATTCGTCCGCGTCTCGCTCGGCGGCGTGCGCGACGAGGCCGCGATCCGCGGCCACCGCCGGACCTACGTCGGCGCGCTCCCGGGCCGCATCATCCAGGGACTGCGCAAAGCCGAGTCGCGCAATCCCGTCTTCATGCTCGACGAGATTGACAAGCTCGGCGCGGACTTCCGCGGCGACCCCGCCTCGGCGTTGCTCGAAGTACTCGACCCCGAGCAGAACTCCACCTTCACCGATCATTATCTCGACGTCCCGTTCGACCTCTCGCGAGTTCTGTTCATCACCACGGCGAACCTGCTTGACCCCGTGCCCCCCGCTCTTCGCGACCGCATGGAAGTCCTCGAACTCCCCGGCTACACCACCGAGGAGAAGATCGGCATCGCCCGCCAATACCTCGTGCCGCGCCAGACCGAGCAGAACGGTCTGAAAACCTCCGATATCGAATTCTCCGACGGCGTGCTGAAAGAGATCGTCGTCTCGTACACGCGGGAGGCCGGCCTGCGCAACTTCGAACGCGAGATCGGAACGATTTGCCGGAAACATGCCGCCGCGATCGCCCGCCGGAAGGGGCGGCGGAAAAAGCGCGTGCTTAGGCGGTCCGATCTCAAGGACATGCTGGGTCCGGCGAAGTTCTTTCCCGAAATCGCCGAGCGCACCTCCGGTCCCGGGGTCGCCACGGCCTTGGCCTGGACCTCGGCCGGCGGGGACATTCTCTTCATCGAGGTCACACTCTATCCCGGCAACGGGCGCCTCCTCCTGACGGGAAAACTCGGCGACGTAATGAAAGAGTCCGCGCAAGCGGCGTTGTCCTACCTGCGGGCCAAATCCAGGGAACTGGGCATCCCGGCGCGCGACTTCGGCAAGACCGACATCCACATCCACGTGCCCGCCGGCGCCATCCCCAAGGACGGTCCGTCGGCCGGCCTGACCATGCTTATGGCCATGGCGAGCATCTTCACCGGGATTCCGGTCCGGTCCGACGTGGCCATGACCGGCGAGATCACGCTGCGCGGTCGCGTGCTTCCGGTCGGCGGCGTCAAGGAAAAGGCCCTCGCGGCGCAACGCGCGGGAATCAAGACCATCCTTCTCCCGAAGAGAAACGAGAAGGATATTTCCGAAGTTCCCGAATCCGCCCGCAAGAAACTGCGCTTCATCTCCGTCGAAACGGTCGGCGACGCCTTCCCGCACGTCTTCGCCGAGGAATCCAGAACGGATCGGCCGAAGAAAAAGAAGAAGCGCGCGAAGAAACGCCGGTAAGCGCCGGCCGATCGGACGACCTCCGACGCCCCCCAACTCAAGACTACTCCGCCGCTTCCAGCGGCATGTCGATTTTCAAGGCGACTTCGGCCGGACACTCCGGCACTTCCACAAGCAAACCGTCGGCCTCGGCATCGGTCGCGATCTGCCGAATGACGTTGCCGAAGGCGGCATTCCACACCTCGACATGGTACCGGCCGACGGGTACGCCCCGAAGCCGGAAGCGGACCCATTGCGGGAGCGGCGCCTGGCCCGTCTCCGGACCGTTAAAGGCGAACATCAGAATTCGCGTCTTGCCGCGCAGCGCCAGAACGTGCATGGGTTCCGGAAGAGATTCCCGGCGGCCACTGGCGCCGTAACGCGCGAGATCGAACTCCACGACCACCTGACGTTCGAACGGGCGGAAATCTTCGTACGCCCATCCCACGCCCTCGAAGAACCGGCGCGCGGACGACATGCACTCATAGAATCCCCCCGGTTCCCTGACATCCTGAAGCCACGGCAAGGCGCCCGCGCCCATCCCACCCAAGGCCGCGATGAACAGGCCGCGTGTCAGACGCCGCGGAGGGTCCCCGTCGCGAATATGCCCGAACTCCTCGATCAGAATGGGCGCCTCCACCTTCCCGCGAAGTTCCACCAGAACTTCGCGCAAGCGCGAGCCGAGGTCCTTGTCCTTATACATGTGAATCGTGACGGCGTCCACGGCCCCGCGCTCGAGCAGTTCCTTCTGAAGAGCGACGTCGCCGCTGGTAAATACAAGATGGCCGAACGGATCGCGCTCGCGAAGGTATTCGCTCATCTCACGGTGCCACCTGGCGACAGTGAGGCGGTTCTCGACGTAGCCACCGTACTCCAGTTCGGCCCACTCGACCTCGTTAAAAAGTTCCCAGGCAAGGACCGACGGACTGTATCCCCAGCGCGCGACGAGATAACGCAGCCTGTTCTTGAATAACGCCTTCGCGCGCGGAGAGGTGAAGAAATCCAGCCGCCGCCTGCACGGCCCCCCGTTCGCCGCGTTGTAGGGATGGCCGGACCAGAGTCCGACGCCGACGCCTTCGGGCTGAAGATTGCCGTGCTGCTCGATGCAGACGATGACGCGCATGCCAAGGTCCTCGGCCCGTGCCACGATCGCGTCGAGCAGCGCGGAAGCGGCGGGGTCGTAGACGCCGGGCCGCGTTTCGATCGGCAACCACCACGGGGCCAACCAGACGCGCACGCAGTTCAGGCCGTTGTCCGCCTGGCGCCGCATGTCCTCGAGATAGCCCGCCGCTCCGCCGGTCGCCGACCAGCAGCGGTTTGCGCCCATCGGCAGGAAGACCCCATTCTTGCCGGACCGAAGGAGTCGTCCGGTCCGACGGACGAAATCGGCCCGCTCTTGCGACGGGGTACATCGGAAAGACACCGTCGCCAATCGCCGTCCTTCGCCGCCCCCCGTCGAGACTTCAATTGCGGCCAGATAGCTCCCCACTTCGGTCGGAGCGAAGCGGACGCGCCAGTCGCTTGCTTTCGCGGGCGAATTCGTGACGGGCTCGTGAGCAACGTAAAAGAACCCCGGCATGACGATCTCGCGTCCGGACGGCGACACGAAAACACCATGCACCGCGATCTTCGCCGGGTCGTACGGGTTGGCGGCCTCAACGCCGCGTATCTGGAAGGCGATTTCCTGCCTGCCGTACTGCTGCACGGTAGGATGGAGCGCGATATCTTCGATTGAGGGGTCGCCGAACGCCAAGGTCGCGACCGCTGCCGCAACAAGCGGGTACCACGCCAACCCGAAAAACCCGTGTTTCACGCGCAATGTCCTTTACGGCCGCTTCGGCTCAGCGGCCAGCCAGTCGCCGCACGTCGGCCTCTCGAACGATCCCGCT
>Ga0180437_10010569_pt1 | contig 11229 bp, 3 predicted proteins | sample SS_ome_4_FD_132410 | JGI IMG/M metagenome (GOLD analysis project Ga0180437, IMG submission 132410) | Hypersaline lake sediment archaeal communities from the Salton Sea, California, USA - SS_3_D_1 metaG | ecosystem: Environmental > Aquatic > Non-marine Saline and Alkaline > Hypersaline > Sediment... | reverse complement strand
ATCAAGGAAGTGTGCGCTCCCTGCAGTCAAGCCAGAGAGTCCTGTGATTCTTCCTGCGACCTGAAGTGTGAAGTTATTCACATCAGCGACTGCGCTTACGATACCGATTACTTCTGCATTCGTTTCACTATCAGCCTGTGCTTCTGTGTAACTTGTTCCATTATGACGTAACACATCACCCACTGAGAATCCGTGTGTAGCCTGTGTAACATCGTAGGTCACTGTGCTTGCAGACCCACCGCCACCAGATGATGGTTGCCATGATGCATCTGTGCCGTCTGATGTAAGAACGTATGTGTCCGCACCGATTGGCAACCGAGCAGTCGTATTCGTTGCATCGCGCACTAGGATATCACCGCGTGTGGTTAAAGGGTCTGAATACACTCCGCTTATTTCTGTATCGATATATGCCTTAATGCTTTGCTGAGTAGCAAGCGCATCATCTCTGTCGGAAACCAAATCATCTTCATCTAGGATGATGTTGATAGCCTGTGTCATCGTGAGTGTCGTGAGTGTCAAGTTGTTGAACGTAGGACTTGCAGTCGTGCCTATGTTCTGAATCGTATCCAATGTGACAAAGTCACCACCGTCTGCATACGACAGGTTCGCAGTGTTAACACGCAACACACCATCACCGCTTGTTGCTCCAAGATAGTCTGGTGTCGCATCAACATCGACTTGCAGTTGATATACGAGACTTGGTTCATTCGTAAGACCATCTGCCGTGTCATTCCAACCGATTGGTCGACCTGCTTCTGGAACAGGAAGAGTGGTGTCCACTCCTGTGACCGTGATAGGAAGTGTAAGAGTACGACCCTGCACTTCACTTATCTGTTGGTCTATCATAGTTCCTTTATCGTAATCATCCTCAACCGTTTCAGCAGGGAATGAATTGTAATCGGCATAGTTTGATATTTGCGTTTCTTCATATTCACGATAGATAGTAATCGTGTAGTCTGTAGAACGAGCATCATTGACAGTGATATAACCACCGACACCGTCATCGTCTATCGTGACCGTATAGCCATCAACTCCACCATCGTTGAGTATCAAGTCCGTGTCTGTGCTTGTAGTCGTGTCAGTGACCACCGCTTTGATAGCCTCTTCCACATCAACTAAGGCACGGAATGTAAAAGAGAATTGCGTAGCCACACCATTCATTGCTTGTGCATCCATCTTATTTGTTTGTGATAATACAGTCATTGTGGTATCTCCTTTTATTTCTTTCTTCGCCTAGCAACTGTCTTGCGCTTCTTCTCAATTGCTTTAGACCGTTCCTTTAGTTTCTTCTCTTTATTCTTCATTGCCTTCGCTCTATCTTTGCGCGCATTCTCGATTCTCTCTTCACGAGTCTTGACTCTGTTATCGAACAAGTAATCGTAATACCTTTTGAAGACTCCGACAGGTGCGCCTGCAGTGATTCCTGCTATTCCACCTCCTATGGTCATCCAATCGTCCATAGTGATTTCTTTCTTCGTTGTCCTGCGGATGATATCTTCTACTTCTGAGACAACAGGCATGTTCACAACCTTGTACGTTTTAAGACCTGCAAAATGCCGTGCATAGTAGTTCGCTACATCTCCGAATCCACCAATCATGTTGAGTCCGTAACCCATGACCATCTGCACCATAATCTCTCGGAGCATTTTATATTCTACGTCATTGTCTTCATCTTCAATAGCTCTCTGCAAGAGCAACGTACCAAGACCAATCCAAAGCCACTTGTTGAATGCACCACTCGCAACGTATATGGTCGGTTGAATCACACCATATATTATCTGTGTCTTTGCGAAATCTTGCAAGCTAATATCTCCGTTAGCCAACATAATCCACGAGTCGAACAGTTTCCGTGCGTACTGATGCGGTGTGTTCTTAAACGGCAAGAACATTCTCGACACACCAGACCTACTGTTCTGCATATTGGAAAGGCTTGCCGTCATGTTCGACTGTTGCGCTCTCATCGTTGCCTGCTCAAACACCTTGAATGCTTCTTCCTTAGAGAGTCCACCACCTTCTTTAGTCTGCAACCAATCAACGTATGGCTTCCCACCGAACACGATAGCCGTGATATCACCAGACCTCACAAGAGAGCTAAGAGCCTTCGACCACTTTCCACGATTCATGTGTATCTTCTTAGCATCGTTGATTGCCCTACTTACTGCCTCATCGTAACCCATGTTAAATCTCATCTGGAGATACTCTGAGTTCTTCCACATATAATCAAAGGTCGACTTAGGGTTCGCAACAGACTTTATAAACCCACCTACCCACGATGCAACAGGCATAACTTCTGTGTAGTTGCTTATAGAACCAATCTGCCTAATGAATGTTGAAGTGTTGATAGCAACCTTTGAGGTCACCCAATTGTTCATTGCTTTGGCAAACAGGTTAGCAACGTAATCGATTTCCTCGACCTTTTTATTGAGCGATTGTAGCTCAATCATCTTCATAAGTTCTTTATAGACACCTTCACCAATCTTTTTCTCGATGATGTTCTTAATCTTCCTGTCAGAGAATATCCGCTTCAAGTTCTCGTATCGTCTTGTAATCGTTCTGATATGCTCTGCCTGCCCAACGTGACGAGCGAATGTCTGATACATGTTCATCTTCTTCGGTATCAATTGCGTTCCTGCGCTACGAGCCTTCATAGCACTTGGTGTCTCACCCTGCATACGCATATCGTCATACACATCAGCAACATATTCAGATGCAGTCGGGTAATAGTTCTCAACCGTTCCCAAATCTCTCCCTGTCACCTCGATGTTTCGTTCATTAAGAACTGCCCTGTACTGCTGAATCTCTTCCATATAAGCATCAGCGATTGCCATATCGTTCTCATTGAGTTGTGCCATTGCGCTTTTTATTTGCGCTTCACCGAATGCGTTGTAATACCTTTCCTTGACTGTTGGGTTTTTAAGACCAAGATATATGTTCATAAGTTCAGCCTTGCTATATTCCTCGACAATTCCATCTCTGTCTGTCATCGGGAAAGTCTCACCTGTTGAATGCTCTACCATAACCCTCTCACCGTTGGCGACACCTGTGATATCTTCAATGGTCTTTTTCATCTTCTGCAGTGTCTTGAACATGGCGGTTTGCACTTCTGCATTTGACATCTCCATGTTGTACTTTTCGGCTAAGTCTTTACCAATCAAAGAGTTAAGCATTGACTGCATGTTGGTGAACCCTTGACGATACCAATTCATCATAGCTTGACCAAACTTATTCACTGTGGCAGTCGGTGTGTGTGTGAGCGCGTATTCAATCTCATCTCGTGCATACTCACGGTTGATTTGTTTCATTAACTCTTGTTCATCTTTCACACCCTTGCCGATATCCTTGAGCATCTGGATGTTGTTGAGAACCGCCTCATGTAATTCCTCTGATGCACTCGCACCATTGGCTTTTAGTTCCGCGAACCGTACCTTTATCAAATCAACCTGCGTTGCTTCCTCTGGTATCGACTGCAGGTATTCACTTGCCTGTGTCTGATTCATCGTATTGATTGCGCGTAGGTCATCGAATATCTTATTCGTTTCGTAATCGAACTTAGCGACTCTCTTATCACCAACCTTGTATGGCTTCGTTGTGTCTAGCTCTCTTTTAATCTGTCGCTTGTAATCGCGCTTTGCCTGTGCGCTTCTGTACTTCTCTGCTCGTACTTCTAGTTTCTTCACCATCTCGTATGACTGACTGAGTGTGTTTGTGTTCTTCACTGCCGTAATCATCTTCGCCTTGTCAGCCTGCGGTATATTAAAACTCTGGATGAGATTCGTTATATCTGTCTGCATCTCCTTGATGCCTGCACGTTCTCGCGCAGTAGGAGTCTTATACTTCTTTTTAATGTCCTTGATGCGCTCACGCATTAAGTCAGTGAACATCTTCTTCTCAACGTCTGGCACTTTCTTGATGGAGTATTCTGCCTCATATTTCTTAGTCAAGTCTGCGATATGTTCCTTGTATTGCTCAGAACCTCTTCGGTGTGGAACTATTTTGACAGGCACTTTATCTATGCCTGCTCTCTCATATGCAACAAGTCTGTGCCTTCCATCAACTACAATTCCGTTTTCATATATTGATATCGGTGGGAGTGTTCCACCTTCTCGCAATGTTTTCGTCATGTCATCAACTTGCTCCGTGAATTTTTCATGTGGGTGCAATGAATCATAATCAGTAACCTTTAACTCATTGATGCTGACGGTCTTCTTCGGATATTGGCTTTCGATATACTCCTCAAGTGTTGGCTTTTCATCTGGCACTTTCTTAACGGAATAGTCTTCTGGTATAAACTCTACAGGATACCCTTTTATTAAGTCTGGTCTATTAGGTATGACCAAGTTTGGATTGTTAGGGTCTTCAACAATATACCAAGGTTTCTTTCCACCACTTGTTATCGGCACTACCTTGCCACCATATTGTTTCGCAACTGCATTGGCGAGGCTCTTCATCATAAATATCTTTGCACCATCGCTACCTTCAGTGTCTTGGTCTACGAATGGACTTTTCTTTTTAACTTTCTTGACTGAGAACTGCACATTGTCATACCAATCATTGCGTTCTGACCACTCCTGCGCTTCCTTTGCAGTCTTCCTCTGTGGTGTGCCGTGTTCCTTAAAGAGCATGTGCTTCTCTGTCGCACACATATTGCACTTAGGTCCTTTGCCTTTCCAATCGTCATTCGCACAATGCATGTCTGGATTGTCACCTGCAGGGCATTGCTTTATACCGAACTTCGCTGACATCTTATCAATGTAATCCTGTGAGCCGTAGTTTCTCGCACCATTCGGTAGCAATGAACTCACGAGATTGAAGTTGGGTTGCGCGAGAAGATTGCTCAAGTCATGGTCTGTTGTCTTCGTGTATGTATAGAACGATTTCTCTGGTGCTGACTGCACAAGCTCAGTGATGAACTCGACATACTTTTGGCTCAATATGTCTCCAGACTGATGCACTCTCACCAATGTTCTTTCGTTGCCTTTCAAATCGTTCTTCGCCATTTCAATGAACTTGTCTCTATGATTAAGCCACATATAAAGGTTCGCCCATCTCTTAGCGAGAACTTTCGGATGTTGTTGCTCCGCGCCAATCGCATAACATGACGTTCCGCACCCGACACAGTTTTTGCATGTGTAGATTGGTGGCATATCAAGGATGTATGCTTTCACTTTCGAGTTGTCTACACTGAATGCTTTTTCATACTTGTACGCAGGAAGACCTTTCACGGTGATATACACATCACCATTGGCATCTACGACAGATGTTGCCTTCATATCTCTTACTGCCTTTGAGAAGTCACGAGCATTCGCCATACTCTCACCGACTCCGATGTGTTCACTCGTAGGGTCGATGGTGTAGTTCTCTTCGATGTATCTTTGCAACTCAGCTTTCTTCTTGAACTCTGAGGGGAATGGCTTTTTAGTTTTCTTCTTCTGTGATGCCTTCGCGACTTTGTTCATGTGCTTCAATGCTTCTTCGCGTGTCTCGACTATTTGCTTTGACTCTTTATTGAAGTCAAACACATCCTTTGGAGTCTCGCCCTTTGCTATAGGCTTATACGGTTCTGGGTTCACCCAAATCTTTTTCTTAGGTGCGACAATCTCAGTGCCTTTGCCTGCGGTCATAGTCGTTGTTTCAACGTCACCCTTGACCTGCCTGTTGATGAGCTTGATACTGTTCTCGACCTCACCTTCGATTTGGTCAACGTCAGTCGCTTGATACTTGCCACCTTCCTCAACAAATATCCTGCGCCCACCTTTAGTGAACTCTTGAACCTTCTGCCATCCACCTTCTTTGTAGAGCTTCTCCATATACTGCGCGTGTTGCTCTGGAGTTCCCTTCCAACCGACTAAGCCTCCTTGTTTTTCGAGTGCGTGGGTAAGCTCGTGGAAGATGGTTTCCGACCCATGACCACGAAAGAGTCTAAGACTGCTCCCTCTTTGCTCACCCGATTCACTATAGTTCGGTTTAGTGTGTTGCCCTGCGACAATGAATTTTTCGCCATTTGCTTCTGCATTTTGTATCTCCTCTTTTGTATAACCTTGCTCAAGAAGAATCTCTTGAACTTCGGGTAGTGTTGGGTCTAAGACAATCTCTTCATCAACGACTTCTATCTTATCGATGTTGAGGTTCAAATCTTTTGCGATTCCCAACATCTCTGCTATTGCGGTCTCTCGTGTCGGAGCAGGTAATGCGAACAGTCCGTTCTTAACGACTTCCATATCCGCGACACCTCTGCTCTTGGCTACGACCTCAGTTGCGGTCTTCGGTGTTTTATACACGGCAGGTTGTGTCGTTTCAAAAGGCATCTTCACACCTTCCTTGACACTCCATCCTCGTGGCACACGGAATGCCTTACCTTGAAGCATCTTGACACCTTCACCGTGAATACCGACCTGCATATCCTCACCATACTTAAGCACTGTGCCTTTGGTGTTCAATCGAGCAGGGTCAATGCCAGACTTCCTCAAATCTGCTCTGAATTGCTTACCGACCTTCTCATTGATGAATGCGCGCTCCTGTAAGGTCGCAGGACGAGTCTTTATCTTGAACTTGACATCCTTGTATGCCTTGCCCGATGCAACGTAGAAAAGCGCACCTAGCTCCAAAAGCTCGACTGCGGTCTTCAAGTCCTCTGGCGCACCTTCTGGCACTTTGCCCGATAGGTCGATGAATCTCTCGTATGCCATCATACCTGTTGCCGTAAGTGCGAACCTACCGAGTTGTGGCAAGGTCGCAGTTGAGAGGTGACCAAGGATAAGCGGTGTGAGCATCTGACCGACCATGCGCTGAGAGTAACCGCGTTCAGTCATGTATGCATTCTCCTTCTCTTCCATCTTTCCTTTGAAGGTCTCCATCCATTCATCCTTGCGCTTCTTCTGCTCATCGGTCATCTTTGCACCTGCGCGGAACTGACTGCGTTCTTCCTCAGTGAACATCTCACCCATGTCTCTTTGAATCTCCATCGCCCACAAACCGCGCTTCATACTCTCGATGTTTCCGTAGCTTATGCTCCGCACCATCCTCTGCAGGAATCCTGCTTCCTTCGGCTCTGGCTGATTCGGAAGGTTGTCCAAATCGACCTCACCGTAAAGTTTCGGTTCAAGGTCGACTCCTGCTGACTGTGCTTTCATAACCTCGTCATCCAAAACATAAGGAGCAAAGTTCTCCTGCTCTTTTGGTTTGTCTGGTAATGAAGTAAAGTCTGGTCTAAAATCTACTGTCATGCTATTCCTCCACAGGCATGTTCTCAAGAGCCTGCATCTGGTTTGCGATATAATCAATGTTTGCTTTCGTTACAGGCTTTCCGTTGTCTTGAAGGACACGCACTGCCTGTTTGTTGTAATAGTCCGTTACAGGGTCTTCTGATGTGTACAGAGTAGGGTCTACCTTAACGACTGTTGCCTTCTGTGTCTCCTTAAGAGCCTTCTGCTCATCCATGCCACCTGCCATCTGCTTAAAGAAGAACTTGTATGGGAATACCTTTGATAGCATAGAGAGACCCTTTAGATTCCTTTCAATGACCTTCATCTTCTCAGCCTTCTGGTTCAGCCTCTGTTCTGCTTGGTCTTTAAGCATCCCCTGTGCATCAGCGAGGAAGAAGGTGTATTCGTCTTGGTCAAGCACTCCTGCATTGTATGCGCGAGAAGCCATAAGGATTACACCCTTTGCTTTCCCTTTATCATCAGCGACCTTACTGAGAAGCTCAGTGTAATACATCTCTGTGTTGTCGGCATCTTCACTCGGAGTCTTCGTTGTGGTGAACGATGTCATAAACGGCTCTGCTTCTTTATCGGTGATGAGGTTCTTGTCCATCTTCTCCTGTATCATGTCCTGCGTGAGTGTACCGTTTGCCATGTGTTCAGCCAATCCACCGACTGTCTCTGTGCTGATTATCTCAGCCTGCCGTTTAATCTCCTCTTCACTCTTCTTCCGAATACCACGCGCATCTTTCTCAAAACGTGACCTGTCTTCTGGGTTCATATTGTACTCACCGCTACTTACGCGCTTCTCAACTTCTGCTCTGTATGCATCACGTTCAGCTTCTGTCTTGAGTTGCGATGGAACATTCTGCAGGTCATAGACTGCCTTTGCGTAATCCCACTTCGAGATGTTCGGTTGTTTCTGCTGATACATCTGCGGTGTTAAGTATCCCTTGCCACCGTTCCATGCAGTTGCGACTACATTCTTCTGTGTCGCGTATGCATTCGGGTCACCTTGGATGTGTTTGTTGATGTTGACCTGTCCTTGCGTGTCGATATTCGCAACCGTCCAATCCACGTTCTTTTTAAAGAATGCGTTATCGAGTATAATCTCTTCACGGTTTATCTGGCTCTGAAGGTATTGGTCGAACTCAAGGCGCGCAAGATTGTTCGAGAACTCACCGATAGAATCTTTGACATCCTGTATCTGCTTCTGATACATTTCCTTGTTCTTCGGGTCTCTGTCCATTGCATAGGCTTCTCGTATCTCACGAAACCTAATGTCTGCTCTGTTCTTATTCTCAAGGGTATCACTGTAGTCCTGCGCCTTCTGGAAAGAGTCAGCAATCCCTTCGATTGCCGTACCCATACCTGCCGTTGCACGAGCAGATGCGGTCTCACTCTGAACAGAGCGCAATGCACCTGTCCTCTGCGTTGTCATCCTCATCTGTGAATTATGTCTTGGTAATTTTCCCATGTTATCTCACCTTTATCCTGTCTTTCCGAATCCACCGTATTGTTGATACCACTTGCTTCCACCTGTGAGAACCGTACTGAATGCACCGATTGTTCCTGCGCGTGATGCATTATCACCCATTCTCCGAGCTTCACTTGCGCGAGACTTGGCAAGCATCCTCTCAGCTTCAAGGTTGTAGAGTTCTTTTTCCTTATCGAGATGAGCCTGCGTTAGAGTATCCTTCATCACTTCAAGATACGAGCCACTCATGTCGTAGCCACTTCCTGCCACTGCGACAGTGGTCGCACCTTCAAGATGACGTATCGTGCGCTCATGCTCTTTTGCCGTAAGTGCCTTCTGCTCGGCAAGCATATTCTCTTGTGCGTTGAAAACATTCGCATTATATTCGTAGGCATCCTTGGCTTTCTGACCTGCTGAATACTGTCCGTAAGCCTGCATTCCCACACCCACTGCTAACATCGTTGAAGTAAATGCACCCATATCATCGTCCTTATCTATCGCTTGTTTTTAATAATGGCATTATGTCAAGGATGTGCATCGGAAGCGGATTATCCTGTACGATAACGACCTCTCCCTCATATACCCACCCACCTGTAAACAATATGTTCGGAATCGTATCGGTCACAAGTGCCTCTGGTGTTCCCATAAGTGTCTGCGGATTTCTCAGAGTCACATTGAAGACCTTATCTTCTGAGCCACCGATTTTGATTCCTAATGTCTTATAGACTTTTAACCCTAGTTGATACAATCGTTTCTTCTTACCCTGTGCCGTTCCCATCTCAGAGCCTGCCTCAATGCTTAAGGTCTGCATGATTGCACGGTACGGAAGACCGACTGAAATCTTAAAGGCATCGCGTTCCATCTCTATCTCGCCCGATGCCACTGTCTTCTCAGTCTGCACTGCACCGTCAGCTAGTATCGATACTGTCTTAGCCTCAAGGTGTTCAAGACCTCGTATGGTCGTTACACTCAATCCCCATTCGTTTCCACTGTAGGTGAGTGAATCAAAGTCATACGTCACATCCCCTGTCACAACCGTGTCAGATGTGTATCCTGTTATCCGAACCTCACCGACATAGTCACCGTCTGAGTTTATTGCGCGCACTCTCTGACCGATATCATCAAGTGCAAATATCGCACTGCCTGCGGTCACGGTGATGCCTGTGCCTGTCAGTGCTGAAAGAGTAAGCGAGTTCCCTGTCGTACCATCGAATGCATTGTACTTAAGACCACTGTCAACATAGAAGCAGTCATCTTGTCTCTCTGGCACTATAGGACTCTCGAATCTCTCTATATATCTTTTAGTATTTCCATTGATGGTGCGTTTCACGACCACCCAACATTCATCGTATTCGCCTCCGACATTCGGTATCACTGCCATAGACTCGAACTCACCATCAGTGACCTGCCGTGTCCATGCCTTGACCTCTTGGTCATCCTCTCGTACTAACGATGCAATCTGCCCATCATTTCTAATACAGTGGAGGGTCGTGTCGGGATTCTGTTGGTAGGCGATAGATTTGATGCCAGACTCCGTAATGTGTTCCGAGAGGATGGTCATGTCGACTGATTTGTATTGGTCTAAATCCCAATAGTAAAAGAGTTCTCGAATCTTCCTGCCACCACGTTGGACGTAATACACATATGATGCAATCTTCTGTGGCTGAATGTTAAGACTTCCCCAACCTGTCTGCCGTGTCGCATTCGCATTGTCTGGTGTCAGAGATGTCTGGTTCTGCCCTGCGGATGTCACGAACTCACCACCAAACGTACCTGTAGCGAGTGTAGTACCCGATGAGAGCCATTTAATATCGTTTGCCTTCTCTGTGTTAAGCCTCAGTGCTAAAGCATCGTCATCGGCATCTCCTGTTGCGTAATCGTCATATATGAACGGTTTCGATGCCCACTTGGTCTGTGGCTCTAGATTTGTTCGGGCATACCATCGCCTCCTCTCGTGGAAGGTAACAGTGGCAGGGTATCCTGCATCAACACTGAACGAACCGTATGCCCATTCATCTGTCGAGGCTGAACCAGATAATGTCTCCTTTACAGTCGCACTCACCGATGTTGATGAGGTGAAGCCTGTAATCTCGACATATCCTTGTACTGACGGTGTGCCTGTCGTACCGCCTATCTTAAACAATGACCCGACATGATTCGCATTCCATGTTGCCTGCGATGCCGTGATTGTGATGTTCCCTGTGGTTGCTGATGGGTTGACTGTCCACGCAAGGTCATCGTTCTCATCTTGGAAAGGACCACCCTTCAAGGTGACCTCACCATATGTCCAATCATTGGATGCCATGCGGATAAGTTCCGCAGGTGGATGACTGCCGTGTGTGAGGTTAAGCACATCGTTTACCTGTGCGTAATGCACATCGAACAATTGCGCTTCTGAATAAGGATGGACTACTTCATATATTTTACTCGACAAGCCACCGCTAACATACGCAGAGTACCCTGTTGAATCTATGGTATTGCCTTCAAGGTCTTTGAGCGAGATGTTGTTCGGGTCGACAACTGAATTGACGCGGAATCGCCTACCGTTTAGTT
>Ga0180437_10010567_pt1 | contig 11230 bp, 9 predicted proteins | sample SS_ome_4_FD_132410 | JGI IMG/M metagenome (GOLD analysis project Ga0180437, IMG submission 132410) | Hypersaline lake sediment archaeal communities from the Salton Sea, California, USA - SS_3_D_1 metaG | ecosystem: Environmental > Aquatic > Non-marine Saline and Alkaline > Hypersaline > Sediment... | reverse complement strand
TATCACCGTCTGCAATGCGTGGCGCTCCTGTGTAGGACTTCACATCACTCGATATCTAGGGTATTCCGCCTTGAAGTATCTTTACCAGCTTGGCTGTGTCGATATTGCCGCCGGAGACCACGCACACCACCTTGCCGTGCCCAGCGCCGCCCGTCAAGGCAGCGGCCACCGGGCCTGCTCCGGCGCCCTCGGCCACCACGTGGTTCCTCTCCACCAGCAGCTTGATGGCCGCGGCTATTTCCTCCAGGGAGACCACTATGGAATCATCGAGCAGCTGCTGCACCATGGGCCACATCCCCGGGATCAGATAGGGAGCACCCATGCCGTCTACAAACGAGGACTTGTACTCCACCTCCACGGGCTTCCCCGCGGCCAGCGATGGAGCAAGCGGTGCCGCGGTCTCCACTTCGGCGGCGTAGACCTTAACCTCCGGCTTCAAGGATTTCACTGCGGATGCTATTCCCGAACCCAGCGCTCCGCCTCCAAAGGGAACAACCACCGCATCGACGTCCGGCAGATCATCCAGGATCTCCAACCCGATCGTGCCGTGACCAGCCATGACGGCCGGCTCGGTAACGGGATGAATGAAGAAACCCTCTATGCCTTCGTAGCTGTCTCCCCTCAGGATGCCAAACCAGTCCTCCACAGGTATCTTGACGATCTTGCCCCCCAAACGCGTGATGGCACCCAGCTTCGCCTCCGGCGCATGATCCGGAACCACGATCGTGCAGTCGAGACCCATCTCACGGGCGAACCACGCCAGTCCCTGGGCCATATTCCCAGCACTCGCGGTCCACACGCCGCGTTCCAGCAGTTTGGGGTCGGTTTGTTTCAGGATATTCCCCGCCCCACGCAACTTGTGGGATCCAATAGGTTGAAGATTCTCCAGCTTGAGGTAGATCTCCGCCGGCGCATCATCCGCGTTCAGACGGACAAAGGGACTGTCGGTCCCCACGCCCAGAATCCTCTCGCGCGCGGCGCGTATCTCCTCTAGCGGCACAGGGTCAAGTGCCCTCACAGTACACATCCTCTTTCCGACGACAAGGCCACCATCGGGCCAAGGTCGTCAACTGTCTCTTGACAAACGTCAGTCTCACAGGCACCTAGCGTGAGAATCCAAGCTTGAACCCTCCCTGCGATACTCTCGCCAGGGGTCACTAGCCTATTCTTAGCTTGGGATCGAGTATCTCGCGAAGCCCGCTCCCAAGGTAGTTGATCCCCAACACCATCAGCACTATGGTCATCCCCGGGAAGGTGGCTAGCCACGCCGCGACTGCCAGGACGTTACGCCCCTCGCTCAGCATAGACCCCAGGCTGGGGGTCGGCGGTGGGACGCCCAGTCCCAGGAAACTCAAGGCGGCCTCGAATAGGATAAGGTTCCCCACCTGGAGCGTGGCCACCACGATCAAGGCACCAAAGGCGTTGCGAAGAATGTGCCTGAGCATTATTCTCAAATTCGACGCACCGACGGCCCTGGCCGCCATCACGTACTCCATCTGCTTGATGCTTAGAGTCTCGGAGTACATGATGCGGGTGTATGTAACCCACCCACTGATAGCCAGTACTATCACCAGATTGGGCAGACTGGTTCCGAAGACAGCGATCACAGTCACCGCCAGTAGGATGGGCGGCAAGGCCATCTGCATGTCCACAGCCCGCATGATGACCGTACCTAACCTCCCCTCATAGTATCCCGCGATCAGACCCAGGAAGATTCCTGTCGAACCGGACACGGCGATGGCTGCTACCACCACGACCAGAGATATGCGGGTCGCGTACAGGATGCGACTCAGGATGTCGCGACCAAACCCATCAGTGCCCAGCAAGAAAGGAGTCTCTCCCTCGCTGCTGAAAGATGGGGGTTGCAGCCGATTGAACAAATCTTGCTCAATAGGATCTCTAGGGGCGAGCACCGGAGCGAGTATTGCCGCGAGCACCACCAGCAACAGAATGGCCGCGCCCGCCATGAGAGACTTGTGCTCGCCTGCCCAGTGTACTGCCTGTCCCAGACCCCTGCGCGCTCCGTTCGGTTGAGATGTAGCCTCTGAATCTGAAAGTGAGATAGACATTCTTCGTCTTATCCTAATCGGTCTGTATTCGCGGATCCAGACTTGCGTTCGCCACGTCCGCCACCAGATTGCACAGAATCACCCATACCGCGAGAATCACTACCGAGGCCTGGACCAACGCCATGTCCCTGTTCCCCACGGCCTGCACGCTGAGCCTCCCCAAGCCAGGCCACGCGAAGACGGTCTCGGTGATCACCGCGCCTCCCATGACTCGACCCATCTGCATCCCTAGCGAGGTGATGGTTGGTCTGAGGGCGTTCTTCAGCACGTGCCCGTAGAGTATGGCCCTCTCGGCCAGCCCCTTCGAGCGGGCGACCAGCACAAAGTCCTCACGCAGCAGCTCCAGAACACTGGAGCGCACAAGCAGCAGGGTGGGAGGAACTAGAAACATGAGCAGCGTAAAAGTGGGTAGAACATAGTGCTCCCACCCTCCCCTTCCAGACGCCGGAAGCCATCGCAGGTTGACCGCGAAGAGCAATATGAGCATGATCCCCAGCCAGAAGCTGGGCATGGACTGCCCGAAGACGGAGATGCTCACCAGCAGCACGTCCACAGGCGAGCCCTTGTTCGTTGCGCTCAGCAACCCCAGGAGGATGCCCAGCACCGCACCGAGCACCAACGCCAGAGCCATGAGCTGCACCGTGGCCGGAATGTAGGACAGCACGACGTCCAACGCGGGCTGTCTATGCCACATGGACATGCCAAAGTCGCCTCGCACCATGTTGGAGACGAAGCGGACATACTGGACAGGCAGAGGCAGGTCCAATCCCAGGTTGTGCCTCATCTGCTCTCTCAGTTCTGGGGGCGCATCAGGCGGCAAATACAGCGCCGTCGGATCCCCGCGGAACCGGATCAAGACGAAGATGATGAGGGTGATCCCCAGAACGGCGAACGGGATCTGCAACAGTCGTCTGACTACGTAACGCGACATGGCCGGGCTCCCTAGGCAAGCGCGGGCCTTCTCCAGGCCGCTCTACTGGATGACGAACAGCTCCTCCGTATCGGAATAGTCGGTGAGTATCTGAGACCCGTCCTCCGTGATCAGGACGAGATCCTCCACCTGGAAGCCGCCCAATCCCTCGAACATGACGACCGGTTCGATACAGATCAGCATGTTGGCACGCAGCTCCTCTTTGTTGTACGGTTGTAGCATAGGGATCTCGTGGCCAGCGAAGCCGAAACCATGACCCGCATGCGGCCCTGGGTAATCGACCCCCGCATCGGCATACGCCTTCTTGCAGCACTCGAACACGTCACAGCCGCGCACGCCCGGACGCATGAACTCTATGGCTTCTCTCTGCACCTGCCAGTGTATGCGGTACATATCCTTCTGGGCGTCGCTCGCTTCCCCAACCACGGCCATGCGAGCCACGTCCGAGCCGTAACCGTCCCATAAGCCCCCGAAGTCCACCCGCATGAGATCTCCCTTTTCCAGCGGGCGCTCGCGTGCCGGGGGATGGGCCTGGTAGCACTGATCACCCGCGGCCAGGATGGCGAAGTCTATGTCAGTGGCCCCGAAATCCCCTACCTTGTCCTTCATAGCACCCAGAAGAGCCTTCTCTGTGTCGCCGGGCTTCGCTTCCTGGTACGCTTCCATGATTGCGCGTTCCGTCCACAAGCCCGCTTGCCGATACCTCTCTATCTCGCCCGGTGTCTTGATACTTCTGGTGTGCTCGAGGACTTTGTCAGCAGCGCCAATCTTGGCCTTGGGTAGCGCGTTGACCAACTCCTCATAATAGATGGTCGTGAGATGTCTCTTCTCGATCCCTATCCTCCCGTCGGCCAGCCCCTTCTCCTTGAGCACATCCACGAGCAGGGAAACGGGCGACTGGGCGAACTCCACGTAGGAGCGGACATCTTTGATCCATGACTCACTCCGTGCCAGGCTCTCCTCGATGTTGCACACCAGCAGAGCATCCTCGCCCGTCTTAGGCAGCACAGTGAGAGCGAGGCGGTCGGGGATACTCACCTGGGTGTGGATGTAGGTGCCGGACGTGTAGAACACATTCCACAACGATGAGGCTACGACGGCGTCGAACCCGCTTGCGTCTAGCTGACTCCGGAACTCATCAACGTTCATCAACTTCTCTCTGGCCACGTTTCTTTGCCTCCTAAGTCCGAACTATGAAGCTGAATCTATCTTTGATAATGGCAGGGAGTTGGCGGGTGCCATTCGATGAGATGGCTCCCGCCAACGTCTATTCGTCAGTCGACTGGCACATGAAGGCGAGTCTACTCAACGATGTCCGTCTCGGTCAGTATGATCTGCTGCGCCGGGTGAGGCACGAAGCCTTGTGTCCGGTCACTGATGCCGTAGGGTGCCGGTTGCTGCAGCAAGAACACGGACGGTGTCTCTTCCTTGAGGATCTCGGCCATACGCCAGTAGGCCTGCTCCCGCGCGTCCTCATCCATGCTGGTCTTGGCGATCAGGAACTGCTCGTCGTACTCGTCGTTGCCCCAGCGACTCCAGGCCTGTGTTTGGCTGAACCACTGCATGGCCTGCGCCGGGTTGCCGTAGCTGTACCACCCCACGTAGATCATGTCCGCATCGCTGAGGGGGTCGGTCAGGTACTCCACGAAGATGGCCAACTCGCCGACGGTCAGATCGACCTCCACTCCCACGTCGGCTAGCATGTCCTTGGCCGCGATACAGACGTCGCGGTCCACGAAGTACTTGCCCACGGGACATACCATCGAAAGCGTCAAACCATCGGGATATCCGGCCTCGGCCAGCAAGCGCTTCGCCTCATCGGGATCATAAGGAGTCTGCTCGATGTTCGGGTTGTATCCGAAAACGGTCGGGCTAAGCTGCTGGCCGCTGAGGGCCCCTCGGCCACCCATCAACCCCTGCCACAGCGCATCCTTGTCTATGGCATAGTCCAAGGCCTTGCGCAGGGTCACATTGTCGGCTAGTACGCTCCCCGACTCCGGCAGGCAGCTCAGGAAGAACTGTAGAGTCAATTCCTCGGCAGCGTAGTCCATGTGGATGCCGGGCTCGTCTTCCACCACTGGGATCAGGTCCAGGGGTACCTGCACGGCGATGTCGATCTCGCCCGCCTGGAGCGCAGCAACTCTGGTCGCCGGCTCGGGAATCTGCTTCCACATCACGCCGTCCAAGGCCACCCTGCCGCCCCACCAGTCGTCGTAGGCCTTAAGCTCCAGATAGTCGTCAGCCACGAAATCCACGAACTCAAAGGGACCCGTGCCCACAGGATTCGCGATCAGCGCATCCAGACCTACCTCCTCGGTGTGATCCATCGGAATCGCGTAGACGTCCGACACGAACCAAGGAAGATCGGGCCATGGAGCAGAGGTGTGGAAGTTCACCGTGTAGTCATCCACCACCTCGACTTCTTCGATCAGCACGATGTTGCCCCTAATGGGCCAGGCGCGCTCCTCATCGAGGGCGATATCGAAACTGTACTTCACGTCGTCGGCGGTGAATTCCTCTCCATTGTGGAACGTGACACCCTCCCGCAGCTCAAACTGCCAGGTGGTGTCATCGATCATCTGCCAGGAGGTACCCAAAGAAGGCAGCACACTACCATCGTGGTGGTGCCAAGTCAGGCCCTCGTAGATCTGCGCGATCTGGATGTCGCAGGGTCCCATTCCACCCGAGACCTCAACGGACATCGCCGGACACGCTTGAGCCGTGGCGATGCGAATGATCTTGGGCTGCGCGGGTGCCTCGGTCGGCTCTGGAGCCGTCGTGGGTTCCGGCGCGGTCGTCGCCGCTTCCCCCGGCGTCTCCTCCGCCGCCGGTGGTGGCGCGGGTGTGCCGCAAGCCGTCACGATCAGCATGGCGGCCAGTACAATGCTTGTGAGCATCAACCATCGCTTGTTTGGTAGCATCGTTTTCCTCCCCAATATGGTCGTCGTGCGGATTCAGATAGATGCACCTTGCCGGGGTACTGTAGCTTTCACTCACCTCCTCTCTTGGGCGACAGGGATCGAATGGTTGGCGCCGTCTGGCGGACGTCTGGGTACACACGTACTCGTCCTACGCAATCCGTGGCGCAGTCCGAACGCGCTACTTATCTCCGACGTCCTGCTCTTGTTGGCTACGCTCGATCTCACGCAAGTAGTTGTAGATCGTCTTGCGAGTGACGCCTAGACGCTCGGCCACGATTGCCGCGGAGTTTCTGACCTGGAAGGCGCCCCTCTCCTCCAGGAATCGTACCACCCCAATCCGCTGGCCTCTCTTCATCTTCTCCGCATCCATGCCCATGCGATACTCGCACTCTGCGATCATCGTGTCCAACATGTCTCCCAGGTCAGTCCCGTGCCGCTCCCCCTCATCCGGCATAGACCCCCCGACTGAGAGGTCGCGAGCGAAATCCTGCAATATCAAGATAGGCGTGACGTCCAGGTTGATGCAGAACGCACCGCAGACCTCACCTTGCCCATCCCTCAGCCAGATGCTGGCGCTCTTCAACGTCTTGCCACTATCGGTATGCAAAGTGTAGTTGAACAGCGGATGCATCTCACCGCGTCGCAATCTCTCGAGTCCGAGGTCGGTCATAACATCACCCTCACGTCTACCGGTGACATCGCCCTCTACCCACACTATCGAGTGCTCGAGATCGCTCGTATCATGGATCACCACCTCGCAGGACTTACCTAGAAGGGATGTGATGGCCCGTCCGACGTCCTTGAGGACCTCAAGAGTGCGGCTATACCCCTCCTCAGCATCCTTCCAGTGCCCCGTGGAGTCCTCAGCGCCGCAGGTCGCTTCGTGATCATCCATGACACAGTCCTTCGGCCCGAGTCATGCCCTCCCAGGTTTGCTCGCCTCCCCCATACGCCAGGGAGTAGCTGCACTCGAGACTCTTCCTCCTCGCCAGAGTCCTTGCCACACTTTGTGCACAGTTCTCTCCGAACCCTTCACATAGTTGAGAGGGACGCGCCAGACTGCTCGTACGCGAATACATACTTCCGATTTTGTTCCAATGGCCCACAGAGGGGTGAGCTTACACAGAGTGTCAAGGGAGAGCAGCCTTAGCTCCGACTTCCCCCTCATATTGCGCCCATTATAGCAGCAATTTCACACTCTGTCAAGTATGTGCATCAGAATGCAGGGAACAGAGTCCCACCAAACCGCGATCGCCGCATCATGCGCCCCTTACACTCCACGTAACGAGATATTCACATAGGGTCCACCTCCAGCTTGACACTGCCGGTGTTTCGTGCTAGAGTGCTCTACATCAGATGTCAAGGGAGTCAGAGATGCGAGTGCAGAATTACCTTCACGCAGACCCCCGGGTATCTCCAGAGGCGCCCGGAGCCAGCCTGCGCTGGGTGATCGGTGAAGAGGAAGGCGCCCCAACCTTCGCTATGCGAGTTGCCGAGCTCGAGATGGGAGCCGCGACTCCCCTTCATAGCCATGACTTCGAACATGAGGTTTTTGTTCTGGTTGGCCGCGGGAAAGTCTACGGAGGCGGGGAGCAAGCAGCGCTGTCAGAGGGCGACGCTGTCTTCATACCTCCCATGGAAGAGCATCGCTTCTTAAACGACGGTGATGGGCCATTGCGATTCATCTGCGCCATTCCACTGCCCGGGCAATCCGCGGGGTCTCACCGAGAGCGTTGACCCCGGTGCGGGCTACCTCCTCTGCGTTCGACGAGTGCTCCCCTTCAAGGTCTAGGTGTCACGGGAGGGATGCGTGGGTCCATCGCCCCTGATGGACGGGTACGCCCCCCCGCAGAATCAGTGCTCCTCCAGCTGCGGTGCAGCCCAGGAGCACCAAGTTTGAAAAGGAGACCACGTATGGCAACACTACTCACCGAAGACGAAGTCCGGGCTGTCCTCACCATGGCCGACACCGTTGAGGCTGTGGAGGAAGCCTTCCGCCAGTACGCTCTGGGCACCGTCCAGGTACCACTGAGAATCGGTGTCAAAATCCCTGCGCACAACGGCTTTCACGGTGTGATGCAGGCATACGTGGGCGGAGATGTGGATGCCCTGGCTGTGAAGACAGGCTCCATGTACCGCGACAATCCTGCGCAGTATGATCTGCCCGGGATCATCCTCTACGTCATGCTCTACGACTCCAGGAATGGCTCTCTCCTCGCTCTCATGGGCGGAAACCATCTCACCGCCATGCGCACCGCTGCCGTCTGTGGTGTGGCCACCAAGTACCTGGCACGCAGCGACTCCGAGGTACTGGGGCTATTCGGTGCCGGGGTCGAGGGGCGCACGCAGGTTCTTGCCATTCACGAGGTTCGACCACTCAAGAAAGTGAAGATCTTCGATCCAGCGCCCAACCAGGCTGCCAGTCTTGTAGAGGAGATGGCCGCCGCGACGGGCATCGAGATGGTGGTAGTCGACGACCCCAGAGAGGCGGTGGTGGGCTGCGACATCGTCTCAGCGACCACCAGTTCCACGACCCCGGTCTTCGACAGCAAGTGGCTTGAGGACGGTACCCACGTCAACGCCATAGGATCGCACGCGCCCGACGTACAGGAAGTGGACAGCGACACGGTGGCCCGCTCCAGACTCGTCGTCGACAGCAAGGAGGCCGTGCTGGCCGAGGCCGGGGACCTCATCGTCCCCATCAAGGAGGGCCGGATCTCCGAAGAGCACGTCTACGCAGAGCTGGGCGAACTGATTACAGGGGAAAAGGAGGGACGTTCCTCCGACGACGAGATCACGTTCTTCAAGTCTGTCGGTCTCGCCCTTCAAGATTGTGCCGCCGCTGTGAAGACCTATCAACTGGCGAAACAGAAAGGCATAGGCACAGAGTTGTCTTTCTGAGACCTTCCAGTGCCCGGAGGCCTCCAAAGGCCGCTGAGCCTCAGTTCATGACCCAAGCCTGTACTTCCGGCGCGGCATCGGACTTGCCCGCGTCGGTGACTGCCTGAGGCAAACCCTTTCGGGAGGAAGCCTGTCCGGTCTCCAGAGTCGGACGCTTTGGCTCAGGCATGTCGTATCGCACAGCCTCCGAGCTCCGCCAGGTGAGCCTCGGCTCCCTTGCCGAACCTGCTCGAACGTGCTATCGTTCATTGAACCCGCAACGCCCATTGGACGAAGCACTGTGGTGCGCCAGTCCAAGCCGGTAGGGCTGGTACGCGTGCGCACTTGGCGTACATCACTTCGTTGGCTCTTCGAGAGAAAACCTGACTGAGTCTTGGCTTGATATGCCCTCCAACAGAGAGGTGAACCCCAGGTTCTTGCCATGCACCACAGCGATGCCCCGCAATAGGATAGTCGTCCGAGCCGAACTCTGCACCGGTTGTCGTGCCTGTCAGGTGGCGTGCGTTGTCAGCCACGAGGGTCTTTTCGGTGTCTCCACAGCGCGTATCCACGTGCTCAAGGACGAACCGCAGGGACTGGACACCCCTCAAGTGTGTCGCCTATGTGGGCGGGCACCATGTGCGGCCGTCTGTCCCACCAACGCCCTGTTCAGGCACCACAGCACCGCGGCCGTGCTCTTGAATAGTGAAGACTGCACTACCTGCTCGGCCTGCGCCGAAGCCTGCCCTTTCGACATGATCGTCCTTCACCCAGAAACCGGTCTGCCCCTCATCTGTGATCTTTGCGGAGGCGAACCGGCCTGTGTGAAACGCTGCCCTACCGGGGCCATCAGCTATGGCGACGCCCCGGCGGACCGGAACCAGTATCCAGCCGCAGCCTTCGTCACCCCGGGAGACCAGCCCCAGTGCGATCCTGATTAGCACAAGACGCATATGAAGACGTTCGCTCCCACGCCAGCTACGCGACGCCAAACCGAAGAGTCACCACCACGTCTATCATCCAACCGCCAGGAGAGGCTTGCGCACGCAGCTAGATCAGACGCACGTTCAGTCACCAGCGGCGAGGACAGATTCTGTGTATAGCTACGGCGGCGCCGTGTTGCGTGTCAATCTGACCGATCGCACCATCCGCGTTCACCCGACGGAAGATCGCCTTGCGAGGTCCTTCCTCGGCGGGCGCGGCCTCAATGTGAAGCGCCTGTGGGATGAGCTTCGTCCCCACACCGAGGCACTCTCTCCCGATAATATCTTGGTCTTCGGTGTCGGCCCTCTCGTGGGAACTCTTTTTCCAGGGGGGGCGCGTTTCAACGTCACCGCCATGTCTCCGCACACCGGGATCCTGGGCGATGCAAACGCTGGCGGTTTCTTCGGCCCCGAACTCAAGTTCGCGGGCTACGATCAGTTGATCCTGCAAGGGAAGTCCGATCACCCCGTCTACCTCTGGATTAACGATGAGCAGATAGAACTGCGAGACGCACGCGCCCTGTGGGGACGTGATGTGTGGGAAACCACGCTCGCCATCAAGCAAGAGCTGGGCGATCCGGACATCCAAGTAGCCTGCATCGGCCAGGCAGCCGAGAACGGAGTGACTTTCGCGGGTGTGTTCGTCAACCTGAACCGCGCCGCAGGGAGAACGGGGTTGGGCACGGTAATGGCCGCCAAGAATCTCAAGGCCATCGCTGTTCGGGGCACGAAGTTGATCCCGGTGGCGGACGTGGCAGAGTTTCAACGCCTTCTCCAACGCCTTGACCACGCCATCTATGCTCACCCGGAATATGAGGAACGCGTCCGGCTGGGCACCACCAAGCTGCTGAAGTCCCTCAACGACATTGGTGCTCTGCCTACGCGCCACTTCCAGCAGGGCCGCTTCGAGGATGCAGAAACGGTGAGCGGACAGGCTATAGAGCGGCTCTACAAGATCAAGAGCAAGGCCTGTTTCGCCTGCACCATCCCCTGTAGTCGCTTCCTCGTCGTGGACGATCCGCGTTTCCCTGGTCTCCGCCTGGAGGGACCAGAATATGAGCCTTTGGCCGCCTTCACAGCTCGTGTCGGCAACGACGATCTGGCGCTGGCACTCCAGTGTATAAATCTCACCAACCGCTATGGCATGGATGCCATCACCCTCTCCGAGACCATCTCCTGGGCCATGGAGTGCTTCCAGCGCGGAATCCTCTCCTCCCAGGAGGCGGACGGTCTGGATCTGAGCTGGGGCGATGGCGAGACTATCCTCTCGCTCGTCCACAAAGTCGCTCTCCGGGAGGGTTTTGGCGACCTTCTCGCTGACGGAGTGAGGAAGGCAGCGCAACGTCTGGGAAGAGGATCGGAGCAGATCGCGATGGAAGGGAAAGGCTTGGAGGTATTCCAGGCGGACCCACGAGCCATCAAGGCCTACGGCCTGGGCAACGCGGT
>Ga0180437_10010565_pt1 | contig 11231 bp, 9 predicted proteins | sample SS_ome_4_FD_132410 | JGI IMG/M metagenome (GOLD analysis project Ga0180437, IMG submission 132410) | Hypersaline lake sediment archaeal communities from the Salton Sea, California, USA - SS_3_D_1 metaG | ecosystem: Environmental > Aquatic > Non-marine Saline and Alkaline > Hypersaline > Sediment... | reverse complement strand
GCGGGTTATTACGCAGGCACGCGCAAGGCATCGCAGAATCCGCCGGTTGAAGCGGGAGCGGAAGTCCAGGCGACGCAGGCGCCAGCCGCGCATCCGCCTCTCGGCGATGACGTGCACGGCAGCGCGACGGCGGAACCCGCCACCCTGCTGCCCGGCCATCCGGCAATGCCAGGCGCCGGTCAGACGCCGCCGCCCGAGAGTGGCCGTGCTCACCTCGAGTCGGAGGTCGACCCGGACGCAAAGTTCACGCATTTCCGCGTCGGTGACCGCAACGTCAAGCAGATCCTCGCCGACGGCGACATCATGTGGGTCGGCACCTCGGGCGGCGTTATCCGCTACAACATCAAGACCGACGACTACAAGCTGTACGACAACCGCAGCGGTCTGCTCGCGAACGGCATCTTCCATATCAGCAAACTCGACGGCCAGCTCGTGGTCGGCACCTACGGCGGCGGCATGTCCATCCTTGATGAAAGCGCGCAAACCTGGAAGACCTACAACATCCCGCACGGCCTGGGCGACGCCTTCATCTACGACGTGCTCAAGGCCGACAACGGTGACGTCTGGATCGCGACCTGGTCGGGCGCCAACCGGGTCAGGGGCGGTAAACTGGACGACCGCGATGCCTGGGACCTGTACACGGTCGAAAACACCGGCGGCGGCCTGCCGAACGACTGGGTCTACGGGCTCGCGATGGGCAGGAACGGCGAGGTCTGGATGGCAACCGAAGGCGGCCTGGCGCGCTTCAAAGAAGGACGCTGGGACAACTGGAACCACGAAGATGGCCAGGGCGCGGAGTACGAACTGGTCAAGGACCAGATCCAGTTCACGAACGACCCGGCGAACTACTCCAGACACCACACCAAGCAGAAGTCGGAAATGGGACTCGAGCAGGTCAGCGTAGCCTACAACCCGAACTACATCGTGGCCCTGCTGATCGATGACGACGGCTCTGTCTGGGCCGGCACCTGGGGCGGCGGCCTGGCGCATTTCGACGGCCAGTCCTGGACAAACTACACCACGAAAGACGGCCTGCCGGCCAATCACATTTTCTCGCTGCACCGGGACAACGACGGCAAGCTCATGGTCGGCACCAGCAACGGCCTCGCGATTCGTAACAGCGACGGTGGATTCAAGGTATTCAATACCAGCGACGGCCTGTTCTCGAACATCGTGTTCTCGATGGCAACCGCCGACGACGGCAGCTCCTGGATAGGCAGCTTCGGAGGCGTTGCCCGCATCGCCAGGCTGCAGTAAGCACGTGAATGTATGGACTGGCAGCAGCTCAATCGAACCGCCCCTCAGGCATTTTGGCCAGGAACGTCGCTACTGCTGCTGATGCTGGTGCTGGCTGCGACGTCATCGCTAGCTGACACGCCAGCGGTTGCAAAGGTGGCCGACAATGACAAGGGCCGCAAGGTATACGACTTCTACTGCTACCAGTGCCACGGCTACTCGGGCGACGCGCGCACCCTGGCCAGCACTTATCTTGACCCGCAGCCCCGAAATTTTGCCGCGACCGCTCCCGAAGCACTGACGCAGGAGCGGATGGTCGATGCGGTCACGCACGGCCGGACCGGCACCGCGATGGTGAGTTTTGCCTCGGTCATCTCGACCGAGGAAATCGACGCGGTCGTCGGCTATATCCGCAACAGCTTCATGCAGGACGAGCGTCCGAATCTGATCTATCACACGCGCGAGAACGGCTGGGCAGACCACGACCGGTACGCACCCGCCTTTCCGTTCGCGAGCGGCGAAATACCGCTGGACAGACCCTGGGAGCAGCTGACCGAAGAACAGCGTCACGGCAAAGACCTGTTCATGCAATCCTGCATAAGCTGCCACGACCGCGCCGTGGTCGAGGATGAAGGCGCCATATGGGAGCTTCGAGCCCTGTCATATCCGCGCAAACATTACAGCCACCGCATGGACATGGACAGCATCTCGGCCGCATCGCCGTACGCCATGCACGACCAGCCGCCCGACACGAGCAGGCTTTCCGAAGCCCAGAAACGCGGCGCCGAGCTGTTCCAGCAGAATTGCGCGTTCTGTCACGGCGCAGACGCCACCGGCAGGAACTGGATCGGCAGTTTCCTGGAACCGCGTGCGCGCGACCTCACCGCGGAGGCGATTACGCAGCGGGCGACCGAGCGTCTCGCATACGTGATTCGCAACGGCCTCGAAGGCACGTCCATGCCCGCGTGGAAACACGTGCTCAGCGATGACCAGATCAATGACGTCATCACCTACCTGAAACGAAACCAGACCGACCGGACGGCAATACAGCAATGAAACGCACACACACCCGCTTTACACACCGGTTATCGAAACTTGTCGTGACACCGATCAGGCTTTCTCTTCTGCTCGCAGTCATGCTCGCAGCACCGGCGCACAGCGAGACCGTCGGCAACCCCGCCGCCGATAGCGATGCGATAAAGTACGAAGCGATCGAACTCGTCAACAGGCTTTATCGGCTGGAACGGGAACTGCTGTACCCGGTACACACGCAGGTCTCGGTGTTCCTCTCTGTTGCCGACAACAGCCGCGTCCAGCCCCACTCCGTGAGCATCGCGATCGACGGCGGCAAGGTAACTGACCACCTGTACACGCAAAAGGAGATTGACGCGCTGAACACCGGCGGCATTCAGCGCCTGTATACAGGCAACATTCCGCTGGGCAACCACAAGCTGCGCGTGAGTTTCAGGCAGTCACGCAAGGACGGCAGCGTCCAGGCCGACACGGTGGACTACAAGTTCAACAAGGACGAAACAGCCGAAAACATTGAGATCATCGTCGACAACCGCAAACCGCCCATTGCGATCAAGAGCCGGAACTGACATGCAGCGCCTTATCGGTACAGTTTGCTTCGCCTTGCTGGCCCTGCCGATTACCGCGCAGGCGCAAACTGCTTCTGATCGCCTGCTGCAGGGCGAAGTGCGCTACGAGTCGCTCCTGGGCCATCATCTCGACGCCCTGCTCGTCTACAACAGCGCGCTGACCGCGAGCCGCGCGCAGTCGATGCCGGTTGAGTCCAACATCACGAAGGCACGCCTCGCGCTCGGCCTGAACGATACCGTCGAACAAGCGCTGAAAGCCACCCCGGGCGACGAAGACGCCCGGCAATCAATGAACCGCCGCGCCTACCAGCTGGCCCTGTTCTATTACGACAGTCGAAAACCGATGCAGGCCCTGGAAATGCTGGATCGCATCGAGGGCAAAACCGAAGGCGTCTCCACCACCGACACCGACTACCTGCGCGCACTCATCTACATGAAAGTCGGACGGTTCAGGGACGCCGCCCGCATACTCTATGAACTTCCCCTGGCCCAGCGGCCCGGCGGCTACACGCAGTACAACATGGCCATGGCGCAGCTTCTGAGCGGCAACGAAGAACGCGGGCGCGCGACCCTCGCCGCATTCGGCGAGCTCGGCACCAGCGATCCGGACCTGCTCGCGCTCAGGGACCTGGCCAACATCAAGCTCGGCTACCGCTACCTGCAGGAAGGCAGCCTGGAACAGGCCAGGGAAAGCTTCAACCGCGTGCGGCTCGACGGTCCGTACACCAACCAGGCGCTGCTGGGCTCCGGCTGGACCCTGTTTGCGATGGGCAACCTCGAACGCGCCATCGTTTCCTGGTCCGTGCTGCACAAGAAGGAAGCCATCAACGACACCGTTATCGAGGCGAAGATGGCGCTGCCCTTTGCCTACAGCAAGCTCGGCGCACACGGCAAGGCCGCAAACCTCTACGCCCACACCGTGGAACTGCTCGAGTCGGAAATCAAGGCACTCGAAGCGGCCAGCGATGCCGTGCGCAAGGGTGAACTCGGCCGAGCGATCGTCGACAGCCGTGCGGTCCAGGGCGAGGACTGGTTCGCGGGCCTTGCGCGCGATGACGGGCAGCCTCCACTGTACCTTCCGCTGCTGCTCGAGAACGACGCGTTGCGCGAGCAGGCCGCCACGCTTCACCAGCTGGCGCAGCTCAACAATCGCATCGAACAGGGCCTGGTCAGTATTGCCGCGAGCATCGAATACGCCAAACGCGCGCAAAAAAATTACAAGGCGGCCCTGCCTGAAGCCGAAGAGGAACTCTCGGCCGTCTACCAGCAAATCAGGAGCATCCTGCCGGCAAGCCCCGCGCAAAACGACCAGGCGAACAAGCCGGCCGAACCGGCTGCCGAAATCAGTCTGTTGAAAAACACCTACGACAGCTATCTCGCGGCGCGCAAGGCCTCGGCCGAGTACATCAAGCGCGTTCCCGAAGTCGGCCGCGAACTCTCGATTCTTTCGAAGCAGATGGAACGCACCGAAAAGGCGCTCAAAAGCGCCATTTCAGGCACGCAAAAGCAGCTGGAAGCCGCGGCCCTCGCGATACTTGACCAGAAACGCCGTCAGCTAAAGGGCTATCATCAGAAGGCGCTGTTCGCGCTGGCCGAAAGCTACGATTTCGCGACGGGCAAACAACAATGACGGGTACGACGCGCAGCATGCACAGGACCGGGCCGCGCCCGGCCATCCTGGCCGCGCTGCGCGCGTCACTGCTGCTCCCGCTGGTGCTGACAGCAGCCTGCCAGACCACCACGACCAGGGATGGAAACACCCTGACCCGCCTCGACGAAGTCGACGCCGCGGTGCAGGACGAGCAAATCGAGGACAGCCTGCACAAGGCCATGGCGAGCTACCGTAAATACATCAAGGAAGCGCCGGCCGCGAGCTCAAAACCCCAGGCCCTTCACCGGCTGGCCGACCTCGAAATCGAGAAAAGCTACCGCATCGAAGGCGTCGAGGCACCCGCGGCACCCGGCGCCGAAGCCGCGATCAGGCACTACACGCGGCTGCTGGCGACCTACCCGCTGTACGAACACAACGACCGCGTGCTCTACCAGCTTTCGCGCGCCTACGAAGAAGCCGGCAACAACAGGAAAGCGGTCAGCACACTGGAACAACTGGTCGCGCGCTATCCCGACTTCGAACGCATGGATGAAGTCAAGTTCAGGCTCGGCGAACATTACTTCAGGGACAGTCAGTACGCCCGTGCGAGCGAGGCCTACGATGCGGTCATCGGACTTGGAGAAGACAGCGTATTCTACGAATCGGCCCTGAAAAAACAGGGCTGGACGTATTTCAAGCAGGACGACTATACGAGCGCGCTCTATTACTTCATCACCGCCCTGGACCACGTGATCGACCAGGGCTACGTCCCGAGCAGCGCGGGCAGCCGGGTCGACAACCAGCAGACGGATGACATCTACCGCGCGATCAGCCTGACCTTCTCCTACATGGGCGGCGCCGATGCCATCGAGTCCTACCTGGCGAGAACCGGCGCCTCGGTTTACGAGCAAGCCTTCTACCGGCACCTCGCGACGTACTATCTTTCCAGGGAACGCTATACCGACGCCGCTAAAACCTACCAGGCCTACATCAACAAGCACCCGCTGGACGTGACGTCGGCCAAATACAGCATGAGTATCATCGAGGTCTATCAGCAAGGCGAGTTTTACGACCTGTCCATTGACGCAAGGAAGGACTTCGTGACCCGGTTCGGGCCGGATTCCGCCTTCTGGACGCAGCTCGACGCCGAAGACCGGGCCGCGACCGCAGCACTGCAAAAAGCCAATATCCGCGCGCTTGCCAGCTATTACCACGCGCGCTTCCAGAAACTCAAGGACGGCCCTGCGAAGCGCGACAGCTACAAGCAGGCCATGCACTGGTACCGCGAGTACTACTACCAGTTCCCTGTCGACGATCATGCGCCTCAGATGAGCAAGCTGCTGGCCGAGCTGTACCTCGAAAACGGCGACTACCACGAAGCGGCCGTGGAATTTGAACGCATCGCCAAGAACGACCCGACATCGGAACTCGCGGCCGAGTCCGCCTACGCCGCCCTGTTCGCCCACCGTGAACACCTCAAGGAACTGCCGAAGGCGCGCCAGCGTGGAGCCCGCGAGCACATCGCCAACGATTCGATCCAGTTCGCGGAAAACTACCCGAAGCATGCAGAGACCGCAGCTGTACTCACGGCCGCTGCCTATGACTTCCTTGTACTCAAACATTTCTCGGCCGCGACCTCGACCGCGAAGCAGGTCATTCAGAACTACCCGGGCAGCGACCCGTCGCTGATCGAGGCGTCCTGGATCGTGCTGGCCGACGCCGAGTTCGAGGCCGGCGAGTACGCGGGTGCCGAGCAATCCTACAGCCGGATACTCGCGACCTATACCTTCAACAAGGAACGCAAGGACGCTCTGACGGAAAACCTCGCGGCCTCGATCTACAAACAGGCTGAGTCCGCGAAAAATAGCGAAGACCATGCAACAGCCGCGCAGCATTTCCTGCGACTGAAACAGGTCGCGCCGAAGACCTCGCTGAGCGCCTCGGCCCAGTACGAGGCCGCTTCCTCGCTGGCATCGATCGGCGAATGGTCTCGCGCTGCGGTCGTACTCGAAGATTTTCAGCAGCAGAACCCGACCCACGAACTGGCCGAGGCGACCACGCGGAACCTGGCCGCGATCTACCAGAGGAACGACGACCTGCTGAAATCGGCCGCCAAGCTCGAAGAGGTTGCCGCCAGGGACAAGGATGCCGAGGTGCGCCGTGATGCGCTGCTGCAGGCCGGCGAATTGTACAACCGGGCCGAAAGCCCGGCCGATGCATTACGCGTCTACAAGCAGTACACGCGTCAGTATCCCGCGCCGGCCGAAGACGCTGTCGAGTCCTACCAGCAGATCGCCGATATTTACAAGGCACAGGGCGATACCGCCAGCTACCACGACTACCTGCGCCAGGTGATCGCGGCCGATGCCAGGGCCGGCAATGAACGGACCGACCGTACGCGCTACCTCGCGGCGCAGTCGCAACTGGTGCTGGCCGAGATCGATGTCGACCGTTTCAAGGCGGTCGAACTCACGAAACCGTTCCAGCAAAAGCTCGAGTTGAAAAAGAAACGCATGTCGAACGCGCTGGGCTCGCTGACCCGCCTGCTCGAATACCAGGTCAGCAGCACCACCACGGCTGCGACCTACTACATCGCCGAGATCTACCTGCACTTCAGCCGGGCGCTGGCCGAGTCCGAGCGGCCTGGCGGCCTGAACGCACTCGAGCTCGAAGAATACGAACTCGCACTCGAGGAACAGGCCTACCTGTTTGAAGAGAAGGCCATCAGCGTGCACGAAAAGAACACCGAACTGATGGACGCCGGCATCCACGACCCCTGGGTCGACAAGAGCATCGAGCGGCTGTCGAGCCTGTTCCCCGCGCAGTACGCGAAGCAGGAGCAGAAGAGCGGTTTCCTGCAGAGCCTGTACGCAGAGGATGACAGGACATGAGCCGCGCGCACTCCCCTGCCCGCCTGTTCGCTGCCGCCGGCGCGCTCGCAGCGCTGCTGATCCTGTCGGCCTGCGCGCAGGACGCGGTAAAGCCCGCCGCGCGCTCCACCGCGCCGAAGATTGCGGTCGACGACGGTATCGAGCAGATGTTCACACAGGCGCTCGGGCACCTCGAGCAGGAGCAGTACGATGACGGCATCGAACTGCTGGAAACCCTGACCGCGAAGGAGAACAGGCTGGCCGCACCGTTCGTAAACCTCGGCATCGCCTACAGCCGCAGCGGCAATACCAGGAAGGCGGAATACAATTTCAGCCGGGCAATCAGGCTCGACGCCGGCCATGCCGTTGCGAACAATGAACTCGGCCTGCTGTACCGCAAGACCGGACGGTTCAACGCCGCGAAATCGGCCTACATGAACGCGCTGGCCAAACACCCCGATTACCTGCCGGCGCGCAAGAACCTCGGTATCCTGTGCGAGCTCTACCTGCACGACCTCGAGTGTGCGCTGGAGCAGTACCAGGCCTACCTGGAGTACGCACCCGACGAAGAGACGGTCGCGCGCTGGGCCCTTGAACTACAACAAAGGACGCAATAAGCATGAAACGGCGCAACAGCTTATTCCTATTCACACTGGCTGCCCTTATGATTGCAGGCACCGCGACCGCGGCCGACGACGGCCAGGGCGAAGGCTTCAAGCAGATGAAAGGCATTTCGATCCGGGGCGACAAGGAGGCACCGCGATCGCTGGTCATCGTGCCCTGGCATGATGCGGAGCACAAGCAGAACACCAGCCTGTCCAGCAGCCTCGTCGACGATTCACTGCAGGCGATCGATCAAAACGAACTGGAGCGGCAGCTGCGTTTGCACGAGCTCAGCCAGTCCGGCTGGCACAGGCTGACACCCAATACGCGCTGAGGCATCACTGCAATGACTGTCGGGCGCGTGACGAATCAAGCAGAACTGAATACCGAAACGAGGACAATCTGATGGGCATACTCGACTCTATAGTGAAATTCTTCCAGGAAGGCGGCACCTTCATGTACCCCGTGCTGTTCGCTTTTGCCATCGGCGGCGCGATCGCGGCGGAGCGTTACATCAAGCTGACCTACGTGCGCCACGTGAACCGGCGCACCTGGAACAAGGTCCAGCCGATGCTTGCTTCCGGTGGTTTCGAGGAAGCGCGCGGCATGATCGACGACGACAACACGGAGATATCCAGCGTGCTGCGCATCGGCCTCGAGAACCAGGGCATGCACCGGCGCCGCGAGGACATCGAGCTCGCGATGGAAGACAACCTGCGCGACATCGTGCCGCACCTGGAAAAGCGCACGCCCTACGTCGCGCTGTTCTCGAACATCTCCACCCTGCTCGGCCTGCTCGGCACCATCATGGGCCTGATCGAGGCCTTCACCGCGGTCGCCAACGCGAACCCCGCGGAAAAGGCCGACCTGCTCTCGGCCAGCATCTCGGTCGCGATGAACACCACCGCGTTCGGCCTGATGTCCGGCATCATCCTTCTGATCCTGCACACGATACTGACATCGAAAACCGTGGAAATCATCGACAGCCTGGAACGGGTGTCGGTCAAGACCCTTAAAATCATCACCGATTACGCCCACCATAACGTCGTCGCCTGATGTTCAACAAGCACCTGTCCCACCAGCGGTCCAAGGAACCGCACCAGCTCGACATCACGCCGTTCCTGAACCTGATGGTGGCGCTGGTGCCGTTCCTGCTGGTCACGGCCGTGTTCTCGCGCGTCGCCATACTCGAACTCAACCTGCCCAGCACCCAGCAGATGGAAGCCGCCGACGAACAGAAGCAGATCATCGAGGTCATCGTGCGCGAAGACAAGCTCGAGCTCAGCGACGGCTTCAAGGTCCTGTCGAGCTTCGAGAAATCCGGAGAAGACTACGACCTCGCCGGCCTTTCGAAGGCACTGCTGAAACTGAAAGAGAAGCACCCCGACAAGACCGACGCCAGCATCCTGCTCGAACGCAAGATCCAGTACGATTACCTGGTCCAGGTCATGGACACGGTCAGGGCGAAGCAGCCGGATGAAGACGCGGGTGAAGACGCCGCGCGCACGGTGCTGTTCCCGGACATCTCCATCGGTGACGCGCCATGATCGGCGCCAGCCGCATCCAGTGGAGTTCCAAGTCGGTCGGCAAGTCGCCGGGGCTGAACATGGTGCCGCTGATGGACGTGTTCACCATCCTGCTGTTTTTCCTGCTGGTGAACTCCACGGCCAGCGATGTCGCCGAACCGCCCAAAACCATAAAACTGCCGGCCTCTTACGTCGAAAGCAAGCCCAGGGAAACCGTCGCGGTGGTGGTCACCGAGGATGAAATCCTGGTCCAGGGCGAATCCGTCGCCCGCACGCAGGAAGTTCTCGAGAGCACAGAGCCCGAAATCGAGGCCGTGATGCTGCGCCTGCTGGAACAGCAGCAGCGCGTGCTCGGTATCAGCGAGCGCACCGTCACCGACAGCGCCGAGGTCACGGTGCTGGCCCACAAAACGATTCCGTTCGAAATACTCAAGAAAGTGATGTCCAGCTGCACCCGCGCCGGCTACGAAAAAATCTCGCTCGCGGTTATCCAGAAGTCCAGCCAGACCAAGTAGACGCCGGTGTCCGTTCAACTCAGAGCCAAACTCGAAGACGTCAAGAAGCATCTTGAAGACGCGCGCCAGCGCCGCAAGGAAGTCGATTTCGCCCTGAAGTACACCCGCAGGCAGCTCGACGAAATCCAGCGGCAGGACCCTTCGATCGCGGCCCTGAGCCGGATCCTGGAAGACGTCCGCAGGCTGGAACAGCAGGACAGCGTCCAGTTGCTGTGGGGCGAAAGCTGCACCGACGCTGAGGCCGAACAGAAAAGGCGACGGCTCGAAGTCTCGCTCCGGGACTACGATACCCGGGTCAGCACGACCCAGCACCGGATCCGGACCCTGCTGGACGAGCGCGCCAGGCTCGATGAGACCATCGAGGAACTGGTGCTGGATCAGGAACTGCTCAGCGAACAACTCAGCCGGATAGTAGACGAAGCCACGTTCCAGTCCGAGCTGCACCAGGCCTTCTCCAGCGAGACCGTGCTGCCCTGGTCGAACCGGCGCAAGGATGCCCTGCGCCTGCGCGCGATCATGGCCGCGGCCATGGTCATCGCCCTGCTGCTGACCATCCTCGTGCCGCTGTGGGAAGTGCCCGAACCCGAGCGCATCGAGACCATCGAGATCCCGGAACGCCTGGCCACGCTGATCGTGAAAAAGCCCCCGCCTCCACCGCCGCCCGAGCCGCCCAAACCCGAAGAAGCCGAGGAAGCCCCGGAACAGGCCGAGGCCGAACCCGAGCCGGAGCCCGCGCCGGAACCCGAGGAAAAGAGCGAAGCGCGCAAGACGGCCGAGAAAGCCGGCCTGCTCGCGTTCAAGCAGGACTTCTCTGCGATGATGGGCGCCTCGGATGACATCAAGCTGGGCTCGCAGGCCGAGATCGTGACCCGGGGCGCTCCCGGGCGGAACCGGCCGGCATCACGCTCGATGATCACGTCCAACGTGGAATTCGGCGGAACGGGCGCAGCTGCAGCGAACGTGAGTCGAAAAGACGTGATCGGCGACGAAAACAAGCTGAAAAAAGTCGAATTCACCCACATCGAAGACACCCAGGTCGCAGCCATGGACAGCAAGCAACTGGAAAACAACACGCGCAGCGCAACGCGGCGCAGCGACGAGGAAATCCAGGTCGTGTTCGACCGCTACAAGGACACGCTGTACCGCATCTACAACCGCGAACTGCGCAAGGACTCATTCCTGAAAGGCAAGCTCGTGCTTCAGCTGACCATCGAACCCGACGGCAGCGTCTCGAACTGCAAGGTCAAGTCCAGCGAGCTTAACTCCGAGGAACTCGAGAAGAAAATCAT
>Ga0180437_10010564_pt1 | contig 11233 bp, 11 predicted proteins | sample SS_ome_4_FD_132410 | JGI IMG/M metagenome (GOLD analysis project Ga0180437, IMG submission 132410) | Hypersaline lake sediment archaeal communities from the Salton Sea, California, USA - SS_3_D_1 metaG | ecosystem: Environmental > Aquatic > Non-marine Saline and Alkaline > Hypersaline >... | reverse complement strand
GGGCTCGGTTAAAAAAATAGGCCAGAAGCGAGGGACCAAGTATCTTGCCGCCGGGCGATCGGGCGAAGTAGCCGGTGACGTGAGTAGTTGCTTTAGTTCCGCAAGCTTGGAAGCTATTGCGGAGGTTAAGAAGCCCTTATTCGAGCGGCAGCCGGTCGCATATGCAGACGATTGGTTCGACAGCTATCAGCCTAACTCTAGCTACTATTTATCAGAAGTTTTGCGGCAGCAACTGCTAACAGCGGGCGAGCGTGCCAATGGGCAGGATCCCGCGGGAACCTATGCACATCAGATCTTCAATCGTTTGATCGTCGATCTGTCCTATAACTCCTCACGCCTTGAAGGTAATACGTACTCGCTTCTCGATACGGAACGTTTACTCCTTCACGGTCATACTGTCGAAGGAAAGCTCGATGAAGAGAGGGCGATGATCCTGAATCACAAAGAGGCCATTCGCTATCTAGTGGACAATGTAGCCAAAGTGGAAGTCAGTCGCAACGTCATATGCACTCTGCACTACCTCTTGTCTGACGGCCTTGTCGAGCCTTCCGAAGCGGGTAAGGTCCGTAGGCATGGTGTGCGTATCGGAGGATCAACCTACACCCCCTTTGAGAATCCAAAAAGATTGGAGCAGCAGTTGGAGAAGATTGCCGCAAAGGCCGCAGCTATTCAGGACCCTTACGAACAGAGTATTTTCCTTTTGGTGCACGTAAGTTATCTGCAGTATTTTGCTGATGTGAACAAGCGGACGGCTCGTTTAGCAGCCAACATCCCCCTTATTAAGGGGAACTTTGTGCCGTTGGCATTTAGTGATGTCCGCGTTGAGGATTATATTTCGGCGATGATCGCCATCTAAGAACTGCAGGATGTGTGCCCATTTGTAGACCTGTACGCATATTCCTATCTACGCACCTGCGCCGCTTACGACTCTACTGTGAAGGCGATGGGCTTTGACGAAGTGCGGGTACGGTACCGACAGGAACGCAGGGCGGTGGTGCGAGAAGTGATCTTGCAGGGGTTGGCGGGTGAGGAAATGAGGAAATTTGTGGGAGTAGAGGCAGGGTTGCGAATGTCGGCGACGGTTCGAGAGGACTTTGTGGAGGATGTCCTCGAGGATCTAGAACAGATGGACGAGAGCCGGCTAGCGGGACTAGGATTGACGGTAGAGCAGTTGAAAGTTTGGAGGGACCGTCTTTCGAATTCAGGAGATAGATGAAAAGATCCTATCGTGAACATGCTCAGAAATACGGTGATTTGTGGACAGCTGCCCTACACGCCTTAGTGCTTCAATCTGGACGGAAGTTAGTCTTGGAGACAGTTTTGCCTTTTGGGCGATTGTAAGTAGAAAATTTGCGGGCTTGATGAAGTCAAGTAATCGATATCCGGTTTGAAACGTTGAGGGAACAGGATCGGTGGATTGGCCGAATGGAGTCGCTAGAATGACCAGGTCCCATTTGAGGAATGCCTGAATTCGTCCGACTTGATGCTGCTCAGATCTGAGATACCACAATGGTATTTTCTCTCCTCGTTTCTGTTTGACAAAACCCCCGCCCATCAGATCTGTTGTTGGTGTGACCTTGGGAATAAGAAAGAGAACTACAGAAAAGTCGTCGACTGAGTTTTGCCGAAGAATGACTTGCTGATTCGATCCGGTCCATGCCTTATGTCTCTCATATCTTCGGATTAGCCTTGAGGAGTTCTTTAGGCAGACAGACTCTACTAGCAGTGGGCGAGGTTCGAAGCCGTCGGCGGTAAGAGGTCCTTCCCAGGGATAGTTGGCTTCCTGAACAATCCTTGAGCATGTGCGGATGTGGGGGCGCTTTGCATGCCACGTAACATGGTGGAGCTGATCTCCTATAGTTCCCGATGATATGTCCATTATCTGTGCGGGAGTGTCTTCACTGGCGATCAGATGGTAGGAGAGTTCTTCTTTTTGTAGGTTAAAGCTAACGGTTCCAAGAATAAAGGCGGTGGAATTGATTTCGACTAGAAGTTCTATAGTTGCTGGCTTGCTAGTTGATTTTGAAGACATTGACATTGTCTCAGCTAGCGATTTTTGGGTTCAATTTGAAAAAAACCCGCCAATGTTTGGCAGGCTTTTGTAAGGGTTGGAGATGGAAAAACGCGTTCAGAACTTTGGAGTGGGGCGCTATTGCATCGATGGGTGTTCAATTGACCTCTGCGACGTCGTTATAGAACTTATCGAGGTCCCATGATGAAAGGAAAGAACGGGATTCAATGCTCTTGCTGAGTTGTAAACAGAACATGTGTGAATCAGCCCACACCCTTTTGAGGGTGTCGATGGGGATTTTTACTACAAAAGGTCCGTCTGCGCCGCTGCCAACAACATAGGGTTGAAAAACAATGATCAGGTGTTGGTCATCCACAACGAAAGTGTAAATATCCTCATACTTGAGTGTTTCGCAAAGAGGAGTATTACCGGAAAAGTAGGACAATGGATCTTTTTTGAGAATCTTCTCGCACATTGATCTCAAGAACTCTTTGTTTTCTGGCGTTGGGAAAATATCCTCCAGTGAGACTTCTTTCCACTGGTCAGTAGCTTTATAGAGTGTTTTTCCCTCATATTGTTTCCAACCGTGAGGTAGGCGATCATGTACCGTTAACTCCCCAAAGAGGCTGATGACTGCATTAGAGAAAAAAACGGTTCTAAATTCATAGTTAAAGCTGAAAGGACCTTCTTCAATATCGCTGTCGGTGCTGATCTGTTGGATAAATTGTTTCTTGAGGGAGGATAGGTCGTTTTCTTGTGCTTGCTCAGCGTTTACGCGGAAACCGCTCGAAAGCAATATAGCTGCTACCAATAGGTAGTTCATTGACATTTCCCTAGGTGAGTAATTCAAATGGCTTAGCATTGTATTCTGGGCGCAGGTAAGCGGTTCCATTTTTCAGGTGGACGATAGAGGCATGAAGTCTTCCTTCGCTGGCCAGCGCGATAGCCTCTGTTTTTTGCAACCAGATGCATCCCTTTGATATGCGAATGCAGTATTCGAAGATGACACCTCTTTTCTTGTGAACTCCAGCGATGATCCATCTTTCGATAAAGTCCTCTCTTCCGACTTCCCATTTTTCGACAAACTCGACCGCTTGCCAAAAGCGCTTAAATTCCTTGTCGTTGAGTGATTTAATTGTTCTCTCAGGATCAAGGCCTGTTTTATCTGCGACAATATCGATGTAGTCCTTCTTTTTTGGTTCATAGTGCGCTAGAGCCGATCGTAGAGTCATGGGAGAATATACAGAGCCACGAAGCATCACAGTGAGGGCTTCGCGGCCAGTTTCTTTATCGGGATAAACGGCATATTCATCTTTGTCATCCCTAGCAAAGCCTATTGCTCTTCGTTTCTTGCTCATGGAATAATGGCTGCGATGGAGGTTGCCCGGATTATTGCATCTCCAAGCTCGGGTTCCCCCACTACGAATGGTCATGTTTCCGTCTTCGTCGAAATATTGGACCGTAAACATGCTTTGTGGATCCCCCACATTGGGAGGGTCTGTCTGGGCTTTGATAAATGTCATTTAGTGCTCCGAGAAGAGGATTAGGGATATATGGTATCAAATTCTCAAGGAGCTGTAAACGCGCAAAAAAAACCTTGCAGAGATCCCTGCAAGGTTTGTCAACCTTTGGCAATGGAGGTGGAGAGACAAGTTCAGAACTTTGGAGTGGGATCAAATAGACCAAGAGTGGCTGTCTTTCTCCTTGGAGAGGGGAAAGTGTTTAATCAAAAATCTGCTTACGACTTTATTCAGACCACAATTCTTGTCGTTGCCAAGCCTTAGTAACTTTGAGTTGGCCTGAAGGTGAAACAGAGTAGTCTGTTATCGTGATCGATTGCCAGGCACGTTTCCATTTTTCTGGAATAGAATATGGAGGTCGAATGCTAGTTTCTTCAGTGAACCCTATGTGACCATAGTAGTTAGGATCACCAAGAACGAGTATCTTGTTCACTCCCCTTTTTTTCAGGATATTGAAGCCTGTTTTGATCATAAGACTTCCAATTCCCTGTCTTTGGTATTTTCGTAGTACTGCTATCGGGCCTAACAATGCTAAGGAGATGTTTTCTGGTGAGGCGTGACACTGAGTAAAAGCAATATGACCTATGAGGGCGCCATCTTTCACCGCAGAAAGGTTCAGAGCTTCTTGTTTATCGCTGAGTAGCTCAACCACCAACGGGAATAAATTCTCAACGTAGAAAGCCTCATGATAAAGGGTTTGAAGTGAAGGGAGATCACTCTGTTTAGTCACACGGATAACAACCTCGTTACTCATCGGGAACCTCAGCCAGCAGCTCAATTTCTATACATAATAACAGATGGTAGGAAAAAGGGCAGAAAAAGGGGCCGAGCCTGACGTTCGGATATTTGATAAAACCAAAAAGCAGAACCTTTAAGTTCTGCTTTTTCGTATCGATGGAGGTGGAGAGACAAGTTCAGAACTTTTGACTGGAATCGTGTCTATGCCTTAGCCCAAGGTCTCTAGGCTGCGACTCGTGGGCATGTCGCTCAGCTCTGAGGAACGTATGGTATGATTCCCTTTTCGACGGCTTCTTCTTGGATATGTCTGGGAAGCCGCCTTGCGTCGACAATGAAGCCGTTGAGAGAGATCAGCCATACCATTGGCGAGTCAATCACTCTACTCGGCAGTAGCCAGTTGTGATCCCACTGGTTCATTTTCAATAGCTGACGAACTTCCTTAGACTTACTACTTATGGTGGACTGAGCCCTCCCAAAGTGTGCGGAAATTTCTTTTGAATTTATGCTGGGTTGCTGAGACCTGTCGAACCCGAAGTTTATTGTACAAATGGAGTGGATGATTCCAGCTGCCCATGTTTGTAGATTTCCTGATTGAATAGGGGATATCCGTTTTCGGCATAGTGCAGCTGCAATTTTGCGAGCCATTTCGGCATATTCGTCGTTTAAATACTGGCTGCAAAAATTGTTAGTTAAGCTTGTCAGCTCCTCGAAGATCTTGAGCATTTTTGTTGGGACAGCTTTTGGATTCTTCATTTGGTTGATTCGGGTCATGCAGTGTACCTCATAGAATGTTGTTGTTTACGGCCAGATTGATCGAAGCATTTTCATTAAGTTCCGCTTGGGTTTATGGGCTACACGGATAGAGTCAAGATAGTGTACAAATTCACCTCTCTTTTCAAGGCTGTTCATCAGCGTTTCGATTACCTTCAATAACTCTACCGCCTCCTTGTATGCATCATTGTTCTTTTTTTTAACTGTTGTCTCTAGAGCCTTTTGGTAAATGGGAATAACTTCTTTAGAATGCGTCTCCTTGCGCTTGTTTGCCAGCTCCATCCATAAAGAATCGGTGCATCCACCTTCTAACGCTTCCTTCCAGGCTGCTTCAATATCATTTTCCCATAGGAATACTTGAACAAGCACCGAATTGCCTAGATTAGAAGACCAAGAATAGGGGCGACGTTTCTGGGGATTTTTTTGATCAATCGTATTGCGAATAAAATCGAGGGCCTTGGTTCTCCACAATGCCCATTGATCAATTTGTGAAGCATAGCCTTCCAAGTTGCGATATTGGCTAAGAGTCGGCGATTCGGTAAACTCTTGCCAGGCAATCGTCATCGCTTCATCGTGTCGTTTTCTCTCTAAGTATTCTTCAATCAGAATGGCTCTTAAACGAGAGTCTGTTCGATCAGGAAATGCCTCAACACCTTTCTCGGCCCACTGCAATGCTTGTTCATTTTTACCCGCTTCTTTATACGTTTGGGCGATTTGAAAGTAATTCCATGCCGAAGATAGATCTCGTTTTTTGACGGCAATAACGTCCTCAACATCCCCCGTTTCTCTAGCTATACTCTCCATGATGCTGGTAATCCGAAACCGACGTCCATACTTTTCTTTCGTATCATCTCCGGGATTCAATACAGAAACTTTGTTCCATTCGTTTTCAGCTAGTTCACGATATTTTGCTAACCCCTTTTCACCAAGGATATTCGCATAAGTTTTCATTGCGCCATAAAACGTATCAAAACCTGAACGAAGCTCCCACTCAAAAAGATATGCTGCTAACTCTTCAGGATCAATTTCAGCCTGCTTACATGCTTCAAAATGGATATCTTGCAGTCGCGAAAGAAGCCCACCTACAATTCCAGAAGAATCATCAACGCGATTTATTGCTTCTTCTACGGCTTTCAAGGCATAGTCAACGAGTTCTGCGACCTCACAGGCATGATTGTCATCCAAGAGTTCTTCTATCGAATCTATAACATCATCGATTCCGGTGGCATAATTGTAAGCTTCGCGATAGCTAATAAAATCCTCGATGTAAACGGCATCTTCAATAGCTTCTCGATAGGTTTTAACATCAATATTACTAGATCTACTCTTTGCTGCTTTCAGAGAGAGTTGCCGAAGCAAACGCTCATTATTTTCTGCCTGCTCTATAATAATTTTTACCAAGACGTTTTTATCTTGGGTTTTGAGCCATTGGTTAATGTCTTTTGTTGTCATTGTTGTTTTTGAACCTGTTCTTTGTTATTTCAGGGACGGTCTTTTCTTGTTATGAGTAGGTCATTCAAGGTCAATTTTTTCATTCTGTGTCCACGCCTGAATGAATCGGCGGCCTTCTTTCGTAATGGCATAAAGTGCAGGGGGGAAGTTAATAGCGTTTGCAAAGTTATTATTTAATTCTTTCAAGAGGCCATCTCTGACGAGGAATAATACGTCCAGCTCCCTTCCCCAAAGTTTAATTTGGTTCTCTTCAGGATTGTCGATAAAATATTGAAAGATACGCATTTCAAAATGCGAATATCTACCATTGATAGTTGAGAGGTTCGATTTGTAAATTTTTAATGATTTACGGTCTATTTTTTTGTCTTTGTCGTACAGATTATGACAATTGGGACAGAGGGCTATTAGGTTCTCAAATTTATGTTCTTTGACTTCAGTCCAAGGGATAATATGCGCTATTTCAACTCGAGGATGTCGGCAAGTTGGGATTGCACAGCGGTGTCCAGCTTCTATTTTTACTTGTCTCTCGAGATCTTTCGGAATACCTGGTCTTTTGGTCATGATGATAAAACTTTATGTTGTTGATGAGTGTTTCCTTGGTGCAGAAGCCAAAGATACAGATGTTCTGTTGCCCTCACATCATCTTCGTTGTAGTTGACGATGTCATTGAGAATGTCGCGGTTGCCAGTCTCCAGCCATTCTTCGTACCAGAAGATGCTCTGGCCGCCGCCGGCTTTTTCGTGCCGCCACTTGAAGCCTAAGAAATCGGATTTGGCGATATCCTTGATCGAATAGAAGTAGAGAGGGAGAACAACCGAATCTTGCACCGTTTTCTCTAAGTCAACAAGACGGTCTATGAATCGCTGGCTGGTGTCGCTGTCTCCGTACTTCTCAGCAAGCCTGTTGAGGTGGGAGCGCTCATAGTTTGCATAGTGGTAGACCACGAAATCTTTGGGCAAGGTTTTCGTCCACTTTAGGAAGTCTTTCCACAGCGTGGCTTCATCCGCGGGTGATTCAGCTAGAAAATAGAGGAAGTATTTGCCTGGATCCTCTTCAGAGCTCCGATAAGAGGTCTCGGGAGTGACAAGCGTTTGCTCCGGATCCCCAACCACCCAGAAGCCAAATAGGTATTCGACGCCTTGCCACGGGTCGCCTTCGATGTCGAAAAAGAGCTGCAGTTGTATGTTTTGCTTCAGATCGGGCGTGGATATCCAGATAGGCCGATTTTCAATAAGAGAGCGGGCCTGAATTTGCGCGCGCTCCAAACGCTTAGACGAGGCATAGGGAATAGGCGGGAGTGACTTCAGATCAGTCTCGACTAGCTGAGGGATGGTTTCGATTTGTAGTTCTCGAAGCTTAGCGACAGCGCGGACGTCAAGCTTATAGATGAGGGATATGTCGTCTTGCTGGACCGCTTCCTTCAGCATCTGCTTGAACCAGGGACTGTCCTTAGCTTTGCTGGTGACGGTGATCGTTGGGCGCCTACCTTGCATGGTGGAAGCTACGTTCTCACACAGTTCGGCAGTCTTTTGTTGATCCTTTGAGTTGGTAAGATCCACAGGCAGTCGCTCGCCGTTGCCGTTGATGATGAAGGCCTCCTCTGTGGTTTGATCCAACAACTGATCTAGGATCCATCCGTAAATGATGAGCTGATACCGTTGAAGAGGCTTTATGCTACCGGATGATTTGATGTCGATGGGGCGATACTGCCACGGTCCGAAGATAGAGGAACCTTCCACTCGTTCTAGAAGGTCGGGACGTCCTCGATAGCAAATACCATTTATTGTCGTCTCGATTGCCCCTTGATAGATGAGAGGCTCTCCCTGTTGCATTAGCAGCCGTGTTGCCTCCGCAGCTTTCGTCGGATCCATATCTGTTATTTCGGTTGCTGCTAAATCACGGATGATTTGTTTCTCATGAATCACACCATCTTCCAGTAGCTTCAAGGCAAAGTCCGACATCGGCTGCTTGTGTTGGGGATCGCCGAATAGGTCGTACCAGATCCATAGAGGCTGGCAGTCATATTGAAAGAAGTGTGATGGGGTGATTACTGGTCTAGAGACTGTGTTGAATTGTTTTGCTATGTTGGAAGTGATGCTATAGCGCATGTTCTTCGAGTCCTAGGCAAAAAATTCCAAAAACAAAGCCTATAGCCATTAGGGTTTTATAGATGTGGCGATTGGTAATTTCTGCTGGCGTATTACCGCTGCAAGTTTGAATATCCCAGCCTCTAATGCCATATACGCCTATGGCACCTGGGATAATTCCCATAAGACGCGATATCTGTAGCCAAAGGTGAGAGATGGTAACATGATGATTTACACATTCTGCTATATATAATGAAATTCCGCCGAAAACAATGCAGAAAATCGCTGTCTTAATATATCCACACCATACTTTACATTGATCTATATCCTTTTTCATGCCACCCCTTGCCGCTGATATAGGTACTTCTGGAAGCCTGCGAATACTCTACTGATCTCATCCGGTTTTCCTAGATCGGCAATGGCATCGTCGATGGAGTTGTGATATTTGATTTTCAGCAGAGGTGATAGTTTTTCCTGTTCCAGCTCTTCTACGCCTATGTTTACATAGTGCGACAACACGAAGTTGAGAAAGATTCGCTGCTTGCTGTTAAAATGCTCGGTGATGACGATTTTAGCCCTTTCAGCTCGCTCTTGCCTGGTTATTGCAGGTTTGGCATAGGCTACATAAGCTAGCACATCGAATAAATCGCTCTTCTCGGCGGCTATGATTTTTTGCATCTCTGCTAGCTGCTCACTGCCAAAGCCCTTCTCTGCAAGCCCCAGCAAGAGTTTCTTGCGGGTATCGGGCAGGCTCCACAAACTGCGGAGTTCCTCTTCGCTCTTGAAAAATTCTGGCAGCTTGCCAAAAAGCTGTTCCATAAACTGCTGAGCAGACATCGGGGTTCCATCGGGATGCCAGAAGGTTGTAGACATCATGTGTTGAATGGCGCGTTCCTTGTCGTCTGCAAGCTTTATTTTTGTTTTTGGCTTCTTTTTGCACACGCAAGGCCGCCTACCGCAAACGGGGCAAGGCTCTTTCGGACATTCACAAGGTCGCATACCGCATACAGAGCACGGCTGAGGGAGCTTCTTTTCGCATTCACACGGCTGGAAACCACATTTCGAGCAGGGTTCGTCTTCTTTTGGTGGACCATCCCATTCCTCGTCATGAAAGTGTTGATGAGCCTTTACGAAGTCATAAATGGTAAAATAATCCTTGCCGTCATAAAGACGTGTTCCGCGTCCGATGATTTGCTTGAATTCAATCATGGTGTTGATGGGACGCATCAGGACAATATTGCGGATGTTGCGCGCATCGACGCCTGTAGAGAGCTTCTCTGAGGTGGTGAGGATGGTTGGGATGGTCTTCTCGTTATCCTGGAAGGTGCGCAGATGTTGTTCACCGAGTGCACCGTCGTTGGCCGTCACTCGCTGGCAGTAGTTGGGGTCTTTGCTCGTCTTCATCTGGTTGATGAGGTCTCGCACCGCTAGTGCGTGATCCTGTGTAGCGCAGAAGACTAGCGTCTTTTCATTCTGGTTGATCTGCTCCATGAATAGCTTTACACGATGGGCTTCGCGTTCTTTGATCTCGATGATTTTGTTGAAATCTGCCTCTACATAGCGTTTACCTTGTTCGACTTCTCCTTCGATCAGCTGATCGTCGGAGGTATAGACATATTCGTCGAGTGTTGTAGAGATCTGCTTTACCTTGAATGGAGTAAGAAATCCATCGTTGATGCCCTCCTTGAGTGAATAGGTGTAGACCGGTTCGCCGAAGTAGCGATAGGTGTCGACATTATTTCGACGGCGAGGTGTAGCCGTCAGGCCGAGCTGCACAGCGGGGGTAAAATATTCGAGGATGCCACGCCAGGTGCTTTCGTCGTTGGCGCCGCCGCGATGGCATTCGTCAATGACGATGAAATCGAAGAAATCCGGTGGATACTCTCCAAAATAGGGCGAGGGTTTGCCATCCTTCGGTGGTCCGCTCATAAAGGTCTGGAAGATAGTGAAAAATAGGCTGCCATTTTTCGGCACCTTTCCCTTTTTGCGGATATCTTCCGGCTTAACCCGCACTAGTGCATCTTCAGGGAAGGCAGCAAATGAAGTGAAATCGTTGTATGCCTGGGTAGCTAGGGTATTTCGGTCTGCCAGGAAGAGAATGCGAGGACGCCGCGACGGTTCGATCGATTCTCGTTCCTTCAAATTCCAACGTGCCTGAAAGAGCTTCCAGGCTATTTGAAAGGCTATAGAGGTCTTCCCTGTACCCGTGGCTAGCGTGAGGAGGATTCTATCCTTGCCCTTACCGATGCAATCCAGTACGCGGTTGACGGCGATCTCTTGATAGAAGCGGATTGTCCAGCTTCCGCTCTTGTCGGGACAGGGTATTGCGGAAAAACGATCACGCCACGCGTTCGCTTTTGCGAAGGTTATGTCCCAGAGCTCTTCGGGAGAGGGGTAGCATAGGATTTCGCCTTCTTGTCCGGTTTTCATGTCAACGGCGTAGATGCCCCGACCGTTGGAAGAATAGGCATAGCGAACGGCTAGCTTGGCCGAGTAATCTTTTGCTTGTCCTACGCCTTCTGTAAGCTGTTCATCCCATGCTTTGGCCTCAATGACTGCTAACTTGGTGTTGCGATAGACTAAGATATAGTCTGCGACAGAAGGCATGCCACGTTGTCCGTAACCTTTGAGAACGCCTGGCGTAATGCGATATT
>Ga0180437_10010562_pt1 | contig 11235 bp, 4 predicted proteins | sample SS_ome_4_FD_132410 | JGI IMG/M metagenome (GOLD analysis project Ga0180437, IMG submission 132410) | Hypersaline lake sediment archaeal communities from the Salton Sea, California, USA - SS_3_D_1 metaG | ecosystem: Environmental > Aquatic > Non-marine Saline and Alkaline > Hypersaline > Sediment... | reverse complement strand
GTGGAGTATAGCTGCGCGGTCGTTAAGCCGTTGTCTGTGGTGTCGCCGAAGCCCGCACCGGTGACAATCGCCCCGTTGAAGTCGGCATCCGTCAAATCACCCGAGAAACCGGCGCCGGTCAGGTTCTTCCCGGCGAAGTCCCACCTGCTGACGTCGATATCGCCCAATCCAATGCCGCTGAGGTCACCGGTCTGGTAACTGGCCGTGGAGTATAGCTGCGCGGCCGTAAAGTCGGTATTAGAGAACCTCGCGCCGGTGACAACGGCTTCGCTGAAGTCGGCATGGGCCACGGTGGACCAGTAGAACTCGGCGTCGCTCAGGTTCTTTCCGGCGAAGTTCCACCCGCTGAGGTCGTTATGGGATAATCCAATGCGACTGAGGTCGCCGTTTTGGTAGCTGGCCGTGGAGTATAGCTGCGCGGCCGTGAAGCCGTGGTCCGTGGCTTCGCGAAAGTTCGCACGCACGACGGCCGCCCCGCTGAAGTCGGCATTCGTCAAGGTGGCATCCTCCAACTTGGCAAAGTAGAAATCGGCGCCGCTCAGATTCGCCCCGCTGAGGTCGGCATACCTGAAGCCCGCCCTGTACAAATCGGCGCCGCTCAGATCCGCGTTCATCAGGCGAGCCCGACCGAGATTAGATTCCCTGAAACTTGAGCCCTGCAGTGATGCGCTGGCCAGGTTGGCCCCAGAGAGGTCGAGATACGAAAGCCTTGCCCCCGGCTCGGCATCTCTGTCGATGATCAGTTCCCCGCTGCGGTCGTAGATGGCTGCGTCGGCAGGCGGACCGGAAAGCACGGTGCCGAGGCTCAGAAGTGAAAGCAGCACCGGAACAACGAGACGACGACTTTCCTGATAACTCTTCATCACGGGCCCTCCAAGTCTAGAAATCCCTCGTTACATGGTTTAAACCTCACGAAACGCGGACTGCGCAAACCCGCCAACGGATGACTCAGAAACAACTTCTGCATTCGGCAGGGGGACACTCCCATTTTCGCTGCGCGAAAATCGGGACAGTCCCCAAGTTGTTCTTGAGTCATCCCCCACGCGTTAAGCCGGCAAACCGATCGACGGCCTCGGGGCCTATTGCACCTGTGTGGTGCCCAGCATTATAAACCCCAGACGCACCCTGACGCAATCGCCCCCCCAGTAGAGTCACTTGTCGTGCCTATGCCGTCCTTGCGCGGCCCGCGGCGCGCGGCAACAGTCGGGGCAAGTGGCCAACTTCTGCCCTTGCGGCCGGAAGCGAAGTAGTGTATCTTTGTATATGTATCGTTGTGTTTAGCGTGTTCTTTGGCAACTTGAATCTGGCACCGCCGACGAGCCAACCGGTGGTCCAGGAACGTGTCTTGAGATGGGTACGACGGCTCTCCGAAGCCGTCGACGCGTCTGCACACGGGCGCAAATCGACGGGCTCGGAGGCCCGTCGTACCGGTTTGAAGCGGCCCGGGAATCGGGCGTTTGGAATTCCTCCCTCCGGAAACCTCGAAATCAGTGAAAATCGGGGAACAATTCCCCAACTCGCTGACAGGACGAGACTTACAAAATCCTGCACTGGCCCACTGTACGGATGTCAACCGATCCTGTCAAGTGGCGCGGGCGCGGCCTAAACTCGCTGGCGAGAACGGGTTGGGGCAAACTGCCAGGGCTGGCGTCGACGGTTGCCTAGGCATGGGGCGGAGAACAATTGGTTTTTGATTCCGCCAGAAAACCGGCCGGCGTTACGCAACCTGCTGTCGCCCAACGGGTTCGAGTCCACTTAACCTGACGTTAATCAGGGCCCTTCTTGCCGATCGGCCAAAAAAGTGTGGAAGAATGGACGCCCATTTTGCCTATGTCACCCTGAGCTAACGGTTTACGAGAGAATTAAGTGCCATTCGTGTGCGCCACCTCCGCACATTACGCCAGAGACACCATTGCAGGAAGCGCGTTGGGCCGCATGGGCTTGGACGCCGTCGCCATCTGATTCGGCGTGTCGAATCATGCTGGAACGCCGAAGATTCTACCTCCAGACGGGCGTTCCCAAGAACGAACAGCTCTTTCTCGCCAACAAGTCCGCCATCTGATATAATCAGAAGTTCTTGCCACCAAACGGTTTGTGTTTGATGGTCTGTCGGGCATGCCGCCGGGCAGGAAACACGGACTCCCACCCACCGGAGAGTTTTCATGGTCTTCCGCCGACGAACTCGAACGCTCAATGCCGCATTCTTCGTCCTGGTCGTGACGGCGTTGTTGGACGTAAGCGGAGGAGCGGAACCGGCGGCTGACCTTAAGAAGACTGCGCCGGAGAAGTCCGCCGCCAAGCCTTCCCGCAAGACCTTCAAGCTGCCCGGCCTGGTGGTCGACTTCCAGAAGCGATGCGTCGACGTCGAGGCCACGATTTGTCTCGATCAAGGCATGCTGGAGTTGATCGCCTGTACGAAGGGGAGCAAGGAGCACGAATCGATCGTGGCCGTCGAAGCCAGGCCCATGCACATCCACACGGCGCTGCTGCTGCTTGGCGCGAACAACGGCAACCCGGCGATGAGCAAGCCGGTCGACGAACAGAAGACACGATGGGTTCACGTTCCGCCTCGAGGCGATCCTGTGGACGCGTATCTGGCGTTCAAGAACTCGGACGGAAAAACAGTCGAGCACGCCGTCAGCGATTTCGTCACTCGATCGGATGGACAGGCCGGTGATTTCCCCGCGGCCGAGGATCACGCTGAAGACGACACCGAGTTCCCCAATACGTTTCTCTTCGCCGGATCGCACTTGCTGGACCACGGGTCGGGCCCGCGCCGGTACCTGGCCGACGAAAGCGGTCATGTAATCTCCATTGCCACCTTCGGCGACGAACTGCTCTGCCTGCCGGGCGTGCATGCGAAATCCAATGATGCGTTGATGTGGCAGATCGACGCCACCAGGCTGCCCAAGGTCGGATCGAAGGTCACGCTTCGTCTTCGCCCGCAGAAGAAGCCTGCGGCCAGGACCGACCGTGCGGGAGTGCGGGGGAAGGCCGTCGATACGGAGACGAATCAGACTTGAATGCCGCGGCTACAGAATCGCGGACAAACCAACGAATTCACTTCGTTAAGGAAGAACTACATCATGAAATGGAATCGGAAGATCGGCTTCTTGCTGACGGCGGCTTGCTTGTGGGCGGGCGGTGTTGCCGCGGCCGCGGACTCCTACTACAAAGAGCCGCCCCTGTTCTCCACTGCGCCGAATCCGGGAAACTCGTTGCAGACGATCGATCGCTTCGGGCCGGTCGGCATGGGCATCGAACTGCATCAGCCCGCCTTTGTGATGAAGATCAAAAACGTCGAGGAAGGTTCGCCCGCGGCGGCGACGGGCAAGCTGAAGGCGGGCCAAATGATCGAGACGATTAACGGGCAGAAACTCGAGGACATTGACCCGCGCATCCAGCTGGGGCAGATTATCGCTACGGCCGAGGCTCGCGATGGCGTGATGAAGTTCGTGGTCAAGGACGCGCCCGACGCAAACGCCGAATTGGTGATCGTGAAGATCCCCGTGCTCGGCGCCTACAGCAAGACCTGGCCGCTCGATTGCCCGAAGTCGGCGAAGATCGTGCGCAACTTCGCCGATTACTTGGCCAAGCAGGATCCCGCTGGCGACTTCAGCGGGATCCGGAACATCGCGATGCTCTTCCTGCTCTCGACGGGTGAAGACAAGGATCTGGAGCTGGTGCGCCAATGGGCGCGGAGCGCCGCCCATCGCCCGCACACCTACGCCTGGTACCTCGGCTACGGCGGCATTCCGCTGTGTGAATACTACCTTCGCACCGGCGACAAGGAGGTGCTCCCGGGCATCCAGAAATGGGTTGACAACGCGGTCAAGGGCCAGTATCTCGACGGCTGGGCCGGACGGGGCGGCGTCCCGTCCGTCACCTACGGCAACGGGCATCTCAATGCGGGCGGCACCGCGGTGGTCACCTTTCTGCTCTTGGCCAAGGAATGCGGCGCCGACGTTCCCGATCACGCACTGCTTGGTGCGCTGGTCCACTTTTACCGCTACGCGGGACGCGGCGGCAATCCCTATGGCGACCATCGGCCGGAGGTCGGCTTCGTCGACAACGGCAAGAACGGCAACCTCGCCTTCGCCATGGCGGCGGCCGCCGCGCTCACTCCTAATGGGGAGGAGTCGGTCTACGCCCGGGCGCGCGACGTCTGTGCGATGACCAGCTTCTACACTACGAGCTTCATGCTGCACGGCCACACCGGCGGCGGCATCGGCGAGATCTGGCGCAGCGCGGCCATGGGATTGCTCTACGAGAAGAAGCCAAAGCAGTACCGCGAGTTCATGGACAATCGCCAGTGGCATTACGACCTGTCGCGCCGCTTCGACGGGTCGTTCGGAATCCTCGGCGGCGGGGGCTACGATAAGGACATGTGGGGCGTCGGATACAGCTTGGGCTACACCATTCCACGCAAGACGCTGCGCATCACCGGCGCACCTCCGACGAGATTCTCCCGGCAATACCAACTCCCCAAACAACCCTGGGGAACCGAGGCGGACAACGCGTTCCTCTCGCTGGAGGCCGTGCCGGACGCGACAGGCAAGCGGCAGGACCTTTCCCACGAAACTCTGGCCGATGATTGCAGCCGGGCCTTCTTGGTTCGGCTGCACGGTTCGGGCGAAGTGAGCGACGACTTGCTGCGCCGGTACATCCACCACCAGGATCACAACATCCGCTTCGTGGCCGCGAACAAAGTGTTGGGCATCAACAGCGGCTACATCGGCTGGCGCGAACCCGGCGGCGAGGTTCGGCCGAAGTTGGTGATGGAGTTCCTCCGCTCGAACGACCCGCGCGTGCGGCGTGCGATGTTTTCGGCGATCTACGAGATTCTCCGACGAGAACAACGCGCCGAGGTGCTCACACAGGGGATCTTTGACCTCGCGGTGCAGGCGGTGAAAGCGCCGGAAGAATCGTGGTGGGTCAAGGACGCCGCACTGCATGTGATCGGCCATGCCCCGGCGGACTGGGTCGTGCCGCACGTCGATCTCCTGCTCCCCTTCCTTAAGCACGAGGACTGGTGGCTGCAGAACGCCACGTTGACCGCGCTGACACCTGTCGTGGCCGATGAGCGGTGTTACCGCAACGTGCTCCCGGCGATCGGCGAGCTGGTCAGGACGAACCAACGCTCGGCCCTCACGCTGGGCTTGATGGGAAGCATCCGCGCCAAGCTCAAGGAAGGTGGACCCGCCGTGCATCAGTTGGCCACGGAGACCCTGGAGGAGACTTTCACCGGCTATGCCGGCGTGAAGACGGCCCCCGGCGGCCAGGACATCTCCTCGACCTACGACTCTCACCTGGAGTTCATCGCCGCCTCGCTGGCCGACGTACCGGGCGGATTGGACGTGCTCTATGAAGTCGGCCGGCAACGTTTTCCCCAAGAGATCCTGCCGTATAAGCAGTTCTTTCTGGGCGCGGATCCCAGCCAGTTCGGCCCCAAGCTCAAAGAGGCAATCAAACCGATCATCACAGAAGAATTGATTCCCGAATACGTGGGAAGGAACCGGGACTCGCTGCGGAAGCTGGCAACTGTCGAAGCACAGTCGGGGTATCCCGGCAGCCATCGTGACCAGATTTCGCAACTCGCCGCCCTTTACGAACGAGCCGGCCGCAACGAATTCGGCTGGCACATCTTTGCCGACCTGCGTCAGGCCGAGTGGTCGTACTACTCGTTCGATCCGATTCCTGCCGAGCAGGTCCCGTGGGACCAACTCATCACGCGCTACCGCGACGTAACATTGCCCAAGGGCATGGAGAACTGGTACGCCGTCGACTTCAATCCCGCCAAGGCCGGCTGGAAACAAGGGAAGAGTCCTTTCGGTCATTACCAGGGCGAAATTCCGTCGCACCCGATTTCGAAATGCTCGGACGAATGCGTCGGTCCCGGCTGTTACGGCGCCACGAAAGTGAACACGTTCTGGGAGAAGGAGGTTCTGCTGATGCGCGGAACGTGCGAGATTCCTCCGTTGAAGCCGGGGCACCGCTACCGGTTGCGCGTCAATGACGGCAATCACGTCGGCGCCGGCGGCGGACACCTCATCTACATCAACGGCCGGCCATTGATCGAAACCAAGAATTGCATCGGTCGCGGTTCCGGCGGCCAGCCCAAGGGCGCTTTCATCACCAAGGATTTCCTCGACGACTTCCGGGGCGGCGAGGTGACCATCGCGGTGATGACCTTCCTGCGATTCAACGACAAGTACAAAGTCAAACCAAGTGAACGTATCCCGCAGGGCAAAATCAGCTTGCACTTCGAGGAGATGAAGCTGCCGCCGATGGGCGACGACCTGGTGCTCAGGTCGGCCACCGTCGTCCCCATGCTGTCATCCGAGTGGCAGGCCAAGCAGGATCCCGACGATCGGGAGTTGCAGGCCTCGGCCGTCAAGTTCCTCTTCGACGGGAAGTTCATCGCCAATCCCAAGGTACTCGGCGCCTGGACGACCATCGACCAAGTGAACACGATCGATGAGTTCACACTCGAAAAGAAGAGGAAGTCCGGTCGGCCCCCCTTCACGGCGATAACCTTCGAGGATGACGGACGGACGGACAAGCCGACGTGGGTCTGGTCGGGGGACACCCTGATGGACCTCACACGGTATCAAGCGCTGAAGATGCGGGCCAAGACGATCGACGACGCCGACTACCTCTTCGTCGAAGCCGGCGGATTCAGCGAGCGGCATCCCGCGGGTTGGCAATCGCCGTGGTGCGTGTTGAAAAGACAGGCCAAGTAGAGATCGGCCGAGAACAAGAGACCGAAATTGAGGTGAACAAATGCCGAGAATTACGTGGCATCTACCATGGGAACGGGACTATCGTCAAAGGCCTCGAACCTGATGTGCCTTACTCCGCCTACTACTTCGATCCGGCCACCGGGCGACAATTTGACCAGGGCACGGTGACCTCCTCCGGCCAGTACAAGGCGTCTCGACTTCCTTCGCCCCAGGACTGGGTGTTGGTGCTGGAAAGGGCTAAGAATTGGCAGGGCGGCAATGCAGACAACAAACAAGAGAAAGGGAAACATGAAAACACGAATCGTCGCCACATGCCTCGTGCTGGGAATGGTTGGCACGGCTTCATCCGCCGCGCCCGAAATCGACAAGAACAAGATTTCCGATGACGTCCGTGCCGAGCAGATTCGGGACATGAAATGGGGCATGTTCATCTGCTGGTCGTTCAGCACGTTCGCGGGCCAGGAATGGACGCCGACGCGTGACAAAGACGCGTCCTACTTCAAAGCGACCGGCTGCGACACGGACCAGTGGTGCCGGACGGCCAGGGACGCCGAAATGGGCTACATCCTGTTCCTTGCCAAACACCACGACGGCTTCTGTCTGTGGGACACGAAAACGACGGAGAAGAAGGTCACCAACAGCCCGCTCGGCGTCGACGTCCTCGCCCGGCTCTGCAAATCTTGCGACAAGTACGGCATCAAGCTCGCACTGTATTTTTCCGAGGGCGACTGGAATTGGCCGGGCGCGGTGGACGGCAAACGCAACGGCGGTAACCTTCCCGAGGTCAAGAGGACCCAGCTGAAGGAGTTGTTGACCGGTTACGGCCCCATCGAATTCTGGTGGATAGACCACGCCATCGGCACGGGTGGACTATCGCACCAAGAGACGGTCGAGTGGATGCACCAGTTCCAGCCGAACACGTTCGTTGGTTTCAATCATGGGGCGCCCGCAGGCCGCCTCTGCCTGCGGGAACGGGGGCGCCCCGGCAAGATCGGCGACCAAAGCGCATCCAAATACAACAAAGATGCCGAGGGAGCATTCAAGGGTTATCTGGTCGCCGAGTTCACCTATCCGATCCTCCCGCCGCATCAGGGTGGGGCGCAGTGGTTCTATTCGCTGCCCAAGCACGATGGACTCTGCCATCCGGCGAGCAAGGTGTACCAGGACTATGCGAGCGCGATGAAATACGGCAATATCTTCTCGATCAACGTCGGCCCGAACTACGCAGGAAAGATCCGCGACATCGACGTCAAGACCCTCAAACAAGTGGGAGAGATGATCAGGGCAGAAAGTCCCGCCCCATGAGAGACTCCGGCAGGTAAGAACTTGTAAAGAAACTTTTTGGGGACTGTCCCGATTTTCGCGAAGCGAAAATGGGACTGTCCCCTTCCGCACACGGGAAGTTATTCCTGTACGAGCCCTAAGCCGCTGTTTGATGGCCATTGAATCGGCCGGCGGGAACTGGCCCTAGGCACGCACCAAACCAGGAAATGATTGGAAACGACTATGAAAACCTCACCGAGTTGGTCAATCACGATGTGCGTCCTCGTCACGGCCCTGTTGCTTGCGCCGTGTATGGCGGGAGAAACGTCTGCGGCAGCGATTGAAATGGGCGCGCCTTTCGCCGACCACGCCATTCTCCAGCGGCAGATGCCCGTCCCGGTCTGGGGCTGGAGCGAGCCCGGCGCGAGGGTGACGGTGGAGTTCGCAGGTCAGAAGAAGACGGCTACCGCCGGGAAGGACGGCAAGTGGATGCTCAAGCTGGATGAAATGGAGGCCAGTTTTGAACCGCGCGAGATGGCGGTCGCCGACAACCAAGGCAAACAGGTTGTCATCAAGAACATCCTCGTTGGCGAAGTCTGGCTGGCGTCGGGACAGTCCAACATGCAGTGGCAGGTTCAGAAGAGCAGCTGTAGCCGGTTGCGCGTTGAGGCCAAGGGAAACGTCGCACCGATCCGCGAGTTCGAGGTGACCAGCGTCTATGCCCAACTGCATCCGATCGAAAGAGCAGACGGTGCGTGGAAAAATGGCGATTACGGCAGCTACAGTGCTATCGCTTTTGCCTTTGCTCACAGACTCTACGGGGAACTGAACCTGCCGATCGGCATCCTGAACTGCTCGTTCAGCCAGACCGCCATCCAGGCCTGGGTCCCTCGCGTCGGGTTCCGAGACGGCAAGGACGAATACACCAAGGCCATCTACAAGAAGATCCTCCAGACCGATCCGACCACCCCGGAGCACAAGGCGGCCTGGAACACGTTCTATCAGAACATTGAGGACACGCTGAAGGAGAACGCTCAACGCGTCAGCAACGGCGAGGCTCCGCAGGAGATCTCCACCAAAATCCCAGGCAACATGAGCGGCAACCGCGACGCCTCATGGCTCTTCAACGGCAGGCTCAATCCGGTGGTGCCCTATGCCATTCGAGGCGCCATCTGGAACCAGGGCTACGCCAACATGGGCGAAGGCCTGCCTTACTACCATAACCTACACAGCTTGATACGCGGCTGGCGCCTGCGCTGGGACCGGCCTGAGCTGCCGGTCTACTTCCACCAGTTTTACAGTGCCGGGCAGAAAGGTGAAAACAACAATCCCAGCATCGGCAGTACGGCCGAAATGCGTCTGGGCACCTGGCTGGCTCGTGATATCCCCCATGCCGGCATGGCCAGCCAGATCGATATCACCGGGGCCATTCACTATTGGAACAAGGCGGTTCCCGGACAGCGGCTGGCGCTGCACGCCCTGAAGAACCAGTATGGCCGGAAAGTCGTGGCGGACGGCCCCATGTTCAAGTCCTACAAGGTCCAGGGCGGCAAGCTGATCGTGGAGTTCGACCACGCCGAGGGCGGTCTGGTGGTCGCAGAAACCGGCTCCAATGCCGATCGCAGCAACCAAGACGGAACAGGGTTCGCCGACCCGAAGATTGTCGAAAACGGCGACGACCAGGTGAAGCTGTTCTACCTGGCCGACGAGAATCGCATCTGGTATCCGGCCGACATGAGCATTGACGGCGACAAGGTGGTGCTCACCTCGCCCAAGGTCAAGCAGCCCCGCGGCGTCTCCTATGCCACCGGCGGCGTCGGCTTTCAGCCGAATCTCTACAACCGGGCGCTGTTGCCGATGACGCCGTTCATCTACTACGACAACCAGTTGGTCACCAGCGGGACCTGGCCGGATGAAGGGCTGAAGATCAATGGTGTAGTGCCGGATCCCAATTCCGTGGGCAAGATGTATGAGTGGCGCAAAATGCCGCTTCTGAGCACCCAGTTCCGCGACAATGCGGTCCTCCAGGCCGGCGTCCCGATTACCATTTGGGGTTCCGCGGTTCACGACTATGGGCATGAAGCAGAGGGCGAGGCGGTTATCAAGTTCAGCTTCGCGGGCATTGAAAAGACCATTCCCGTCAAGTCCGATCCGGCAATTGTCGACCTGGGCCCGGGCCAGTCACGATTCGCATCGGGCAAAGAGTGGCGGGTCACCGTGCCTGCGATGGCGGCCAGCGCCGAGCCGAAGACCCTGAAGGTGACCTTTACGATCGACGGCGAAGTGGCACACGAGCGGGTCTGCACGAACATCGTCGTCGGCGACGTCTGGTACGTCGCCGCCCCGCAAATCAAGCTGGAACTCCCCGCGGTGAAGCCATCCGGCGGTGTGGTACGGGTGATGACGCGCAAGGCCAAACGCTCGTCCAACCCTAAGCCTTCCCGCTACAGCGTTTGTGTATCCAGAACTCCCAAGAACCGGTTTGCCTGCACCTGGGATGACGCGGGATCGGATTTGGCGGGCATCCTCGGACACCGCATCGCCGCAAAAACCGGCAAGCCGGTAGGGATCATCTTCATGCAGAACGTCGTTCCCAAAGACGGCACGAATCCGGAATTGAAAAGCTGGATCGCCGCCGACTACCTCAAGCAGGCGCCCAGTCTGATGGAGGACTACAAGGATCTGGCCGCCGTGCTTCCGGGAAATCCGTACTACGATGCCAATGTCCATCGCTATGTCGCGGCCTGGAAGCAATACTGGAGTGAGTATATCCCGCGGATGACGGCGACCAGGGCGGTCCCGGATGGCGCCGCCTGGGGCAGCTACCCAACTCTGGCGAGTTCGGTGACCAGCGAGGCCGCTCAAACCTACAACGTCCTGGTACACTCCTTCACACCCGGCAGCTTCAAGGGGATCATCTTCCTCGCCAGCCCGGAGATGTTCACCAGAGACCAGGGCGCCAACTACGCCGAGCAGCTCTCGGCCCTGGCCAACTGCTGGAAGGATCGCTTCGGCGGCCAGGACCCGAACTTCATCTACACCATCCCGAATAAGGCCTTGGCACCGAAAATCACCACGCCGGAGAAGATCAAGGGCAAGTCCACTGCGGTGGAGATCACCGAGTGGTCCGAGATCACGCAGGTAATCGAGACAACTCAAAGCAACTAGTATGACAGCGCTATGTGTTTGCCGTCGGCTCGGCCTGGATTCGTGCTCGGCGGCGTCGGCT
>Ga0180437_10010560_pt1 | contig 11237 bp, 7 predicted proteins | sample SS_ome_4_FD_132410 | JGI IMG/M metagenome (GOLD analysis project Ga0180437, IMG submission 132410) | Hypersaline lake sediment archaeal communities from the Salton Sea, California, USA - SS_3_D_1 metaG | ecosystem: Environmental > Aquatic > Non-marine Saline and Alkaline > Hypersaline > Sediment... | reverse complement strand
CTGGTAGCCAAACCTTTCTCAGCGGTGTGGAAGGCTTTGAGGTAAACGGCCTTTTCTCCATTGAAGGCATTTGCACCCTGGGGCGCCAAGTCCTCTACCACTATGCGCTTTGATGAGAGGAGGTTCTCAAAAGCGCTTTCCAGGAGACTTCGCTCCACGTCGAGTAGGTCTTGCGCATGCCTGATCACATTATGGTAGGCCCCGTAGACGTGACCTGAATCGCACATCTTCTCTAGGACATGCAGGATGCCCGCTTCGGCCCGTATGAGGGCATCTTTGGGGATGCCGACTTTTTGTGCAATACCATCAGCAATGACGAAGCCAATGCCAAAAATGTCTGCTGCCAACCGGTAGGGGTTCTCCCTCACCACTTGGATGGCATCCTGGCCGTAATGTCTGAATATTTTGGCGCTGTAGCCCGTGCTTACTCCCTGTCCTTGGAGAAAGATCATAACGTCCCGGACGTCTTTTTGATCTTCCCATGCCGTGCGAATCATCTCGAGTCGCTTTTTCCCAATCCCTTGAACACTCAGGAGCTCTTCGGGGCGGTGCTCAAGGACCTGTAACGTTTCCTCCCCAAAGTGGCCCACCAGTCGACTGGCCATCTCTGGTCCGATCCCCCGGATGAGCCCTGAGCCAAGGTATTTTTCGATACCCTCTGCTTTGGCGGGATAATGGGCACTACAATCACTAACTCTGAACTGCTGTCCGTACTTGGGATGGACTTCCCAGGAACCAGAAAGCTTCAGGACTTCTCCAGGCGACATTCCGCCCAGCTTTCCTACCACCGTCACCGGCTCAATAGCGCCTTCAACCTTCAGTTTGGCCACGGTGTATAGGCTCGCTTCGTTAGAATAAACAACCCGTTCCAGCTGGCCCTCAAGGGTTTCCGACATAGACGTTGCCTATCGTTTCAGCCCTGTGAAACAAAGTGGCCAGACAAAGCCCCTTGGTTTCCAGAACATTGATGGATTCGTAAAAAGTCAAATGGGCATACTCCGTGAGCATTCTTGGGATTCATTCTTCACTCCGCTAAACCGCGAAAACTATCCGCCTGGGCGGATCAAACAGTTCGCGATTTTGCCGTTTCGCTCATCATGACTCTTTTTCCAAGCATGCTCAATCTCGCTCGCGAAAAGACTTTTTACAAGTCTGTTGACATTGATGGTGAGAAGTTCCTAATGGGATCTCTGTTTTTCTGATTCCGCTCTTATTCGCTACGAGGTTGAAACCACAACTATTCGATTTCAATGAATTTAACGAAGAGAATCGGGCATGTCAATCGGTTTCGGCACTCCTTGGGCTTCATGGCGGGAGAAGAACAACGCTAAGAGGGGGATAAGGGGTGACAGGTGGCCCAGAACAGGCCCAGTCATGCCTTACGATTATCCGGTTGACATAACGCCGACAATTGGATACAAAAATGGATCGTGGACCTTGACAAGATAAGGGGTGTCGGATTGGCAGCTGCTGCCAAAGCCGGCGAGATCCTTCGTCATTATTGGGGCAAGACGCACAATATTGACAAAAAGGGTGCCATAGACCTGGTTACTGAAGCCGATTTGGCCTCCGAGGAGGCGATTATTCACCTTATTCGGACTGCCTTCCCTGATCACGCTGTGCTTGCCGAAGAAAGTGGTGTTACCCGCGGGACAGACGCTTGTCAATGGATCATAGACCCCTTGGATGGGACCACCAACTACGCCCATGGCCTGCCTGCATTCACTGTCTCTATTGCCTTCGCCCTTGAGGGGGAGCTCATCTTTGGATCGGTCTTAAATCCGGTGACAGAAGAACTTTTTTGTGGCATGAGAGGCCTAGGGGCAAGTCTTAATGGGCGTCCAATCCGTGTTTCCAGCACCAAAACCCTCAGCGACAGCCTACTGGTTACAGGTTTCCCCTATGACTTGAAGCCGGTCATGCAGCCCATGATGCAGCGGTTTGAGCGATGTCTCATGGCGGCCCAAGGTGTCCGCCGCCTGGGCTCTGCTGCTTTGGACCTGTGCTATGTGGCGTGCGGCCGATTCGAGGGCTTCTGGGAGCAGAAGCTGGCTCCTTGGGACACAGCGGCCGGGGTCGTGATTGCCAAAGAGGCCGGGGCCTCCATATCAGACTTTTCAAACAAACCATACGCTATTGAAAAAGAGGAAATCTTGGCTACGAATGGGGTTATCCACGAGGAACTTATTCCCTTGTTGAGGTTGTGATGAAAAAGGCAACGATTGGAGGAACAACGGGCCTGGAAGAAAAACTGACTTGTTTTGGCCAGTTTAATTCCCGTGACACTATCTGTATGCAATGGTGTTTGTTTAACATCCGCTGTGCCATCGCGCGGAACAAAGAGGAGGAGATTGAAACGATTGAAGATCTGGTCGAGCTCGCAGTTGAGCCCTATGGCTTGCAGTAGGTTCTGCTGGCAGGGGTGCTGCTGAGAGTTCTTCCGCTTCTTTTGAAAGGGCGACAGTGATGGCGAGAATAGTAAAGGGCGCAAAGAGGTATGTGTTGGTAAGAGGAAAAGACGAAAACGGAGATCACATCTTCATCGATATGTTCAACAAGAAAGAGTTTGATAGGGCACGCAAAGAGGGCCGACTCCAACAGTCAGATCACGTTGTGAAGGTTGAGGTGCTGGGAAAGGTTGATCTGAAAAAGCCGGAGAAATCCAAAGGGGTTTAAGAGGGGTAAGCTGCACCTCTTGCCCGTGGGGCCCATTGCTTTTCCTAGCCGCGGGCTCGGAAGTCCATGGCTTCTGCTACCAGGATGAGTGGATGACAGACCCTCACCTCTTGTTCCAACCCATTGCGGCTGACCCCTTCTGCAAGCTGTAGTAGGCACCCCGTACAACCCGTGACAATGGCATCGGGTTCTACCCCTTTAAAGTCTTCCATTCGTCGATTTAGGATTTCCACGGACAACTCGAAGTGTGAAAGGTTAAAATCCCCCCCGTGGCCACAACATTGACCGGGATGGGGTGCTTCTACCAGCTCAGCACCAGGCAAAACCTCCATAAGCTTCCTGGGGGCCTCCGTGATCCCTTGGCCAATCCTCAGATGACATGGATCGTGATAGGCCACTCGATAAAGTGGCCTGCCCTGGGGTGGACGGCTAGACGCCAAAGCCTTCAGGTGGGCGTCAAGGCCCAAATCCTCCACCAAAAAAGCCATGGCATCCTGGTGTTTTTCCGCCAACCCCTGCGCGGCAACCTTGCCCAATGAATCATCTTCAAAGAGGTCACCCAGATTCTTCAGGTGTGCCCCGCAGGAGGCACAGACGGTCAGCACGGCATCGAGTTGCGAGGCACGAAATGCCTCAATGTTCTTACTGGCCAATTCCTGTGCCGTGTCTTTGTCGCCTGCCACGTAGGCGGGTAGTCCGCAGCAGACCTGATTTTTCGGTATGACGACCGTGGCGCCCATGTGCCGCAAGATCCGGACAAGGGCCCATGCTGCACCTGGAAAGAGATAGTTGGCCCCGCATCCGACAAAGAACCCTACCCGCAAGCCTTTTGCATTGTCGGCCAACTCTGGGCCAAGGGCCTTTAAAAAAGGATTCCAGGCCAGGGTGGGAACCAGGGTTCTCTTGGTAAAGAAAGAGAGAGGAAAGCGAAGATGTAGGCCACTACTTTGGGGAATCTTTGTGCAAAGCAGTCCCTGAAGAAGGGCTCCCCCCTTGAGCAGAAGCTTTCCTGGCAATTCCCCTTCTCTTAAGCTTTTCATCATAGGGTTGCTGGATCGCCAATCCTTTGCCGCCTCAAAAAGGCACTGGCGGGCTTGCTGAAAGATACGGTTAGCGTCCACCTTGCTGGCACAATTTTCGGCGCAAGCCCCACAGAGAAGACAACGGGAAAGGATTTCTTCGAAACGCTCGGACCACCCCGTGGTACCCTCTTGCACCGATTCCAGCAACGCCAACCGCCCCCGGGCCACGTCCGTTTCTTTGAAAGTGGTCTGATACACGGGACAGACACTCATGCACCGGCCACAACGGATGCACTTGTCTAGATCGCTATGATTTATCATGACAGTCAGCGTAGATGGATTCGTAAAAAGTGCACTTTGCTCACGCTGTGACCATGTGCGCCTGTGGGCTTGAAAAGAGATGGGCGCACTTGAGACGTCCAGCTAAAAACCTAAAACTAGGGCTAAGGCTATCAAACAGTTAGCATTTTTTAACGCTAGACATCTCAAGTGCTGGTCTCCTCCGCCACGGCGGACGCAATGTCGTTCACAAAAAACTCTTTACGAGTCTATCAGAGTTAAGGTCTGTACCAGTCTGGGCCCTTGGCGTCGCCTCGGTGGGGGCAACGGTCCTTAAGGGCTAAGTCGAATAGACACTTTCCAAAGGGTTGGAATCCTGCATCGCATCACCAAGGTAAGTCTTGCACAAGGACACACGATATTATATAATTAAATAAAGGGCTTTAATGCTATACAGCCGATTTCTACCACATGATGGCGTTGAAATCAAAGTGAACTCTACTCCTATCTTGGGATCAAAGGGGTTCCCACTGTTGGCAGCAAGGCGGGCTTGCTTGTTCCGGTTTTTGTGCCCACCTTCCCCTAGGGGAGTGCGGGGCCGCAAGTCTGACAAGAGCTTGGACGGCGCCGTCGACCTCAACTCTAGAACCGTGTTTTTGGGGGCTGTTGCCCCAATGTCTTCTCCCTTGTTCTGAGTCGATTTTGACACATCTATAGTTTGCTCCAGGGCGCTGCCGGCGGATTCGCCAAGATTTGTGAGCAAAAAGTGTTTTAATGAATCGCTCAAAGAAATTTCTTCTTGGGCAGCAGCCCGTTTATTGTTGACCCTGCCGTCTGGCAGCCCATCTCAAAGGGTGGCGGCCTTTAAAAATGAGGGGGACCTATGAAAGCCCAAGAACCCCAACGTATATTGATAGTAGATGATGACGAGCAGGTAAGGAAGATAACGACCCATATGGTCTTCAATATGGGATGCCCGTGCCTGGCAGTTTCAAGCGGCGAAGAAGGTCTGGCCAGGCTTGCAAAGGGGCATTTCGACATCGTCCTTTCTGACATCGCCATGGAAGGGATCAACGGCATTTCGTTCATGAAGCAGGCCAGGGAGCGGGACCCTCACTTAGATTTTATCATTATGACCGCCTTCACGTCGGAGCATTCCTATAGCAACATTATCGAGGCAGGAGCCATTGACTATTTGGCCAAACCCTTTGAGGCTGCCGAGCTCATTGCCAGGTTGGAGCGGGCGATGAAAGAACGACGTTTGCTCTGTCAGCTCAGGGAGTCAGAGAGAAGATACAGCGCCCTCATTGCGAGTTCACCCGACATCATCTATACCCTTGACCCAGAAGGCAAATTTACTTTCGTAGGTGGCGCTGTGGAGGATCTTCTTGGCTTCGGCCCAGGGGAGTTGCTCGGCAGGCACTTTTCTTTCATCGTTGATGAGGCTGACCTGTCCACGGCATCGTGGCACTTCAACGAACGCAGAACCGGAAAGCGTGCCACCCGCCGGCTTGAGTTGCGCCTGAAGACAAAGGCGGGAAAACCGAAGCCCTTTGATGTGGACTATCTGGTTACCGAGCTGAAGGCCTTTGGTGTTTACGACGAGGTCGGTGCTGTGGAAGGGAAGACCTTTCTTGGCACTTACGGCGTGGCAAGGGATATTACGGAACGCAAGCGCGCTGAGGATGGGCTCCAGAGGGCCAAGGCTGAGCTGGAAATGCGGGTAGACGAGCGGACCAAGGAACTGCGGTCTGAACGTGACAAGTTTCAAGGCATGCTTTCCGCCCTAGACGAGGGGGTGGATATCGTCAATCGTGACTGCACCGTTGAGTACCAAAATGAAGTTCTCGTCAGACGCTTTGGGAGCAAGATCGGAGAAAAATGCGAAACAGCCTATGGGGAGTTGGAGGAGTTCTGTGATCATTGCCCAATCCATGAAGCCATTGCAGCGGGCCGGACTGAGCGTGTTGAAGTGGTCACGGAGGATCAGAAATACTATGAAATGGGCCTTTCGCCTTTTACTGACACAGATGGTGAAGTCAAGATCATAAGGCTCACAAGAGACATCACCGAGAGGAAGGTTCTTCAGGCAGAGGCGCTGAGGGCGGGGCATCTTGCTTCATTAGGGGAGTTGGCCGCCGGCGTGGCCCATGAGATCAACAATCCCATTAACGGCATCATCAACTACGCTCAGATCCTCGTGGATCAGGCCCGTGGAAACGGCGAAGGCCTGGAGATCCCTGAGAGGATTATCAAAGAAGCCGATCGCGTAGCCGCGATTGTCAAGAACCTTCTGTCCTTTGCCAGGGACCAAAGAAACGAGCATAGCCTGGCTCTCATACAGGATATCCTATCAGATTCCCTGGGTTTGGTGGAAAAGCAGATTTGCAAAGACGGTATAGACCTGCGAGTGGATGTGCCCAAAGACCTTCCCAAGATCCGTGCCCGAAGCCAGCAAGTTCAGCAGGTGTTCTTGAATGTTATCAGCAATGCCAGATATGTGTTGAACAAAAAATATCCGGGATCACACAGAGACAAGAAAATTGAAATTCGGTGTGAAGTGGCCAATGTCAATGAGCAGGACTACGTCAGAGTCACATTCTTTGACAAGGGCACAGGCATTCCAGCAAAAATACTGGATAAGATATGTGATCCTTTTTTCACCACCAAGCCTCGGGGGGAAGGCACAGGATTGGGGTTAAGCATCAGTTACGGCATCGTAAAGAGTCATGGGGGGAGACTGTGGTTTCAAAGTGCAGAAGGGAAGTATACAAGGGCCATTGTGGACCTGCCAGTGGACGAGCCAGGGGGGGGCACTGATGTCTAGGATTCTTGTCATAGACGACGAGGAGAGTATCCGTTTTACTTCTAAATCGTTTCTAAGTGAACAGGGCCACGAGGTGGTGACTAAACCGGACTATGACTCGGCATTGGAGATCATTTCAAATGAAACAGTGGATCTCGTATTTGCCGACATTGTGTTGGGCGGCCGCACGGGAATTGACGTGCTTCGTGAGATCAAGAGCAGAGGACTTGGGTGTCCCGTCATCATGATCACCGGCGAGCCCAATGTGGAGACGGCAGCTGAGTCGGTTCGCCTGGGTGCCTTTGACTACATCTCAAAACCGGTCCGAAAGGAGACTCTCGTTCGGGCCTCCACCATAGCGCTTCATCACAAGGCCCTTATAGATGAAAAGGACCGTATAGAGGACGAGAAGGAGAAGTATCGTTATAACCTCGAGGCCATATTCAAGAGCGTTCAAGATGCCATCATCACCGTGGACACTGATATGGGCGTAATCGAGGCCAATGAGGCAACAGGGGCCATTTGCGGTGTTGTCCCCAAGGATCTGGTGGGCATGAGATTCACAGATGCCATAAGCCAGTGCGACAAATCATGTTATGGCGCCCTGGAGGAGACCCTCAAGACCAAAAGGGCGGTGAAGAAGCTTACCATTGAATGCAAGCACCAGCAGCGTCCCCGCCAAGTCGTAGCATTGACCTGCTCCCCGCTTTTGAATCGAGACAACGAGTTCATGGGAGCAGTGCTTGTTATGAGAGACATGACCAGGTTGGCCAGCCTGGAGCGGGAACTAAGGGAGCGGCACAGGTTTCAACATATCATCGGCAAAAGCAAGAAAATGAAGGAGATCTACAGTCTGTTGGAAGATCTTGCTGATTCGGAGACCACGGTTTTGATTACGGGAGCCAGCGGCACAGGCAAGGAGCTGGTGGCCGAGGCCCTTCACTACGGCGGCGTCCGTTCCACGAAACCCTTGGTCAAGGTGAACTGCTCGGCCCTGGCTGAAAACCTGCTGGAAAGCGAGCTGTTCGGGCACGTGAAGGGAGCATTCACGGGTGCCGTAAAGGACAAGATTGGTCGCTTTCAGATGGCCAACGGCGGCACCATACTGCTAGATGAGATCGGAGACGTCTCTCCCAGGATACAGCTTAAACTCCTCAGGGTGTTACAGGAAAAGGTCTTTGAGCGGGTAGGGACTTCCATGCCTGTGAAGGTAGACGTAAGGGTGATCGCAGCCACTAATCAAGACTTGAAAGAGAAGGTCAGGCTTGGGGAATTCCGTGAGGACCTCTATTATCGGCTAAAGGTTATTGAGGTGGCGTTGCCCCCCCTGCGTGAGAGGAGAGAAGATATTCCCCTGCTGGTCGATCATTTTTGTAGCCTTTTCAAGAAACGCACTAACAAGAGGATCGTTGGCGTATCAGATGACGTGCGAAGCATCTTCATGCGCTATCCCTGGCCGGGAAACGTGAGGGAGCTGGAACACGCCATTGAACATGCCTTTATACTCTGTCGTGGCTCGACCATCAGGGCCGACCATCTCCCCTCTGAAACTAAACATTACGCCAAGGACAACGGCCCTCCCCCTAGCAAGAGGCCTACCCGTGGCCCTGACGAGATCGTGAAGGCCTTGGAGAGGACGGACTGGAACAAGGCCAAGGCCGCACGCCTGCTGGGTATCAGCAGGCAGACTATGTATAGAAAGATTCAGCAGTTCCGAATCACAAGAAAGAACGACCCCCCCCTATTGTAACATGTTACAGGCCTGCAACATGACATTGTCGTAACATGTTACGTTCTATTTTCTCAATACAGCATCGTTTCTTTTTGATTTCCTTCATAATATCACCAGAATCCCCTTTCCTATGCCACAGGCACCATAGCCCTGAAGATGAGAATCGCTTGCATAAGAACAGATGGATACAATAGTGCCCATGAAATCAGACAATTATATGGGGCCAATAGTGCAGGTATCCGCCAAGCCCAAGCTCGTCCGAGAATCTGTCTCAAAAACAAGGAAAAATGGAGAGAAAAGAGGGTCGCCCTTAGTCTCTGTGTGGTGCGGTTTGTGCTCAATCTGTAGGGAATAAGTGCAAGAGGCAAGAGTTCCACTTTCTAAGGTAGTACAGTTTGCCTTGAAGGGACCGAACCTTCAATCCAGGTTTCTAAGGTGGGAAGGGGCAACCGGTGCGCCATCATCAGCCTAACATCCTAAAATAGTGCGCGTTTTTTAACGCGGAATCTCTTGAGTCTCTTTCTTCCAAAATACTGAAACTCATTCGCAAAAGACTCCCTACCATCTAATCATTCTTAATCTCTCCAATTCGGCCAAGTTGGCATAAAAACTGCAAATTTTCTGATTTTGAAAATTTTTTGACAGACCGGGACATCCTATGGGTTTCAGGCAGTGACTCAAACGAGAAATATATGCAGAGTAACGCCCTGAATTATTTGCAACAAATGCAAAGGGGCCGCATGGATAGAATCATACAGGCGCTTTAGGAGGAAAGGATGAGGCCAGCACTCTGGGTGAATTCCCTGAAAATGACGGTGAAGATGACGGGTAGCTTGAAGATGGTGACAGCCTTCGGACTGACCCTATGGATGATGGCCATCATGGGCGGCCATTCCCTCCTCATGGCGAGCCATGCCACGCATTTTGTGAGTCTTAAAGGGCCTCAGTTCTCGCAGAACGAAACTGGGTGTTCTGTCTGTCATGCTCCGGGAAACCGTCAATGTGTGGAGTCCCCTGTATTTGCCGACGATACGTTCTTGGCGGACACTACTGTGTGTGACCCTTGCCACAGCCCTGGAGGCCTTTACAATGGGTCACAGATGGCCAAGGACAACTGGGATGCTGGCATCTATGAGGGTGATGGGACTTCTCTTCAGTTTGGCAAAGAGGCATGGTGCGCCACGTGCCACGATGCTGAATCCGGCAACAGTAAGGCGGATGGTTCTGGCGTCAATGCACCCAGCGTCATTGGTGATAGCGCTACCTGGGGTTTTTACGCTACCGGCCACGGAGCCAATGGGTTGGTCGAGTGCCTGGACTGCCACGATGCTGAAAAAAATCATATTGACCACGAGCAAAGAACCTATGAACTTGATGAAACCACTGGACTTGCAGTCAATCCTTATTGCGAGAGCTACCGGTTAAGAGACATAGACGGCCAACCGGGGTTGGTCATTCCCAAGCCGAGCAGAGATCCCATTACCAACTGGCAGGACTTCGCCCTCTGCTTTCAATGTCACGACCGCACTGAGGTGCTGGGCGACAACGATCACGATGTGGATCACACCAACTTCTGGGACAATGATACGGATCCCCGAAACTCCCACTTTGTTCACTTGGGGGGCATTGTATTTGACTCTGACTGGGACGGCAGCCAGAGCAACGACTCAAAAGACAGTTGCATTACCTGCCACAACGTACATGGGTCGCCTACTGGGCCCATGATCAGACATGGAGAACTTATCAGCACACCGGGCACGACCGACAAAGTGCCGTCCTTGAATTTTTGCTATCTGGTCCCCAATTGTGATCCCGACGGGACCCTGGAGGAGAGCGTGGGGGGCAGGATGCAGACCTTCGGGCTCTCCAATAATGGGGTGTGCAACGGATGCCATCACGGCATGTCGTGGTACCGACCTCCTTATCTTGCGCCTCGCATAGCCGACCCTATAGCAAATCCCGACAGCATTCACCTGGACGCCACGGGCGAGGATGTACTCTTTACCTGCATGGTGTCGGATTATAACACCGGTGGCTCCTATGATGTGACTATTGATCTCAGCTTCCTAAACGGTGACGCTGCTCAAGTGATGTATGATGATGGCACTCACGGTGATGTCACGGCAGGTGACGGTGTGTACAGCCTTATGTTCACAGTGCCCCGCGCCGCTGATTCGGGTATACACAGCCTTGAGGTTACTGCCACAGACCCTGACGGCTCTTCCACTACTGAATTCATTCTGGAGGTAACTGTGGCAGGTGAGATCGTTTGGGATAATGGCGGCGCAGACAGCAACTGGTCAACCCCGGAAAACTGGAACCCTGATGGTGTGCCGGGTCCTGGTGATGTGGTCGTTTTTAACACTAGTTCGGACACGGACTGCATTGCCGATGAAGTTGCCAACAACCTGGGGTCAATCTCTTTGAACGATGGTTATGCTGGCACCCTGACGCTAAACTCTGATTTTGTGGATGGGGCAAATGTATTGACCTTATCCGGTGACCTGACCGTACATTCAGGCACTGTCCTCTGTAAGGGTAACACCACCGCAATAGGAACGGGAAGTGCGGAAGAACCTCATGGCACAGGCATTGTTATTAACGCCGTAAATATTACGGTTAGCGAAGATGGTCATATCAAAGCGGATGAACAGGGATTTCCTTACGAGCAGGGCCCGGAGGCCGGAACCGGTTTCGCTGGGGCAGGCTACGGTGGGATAGG
>Ga0180437_10010559_pt1 | contig 11237 bp, 9 predicted proteins | sample SS_ome_4_FD_132410 | JGI IMG/M metagenome (GOLD analysis project Ga0180437, IMG submission 132410) | Hypersaline lake sediment archaeal communities from the Salton Sea, California, USA - SS_3_D_1 metaG | ecosystem: Environmental > Aquatic > Non-marine Saline and Alkaline > Hypersaline > Sediment... | reverse complement strand
GACGCGGATGACCTCAGTCACGAGGCTGTCCATTTCGTTCGCCAATCCCAGAAGCTGAGCCTCGACGCGGTCCAACTCGTTCGAGACAAGTCTGAGCTTGGCGACGCGCTCCAGCAGCACGCAGCGCGTTTCTTCATACTCTTGCTTGAGGAGGGGATCGCCAGCGTTCGTGATGGCATCGTCGACTTGCTCCAGATCGGATTGCAGACTGGATGTGGACTCGGTAACGAGCCGGTAGTTCTCCAGCGCGGTCATGCGCTGACATAGAGTGTACACCCTGGCTGTCAGAGCATCTAGCTCTCCCTGAACAGGCTGGAGGGTTTGGCGGATGTGCCGAGGAGCAGAAGCCAGGCTGTTAAAGATGCTCACCTGGGCACGCTCGATGCGGTCAAAGTATCGCTGAAACCGTGGCGCGAGGGGAGCCCGGCTCTGCATCCTGTGACTGATCCGCAGGGAGGGATCTCGCGCGACGGTGACGACCATCACCAGCCAGAGCACCAGTCCCAACGGAAGAAGCCACCAGGCAGCCACCAGCGCAGCAAAGAATACCAAGCCCAGCATGACCAGGTTGAGCGGATGAAGCAAGCCTGTTACAGTCGGAGAACGCATTCCAGTAGCCTCAGTGCGTCATACGCGAAGCGTGGAAAGCAAGGCATGAGTATGACTCTCCACATTCCGCCGTTCACGCGCTAGAAAAAGGTGGCGATCATGGCATACACCTGATCGATCGTCTGGGGATCGCTGTCATACTGCTTGCCGCCAGTAGTCTCGGCGATCCTCTCCAATACTTCCCGATCCGCATCGTCGCCAAAGGCAATGGTAAAGACCTTGGGCGCGCTGCCTGACTCGCTCTGACCTCCGATGTTGGCCAGCAGTTGGTCTAGCGTCACATCCCGGATGGTATTCTCCCCATCGGAGAGCACGACTATGGCCCGGATGTGATCTGGATCGCCATTCGCCAGCAGATCGTCGTAGGCTGTCTGCACTGCACCATACAACCGGGTATCCCCCGACTCGACGATGCCAGAAACGCGGCGCAGGACCTCTTCTCGCTTTTCGCCCAAAGGTGATAGAGGCGTAAGTTCGATCACATTCTTGCTGAAAAGAATGATCTGCAGCCGATCCCGGTCGTCCAGCAGATCGATGAACTGGAGCAGGCTACTCCGGGCGGCGGCGATCTTTTCCCCTCCCATGCTTCCCGAAACGTCCATAACCACAACCAGATCGACCGGCTTCTTGACCTTTCGCCACAGTCCTTGGATGCCTGTGATCACATCGGCCGCAGGTACCTCCAGCACCGTCTGCGGCTGGGTCGGATCCACGCCATGCTGGTGGTCCAATGGGGCAGAAAGGGGGATGGCAGGATCGGCAGGCCGGAAGCCGAGCTCGATCGCCCTGCGCTGTTGGGTCCCCTCCAGCAGGAAAGCCTCAAAATCCTCGGCCGCTTCCCGCTGCTCGTCGGTGACCCAGGGCGCGTTGAGAATGGCATAGGGATGGTTGCTCCAGAACGTTCCCTCCTTGGGATAGATAGCTACGACGGCCAACTGATCAGTCTGACTGGCCAGACGTTTGCTCTCCTGGGCCACGATCAGGTTTTCGTACATCACGGCTGCACTCAGGTAGGAGGGACCGCGCTCGAACATGCGATTGGCAAAGAAACCGGTGCTGGTGCCATAGTGGATGACACTGCTTTCCACGTCAGACATGAACTCCTGCAGAGCTGGCTCCTGAAGATCTCCGAGGGTCAAGCCCCGCTGCTTGTCTGCCCCTGCGTACGCCTCGGCAATCACCGAGACAATGCCACTGTTGCTATAATTGGGGTGGGTATGCCCGAACTTGAACGAACCCCATTCGGGATAGCCAAATGCTTCCCACCCTTCGTCGGAGGCTGCCAACGCTGCAATATCAGCCCAGCCCAGGGATACCTCGGGCCAGCCCAACGCCTCGGCCATCGGTTTCCAAAGGGCAATGACCACCGGACTGAGGACCAAATCTTCAGGTGTACCCACAACCAAGTCGTCGAGGTGCTCGCGCCTGCGCCACTCGGCATTGGCCACCGGGATATAGATCGAGGAGGCTGGACTCCACACCGTAGGTTTGATAGTCCCCTCCACAATCTCCCGGGCAGATTCGATAGAACCCATCGGCGTCGCTTCGACGACAATGGTGGAACCCTCGGATGTCTCGCGCTTCTGCGCGTTGTACTCCTCCACGAGGGGCTCCAGCCACTCTTCCTTCTCAGAACCATATACGATGCTCACCGGTACGGTGTTGCCTCCCAGGTTGGGTAGCCCACAAGCAGTGAGAAGCGTAGACAGGATGATCAACACCAAGACTGGCCTGTAGTGCCTGTTCATCGCCTTCCTTCCTCGTCATCGATTTCTCTTATTCGCTTCATCAACGACTAGCGCTGCACGTTCCGCGCCCAAAAGTCCAATAGGGTATTCAGCACATTTCCCGGTGGCACGGCGACCTCTGGCGGCAGGCCGGTCTGCAAGCCGCTGACGGCAGTGCGTCGGAACGGACTGCCCTCCTGATTCAGGGGGATGTCCTTGGCCGCAGGCCGGAACCCGTGCTCCAGCGCCAGCTCCTGCATCTCCTGGCTGGTCAAAAAGTCCATGAACACCTGAGCTGCACGGGCCTTTTCTGGCGAGACCCAGTCAGCCTGCAGCACACAGAAAGGGTGGTCGCTGAGATGCGTAGCCGGCGGATAGTAGATCTGCAGTTCTCCATAGCGTCCTACGGCGTTCTCGGCCTGCTCGATGGCCGTGGACTCGTAGACGGCCACAAAGTCATAGAGGCTGGGACCGTAGGCAACAATCTCTTGCATATAGGTGCCAGTGCTATCGCCAAACTTGGAGATCGTTCCCTCAAACTCGGTCAGCCATTGCTGGTACTGCGCATCGCCCAGGATATCGGCGGCTGTCAGCCCATCCGTCTTGCCAAAGTAATTGTAGGTCATCAGCAGCAGGGTCTGAAACCCGCTATTGGATCTGAGGGGATCGGTATGGCCAAACTTGATATAGCCCCACTCGGGGCGCCCATAGGCTTCCCAGCCCTCTGGATTGGTGAGGGCCTCTTGCAGGCGTATCCATAGGCGACCATTGGGGTCATCACCCCACAGAACCGCTGCCCGGTCCTTCCAGGCAACCAGGACGAGTGGCGTTTCCAGCACCGAACGGCAGACCTCCTCATCATCTGCATCTACGACGGGCATGCCAAACTTGCTGGCTGAGAGGTCCTCCAAGAGGTTGATCTGCAACATGCTAGCTGGACTGATCAAATCCGGCCTTTCGTTACCCTCCAGTACCGAGAGGTACATCTCCCGGGAGCCCGTCTTTTTGAGTTCCAGCTCGATGGGACGGCCCTCCAGCCGGGGATTGCGTGCTTCGAAGCGTTTCACGGCTTCGGCGATCCACTCTGCCTTTTCGGTCGAATAGAGCACCGAGACGACGATGGGCTCTGGCGGCGGGAGGATCAGATCGCGCAAAGGGGCATAGGCAACGGCCCGCACCGGCGGAAAAGCTAGCGCGACGATGAACACCGCAATCGTCAGCAGCAGGTAAAGACCGAACAGCACCTTATTGATGCGTGGCGCAGGAGGCATGGCTTACAACGACCTTGCTGCGATCTGCCCGAGCATCTGTAGTGCTGCAGGCGCGTTGAGCAGCGTCTGCACCGGCCCTTCCAGCCAGGGGAAGCCACTAATGAGTGTTTCCCGGGCAGCCTTAAAGTCAGCGATCGTTGATGTGGCAGAGGTCAAACTCAGCAAAAGCCCATCCAATGCCTCCGTGGCCGCCTGCTTTTCCTCGGCTGTCAGGGTGAGCTGTTGGGCTACAAGCTGCTTTAGCCCAGCGAACCCCCCGACCAGGTCTCCACCGGTTGGCCCACCACCCGGAGCCGTCGATGCGACTGGGGCGCCCCCTGTAGGCTGCATCGCCCCGCCGATGGCGCTAGCCATCGCCGTGCCCAGGCCAACGCCCGCACCTAGGCCAACCCCCATACCTGCCAGGGACCCACCCTCACCGCCGCCAACCCTCGCCGCATCGCCAAGGGCACGGGCAGCCTTGAACTGCATGTAGGCCTGCATGTCGCCGATGGCCCCCATGCTGGCACGCTCATCGACGGCCTTCTCCACCTCGGGCGGGATAGACATGGCGGTAACGTAGACGGCTTTGAGCAGCAGACCCAGCACCTCAAAATCGGTAGAAGCTTTGGCCCGTAGCCCAGCTCCCAGTTCGTCGTAGTGGGACGGCAGATCCAACAGACTGGTCTGAACCTCACCCAGCAGGTCTGTCAGGCGGCTGACCAGGATGCTCTGCAGGTAACGGTGTATATCCTCCGTGCCGTATAGCCCTTGGGTACCTACAATCTGGTTGACAAACAGTTGGGGCCTGGCCACCTGGAAGGCAAACTTGCCTTGGGTACCGATCCGCACCATCCCGAACTCGGAATCCCGGTAGGGGAGCGGCTTGGGCGCCACCCATGGCAGGTCCAAATAGTCCTTCAGGTTGACAAACACCACCTCTGCCCGGAAAGGGCTCTTGCTGCCAAAGGGGATTTTGAGATAGTTGACCAGGAGCGGGATGTTCAGCGTGGTCAGTGTGTGGCGGCCTGGCCCCAGCATGTCGAGTGCACGGCCATCGCGGAAAAAGATGGCCACCTGGTTCTCGCGGACGATGCACTGGGATCCGAGCACAATCTCCCCCGAACCTGCTTCGGGTACGCGATGCACAATCTCTTGCCCGGTAGGATCCAAATACTCGATAACGTCCAGAATGCCCCTCAGCTTGCCGATCATCCTATTCTCCTTCCTACGCTGGTTTCAGGTGCGAAATTGCTCCCGAGTTCGAGCGGGTATTGCACCGAACACTATGCCAGACAACTACCCGGCTCGACCTGTGCATTGGCCTTGTCCATAATTTTCCCCTCTCCCCGGTTTCGGGAGAGGGGAAAGGGGGGGAAGCCGTAGCCAGGCGGGGATATGGTTGCCGGCCGTTAGACCGGGCGCAGATACAAACTCATGGGTCAGGTACACGGGCGATCACGCCACGCTCTCGATCCCTGACTGATCCGAGTTCAACTCCGACAGCTCACCAGTAACGGTATAGACCACCCGCTCACAGATGTTGATCACACGGTCGGCGGTGCGCTCCAGGTTGTGGGCCACCCACAGCAAGTAGTTGGCCCCTTCGATAGTCCTTGGATCCTCCATGATGTAGGAAATCAACTCGCGGTAGATCTGGTTGTAGAGGCCATCGATCTCATCATCCTGTTTGGGGATCGCACGTGCCAATACGGCATCCCGCTGCGCAAAGGCTTCCAACGATCGATGGAGCATGTAGCGGGCCTTCTGGGCCATGACGGGCAGGTCGATGAGAGGCTTGACCAGGGGTTGCTCGCCGATCAGAAGGTTGATGCGGGCAATTCCCTTGGCATAGTCCCCGATCCGCTCCAGTTCGGTAACGATCTCCAATATCGCCGCCAGCAGACGCATATCTCCCGCCATCGGCTGTTGCGTGGCGATCAAAGTGAGCGCATCGGCCTCGATGGCGAAACGCTTTTCGTTGATTACCTGATCCCCGGCGATCAGCCGCTGCGATCCCACAAAGTCTCGTTGCTTGAGCATCTCGACCGACTTGACGAGAGCTTCCTCCACTATGCTGCTCATAGACAGCAGGTCGTCCTGAAGACGTTGGAGTTCCTGGTCGAATGTCTGACGTGTCATTATCGTCTCCTAAATCGTCGCTGCAGCTTGCCCGCTAACCTCGCTTGGCGGGACTGGCTCGCGACGGATGGGATGCGCATCCCCCATCGTACCTACTACTGCAAAAGATACCCACTCAGCGATGCCGGTCACCCGCTCACCGGCGCGCTTCAGATTGTACGCCGCGCGGGACAAATAGATGGCCTGGGTTGCGACACGCGGGCTGCTGCTCATCACCACCAGCAGCTCCTGATAGACCGTCCGGTACAGAGCATCCAATGCCTGAGCATCGCAGAGCACAGATTGGGCCGCAGCCACGTCGCACCGCACAAAGGACTCCAGTGCTTTGTCCAGCATGGCCTGTACCTCGGTAGCCAAGTGATGGATGCTCACCAGTGGCCGGCGAAGGTGGTGCTCCAGGGTTAGGCTGTTGGCCCGCGCCACCCGCTTTGCATGCTCCCCGATGCGCTCCAGCTCCGACGCGATCTCGACCAGGGCCACCGCGGTCCTCAACTCGCGCTCCTTGGGTCGTTGGGTCGAGATGATATGCATGCACCCCATCTCGATGGCCAGTCGTATCTCACCGATCCGCCGCTCATCGTCGCCCAACCGCTCTAGGCCATCGAGGTCACACCGCTTGAGAAGGTCGACCGACTCGAGCAGCATGGTCTCCACGATCCCTCCCAGCGCCATGAGCTCGCCCCGAAGGTCCTGCAGATCGCCGCTGACCTCCTGTTCACGTATCATCCTTTCCGCCTCACCCCCACGGCCCGAAACCCAGCCTGAGTATCTGGGATTCAAAGTGGTGGAACAACTGCTCGCGCATCTCGTCACGCACGCGGCGGAATACCGCCAACCGCTCCTGCTCACTGCCCAGAGCCTTGGCCGGGTCCTCAAAACCGATGTGTACTTTATGTCCATTGCCCAACCAGAGAGGACAATTCTCCGAGGCATCGTCACAGACAGTCACCACCTCGTCCAGACTCTCCCCGAAGAACACCTCTGCAGACTTGGAACGCTGTCGAGAGATGTCGATGCCCAACTCGCCCATGACGCGGACGGCCAACGGATGCACATAGCCCGCCGGATCGGTACCCGCCGAGTATGCTTTCCATTCATCGCCCAGGTAATGGTTCACCAAGCCCTCAGCCATCTGGCTGCGGCATGAATTGCCAGTGCACAAGAATAGTACGCGCCTTCTCACCATAGCCCTGTCTCCAGCCAAGCATGAACAACAGGTCACGAAACCTTGTTCTCGTTATCCTCTTCTACCATCTATCCGAACCGGCCGGTGATATAGTCTTCGGTTCGCTGATCCTGCGGGTTGGTAAAGATATCATTGGTCGGTCCATACTCGACCAGGTAGCCTGCCCGGTCCTCATCCATCATGAAAAAGGCTGTGTAATCGGAAACCCGGGCAGCCTGTTGCATGTTGTGGGTCACGACGATGATGGTATAATTTTCGGCCAGCTCGCGCATCAGATCCTCGATTTTGAGCGTAGCCACGGGGTCCAAAGCCGAGGCCGGTTCGTCCATGAGGATGATCTGCGGCTTGACGGCAATGGTGCGGGCGATGCATAGTCGCTGCTGTTGGCCACCAGAGAGGGAATAGCCACTCTGGTCCAGCTTGTCCTTCACTTCGTCCCACAAGGCTGCCTGCCGCAAGGACTTTTCCACAAGTTCGTCCATGTTGTTCTTGTAGCCGTTGATACGCGCCCCCCAGGCCACATTCTCGTAGATGCTCTTGGGAAAAGGATTGGGCTTCTGAAAGACCATCCCCACATGTCGCCGTACCTGAACGGCGTCGATGTCCTCGGCATAGATGTTCAGCCCCTGGAACAAGACTTCCCCGTCAGCATGCGCCGTCGGCACCAACTCGTTCATCCTATTGAAGGCACGCAACATGGTGCTCTTTCCACAGCCCGAAGGGCCGATTATGGCAGTGATCTTGCGGGGCTCGATGCCCAGGTTCACCTTCTTGACCGCCCGAAAGTCCCCATAGTAGACACTCAAGTCGCACGCTTCAATCGCGTACCTGCCATTCGACGTGGGGATGTCAGGGATATGGGATTGGTTGTTCTGGAGTGTCATGAAAATCTCCTCTTGCTGAAGCGGTTACGCAGCAGCACGGCCGTGGCATTCAATGTCAGCAGCATAATGAGCAGCACAATGATGGCCGCGGCTGCAATGTTTCGGAACTCATCCTGGGGGCGCGAGGTCCATTGGTAGATCTGAATGGGCAGTGCCGTGAATTTGGAGAAAGGACCAGTTGGGTTCACTGTGATAAAGGTCGATGCACCCACCACAACCAGAGGGGCCGTTTCGCCGATCGCGCGTGAGATGGCCAGGATGGTACCGGTGAGGATACCTGGCATTGCGTTGGGCACAACGTGATGCCAGATCGTCTGCCATTTGGTCGCCCCTAGACCCATGCCAGCTTGTCGCAGGGAATTGGGCACAGCTTTGATTGCCTCCTGGGCGTTGATGATGATCAGGGGGAGGATCAGCAAGCCCAATGTCAACCCAGCAGACAGGATCGTACGCCCGTTTGCCGTGGTGGCATCGACCAGGCCGAAAAGCTTGCCGCTGGTCAGGGCCTCTAGGCCACGTACAAAGACGGCTAGACCGAGCATACCATAGATGATCGAGGGGACGCCTGCCAGGTTGTTGATGTTGGTTTGGATGAGGCGGTTGATAGCGTTTTCGACCGCATATTCCTCCAGGTAGATGGCCGCTCCCACCCCCAGGGGGAAGGCAAACAGCACGGTGATAAGGATGATCCACAACGAACCCAGGATTGCCGTGCGCACCCCGGCCCTCTCTGGATCGGCCGACTGGGGACTGGCGACGAACTCGGGATCGATCCAAGATACGAATTCGACCTCTGCGTCTGGATACTTGGCAGCAGCCTCGGCCAGGACATCAGAACGGCGAAAGATAGACTCAAAGAGCGGCCAAGTTTGTACGATCTGTGGCTCAACCACGCGTTCGAGTACCAGATCGTAGACCTCTTCCTGGGTGCGCTCTGTAAAGGGGTTCTCGCTTTCAAAGCGCCGGAACAGACCTTCGGAGACATTGGCCTGCAAGATGGCTACCAGCGCCTCTTTGGGCATGTCCGCCAGCTCCTGGTCAAAGACTGCCTCAACGAAAAAGTCAAGGGTGCCGCTGTCAGCGCCCGGAATAAACCGCTGAATGGGCTCGTCGGGCCAGGCTGGATCAACGTCCGACCACGTCACGGCTGTGGTAAAGATCTGCCGCAACTGCTCGCTACTCACCCGAGTCAAAAAACTATTCTCCTGACTTACCACCACTGCCAAAGCGTCGGTCCCCACGCGGAAAGCGACTGGCTCTCTGTCGATTTGATCGCAGATCTCGACTTCGCTGCGCTTGATAGGGCGGCTGGCATTGGCAATGTCGATATCTCCTTCCACGCAGAAGCGCCGGAAGCCAGCCGTGCTGCCAATGCTCTCAATCTCGATGTCACCCGAGTAGCCAGCCTGCTCAAACTGCTCCGCCATTCTGGCAGACAGTGGATAGACAGTCGAACTCCCCGCCGACACAATGTCCCCTGTCACTCCCTGCGGATTGATGACTGGCCACTTGACCTCTTGGCCTTCGTCAGTGGCCACACCAGTTGCAAGTAACCAGGTGACCATACTCGTGTTCAGGGCCGAATCGCTCAGCGGGAAATATCCCACATCCTCGATCTCCTGGCTCACGCGATCCAGATAGAAGTTGAGGAACGCTGCCACCTGCGGTTTGTCCTGTATGATATCGGCTGTTGAATACAAGAACAGGGGCCGGGCCAGCCCATATTCCGCCGAGTCCACTGTATCAGCAGTAGGCTCCACCCCATCCACGGCCAGGGTCCTCAACTCATCAACTCGATCTTGGTAGTAGGCATAACCAAAGAATCCAATGGCGTAAGGGCTGGATGCAACACCTTCGGCAAGTTCATTATCATTTTCGCTTGAGAACGTATTGGGCGCGTTGAGCATCTGCTCCTCTTGTACGCCTATGACCAGTGTTCCAGGATCGATGCTGTTCTGAGCCGCTACGTAGCCGAACGCCCCGTCAAAGATGTTGAGCAACAACGCGGCCAGCGCTATGACACCGATGATGGTCGAGACCTGGAGCACGAGCAGCCAGGTCCTCGCAGCCCGGTTACGGCGAGGAAGGTTGTCGTGAAAGCCCTCGATGTCTGTCTGGAAGGTGGTCTGCTTGGCGCCTTTCCCTTGCCGTCCAGCCATTATTCGTACACCTCCCGGAACCTGCGCACAATCCGCTGGCTGATGATGTTGAGAGACAACGTGATAAAGAACAACACCAGGCCAATGGCAAAGATGCTGTTGTAGTCAATCGAATCGTAGCTGATATCTCCACCACTGATACGGACGATGTGCCCTGTCATCGTCTCCGCTGATTCGAAGGGGTTCAGCGTAAAGTTGGGACCAGCGCCAGCCGCGATGGCAACGATCATCGTCTCGCCAATGGCACGAGAGATCGACACGATAAAGGCTGCGGTGATGCCTGACAGGGCTGCTGGCACTACCACCTTCACCGCGGTCTCCCACCTGGTGGCACCCATCCCGTAGGCCGCCTCACGCAGCGAACGGGGTACAGCACTCAATGCATCCTCACTCATCGAAGTGACCAGGGGTAAGATCAGGATGCCGATAACGATACCAGCAGAGGCGGTATTGTAGATCTGAACGGTTTCCATACCAAAGATCTTGCGCAAAAGGGATGTCATGAAGGTCAGGGCAAAATAGCCATAGACCACAGTGGGAATACCGGAAAGGATCTCTAACACAGGCTTGAGAATGTTGCGCGCACGGCGCGAAGCATACTCACTGAGGTAGATGGCCGCACTCAAACCGAGGGGCAAGGCGACGACCATGGCGATGGCACTGGTCATCAACGTCGCGGTCACCAGTGGCCAGATACCAAACTGCCCGATCTGGGGGTTCCACTTGGTCCCGGTGAAGAACTCGATCAGTGAGACCCTGTTCGACGAAAAGACATCGGTACCAGCGCTGTGCGGCACGGGCGCTGTACCGTCTACGCCTCGCACCACCGTAATGGTGTCCCCTTCGATCTTGACGATCCGCGTCTCCTCTTCGTTGATGCGAATTGTGACGCCTTCTTCCAGCTCAAGGCCGCCCGAGCTGAGTAGAAGGGTAGTCGCATCGGCATCAATTGCCACGGCCACTCGCTTGTTGACGTCCTCCCACATCTCGCGGGTGAAGAAGCTCAGCGACTCTCTGGCTAACCCGTACACGATCCCGATAGTCGTCAGGATCGACACCGCACCACACAGAAACAGAATGCCTTGGATCGTGGCCTCCGAGATGCGGGGGCGCTTGCGCAGGGCAGACCGCACCTCTGCATCAGAGGCATCGGGCGCCACGAGGCCGCCGCCTGCCGCCACTGTCAAATCATCTTGCATACTCTACCTCCGCAACGACACGGTAGGGGGCAAATGTGAGCCAGCCCTACCGCCTTACCGATAGCAGGACCTGGGGAGGGG